>Ga0163163_10003956_pt1 | contig 12647 bp, 18 predicted proteins | sample S65metaG_FD_119766 | JGI IMG/M metagenome (GOLD analysis project Ga0163163, IMG submission 119766) | Switchgrass rhizosphere microbial communities from Kellogg Biological Station, Michigan, USA - S6-5 metaG | ecosystem: Host-associated > Plants > Roots > Rhizosphere > Soil | place: USA... | reverse complement strand
GACGGTTCCGCAAGGCTGGCGCTGGCCTAAAGACTCGCCCCCTGGACGCGGGGGAGGACACAACAACATGAACACCGCCGCTCTCCGTGCTGCTCTTGCCGTGTTGGAGGAACCACAGTGAGCGCCGAGGCCGATGTCTGCGACGAGTGCGAGTGCTACATCGAGGACTGCCGCTGCGGCGAATACGAGGACGACGACTTGGAATGCACGATGTGCGACGGCGAGGGCTGGTTCTTCGGCAGCGACTTACCGGGCTACGACCCGCTATGGCACATCCCAGACAAGACGTACGCCTGCCCATCGTGTCACGGCACCGGGAATCGAATGGACATGACGATCTGGTGATGGGCGTGTTGGGGGAACCACCCGCATGAACGCCCGCTGATGCCGTTCACCCGCGAACGCGAGAAAGGCCGCGAACATCGCAGCATGGAGCGTAAGCTATGGGCGCAGATCGCCATGCGACATCCAGATGACTGCTGGCCGTGGATCGGCCGTATCGGGAACCGTGGCTACGGGATCATCTCGTCCTTCGGGCGACAGACAAGCGCGCATAGAGCGGTCTTCGAGGCAATGTACGGGGAACGACTCCCCTCGTGGCTCGTCATTCACCACACTTGCGAGAACCGTCTTTGCGTGAACCCCTGGCATCTAGCAGCCGTCACTCGGTCGGAGCATCCCCGACTTCACGCCCCTGATGTGTGCAAGCGGGGGCATCCCCGCACACCAGAGAATGTCTATGCCAACCGAGCGTGCAGGATGTGCCGGAAGATGCGGCGAGAGCTGGTGATCTGAATCTTTTCCCGAGAGAAGGACCTGCTCAACTGGATCATCGCCACCGCCGAAACGTTCGGCTGGACCGTCTTCCACGTCCCCGCGCCAATGGTCGCCGACCGTGGTGGCAAGAAGTTCGTTCCCTCTAGGCGCGGTTCTGGCCTCCCCGACCTGTTCCTCCTCCATGACGATCCGCCCCTGATGATCATCGCCGAAGTGAAAGGGCCAAAGGGGAAACTCTCCGACAGGCAGCGCGAGTTCCTCCAGCTCGCCCGCGAAGTCGCCGAATACGCGGCGCACATCCAACTCCACCGCCCCATCGGCGTCTATGCATGGACCCCGGCCGACGAGCCCATCATCGAGCGCGTTCTGCGGTCGAAGGCCGTTACGTGACGGCCCGCGAGTTCGCCAAAGTAGAGAAACGACTTGGGGCGATTGAACAGGCTATCCTTGAACTCGCAGAGGCGTTGCGCCGGTCAGACATCCACGGCGGGGGAGTTGTTCTCCCTTCGACCCCGACGAACACGGTGTCTGACCGGCAGAACGTCTTGCGTCTTCCGCGCAGGATCGTAGGATGGTTCCGTGCCTGAAGGGCCACCGATCCAAGCGAAGAACATCACGGAGGAGATGAAAGCCGACTTCCTCCGCCTTGTCTACGAAGGGTGCAACCGCCATCAGGCCGCCGTCCAAAAGGGCAGCACAGGCACCCAGTTCGCTCGCCTGATGAATCCGATGGGCATTCACTATGACCCCGACCTCACGGCGGAGTACACCAAAGCCATCACCAGCGAAGCCCACGAACGCAACCGCCTCGAACGCATCCGAGATCTCGTCTGGTCAGAGGCGGAAGCGGGCAACAGCAAGATGATCGAGAAGCTCGCCCTGATCTACGACCCCGACTGGGCCTCGTTGCGCCATCAGAACTTGAACGTGAACGTCCAGATGGTCGCCCGCATGCTGCCCCATATCCCCACAGCCGAACTCGAGCGGGCTTTGGCGGAAATCGAGCGGGAGAAGGAAAACACCGTTGACGGGACCGTTCGCGAGCTACCTGAGCGCGTCGAAGCCGCATGAGAGCCCGCGACTGGGCCGAACTCGAGAAAATAGCTGGGATCAGGCGCGCCGTCGGCCCCTCCGTCACCCGCCGCGACGTGGAGAACCTCACACGCCTCAGGTTGGCGAAATCGCCGTTCTGGCGGCGCAAACCGAAACCGCACTAACTAATAAGGCGTATGAACGCGACCGAGGAACTCCTCCGAGCCGAACTCGACCGCCGCCGCTCCCTCGAAGACGCCCATGTCCTCGCCGGCGACCTACGCCTCTTCATCCGCGACGCCTGGCACACCCTCAAACCGGACGAGGCGTTTCAGGACAACTGGCACATCGACGCCATCTGCGACCACCTCACCGCCGTGAGCGCAGGCCAAATCAGGCATCTCCAAATCTGGATTCCCCCCGGCATGATGAAAAGCCTCAACGTGTCGGTGTTCTGGCCGGCGTGGGAGTGGACCACGAAACCCTGGCTCAGATATTGGACCGCTGTGTATGAGCTCGGACTTGCCGGACGGTTGGCGGGCGCATCCAAGAACGTGATCCAGTCGGGCTGGTATCAGGCGCGGTGGGGCCACCAGTTCCGCATCGTCAAGGACGGCGAAAAATACTTCTCGAACGACAAAGGCGGCACACGCCTCGCAACAGCCCCTGGCAGCACGGGACTCGGGGAGCACGGCCATCGCATCATCATTGACGATCCGATCAACGCCCAAGACGCCGACGCCACGTCGAGGGTGACGTTGGACGCGACGAATGCTTGGTACGACGGCACCGTCCAGAGTCGGAAGGCGAATCCGACGACGGCGGCGGAGGTGATCATCATGCAGCGCCTCCACGAAAACGACCTCGCCGGACACGCGTACGCCCGCAACCCGGCGGCGTGGACGATACTGTGCCTACCCGAACGGTATGAACGCACCCACCCGTTCGCGTGGCGGGGCGACCCTCGCGCGAAAGAAGGCGAGCTGCTGTGGCCCACCTACCGCGACGACGAAATCAGCCAAGCCCTCGCCAACAGCCTGGGTCCGTACCGCCGCGCCGGACAGCTCCAACAACGTCCCTCGGCCCGCGAGGGCGACCTGTTGAAACGGTACTGGTGGCGGTTCTACGACCCCACCCTCTTCACCGACCCCAAGAACGAAAAACGCCGCCCCCGCTTCTCAATGGTCATCCAGAGCATTGACACGCCGCTGAAGGACAAGCAACAGAACGACATGATCGCCATCCAAGCCTGGGGTGTTCACGGAGCCGACCGCTACCTCATCGACCTCAAAAAAGGCCACATGAGCAAAGCCCAAGCCTCCCGTGCGATCGTCGAACAAGCACGCCACATCCGCCGCCTCTTCCCCCGGTCCTCCCACTTCGTGCTGATCGAGAACGCCGGCTACGGCGTCGAACTCATCGAAGAACTCAAACGCGTTCTGACCGGGGTGAAGAAACTCTCCCGGGCGAAGGAGGGCGATAAGGAACTCCGCGCCGAAGCCGCAGCCGCGTCGCTCGAGTCGGGCAACTGCTGGCTGCCAGGATTCCGCGATGGCGCCAACGAAATGAGCCTCCCCGACGACAGCCGGAACGCGGCCGAGATCACCGACTTCATCGACAGTTGCGCCGGATTCCCCAACGCCCGCTTCGACGACGACGTGGATGCGTGGAGCCAGTGCATGAATTGGCTGTCCGGCCGGGTCATCAAACGCGCACGGGTCGCGTCCAGCTTCCGCGGATGATCGACATCCTCATTCCCTGTCTCGGTCGTCCACAGAACGCACAGAAGGTTGTGGACAGCATCCACGCGGGAACCGAGCTCCCCCACACCATCGTGTTCCTCTGCACCCCCGGCGACACCGCCCAAATCGACGCATCCTCCGCAACCGGAGCCGTCGTCGTGATGGTCGAGGGGGACAACTTTCAGTATGCGCGGAAGTGCAATGCCGGGGCTGCGTTCCCGCTCCGGGCCGACCAGCATCCGTGGCTGTTCCTCGGCGCTGACGACCTCCACTTCCACAAAGGTTGGGACCACGAAGCGATCGCCGAACACGAACGCTCAGGCTGCCAAGTCATCGGCACGAACGATTTGGGCAACCCCACGGTGATGGCTGGGAAACACGCCGTCCACTGGCTCGTCCACCGCGACTACATCGCCGCCGGCACGATCGACGAGCCCGGAAAGCTGCTGCACGACGGGTATCACCACAACTTCGTCGATAACGAGTTCGTCGGCACCGCGAAGCGTCGCGGCCAGTGGGCGTTCGCCGCTGCTTCGCATGTTGAGCATCAGCATTGGCTGTGGGGGAAAGGCAAAGACGACGCGACGTATGCGCTCGGCCGCGACACCTACCGGGCTGACAGCAGGACATGGGCGAAGCGCAAACGGTTGTGGCGCTGACCGAACCGTGATATATAACGGGTGGTCTATGAAGGGAGAAAATCTGCGATGAAGGATTCCCGCGCCGTGCTTGACGAGTGGATGTTCTCCGCCATGTACGAACAGGCAGTAGTGACGGAGAAGAGAATTCGTCTGCTTCTTCAGCCCAGGCCGAAGTGGCTGCCCGAGTTCATCTGGCGCCGAATTGTCGCCCGCCTCCTCTACATCGAAGAGACACTTGGAGGTGATGCCCAGTGAGCGCGATCCTTTTCGCCGCTCACAACCAAGCGACGACGAGACGCTGTGGACGTTCTACAACTTGTTGCGTCACCGCCCAAAGGTGATCATCGTGTTGCGGTCGTTGAAGGAGTGGACGCAGGGCGGCCCCGGCTACCGCGAACGCGAAAAAGAAACGGCGTGCGCGATGGCCGTTGCTGGGGTGGAGTGGGAGCAGTGGCCGTTCTTGGACGTTGACCCGGACTGGCCCGACATCGCCGACGAAATCCGCACCGCTGTTCAGGACTACGACATGGTGATCGGCCCAGCGTGGGAACTGGGCGGGCATGAGCATCACAACGAGGTCGCGTCCCTGCTGAAGAAGCTGCTGGGCGAGGCCCACGAAGGTGGTCCCCGATACATCGCCTATACGTCCTACGTCCGCGGCTCGGGCCGCACCGACACCGGAACCGAGGTTGTGCCGACCGCCGACGAGCGGATGCTGAAGGACGTGGCCCTCTCCTGCTACAAGTCCCAGGCGGCGTTTCCCCCGACAGCGGTTTGGTTTGACCCGGCCGACCAGCGGGAGTGGGTACTGTGATCCGCAAACTCATCATCGCACCTTGGTTTGGCCCTTTGCCTTCCTACTACAAGCTATGGGTCAACAACATTGGACGCCTCGCCCCGCACGGCTACCACATCTACGGCACGTTCGACAAGGAAGACTTCAACCGCCGAGTCAAGGCCGCACTCGGCATCGAGAACGCAATCGGCGACGATGGCAGGAAGGTGTGTGACTACCGCTGCACGTTCGGGGTGATCTATGCCGATCTGATCGAGAAAGGCAGCTTTGACTTCTGGGGGACGACTGACGTCGACATGGTGTACGGCCGCGTCGAAGAATGGGTCACGGACGACTTCCTCGCCGACATCGACTTGCACTCAAACCACCCCACCTACGTCAGCGGCCCTTGGAGTTTGTACCGCAACACGCCCCCGGTGAATGAGTTGTTCATGCACTACGAGGACTGGCGCGGCGAGCTGGGGAACCCGCGCACAACGGGATGGGTCGAAACGTCATTCAGCCGACTCCTCGAGGACTCGCTGCTGGGCTACTCGTACACGAACTGGCAGACGAAGAACTTAGACAACTTCGACCGCCTCCACTGGGACGGCGACAAACTCATGGAGGGCCGCGACGAAGTGATGGTCGCGCACTTTAGGCGGACGAAGGAATACCCGAAGGGGTTGTTGTGAGGATGGGCATGACGACGAGGAGCGCCGGCGAACCGTCCGCCGAGCTGCTGTCGTGGGACTCCGAGTTCTGGGGTGTCAGGATCGCGAAAGCGCCGACGCTGATGGATGATTGGGCGTTGGAGAACACGATCGGCTGCATGTGGATGCTGATCCCCGCGTCGGAGCAGGCGGAGGTGCACAGGGCGGAGCAGGGCGGGGCGCGCGTCATGGATGTGCGGGTGAAGCTGGACGCCGAACCAATGATCTATACCTCAATGGCAACACGGCCTATCCGCCATGCGACCAAGGACGATGAAGAAGCATTGGTCGCCATCGCCCGTACAGCGTTTCGCGGCCTTACCCGCTTCTACGCCGACCCTCGCTTCCCCGACGAACGCTGCGACGACCTGTACGAGAACTGGGTTCGTGACAGTCTCAATGGCTGGGCGGCGACGACGCTAATCCTTCAATACCCAGATAGAGGACCAGGGTTCATAACCGTGCATTTGAACCCCACACCGTGGGGAACTCAGGACGCTTCGATAGGTCTGATCGCCGTGGCTGAAGATGCGCGCGGTCTGAGCATGGGCTATCACCTCACCGGCGCGGCGATGGCATGGGCAGCAGAACGACGGGCGGAGAAGATCAGCGTAGTCACTCAGGCATGCAACATCCCGGCCCTACGCGTTTTTCAAGCAAACGGCTTCCGAACCTGCCAAACCGACGTGTGGCTACACAAGTGGTTCTATGACGCGTGACCTCCCCGAAGGCTGGCTCAGTGCCGCCGACGTCAAAGAACTCTCCCGGCTGGCGAAAGGAAGGACGGTGTTGGAGCTCGGCGCGTACAAAGGGCGTTCCACCGTCGTCCTCTCCGAACACGCCAAGTACGTCATCAGCGTTGACCGCCACCGGGGCGTGAACTACCCGGAGGACACCTTTCCCGACTATATGACCGCTGTACGCGAGTTGGCGAATGTCGCGATCGTCGTGTCTGACTTCCAGAGTTTCGTCCCCTACGTGACAGGAGTTGATCTTGTGTTCATAGACGGCGACCACGACTACGACTCTGTTCTGCGCGACATCAATCTCGCCATCTCCATCAGCGCGCAGATGGTGGCGCTGCACGACTGGGACTTCGCCGAAGTCCGCGAAGCAGCCGAAACGGTTTTCCGCCGTGACCCGTCTTCCATAGGAGGCTCCGTGGCGTCTTTCACGAACATGGGCAACGAACTGCCCCGCCGATGAACCCCGCTGTCTGCATCCCGTTCCGCCCCGCCGACCCCGAACGCGTCGCCAACCTCGAATGCACCCGCAAGCAGTGGGACAGCCTCGGCTGGCCCGTCTACCTCGGCGACCACGAAGGCGACTCGTTCTGCCGTGGTGAGGCCATCAACGCCGCCGCTCGAGCCGCGACTGACGACGGTGCGGATGTGCTGATCGTGTGCGACTGCGACTTCCTGCTCGACTCCACACGGCAAGCCGTCGAAGCCTGCGAAACCGCGTTGAGGGACGGGTCGTATGTGGTGGCGTTCAGCTTCATGCGCGCGTTGGGTCAGCAAGGCACAAACGCTGTCAGGGACGGCCGCCGCTGGCAGAAAACCGATGTGATCGAGAACATCGCGTTGATCTGGGGCAACTGCTTCGCCCTCCCCACCGACGTGTTCTGGCGGGTATGCGGCTTCGACTCCCGCTTCAGAGGGTGGGGCGCGGAGGACATCGCGTTCCTCGTATCCGCCTCAACGATGGGCGGACCCAAAAGCCGGGTGACCGGCGGGTCGTTCCATCTGACGCACCCGACGAACGAGGACCGTGAGATGCTGCCCGCCAACAACGCGCTTGCGTCGAGATACCGTGGCGCGGACGGGGACCGTGAAGCGATGCGGCTAATTCTGGCCGAACGTGGATGCAAGGGAGACGTGACATGATAGGAATCATTCTGCTCTGGGCTGGCTGTGCAATTGGCATCGTGCTGTTAGCCACCGCCGCCTGGCGACTGCATCTCGATGATCTCGATGGTTGGGCGTTCGTCCTAGTGTTCCTAGGACTTGTGTTCGTTATCTTCGGTGCCGCGTTCGGCGGGGCGAAGACTTGGGAACGCGCCCAGTGCGGCTACGCCTCAACCCAATACCAACTCCCGACCCGCTGGACCTTCTGGTACGGCTGCTATATCAAGGCCGGAAACCGCTACGTCTCGCTTGACCAGTACCGCGCCTTCATCAACGGCGGCGGCAAGCCGTGACGCAGCGCGTAGCGATGGTCATCCCGACCAGAGGCGATCAGCCTCTCGACGAGATTCTCCTGTCGATTCCCGAGGATTGGGAAGTCGTGGTCTGGGACAATTCAAAGCGCCAAGATCTCGCTGTCTATGGCCGCTACGCCGCGATCGACCTCACCGACGCAGACATCATCGTTACGCAAGACGATGATTGCGTGCTTGAGCAGGAGTCGTTCGTGACGTTATGTAACGCGTATCAGCCGGGGGTGTTGACGGCGAACATGCCTCAGCGGTTCCGCCACGACTTCTATCGGGAGCATTGTTTGGTCGGGTTCGGCGCGATCTTCGACCGCGACCTCCCAGCCCAGGCGTTCGCGAAGTTCCCGCTACGGATCAAGCCGGAAGGCGATCCGTTCTTTCTGAGGCATTGCGATGTCGTGTTCACCACACTGGTCACCCGGCACCTAGTTGACGTGGATAAGCGGGATCTGCCTTGGGCATCGGCGCCCGAGCGCATGTGGAAGCAGAAGGATCATCAGTCGTCGCGGAGCCATATGCTCAGGATGGCGAAGGCAGCCCGTGACGCCTAGCCTCGACATTCTCTTCGTCGCATGGAACCGACGTGCGTTCAGCGAGTTCTCGTGGACGATGTTGATGCAGAACACCGACTGGAGCTTGGTCAGCCGCTTGTACGTCCATGACGACGGCAGCGAGGACGGCACCTACGACTGGCTGCGCCAACAGGTCAAACGCCACTCGCCCGTTCCGGCGGAGTTCTTCCAGAGCGACAGGTTGCAGTCGCCGCCGGCCGTGATGAATCGGATGGTGCAGTGGACCGAGGCGGAGTGGTTCGCGAAGATCGACAACGATATCGTTGTCCCGCCCGGCTGGCTCGAAGCGATGCTCGAAGTAGTGGAGGGTGACCCGTCGGTGGAGCTGCTCGGCATGGAGGCGGGTCGGGGTTTGCCAGTGACGCCGGAGTGGGACGGCGTGTACCGGTTCGAGCCGGGGTCGCATATGGGGGGTGTCGGCCTCATCAAAACGGACTGTCTTCGCAGGAGGGTGCGTCTTGTTGAGACTCAGGGCCGGTACGGCTTCACCGAGTTCCAACACGAATACAACCCCGTGCGCGGCTGGATCAACCCCGACCTCCCCGTCGTGTCACTCGACAGGGTGCCGTTCGACCCGTGGCTCACCCTCTCCCGCGAATACGTCGAACTCGGGTGGCAACGACCGTGGGGCACATACCATGAGCAGGCCGACTACTGGAGCTGGTGGCCCAGCGAAGCATTGGGTGTAGAATAACTCCCAATGGAACACCTAGATAAAACGGTTATGGCGTATCTCGCTGGGATCGTAGATGGAGACGGCGGAATCTATTTCGCCCCCAAGAACGTCGGCGGGGTGGGAACGATCAAACTGACGGTCAACTCAACGACCCTGGAACTCATGGACTGGTTGGTCAAGGTCGCGGGAGGCAAGTACAGCGCCAGAGACGAATGGACAAAGCACGGTGATCGCCGTCGTCTGGGATCGAAGCTCTGTTACTCCTGGTCGATCACGAGCGAACGCGCAGCGATAGTCGTTCGCGCCATGATGCCCTACCTCATCGTGAAGCATGACCGTGGCTCTGAGGCATTGCAACTCTGGCAAGACAGCTACCAGTTGATGACGCGACCAAAACGCCGCGATCTACACACGGCTACATCGCGCGCAGAGATGAGTGCGCTCGGCTGGCCTATATGAACCTCGTTGCCTCGGTCATCGTGAAGAACGAGCTCGGCCGCTACCTCCAAGCCTGCATCGGCAGCCTCAGAGAGTTCTGCGACATGATCGCCGTCCTCGACGACGGCTCAACCGACCGCACAGGAGAATGGCTGGACGACAACGCCGACGACCAACTCGTCGTGTCCCACCTCGACCCGGACGACGCATTTTTTGCCGGACACGAAGGCAGACGACGCCAAGCCCTCCTCGATTTCACGGTGAAGCAGCAACCCACCCACATCCTCGCGATCGACGCGGACGAGTTCGTCGCGGAAGGCCATCTGGTCAAGGCGTTCTGCCAGTCCACGCGCCTCGTCGGCACTCTGGTCATGGAGGAAGTGTGGGAGGCCGGGGACCAGTTGTTAGTCCGGCAGGACGGCGGGTGGCGCCCTCACCCCGTCCCCATCCTCTACGCGGTCGTGCAGGACGACCTGTTGATCACAGATCGCGCGTTGGCGTGCGGCCGTGAGCCGATCTCAGTGCGGAGGATGGCAGGCCGGGCTCGGCGCACAGGCACGTCCGTGCTGCACTTCGGCTGGGCCAACCCCGACACCCGGCAGGAACGCTACGACCGTTACGCGATCGCGGACAAGGGCCAGTTCCACGCCTCCCGTCATCTCGACTCGATCCTGTGGGCGGACGACCGGGTGAAGCTCGCCGCTCGAGCGTGGCCTGTCGGATTGAGGGATCGTCTTGCTCGTTCCTAGCTGGTGGGGGCTCATCCTGCTCGGGTTGGCCGCGTACAGGACGTGGCGGCTGCTCGCCGAAGACAGCATTCTCAACGTGCCCCGCATCCGCCTCTACCAGCGGGTTCGCAAAGAGTCGCTGGTGGAGTTCGTCGGCTGCCCCTGGTGCTTCGGCTTCTGGATCAGCCTCGGATGGTGGGGTGCGTGGCAGCTCTGGCCCCACGGAACGTTGGTGGCCGCAGGCGTGATGGCGTTGTCGGCTGTGGTTGGGATAGTCGGCTGGGCCATTCCGAAGTGACCATGCGAGCCGATGTAGCCGCCATGAGCCGCTCGGAACGAGTAGCTGAAGCCCAGCGTCTGAGGGCACTCGGGCTGACTCACAAACTAGTCGCAGAAGAAATGGGCGTTATGCCTGGAACGATCAAAAATCTTCTTTGTGACCCTGATCTGTCAAAACAGAAGGCAAGACGAGAGCGTTATCGCTGTCCTTGTCCTCTATGTGGGAAGAAGATGGACGGGTCAGGAGGCTTCAAGACCCAGCCGCGGTATTGCTCTGATTGCGCTGAGCAATTGTCGCGTCGCCCGCTCAGACATGGCACAGCCTCCGGGTTCAACAAGGGATGCCGATGCCGCGACTGTCGCGATGGACAGGCAGCAAGGATGAGGGACTACTACAAACGCAATCCTTTTCGGAACAAGAAGAAGTCGCCAGAGGTGGCAGCAGCCCACTATGCGGTGAACGCGGCGATCAAGAACGGTTCGATTATCCCTCCCACTCGCTGTGCAGAATGTGGCGCTCTGGAACGAGGAAGGAAGGGGAAGCATGAGGGTGGCCGCTGGCTTCATGCGCATCACACTGACTACTCTCAACCCCTAGACGTGATCTTCGTCTGCCCTCCATGCCACAAGGCAATCCACAAATCCGAGCGTGCCGAGGCGATGCTGTCATCCGAGCGTGTCTAGAATGGTCGCCGTGAAAACACTTTTCGGATGCGGCTGCAAGAAGAAGCCGCGGCCGGCCCCTGCTGACCCCGGCAAGTAGCGGGTCGTGCAGCTAGGGCGGCGCCGCCGCAGGGCACTCGTCGCGTCAGCCACACGGCTGACTGGTAAGGAAGCCTCATACGCCAAACGGCTCCAAGAGTCGTGGCAATCACGCGCCCTCTACTACTACGACGAAATCCCCGAGCTCCACTTCTGCTCCCAGTTCTACGCCAAGATGATGTCCAAGGTCGAGTTCTACCCGGCCACGAAGGACGAGAAGGACAACCTGACCCGCATCACGTCGGGGGCGGCGCTCGAGCTGTGGGACCGCGTGCAGGACCCTGGAGGCGGCAGGAAGATGATTCAGGAGTCATATGGCCGGCTGAAGTTCGTCACCGGCGAAGGCATCCTCCTCGTCACCGGCGAGGGGTCGGATGACGAGAAGTGGCGATTCCTGTGGCGTGAAGAGGTCCGTATCGACGACAACGGAGTCGCCACCCGCCGCGACGCACTAGGAGGACTCACGGACGAGACGGGGACGGCGTACCGCATGTGGACGCCACACCCGCGGTTCTCCGATCTCGCCGACTCCCCCTTGCGCGCGGCGCTGAGTCTCGCGGAGGAGATCATCCTTCTCAGTGCTTCTGTGCGGGCGACGACGGTCAGCCGCATGACGAACGGAATCCTGAAGGTCCCGACGGAGATCGCGCCGATCGGCGACGAGGACCAGAACGTCGACGAGGACCCGGAGCGGGTGCCATTCATGGACATGATGATCAAGCACATGTCCGGCCAGATCGAGAACCCCGGCTCGGCCGAAGCCGCCATGAGCCTGTACGTCGAAGGCGCCTACGAATACCTCGACCGCCTCGAGTGGATCAAGACGCATGATCCGGCGACGGACTACATGGAGAAGGATCTGCGCGAGGAGGCGATCGAGCGGTTGTCCCTCGGCCTCGACTTGCCGCCGGAAGCTCTGAAGGGACTGTCTGATGCGAATCACTGGACGGGGCAGCAGGTGAAGTGGGATATGTGGCAGTCGCACGGGAAGCCGATCGCGGACCAGTTCGCGAACGACATGAACATGGCGTACCTCCGGCCCGCGTTGAAAGCTGACAACGAACCGTGGGAGAATGTCGTGATCGGCTATGACGACTCACAGGTTGTCGTCAGCCCGGACCAGACGAGCGTGGCGGACGAAGCGATGGACAGGGTTGCCATCTCGTTCGAGGGCTACCGCCAGTTGAAGGGCATCCCCGAGGACATGGCCCCCTCCGAGGAGGAAAAGCAGTTCATCTTCGGCCTCAAAACCCGCGACCCCGTAGTCGCCGGGCTCGAGGAGCAAGCGCCCGCCGTC
>Ga0163163_10003955_pt1 | contig 12647 bp, 16 predicted proteins | sample S65metaG_FD_119766 | JGI IMG/M metagenome (GOLD analysis project Ga0163163, IMG submission 119766) | Switchgrass rhizosphere microbial communities from Kellogg Biological Station, Michigan, USA - S6-5 metaG | ecosystem: Host-associated > Plants > Roots > Rhizosphere > Soil | place: USA... | reverse complement strand
CAAGCCCTCTAGATGACGCCAGGGTCCGGGGCGAAGGCGAACCCGGTCTGACGGACTTCATGTGCTCTGCTTACGCAGCGAGAGCGAAGTCAGCGGCCTTTTTATTGGCAACTATTTTTTTGCTGGGATCGTTTACGAGATAACCCTGCATCCTCGGCCCGCTTCTCGCAGTTTCGCAGGCGATGTCGAAACCGATCATCCCTATGAGTCACCACGCCTTCGTGAGAAGAACGAGGTGGGCCGTTGTCGCGCGCTGTGGAGTTGTCAAACCGCATCGTTTCCGATGCAGCCTCCCATTGTACGACGACGAGCCGACGACGTGCTTGCCAAGATGGGGTCATGAGCGAAACCGTGATCACCGTGCAGGGCAGTTCGTCGATCAAGCACGCACCGGAGCGGGCGACCGTCAGCGTCGCGGTGTCGCACGACGGTGCGGCGCGCGACAAGGTGTTCGCCGAGACCACGACGGCGGCGGAATCGATCACGACCGCACTCCGCGGGATGCTCGATGCGGCATCCGGACCGGTCGTCACCTGGTCATCCGACCGGGTCGCGGTATGGTCCGATCGGCCCTGGAACAACGACGGCAAGCAGCTGCCGCTCGTCTACCACGCCACGATCGGTGTGCGGGCCACGTTCAGCGACTTCGAGGCGCTGGCACGCTGGGTGGAGTCGACGGCCGCTATCAGCGGCGCGAATGTCGGCTCGATCGAGTGGGAGCTGACCGACGACACACGGGACGCCCTGCTCACCGAAGCGCGCACGAAGGCGGTTCAGGATGCCGCTGCGAAGGCACTCGTCTACGCGCAGGCCGCCGAACTCACCGCAGTGACCGCGACGGCCATCGCCGACCCGGGATTGCTCGGCTCTCCCGACGGCTCGCCGCAGCCGTTCGGCTCGGCTCCGGCCGCGCCGCGCATGTTCGCCGCCAAGGCGATGAGCGACAGCGCGCCCCTGGCCTTCACCCCGCAAGAACTCGAGGTCGCTGCGCAGGTCGACGCGCGGTTTCTCGCGAGCTGAGGGAAGGCGTCACTCGCCCAGGTGCCGCTTGGTCGACATGGCGCGATCGGCCTCGCGCTTGTCCTGGCGTTCGCGCAGCGCCTGACGCTTGTCGTACTCGCGCTTGCCCTTGGCGACCGCGATCTCGACCTTGGCGCGCCCATCGAGGAAGTAGATCTGCAGGGGGACGAGCGTGTACCCGCCCTCCTTCGTCTTGTGGCTGATCTTGATGATCTGGGCCTTGTGCAGCAGCAGCTTGCGCTTGCGGCGTGGGGCGTGGTTGTTCCAGGTGCCCTCGGTGTATTCGGGAATGTAGACGGCATCCAGCCAGGCCTCGCCGCCATCGACGAAGGCGTAGCCGTCGACGAGCGACGCCCGCCCCTCCCGGAGCGACTTGACCTCGGTGCCGGTCAGAACGAGGCCGGCCTCATAGGTGTCTTCGATGGTGTAATCGTGCCGGGCGCGACGATTCGTCGCGACGACCGCGTTCCCGCGTTGCTTCTTCGGCATTTCACACCTCCCGGCTCGATGAACAGCCTGTCAGTGTATAACGCCTAGACCTTCAGGTACCGCCGGATGGCGACGCTGGCCGAGAGCGCCGCGAGCACGGCGCCGACCAGCAGCAGGATGGGCGCGACGATGAGTGCGTCGGGCAGGCCGACGAAGGCTGTGTTGGTGATGGTCTGCTGCAGGTAGCCCTGCACGAAGAACTGCACGATCGCGATGATGGCGCCTCCGGCGAGAAGCGAGCCGATCAGCGCGGCAAGCACCCCCTCGAGAATGAACGGCGTCTCGATGAAGCGGTTCGACGCGCCGACCAGTCGCATGATCCCGAGTTCTCGGCGGCGCGAGAACGCGCTGAGCCGAATGGTGGTCGAAATCAACAGGACGGCCGCCACCAGCATCAGGGCGGCGATCCCGATTGCCGTATAGCTGGCGGCATTCATGATCGAGAAGATCGGATCCAGCAGCGCACGCTGATCGGCCACCGATTCGACGCCGGGCTTGCCGGTGAGCTGCTCGATGACGATGTCGGCCTGGTTCGGGTTCTTCATGTTGATGCGGAACGCCTGCGACAGGATGTCGGGGGTCACCAGGTCGGCGAAGGAGGTGCCCGCGAACTGCTTCTTGAAGTTCTCGTAGGCCTGCTGGTGATCCTCGAAGCTGACCTGCTTGATGTAGGGCTTGAGGGTGGTGCTCGAGAGTTCCGACTTGACCTGCGCGATCTGGTCCGCGCTGGCCTCCGTGCCGTTGCACTGCGCGTCCGTCGAGACGTCGGTGCAGAAGTAAACGGCGACCTGCGCCCGGTCGTACCAGTACCCCTTCATCTGGTTGATCTGGAACTGCAGCAGGATCGCGGCACCGAAGAAGGTCAGCGAGATGAAGGTGACCAGCACCACCGAGATGACCATCGAGAGGTTGCGACGGAATCCCTGTCCGACCTCGCTGAGGATGAGCCCGAGCCTCATGCGCGCCGCCCCGGTTCGTTGAGCGGCGGGGGCGCCGATGGCGTTTCCGCCGCCTCTCTACGAGGTGCATGCGAGACGGGTTCGGGAGCGGTGGCAGGAGCGGGCGGCGTCGTGGTCGGCGCCGGAGCTGGGGTGCTCGGCGCAGCAGCGGCCGGGGCCGTCGCCGGATCCGGCGCCGCCACGACCCGCGAGGGCGGCTGCGCCGCGGCCAGGCTGCTCGCGACCAGGCTGCCGGTCAGATTGAAGTTCTGCACGGGAACGGCCTGGGTCTGATATCCACCGGATCGCTCGTCGCGCACGACCTGGCCGCTGACCAACTCGATGACGCGCCGCTTCATCTGGTCGACGATGCCGGAATCGTGGGTCGCCATCAGCACGGTCGTGCCGTTGGCGTTGATGGTCGAGAGCAGCTGCATGATCCCGGCGCTGGTGGCCGGATCGAGGTTTCCCGTCGGCTCATCGGCCAGCAGGATGGCGGGCTTGTTCACGATGGCGCGCGCGATCGCGACGCGTTGCTGCTCGCCACCCGAGAGCTCGTGCGGAAAGCGGCTCTGCTTGCCCGCCAGGCCGACCATCTTGAGCACGTCGGGCACGGCCTCTTGGATGAATCCCTTGCTCTTGCCGATCACCTGCAGTGTGAACGCGACGTTGTCGAAGACGGTCTTCTGCGGCAGCAACCGGAAGTCCTGGAAGACGACGCCGAGATTGCGCCGAAAATAGGGGACCTTGCGACTGGGCAGCGTGTTCAGCTCCTGGCCGAGCACGTGGATCTTGCCCTTCGTCGGGCGCTCCTCCTTGAGCACGAGGCGCAAGAAGCTCGACTTGCCGGAGCCCGAGGCGCCGACCAGGAAGACGAACTCCCCCTTGAGCACCTCGAGGTCCACCGCGTTGAGGGCCGGCCGGGTCGTTCCGGCATAGGTCTTGGTGACGTGGTCGAAGCGAATCATGACACCACGAGACTAGGTTCGAGCCTCCCGGATGCCGGGTGCGACACCCCCGAGCGTCAGACTCACAGACGACGAGTCAGGGGGCCGGCGCGGGCACCGCGACTCGTTGCCCGAGCTCATGCGATCGGATCGCGGCCTGGGCCAACTCGAGAGCGCGCCGGCCCGCACGGGCGTGGACGGGCGGCGCGCCGCCGGCCCTCACGGCTCGGATCACCTCGTCGACATGACGATCGAAGGTGCCGGCGAACCACCGGGCCTCATCGTCGAAATAGCCCGCCCGCCACCGCGATGTCACCTCGTCGCCTGCGCGCGACAGCTCGAGTTCGCGCACCGTGTCGCGGATCACCGCGCGCCCTGTCGCGCCGTTGATCTCGACCAGTTGCGAGTCGGGATAGGCGTACGACGAGTCGTAGCTGCCGAGCATCGTGCCCACGGCGCCGTTCGCGAACTCCAGGGCAAGGGCGACCGTCGACCAGTCACCGTAGGTCTTGTCGGTCATCTGCGCCATGACAGACGAGATCGGCCCGACCAGATGCTCGAGCATGTCGAAGCCATGGCACTGGGTCTCGATCAGATTCGCGTGCTTGCTGGTGCCGTGATTCGCCTCGCCGCCGAACCGCCAGGTCGCGAACACCAGCTCGCCGAGCTCGCCGGCGTCGATCGCGGCCTTGGCGCGCTTCACCGGCTCGGCATAGCGGTGGTTGAAGTTGATCCCGAAGAACGAGCCGGACGCCTCGGCCGCCGCGAGCAGGGCATCGGCCTCCCCCAGGTCGAAGACCAGCGGCTTCTCCACGAGGAGCGGGATGCCGGTCTCGAGCAGCCGCAGCGTCATCTCGAAGTGGCCCTCATTGGGCAGGCAGACGGTGATCAGCTGGGGGTCTGCCCCCAGCAGCGCCTCGAGAGAGGTGAAGGGCGTCGTCTCGTAGCGGGCCGCGCGCGCCTCGGTTCGCCCGGGATCCCGGCCGAGAACACCGACCAGCTGCGTGTCCGGCCGATGGGCGAAGATGCGCGCGTGCTGTTCGCCCCAGCCGCCGGTGCCGACAACGCCGACGCGCAGCGGGAGCTCAGCCTCGAAGTCGGTCATGACATCACGAGACTAGGGTGCAACACTCGTGAGGCCAAGACCGCACCGAGAGGAGTCGACCATGACCGCGCCCGCGTGGAAGCCCGAGACGCTCGCCGCCTTGGCGAATGCACTCGAGGTGGATGTGACTCCCTTCGCCGCCGACGGCTCGCGGCGCCCCAGCCGCACGATCTGGTCGATCCGCGTTGGCGACGAGCTCTACGTGCGCTCGTGGAAGGGGCGACCGGCCGTGTGGTTCCAGGATGCCCTCGCCACGCACCAGGGCGAGATCGCGGTCACGGGCGGCGGAGCGTCACAGCGCGTGACCTTCGAAGAAGTGGATGCCGCGGCGCCGGTTCAGGCGCAGATCTCGGCCACCTTCCTCACGAAGTACGCCGCCGATACCTACGCCAGCTCGATGAACGAGCAGGGCCCGCTGGACTCGACGCTGCGACTTCTTCCACACGACTAGTTGGTCGAGTAGCGGCGAAGCCGCGTATCGAGACCGCACGCCGCAGGTCTCGATACGGCCTTCGGCCTACTCGACCAGCTAGTCGCTGCGCTTGCGCCAGCGGATTCCGGCGTTGATGAAGCCGTCGATGTCGCCGTCGAAGACCTTCGAGGGGTTGCCCTCCTCGTAGTCGGTGCGCAGGTCTTTGACCATCTGGTACGGCGCCAGTACGTAGCTGCGCATCTGGTCGCCCCAGCTGGCGGTGATGGTGCCCGCGAGTTCCTTTTTGGTGGCCGCCTCGGCCTCCTTCTGCAGGATGAGCAGACGCGACTGCAGCACACGCAGCGCCGCGGCACGGTTCTGGATCTGCGACTTCTCGTTCTGCATCGACACCACGGTGCCGGTCGGCAGGTGAGTGATGCGCACCGCAGAGTCGGTCGTGTTCACCGACTGGCCGCCCGGGCCCGACGAGCGGAACACGTCGACCCGGATATCGGACTCCGGGATGTCGATCGCTTCGGTCTCCTCCATCAACGGGATCACCTCGACAGCCGCGAAGCTCGTCTGGCGCTTGCCCGCCGCACCGAACGGGGACATGCGCACCAAGCGGTGCGTCCCGGCTTCGACGCTCAAGGTGCCGAAGGCGTGCGGTGCATCGATCTCGAACGTCGTCGACTTGATGCCGGCCTCTTCTGCGTAGCTGGTGTCCATCACGGTCACCGGGTACTTGTGCTTCTCGGCCCAGCGCAGGTACATGCGCTGCAGCATCTCGGCGAAGTCGGCGGCATCCACTCCCCCGGCGCCCGAGCGGATCGTGATGACGGCCGGCCGATCGTCGTACTCGCCATTGAGCAGAGTGGTGACCTCGAGGTCGCCCAGGTTCTTCTGGATGGCGGCCAGCTCGGCCTTCGCCTCCTCGGCGCTCTCGGCGTCGTCGCCTTCGTTGGCGAGTTGCACGAGCACCTCGAGGTCGTCGATCCGGCTCTGCAGGCTCTCGATCCGCGCGAGTTCGCTCTGCCGGTGGCTCAGCGCGCTGGTAACTTTCTGCGCCGCATCCGGGTCGTCCCAGAGGTTCGGCGCCTCGGCCTGCGAGGTCAGTTCCGCGATCTCGGCCTCGAGCTTGTCGACGCCGACCACCGCCCGGATGTCGCTGAAGGTCTGGCGCAGGCTCGCGATCTGGTCGCTGAGGTCGAGGTCGATCATGGCGTCGTTCAGCCTACCGGCGGGCGGCCTCCGCCCGATTTGGCCCCTTTACGGGGGGTACGCGGCGGGAGTACTTTTTCGCCATGGATGCGTCGATCCGTCCCTTCCGCGTCGAGGTCGCTCAGACCGAGATCGACGATCTCAAACGCCGCATCCTGGCCACCCGATGGCCCACGAAAGAGACGGTAAGTGACGCGTCGCAGGGCGTGCAGCTCGCCACCATGCAGCAGCTGGCGAACTACTGGGCCACGAAGCACGACTGGCGCGTGATCGAGGCGCGGCTGAACTCGTTCCCGCAGTTCCTCACGGAGATCGACGGGGTCGACATCCACTTCCTGCACATCCGCTCGAAGCACGAGGATGCGCTGCCCATGATCGTCACGCACGGCTGGCCCGGCTCGGTCATCGAGCAGCTCAAGATCATCGAGCCGCTGACCGACCCCGAGTCGTACGGTGGGACGGCGGCCGACGCGTTCCACCTGGTGATCCCGTCGCTGCCCGGCCACGGCTTCTCGGGCAAGCCGACCGTCACCGGCTGGGATCCGATCAGGATCGCCACGGCATGGGCCGAGCTGATGTCGCGGCTGGGCTACAACCGCTACGTGGCCCAAGGCGGCGACTGGGGCAACGCGGTGACCGAGCAGTTGGCCCTTCAGAAGCCCGCCGGGCTGATCGGCATCCACACCAACATGCCCGCGGCCGAGCCCGACGCGATCTCGGCCATCGTGCCCGGCGGACCCGAGCCGGCCGGCCTGTCGCCCGATGAAAAGCAGGCATGGGACCAGCTGGTGAACTTCTGGCTGCACGGCCTCGGCTACGCCCAGGAGATGGCCGGCCGCCCGCAGACGCTGTACGCGCTTGAGGATTCGCCGATCGGCCTCGCCTCGTGGATGCTCGACCACGACCCGGCCAGCCAGGCGATGATCGCGCGCGCCTTCGCCGGCGGCACCGAGGGACTGTCGATGGATGACGTGCTCGACAACGTCGACCTGTACTGGTTCACGAAGACCGCGGTCTCGTCGGCGCGGCTCTACTGGGAGAGCAAGCTGTCGTTCTTCGGCCCCAAGGGCGTGACGCTGCCGACCGCGGTGAGCGCGTTCCCCGAGGAGATCTACACCGCTCCCGAGAGCTGGGTGCGGGAGGCATATCCCAACCTCATCCACTACAACCGCCTGGCCAAAGGCGGGCACTTCGCCGCCTGGGAGCAGCCCGACGAGTTCGTCAGCGAGATGCGCGAGTCGTTCGCGTCGTTGCGCTGAGGTCGGCGGCCATGTCGCTGCTCAATCAGATCGACGCCGGAGTGCTCAACGTCGGCTACGTCGAAAACGGTCCGGCGGACGGGCCGGCCGTGCTGCTGCTGCACGGCTGGCCTTACGACATCCACGCCTTCGATGAGGTGACGCCTGCGCTCGCGGCTGCCGGACACCGGGTCGTCGTGCCGCACCTGCGCGGCTATGGCACGACGCGCTTCCTGCGCGAGGACGCCGTGCGAAACGGCGAACCGGCCGCGCTGGGGCGCGATGCGATCGATCTGATGGATGCCCTCGGCATCCAGTCGGCGATCGTCGCCGGCTTCGATTGGGGCGCCCGCACCGCCGCGGTGCTCGCCGCGCTGTGGCCCGAGCGCGTCACCGGCCTGGTCCCGGTGAGCGGCTACCTGATCGGCAGCCAGGCCAGCGGAGCGGCGCCGCTTCCCCCGGCCGCCGAGCAGCTGTGGTGGTACCAGTTCTACTTCGCGACCGAGCGCGGCCGGGCCGGCTACGCGGCCAACACGCGCGACTTCGCCAAGCTGATCTGGCATACGGCCTCGCCGAAGTGGCAGTTCGACGACGCGACCTTCGAGCGCAGCGCGGCGTCGCTCGACAACCCGGATCACGTCGACGTCGTCATCCACAACTACCGGTGGCGGCTGGGGCTCGCCGAGGGCGAGGCCGAGTACGCCGAGCTGGAGGCGCGGCTGGCGGCGGCTCCGGTGATTGCGGTGCCCACCATCACCCTCGAGGGGGACGTTAATGGCGCGCCGCATCCTGATCCCAGTGCCTACGCTTCGAAGTTCTCGGGGCCGTATGAGCACCGCACCATCGGCGGCGGGGTCGGGCACAACCTGCCGCAGGAGGCGCCGGACGCGTTCGTGCAGGCCATCATCGACGTCGCGGAGGGCGCGCTGTGAGCGAGGGGCGGCTGGCGAGCTTCGACGGCGCGACCGGGTGGATCAACTCGGAGCCGCTGACCCCCGAGGCCTTGCGCGGCAAGGTCGTGCTCGTCGACTTCTGGACCTTCACCTGCATCAACTGGCTACGCACCCTGAGCTACGTGCGAGCCTGGGCCGAGAAGTACGAGAAGTACGGGCTCGTGGTGATCGGCGTGCACACGCCGGAGTTCCCCTTCGAGGCGGATCGCGCCAACGTCGAGCGCGCGGTCACCGACATGAGGATCGGCTATCCGGTCGCGCTGGATCCCGACTACGCCGTCTGGCAGGCATTCGGCAACCACTACTGGCCGGCGCTCTACCTCGCCGACGCCGAGGGCAAGATCCAGTACCACGTGTTCGGCGAGGGCGGCTACGACGAGAGCGAGCGGCACATCCAGCGGCTGCTGCGCGAGGCGGGCGCCCAGGGCGTGCCGGACGATCTGGTGCCGCCGGTCACCGAGGGCGTCGAGGCGCAGGCCGACTGGGACGACCTGCGCTCGCCCGAGAGCTACGTGGGAGCGCAGCAGGGCCGCAACTTCGCCTCGCCGAGCCCGGCGGTATTCGACCATCCACACCGCTACACGGCGCCCGACTCGCTGATCCTGAACTCCTGGGCGCTGTCGGGCGACTGGACCATCGGCGACGGCGAGGTCATGGTCAATCAGGCGGGCGGCGGCATCCGATACCGCTTTCATGCCCGCGACGTGAATCTGGTGCTTCGGCCGGCGACGCCCGGGGTCGCCGTGCCCTTCCACGTGCTGCTCGATGGTGCGGGCCCGAGGTCGGCTCACGGCGCGGATATCGACGAAGCCGGGCGCGGCACGCTGACCGAGCCGCGCCTGTACCAACTGATCAGGCAGCCCGGCCCCATCGAGGATCGCACCGTCGAGATCGTCTTCGACGAGGCGGGCGCCGAGGCCTACGTCTTCACCTTCGGCTAATGAGTTGATCGATTAGCCGACGCCTTGGTGATCGAGTAGCCGACGCAGTCGACGTATCGAGATCCCGTGGTCGGCCCGCTGGAACCACGCTCAAGGAGCGTTCTGGCGAAACACGCCGAAGGTTTGCCTCGACGCGAGGCGTATCGCGATGAAACGCTCCTTGAACGTGGGTCGCGGCCGAGCAATTGCGAGACCGGCCAGGAGGTCTCGATACGCCCTTCGGGCTACTCGACCAGCAAGGCCTTCGGGCTACTCGACCAGCAAGCAGGGGTCAGCCGAACACCGACCGCGCCACCGCCGTCGCGTCGATGCGCAGTCCGTCGGGCACGAACACGGTTGCCACCGGTGGATGCCAGATCGCCGAGACCGTCACGGTCGCGCTCTCGCCGTCCACCGTCGTCGCCCGCTCGACGACGAGCCCCTCGAACTTGTCCACGGGATTTCCGGCGAGGTAGCTCGTCACCGCCGCGTGCACCTGGCCAGGCTGCAAAACCGGCCGCGGCCCGTGGCCGGTGAAGGTGACGGAGTTCAGGTCGAAGGATTCGGCGCCGACGAGAGCCGCGTCGTCGGCGAGAGTGAACAGGCGCTTGCGCTCCAGGTAGAGCGATGAGGCCGCGGCGACGATCAGCACGAGCGCCAAGGCCAGGAACCCGTAGAAGATCACCAGCGGGAGCGTCGAGCCGGTTTCATCCCGAGCGAGGCGGCGCAGCATCCCGAACCTCATTTCGAGCCCCAGAACCGCGAGACCTGCTCGGTCGCCACCGACTGCACCGGGATGCCGGCGGGCAGGTGCAGCTGTAGCCCCGGCGGCATCAGGGGCAGCGGCACGGTCGTCGTGATGCTCACGGTGACGTAGCCGCGGCGCGTGAGGCATTCGGCGGGATTCGGGCGGCAGGTAATCGCAACTCGCGCGTTGTCGACGTCGAGCCCGTAGTCGGCGAGCGTCACTTGGACTGCCGTGGCAGCCGACGCCTGTGCCACCCCTTCCGACTCGGATTGCACGAACACCCGAGCCGCCTGCCGCGCCGCGCCTTCGACCCCGAACGACGCGCTCTCGAGCGCCGACAGCGCGAGCACCAAGTACACGGTCGGCACGAGCAGCAGCACGCCGACCGTGATGAACTCGAGGCTGGCCGAGCCGCGGTCGTCGCGCCCAAGGCCGCGGAGTCGAGCGACGATGCGGCTAGTCCAGCGTCTCGACCGCGGCATGGCCCGACACCTCCAGCACTCCGTCGATGCCCACGAGACCGAACAGCGGCAGCCGCGTTCGCACGGTGATGGTGACCGCGGGATGCCCCATCCAACTGCCGCCGTGGGCCGTCACGTTCTGGGCGTAGTCGTCTCCGATCGCCAGGTCGATGAGTTCGGCGGTGCGGCGCACGCCATCAGCTGGGGTGTTGTCGGCCAGCGCGCCGTAGCGGGCGCCTTCGGCAGCGGCATCCTGAACCGTGTTGCGGATATGCAGCGCGAGCCCCAGCTGCAGTACCGAGAGGGTAAGGACGGTCAGCAGCGCGCCGACCATGACGAACTCGGCGACGGCCGATCCGCGGTCATCGCCTAGCCGCGCCAGAAGGCGCCGAGTGAGCGCCCTCACGACTCAGAGCCCGGTGACCTTCGCGATCGCGTTCTGGAAGATCTCGCTGAGCGCCGGCCCGGCGAGCGCCCAGATCAGGATCACGAGGCCGGCCGTCATGAGCGTGATCAGCACCCAGCCAGGTACGTCACCCTGCTCGTCTCTGACCTTCTCACTCAGTCTCTGTACAAACCGCTTCACCATGCGGGACAAACTGGCACACCGGAATACTCCGCGTTGAAACTCTCCACAAGCCCCGTCTCGGCAACGTGCTACTTCCCTACTTGTCCGTCCTCGAGGAGTCTCATCGCGCCCGGCAAGGCATACAGCGTGTTCAGGAAGGGATTCTTGATGTGCAGATCGGGCCGAACCTTGGACTGACGGAGGCCCCACACGGGAGTGCCGCGACGACGAACCCACGCAGTCACCCGATGGACCCAACGTTCGTATTCCGAAGAGACACCGCGCAAGGCGTCAGCCTGGGACCCGATTGAGCCCGGAAACAGCTCCCCGGCCAGAGTGCGGGCGGGCTCCCAGTACAAGATCGGGGAGCGGTTCGGATCAACTACCGCCGTCGTCGGGTCGGGTCGTCGCTCGAAGTTCAGCCGGTTGAACAGACCCGCGGTCGAGTTGGACCTCAGGGCAGGATCACGCTCGTCTCTGATAAGCACAGGCCGCCCGAGTTCGCGTGAGATGACGGCCAACTGCCCAAAAGAGGTCGCTCGATTGTGATCAACCACCGCAGACTGCTCGTCGTAGGGGAACCAAACACGCAACTCGACCGCGCCGCTCTGACCGAGATAGTCCAAGAGGTCGTTCGTGTCGTCGAGATCTGCGTAGTAGTGGACCGCTGCAACCATCAGGGATCAACCTCAGTCGTCGGGACCTTCTTCGTCATCATCACCAGCATCCAAGTAGGCGGTGCCATATATGTCGGCATCAAGTCGAGCTAGTCCCGCAAAGAGATCCTTCTCGATCACAAATCCCCCCTGCCACGAGTCAGAGAACCCACTCCACCAAATCCGATAGTCGTACCGCGGACGCAGGCCACGGAGAGTCTCGGCAACGGGGTCGAACACCCGGATGAGCTCGCGGACACTCCGCAGTCCTGTCTCATCGTCAGTTGGCGTCTGCTCGCGCGTGACGTCATAGGTCCAACTCGAGAAGTCGCGGTGGGCGGGAGCATCAGATCGACCCGGGTTGCGGCCCGACCACGTCAGGTCACCGATTTCGTGGGACTTGTGCGGCTCAATCCCGAGAATCAATGTCAGCGCCGAGGCGGGCTCGGACTCGCTCTGAATCGACAAGGAGGCGAGGCTTTGGGCGATCATCGACTTCAGCTTGGCGATGCAACCTGCTCATCGCAACATAAGTCACGGGTCCTCACACCTCACGCAAACCCGAACACCGGCGGCAGCACCAGCACCACGACCGTCACCCACGCCCCGATCACCAGCAGATACGACGTCTGCCAGCGCTCGAGGGTGAGCACCGGCGTGCGACGGCGCAGCATGCGGACGATGATCAAGGCCGTCACGACCAGGTCGATGAGCAGCACCAGGTTGAGGCCGAGCGCCGCAGTGCGGTTCGCGGTGAATCCGAACTGGCCGACGCGGGCGAGCATCGCGACGAGCACGAGCAGGTCAAGCAGCACGGCCGCGACGACCGCGGTCAGGCGCACGGCATCCATCCATCCGGCTCGGCGGGTGCTGCGCGCCGAGATGCCGTAGATCACCAGGCCCACCACGACGACCAGCAGGGCGTCGAAGAGGCCGAGGGCGTTGCGGTCGAAGCTTCGGCCGAAAGCGGT
>Ga0163163_10003954_pt1 | contig 12648 bp, 7 predicted proteins | sample S65metaG_FD_119766 | JGI IMG/M metagenome (GOLD analysis project Ga0163163, IMG submission 119766) | Switchgrass rhizosphere microbial communities from Kellogg Biological Station, Michigan, USA - S6-5 metaG | ecosystem: Host-associated > Plants > Roots > Rhizosphere > Soil | place: USA: Michigan... | reverse complement strand
CAGCGATGACCGCGACCCTGGAGCCGGATGCCGACGTCACCGGCCGCATCGAGGGCGTGGACGCCGCACACCTGGCCTTCGCCACGCAGGCACCGCGGTTCTTCTCCTCGACCGTAGAGGGGGAACTCGAGCTCGCGGCCACCGAACTTGGCGCCGCGGATGCGGTGATCGACGAACTCGACCTGAACTCGGTGCGTGGCCGTCGACCGTCCGAGCTGAGCCCCGGTGAGGCACGGCGGCTGGCCGTCGCACGCGCGGCCTTGCGCGTCAGGGCCGGAGCCACGATCGCCGTGTTCGACGAGCCGACCGCGCACCTCGACGGTCCCAACGCCGCCCGGGTGCGCGCCCTGCTGAGATCGCTGACGGTCTCGGCAGCCGGTCCGATCGCCGTCATCGTGGTCAGTCACGATCCCGAGTTGATCGCGGAGGCCGACGCGGTGATCCGGATGCCGGAGCCCGCGACCGCTGGCGCCTCACGACCGAAGAGCGACGACAGCGCGGCCGGGGCAGTGCCGTCCCCGCACGGCGCCCCGTCGGATCACGGCGCCCCGTCGGATCACGGAGCCGCGACCCGCCCGCCGGTCGCCGTCCCCGCCGGGTCGACCCTGCTGTCCCTGCTGCGCGCCTCGGCCGGCCGGTGGACCCTGGCCATCCTGCTCGGCCTAGCGGCCACGGGCTTCGGCCTCTCGCTGACCGCGGTCTCGGCCTGGCTGATCGTGCGGGCCTCGGAGCATCCCGAGATCATGTACCTGCTCGTGGCGATCGTCGGCGTGCGCTTCTTCGGCCTCGGCCGGTCGGTCGCGCGCTACGCGGAACGCCTCGTCACCCACGGCGCGATCCTGACGGCGACCGACACGCTGCGCCTGCGGATCTGGCGCGGCATCGCGGCGCGCGGAGCAGGATCACGTCGCCTGCAGGAGGGCGGCGCCGCCGTCGACTACCTGGTGACATCGCTCGACGAGCTGCGCGAGCTGGTGCCGCGCGTGGTCACGCCGCTCGCGGTCGCCGGCCTCAGCCTGGCCGGTATCGTCACCACCGTCGCCCTGATGGATCCGGCCGTTGCGCTGCCGGTGGGGGTCGCGCTCGTGCTCACGGCGGTGGGCGTGCCACTGATCGTCCGAGTGGCCGATGCCAGGGCATCCGCACGCCGCATCCCCGCTCGAGCCGAGCTGGGCCGGGGCATCGCGGCGCTGTCCGGTGCCGCCACCGAGTTGCGCGCCAACGGGATGTCGCGCGCCGCAGTCGCGCAGGTCCGGACGTCGGCATCCCGTCTGGCCGCGCTCGATCGCCGCGTCGCCCGTTCGGCCGGCGCGGGGACCGCCCTGGTCGCGCTCGTCACGGGCGGGCTCGCCGTGCTCGTTCCGTTGCTCGCGATGTCACCCTCGGCGGGATCACCGTCGGCCGAAACGGTCGCGGTGATCTCGTTGCTGGCGCTCGCGGCCTTCGAACCCCTGGCAGACGGCATGCGCGCCGTGCAACGCGCGCCCGCGCTGGCCGCCGTACTCGGCCGCTTGCGACCCTTTCTGGACGAGCCGAGCGCGGCACCCGGACACCCCGCCGCGGCCCGTCCCATCGCCGCCATCTCGCTCGAGCGGCTCACGGCCCGCTGGCCGGGAACGCCCGCTCCGGTCTTCTCGGGCCTCGACACCCGGGTCGAACCCGGTCGTTGGCTCGTGGTCGACGGGCCCTCCGGATCGGGCAAGACCACCCTGCTCACGCTGCTGCTCGGCGCCCTGCAACCGGACGACGGCCGCATCCTGGTCGACGGGGTGCCCCTGACCGACCTCAGTCGCGCCGACTGGCGAACGCGCGTCGCCTGGTGCCCTCAGGAGGCGCACGTGTTCGACTCCACGATCCGCGGCAACCTGCTGCTCGCGCGGCCTCGCACCGACCCGGTGGGCGATGACGAGATGCGCCGGGTGCTGACGCGGGTGGGCCTGCGCCCCCTGCTCGAGCGGTTGCCCGAGGGACTGGATGCCCGGGTCGGCGCATCCGGAGGGTCGCTGTCCGGCGGTGAGCGGCAACGCCTCGCGGTCGCCCGGGCGCTGCTCGGACGCAGCGAGCTGCTCCTGCTGGACGAACCGACCGCCCATCTCGATGAGCCGACCGCGACGGCGATGATGGCCGACATCCGCTCGGCGACCGCTGATCGGATGGTGGTGCTCGTCAGTCATCGCGTCGAGGATCGGGCCTCCACCGACCGCACGGTGAGCCTCGCCGGCGAGCACGCGGGCGCTGCCGCGCCCGCGCTTGAGACGGTCGCAGCGTGACGGGACTTTCGGCTCTGACCCCCGGTGCCGCTCTGGCGGATCGTGGAGGCATGAGCACGCCGCGCGCGGAACGCATCCCGCTGCCCTTCGCCCTGACCCTGATCGTGACCGGCGTCGTCGGATGGTGGGCGGCCTTCTCGCTCACGCTCGACAAGATCGCCGTGCTGAAGCATCCCGATGCCGTGCTGGACTGCAACGTCAGCGTGCTCGTGCAGTGCGGCAAGAATCTCGGCTCGTGGCAGGGCTCGGTGCTGGGCTTCCCGAACCCGATCATCGGCCTCGCGGCCTGGATCGCGCCGATCCTGGTCGGCGTCTCGCTGCTGGCCGGAGCCCGATTCGCCCGCTGGTACTGGGTGCTGTTCAACCTCGGGGTCGCCGGGGCGATGGCCTTCGTGATCTGGCTCATGCACGAGAGCATCTTCGATCTGGGCACGCTGTGCCCCTGGTGCATGCTCACCTGGTCGATGGTCATCCCGCTGTTCTTGACGGTGACCGTGCGCAACGCGGCCGAAGGCGTCTTCGGGGCGCGACTGCAGGGGTTCGGCCGGGCCGCCATCCGGTGGTTGGTGCCAGCGACGGTAGTCGCCTACGCGATCGTTCTGCTCGTCGCACAGGTGCGTCTCGATGCCCTGAGCCGCATCCTGCACGGATGACCTCGCGCCAGCGGCCAGGTCGAGCTTCGGGCGAACGGAAGGTCACCCGCCGGGAATTGTTGAACCGGGGCCTCTGGGGCGCCGCGGGACTCGCTGCCGGTGCGGGAGGCGCCCTGGGCGCGCAGGCCCTCTTCGCGCGGCCCGAGCCGCGGCATGAGCGCGCAGAGGGGCCGGGCTTCGACCACCTCGTGGTGCTGATGTTCGAGAACCGGTCGTTCGACAACGTCTTCGGGTACCTCTACGGCCCGCACGGTACGGCCGTCCCGGCAGGTCAGCGGTTCGAGGGCCTCGGCTCGGGCGTGACGAACCGGGCGGCCGACGGGACCACGATCCCGGCCCATCCATACATCGGCACGACGGACGAGATCTATTCCGAGCCGAGCCCGAACGCGGGCGAGGAGTATCCGGACACCAACCTGCAGCTGTTCGGACGCGTGAGCCCTCCGTACAACGCGCCGGCCTCCGGTCAGAAGCCCGACATGAGCGGCTTCGTGCTCGACTACGCGAACAACTACCGCGCCCTGACCGGGATGGAGCTGCCCGCGGACCAGCTCGCCGGGATCATGGGGGCATACACGCCGGCCATGCTGCCCGTGCTCTCCACGCTGGCCAGGGAGTTCGCGATCTACGACCACTGGCACGCGGCCGTGCCTTCGCAGACGTTCGCCAACCGCTCGTTCTTCCACGCATCCACCTCGAACGGATTCGTGATCAACAAGGGTCGTCAGGGATTCAAGAAGTGGGTCGACCCTGCACTGAACAGTGCTCCGACGATCTTCAATCGACTGCAGTCGGCTGGCCTGTCGTGGGCGGTGTACTTCGACGAGTCGCAGCTGCTCTCGCTGACCGGGCTGATCCACGCGACGCGGCTTCAGCCCTATTGGAAGACCAACTTCCGAACCATGGCGCAGTTTCACGAGGATACCGCCACCGGGCGCCTGCCGGCCTACAGCTTCATCGAGCCCCGCCAGATCTACAACCACAACGACATGCACCCGCCCATCGGCAAGCTCACCGAGCAGCTCGTCGATGGCAAGACCGTCGTGGGCGGAGGCATCTCCGACGTCCGGGCCGGCGAACTGCTTCTGCATGAGGTGTACTCCTCGATCAAGGAGAGCGCCGCCGCGCATGGATCGAATGCGCTGAACACCATGCTGCTGGTGGCCTTCGACGAATCCGGGGGCACCTTCGACCACGTCCCCCCGCCGTCTGCGGCGCCGCCGGGAGATGGCGCACCCGGCGAGCTCGACTTCGGCTTCGACCGGCTGGGCGTCCGGGTGCCGGCTCTGGCCATCTCGGCATACACCAGGGCGGGAACGGTGATCAACGACCCGATGCACCACGGAGCCGTCATCAAGACCCTTTGCGACCGCTTCGGGCTTCCGCATCTGACCGAGCGCGATCGCACGGCCCGATCGCTGCGCACCGCGGTCTCGCTCACCGCCGCCCGTGATCCCTCCACCTGGCCGACCACCGCGGCCCATTACGTGCCTGCCAACCCGGAGAGTTCCTCGCCGACCGGCACGAGTGCGCAGCACCGGTTGACGGAACCCGCGGTGGGCCTGCTGAGCATGCTGCTGGCGATGTACGGCCAGCCGGGCGACCCGATCCCGACCACCTATGGAGATGCCACGGAGCTGCTCGAGAAGCGCGGCCGCGAGCTGTTCGGCGCGTGAGGCTGTCTCGCTCAGCCGATGTGGAAGACCTGCCCCAGGATTCCCAGTATCGCGACGATGATCACCACGACGGCCCCGGTGAGCAGGATCCGCGGAACGTCCCATGGCCGGGGCGCCCCGCTGAAGGTGCGGCCCGTGATCTCGGTCGCCACGATCTGCACGTAATGGTTCTTCTCGCCCGGCAGGTCGGTGGGCATCCGCGAGATCCGGGAGCTCTGCACGAGCTCCTCGTCGCCCACCGGGCGGGCGGTGCCGTGCACGACGACGCTCCACACCTCGCGACGCCCGCGCCCATCGACCTCGAAGGCGACCTGCGCCTTCTCGCCGAGGGCGTCGAGCTTGGAGCCCGGCGCGGTCCGGAAGTAGACGTCGTCGTCGAAGACCAGGTAGTTGACCGGGAAGATGTCGACGCGGTCGGCGACGATCAGGGCCAGGCGCCCCAGGTTGTTGGTGCGGAGCAGGCGCTGGCACCCCTCGGCATCCAACTGTTCGATCTCGCCCGTGGTGCGGGTCATTGCGCGTCACCCCGTCCGGTCGTTCCGTCGCCCCAGCGCCAGTCGCGCACCTCGGGGATGTCGTCGCCGAACTCGCGCGTATAGGTGCGTGCCCGCAACCGGGCATCCGCGAGGTCCTGCCGGACGGACGCATACCGCTCGGCGAGCCCGGGAACTCGGTCGATGGCGTCGATCGCGAGCCGATAGCGATCGAGGTCGTTGAGCATCACCATGTCGAACGGCGTGGTGGTCGTGCCCCGCTCGACGAATCCGCGAACGTGAATGTTCTCGTGGCCGTGCCGCCGGTAGGTCAGCCGGTGGATCATCCACGGGTAGCCGTGATAGGCGAAGATCACCGGGCGATCGGCCGTGAAGATCGCGTCGAACTCGGTATCGGCCAGGCCGTGGGGATGCTCACCCGCGGTCTGCAGCCGCATCAGATCGACCACGTTGATGACGCGCACGGCCAGCTCGGGGATCCGCTCGCGCAGGATCGACGCCGCAGCCAGCACCTCGACGGTCGGGACGTCGCCGGCGGCCGCGAGCACGACATCCGGCTCGCGCCCTTGCGTCTCGGAGCCGGCCCACTCGAGGATGCCGAGCCCGCGGGCGCAGTGCTCGACCGCCTCATCCATGGTCAGCCACTGCGGCGCGGGTTGCTTGCCGGCGACGACCACGTTCACGTAGTCCACCGAGCGCAGGCAGTGGTCGTAAGTCGACAGCAGCGTGTTCGCGTCGAACGGCAGGTAGACCCGCACGATCTCGGAGCTCTTGTTCACGGCGACGTCGATGAAGCCGGGATCCTGGTGGCTGAACCCGTTGTGGTCCTGGCGCCAGACGTGGCTCGATAGCAGGTAGTTGAAGCTCGACACCGGGCGGCGCCACGGGATCCGCTTCGACGATTCGAGCCACTTGGCGTGCTGGTTGAACATCGAGTCGACGATGTGCACGAAGGCCTCGTAGCAGTCGAACAGCCCGTGGCGCCCGGTGAGCAGGTAGCCCTCGAGCCAGCCCTGGCACTGGTGCTCGCTGAGCATCTCCATCACCCGGCCTGCGCGCGCCATGTTCGGATCGCTGGGCTCCAGGATGCCGTTCCACTGCTTGTCGGTCGCCTCGTACACCGCAGGGGCGAGGCGATTGGATGCCGTCTCATCGGGCCCGAAGATGCGGAAGTTGGTGGGATTCATCCGGATGACGTCGGCCAGCCACCGCCCGAGCACCGCCGTCGATTCGGCATCGACCGCGCCGGGAGCGGACACCTCGACGGCGTAGTCGCGGAAGTCCGGCAGGCGCAGCGGCTCGCGCAGCATGCCGCCGTTGGCGACCGGGTTCGCGCTCATCCGCCGAACCCCCACGGGGGCCAGCTCGGTGACCTCGGCCACCGGGGCACCGCCCTCGTCGAACAGCTCCTCCGGGCGGTACGACCGCATCCAGTCCTCCAGGATGCGCAGATGCTCCGGGCTGTCGGTCACCTTGGCCATCGGCACCTGGTGGGCGCGGAAGGTGCCCTCGATCTCGACGCCGTCGATCACCTTCGGACAGGTCCAGCCCTTCGGGGTGCGCAGGATGATCATCGGCCAGCGCGGCCGCTCATCCAGGTTGCCCTCGGCGGCCGAGCGCTTGATCTCGGCGATCCGGTCGAGCACCGTGTCGAGCACGGCGGCGAAGCGCTCGTGCACCAGGCGGGGGTCTTCGTCGTCGAAGCCGCCCGAGACCAGGAACGGCTCGTGCCCGTAGCCGCGCATGAGCTCAAGCAGCTCCTCCTCGGGGATGCGCGCGAGCACGGACGGATTGGCGATCTTGTAGCCGTTCAGGTGGAGGATCGGCAGCACCGCGCCGTCATCCACCGGGTTGAGGAACTTGTTCGAGTGCCAGCTGGTCGCCAGCGGCCCGGTCTCGGCCTCGCCGTCGCCGATCACGCAGGCGACCAGGAGGTCGGGGTTGTCGAACGCGGCGCCGTAGGCATGACTCAGCGAATAGCCGAGCTCGCCGCCTTCGTGGATCGATCCGGGAGTGTCGGGCGAGGCGTGGCTCGGGATGCCGCCCGGGAACGAGAAACGGCGGAACATCTGCCGGATGCCGGCCTCCGAGCGGTCGACCTCGGAGTACAGCTCCGTGTATGTGCCGTCGAGAAAGGCGTTCGCGACCATCCCCGGGCCACCGTGGCCGGGACCCGTCACGTAGATGGTGTTGAGATCGCGCTCCTGGATGGTGCGGTTGAGGTGCGCATAGATGAAGTTGAGGCCGGGCGTCGTGCCCCAGTGGCCGAGCAGGCGCGGCTTGATGTGCTCGTTGCGCAGCGGCTCGCGCAGCAGCGGATTGTCGAGCAGGTAGATCTGCCCGATGCTGAGGTAGTTGGCTGCGCGCCACCAGGCGTCGATCCGATCAAGCTGCGCGGGGCGATCGAGCTGCGGGGCGATAGCCGTCATCCCTTCAGCCAACCCGCGGGCGGCTGGATGGTCAAGGCCGAAGGTCCCCCTGGGCAAGCACGCCCGCGGTCTCGCGGGCGATCTGGAGCTCCTCGTCGGTGGGGATGACCAGCACGTCGACCCGCGCGCCCGGGGGCGAGATGCGGCGCGGCTCGCGGCTCGGTGCCGCGTTGGCCGCGGCATCCACCTCGAGCCCCAGGCCGCTCAGCCCGTCGACGGCCGCCGCCCGTACCGCCGCGCTGTTCTCGCCGACCCCCGCCGTGAAGACCACCGCGTCGGCCCCGCCCAGGATGGCCAGGTAGGCCCCGAGGTAGTGGCGCAGCCGGTGCACGTAGACCTCGAAGGCGAGCTGAGCAAGGGCGTCACCGCCTTCGGCTGCCGCGACCACCTCGCGCATGTCGCTATGGCCCGAGAGCCCGAGCAGGCCGCTGCGGCGATTCAGCAGCTCGTCTACCTGGTCGACGGTCATTCCGGCGGTGCGCTGCAGGTAGAGCAGCACAGCCGGGTCGAGATCGCCCGAGCGGGTGCCCATCACCAGCCCCTCGAGCGGGGTCATGCCCATCGAGGTATCGATCGAACGACCCCCGGCGATGGCGGCCGCCGACGCCCCGTTGCCCAGATGCAGCACGATCATCCGGAGCTGGTCGAGCGGGCGTCCGAGAAACTCGGCCGCCCGCGCGCTGACGAACTGGTACGAGGTGCCGTGGAAGCCGTAGCGGCGGATGCCGTGCTCGGCCGCGACAGCGGCGTCGATCGCGTAGCTGCGGGCCGCCTCGGGCATGCCGGCGTGGAAGGCGGTGTCGAACACCGCCACCTGCGGAAGGTCGGGCAGTGCCGCCCGCGCGGCCCGGATCCCCTGCAGGCCCGGCGGGTTGTGCAGCGGGGCGAGGGCGGAGAGCTGCTCGATGCCGCGCTCCACCTCGTCGTCGATCAGCGTCGCCTGCACGAAGCGCTCGCCGCCGTGCACGATTCGGTGGCCGACGGCATCGAACGAGCCGGTGTCCAGTCCCGAGAGGATGTGCTCGATCGCCGCGCGATGGTCCGGGGTGTCCGAGCCCTCTTCACCGATCCGCTCGACGATCCCTTCGGCGCTGACCGCACCCGATTCCGGGTTCACCACACGGAACTTCACCGACGACGATCCGGTGTTGAGCACGAACACCGAGTGGATGCCGCTCATCGCGCCTCCTGCGCCTGGATCGCCGTGATCGCGATCGTGTTCACGATGTCGCGCACCAGGGCTCCGCGCGACAGGTCGTTGATCGGACGGGCCAGCCCCTGCAGCACCGGCCCGATCGCCACCGCTCCTGCGCTGCGCTGCACCGCCTTGTAGGTGTTGTTGCCGGTGTTGAGATCCGGGAACACGAACACCGTCGCGTGCCCGGCCACCGGCGACCCGGGCAGCTTCGAGGCGCCCACCTCCGGGTCGGCCGCCGCGTCGTACTGGATCGGCCCGGCGACCGGCAGCTCCGGGGCGCGCTCGCGCACCAGCTCGGTGGCGCGGCGCACCTTGTCGACGTCCGATCCGCTTCCCGACTCGCCAGTCGAGTAGCTCAGCATGGCGACCAGGGGATCGATGCCGAACAGGCGGGCGGTTGCCGAGGAGCTGATCGCGATGTCGGCCAGTTGCTCGCTGGTCGGCTCGGGGATGACCGCACAGTCGCCGTAGACCAGCACCCGGTCGGACAGCGCCATCAGGAACACGCTCGACACCACCGAGACGCCGGGCGAGGTCTTCACGATCTCGAAGGCCGGCCGGATCGTGTGGGCCGTCGTGTGCACGGCGCCCGACACCATCCCGTCGGCGAGGCCGTCGTGCACGAGCATGGTGCCGAAGTAGGCGACGTCGGCCACGCGCTCGGCGGCCAGCTCCCGGTTGACCCCCTTGGCCTTGCGCAGCTCGAGATACTCCTCGGTGAAGCGGCCGTGCAGCGCGGGATCCTTCGGCGAGATCACCTGCGCCGCGCTCAGATCGAGCCCGAGCTCCGCTGCTCGACCGCGCACGACCGCCTCCTCGCCCAGGATCGTGAGGTCGGCGATGCCACGGTGCAGCACGATGCCGGCCGCGCGCAGGATCCGGTCGTCATCGCCCTCGGGCAGCACGATCCGCATAGTCCTGCTGCGGGCGCGTTCGACGAGCGCGTGCTCGAAGCGCACCGGCGTCATCACGGCGGAGGGATGCAGCTGCAGCACGGCCGTCAACTCCGCGGCATCCACGTTCCGTTCGAACAGTCCGAGTGCGGTGGCGTACTTCTGCGGCGAGTCGGCAGCGAGCCTGCTGCGCGTGTTGACAATGCGGACCGCGGTGTCGTACGTGCCGTACTCGCACCGCGCGATGGGCAGCGTCGCGCCGAGCCCCTCGAGCAACCGCGAGATCGCCGGGGCCAGTGTGAAGCCGCCGTTCAGCACGATGCCGGCCAGTCCCGGGAAGGTCTGCGAGAGGTGGGCGACGACGGTTCCGACCAGCACGTCGCTGCGGTCGCCGGGGACCACGACCACGCTGCCCTCGATGAGACGCGGCAGCACGTTCTCCATGGTCATGGCTGCGACGACCGTGCCGCGCACCGGTCGGTCGAGCAATGCCTCGTCGCCGAACAGGAGCTCGCCGTCGACGGCGGCGAGAACGGAGCGCAGCAGCGGGGCGGTGAGCTCGGCGTCTTCGGGGATCGCCCAGGCCGGCAGCCGGAACTCGCCCCGCACCGCGCCGGCGATGTCGGCAGCGGCGGCTGGATCCGCGCGGTTGATCACCACCGCCACGGCATCCGCGTGCTCGGAGTGCAGCTCGGCGAGCGCGACCCGCGCCACGGCGACCACCTCCTCCGCGGTGCGCGCCGTCGCGTCATCCGGCGCACGCCCGTTGAGCACCAGCATCACCGGGGCCGCCAGGTCGGCGGCGATGCGGGCGTTGGTCGCGAACTCGGTCGGGCTGCCGACGTCGGTGTAGTCGGATCCCAGGATCAGCACGGCATCGCAGGCCCGCTCGACCGTCGAATAGCGGTCGACGATTCGCGCGAACGCCGCGTCGCGGTCGGTGTTGACCTCGGCGTAGTCGCTACCGGTGCACTGTTCGGCAGTCAGGCCGGCCGTCGAGCGCTCGATGAGCATGTCGAGCACGTAGTCGCCCTCCTGCTGCGAGCGCGCGACGGGCCGGAACACCCCGACCCGTTCGACCGTCCCCTTCAGGGCCTCGATCACCCCGACGGCCACGGTCGACTTGCCGGATCGCCCCTCGGCGGAGGTCACATAGATCGCGGTCGCCACACCTGAACGCTACGCCCCGGTCGAGTCGGAGCAGCAGGACCTTCGGCTCTGACCGGCTCGCTCTCGTGATGCGACTCTCGGGATCAGCCGTATCCGCGCCGGTCACCTCGCGCGGCTCAGGAGAGGAATGTCCATGAAAGCCGCCGTCGTCACCGACTTCGCCAAGCCGCTCGAGATCGTCGATCGGGCCGTGCCCGAGCCGGGTCCGGACGAGGTCTTGATCCGCCTCGAGACCAGCGGGCTCTGCCACACCGACATCCACGCCGCGCGCGGCGACTGGCCGGTCAAGCCGGCCCTACCGTTCGTTCCGGGGCACGAGGGAGTCGGCATCGTCGAGATGATGGGCGACGCCGTCACCGGTCGGCGCCTCGGCGAGCGAGTGGCGATCCCCTGGCTCGGTTACGCGTGCGGCGAGTGCCGCTACTGCATCGACGGGCGCGAGACGCTGTGCGAGAAGCAGCACAACAGCGGCTACTCGGTCGATGGAGCCTTCGCCGAATACGCGGTGGCCAGTGCCAAGTACGTCGTGCCGGTTCCCGACGGTGTCACCTCGATGGATGCCGCGCCGCTCACCTGCGCCGGCGTGACCACCTACAAAGCGCTCAAGGTCGCCAACATCGTCCCGGCGGAGCGCATCGCGGTGTTCGGGATCGGCGGCCTCGGCCACCTGGCCGTGCAGTACGGCCGGATCATGGGCGGCTCCGTCATCGCGGTCGACATCGAGGATGCCAAGCTCGACCTGGCGAAGGAGTTGGGGGCCGACCACGTGGTGAACGCGGCGACCACCGATCCGGTCGCGGCCATCCAGGCGCTCGGCGGAGCCGACGTCGCCGTGGTCCTCGCCGCCAACCCGCGCGTGTTCGAGCAGGCGTTCGCGTCATTGAACCGCGGGGGCCGACTGATCTGCGTCGCGCTGCCGGCCGACCAGCAGATGTCCATCTCGATCTTCGAGACGGTGTTGAAGGGCATCTCGATTATCGACTCGATCGTCGGAACCCGTCAGGACCTCGCCGAGGTCTTCGAGCTGCACGCGCTGGGCCGCACGCGCATCATCGCCGAGGGCCGCAAGCTCGACCAGGTCAACGAGGCCATGGCCGAGGTGCTCTCGGGCGAGGTTCTCGCCCGCTTGGTCTTCGAGTACTGATTCACCCTGCCGGCAGGCGCGCCGCGCGCAGGCCGTTCAGGATCGTGATCAGATCCACGAGCTCCTGCAGCAGCGCGCCGGCGATGGCGGGCAGCACGCCGGTGGTCGCGATCAGCATCAGGATGACGCTGAGCGAGACTCCGACCCCGATGCTCTGCAGCGCGATCCGCCGGGTGTGGCGCGCGATCGCGACCACGTCGCCGAGGGGCTCGAGCGAATCGGAGAGGATGACCGCGTCGGCCGACTCGCTGGCCGCGGTGGCGCCCCTGGCTCCCATCGCGACCCCGACGTCCGCGGCGGCGAGCACCGGCGCGTCGTTGACGCCGTCACCGACCATCACCACCGGATGCTCGGAGACCGAGGCGATCTCGTCGAGCTTCTGGCCGGGCAGCAGGCCGCCGAGGGCCCGGTCGATGCCGAGCAGGGCGGCGACCGACCCCGTCGTGGCGGGCGAGTCGCCGCTCAGCACGAGGAACGATCGCACCCCCAAGCGTCGCAGGCGCGCGATGACTGGAGCCGCGTCGGGGCGGAGCTGGTCGCTCAGCACGATCCGCCCCAGCTGGTCGCCATCGCGAGAGACGTAGACCGCGGATTCTCCGACGCCCAGCGGCCGTTCGGTCGCTCCGACGAATGCCGGACGGCCAACCCGCACCAATCGGCCGCCGACCCGCCCCTCGAGGCCGAGCCCCGGGCGTTCGCTGAGATCGTGGACGGGCGGAAT
>Ga0163163_10003953_pt1 | contig 12651 bp, 9 predicted proteins | sample S65metaG_FD_119766 | JGI IMG/M metagenome (GOLD analysis project Ga0163163, IMG submission 119766) | Switchgrass rhizosphere microbial communities from Kellogg Biological Station, Michigan, USA - S6-5 metaG | ecosystem: Host-associated > Plants > Roots > Rhizosphere > Soil | place: USA: Michigan... | reverse complement strand
TTGAAGTAACAGCTTCTGCAAAAAAGTTATTAAATGCTCTACCATTATTAAAAGTATTATATTGAAAATTTACACCAATTACATTATTATTAAATTGACTGGAAAAGTTATTCTGATACGTTCTTCCCCAATAAAGTCCATTATTAAATAATGCAATATTACTAGTAAAACCGGAATCAGTTGTATTACCTGCAAATCCTCCCTGAAGAAGATTATTTAATGAACCTGAACCTATTCTATTAGTATTAAAGTTTTTACCTGCAATAGTAGAATCAGCACAACCTGTATCAAATATACAATCATAATTACTAACTCCATCATCAAGATTTGATACAAAAACAATATTATTATATGTTGTATGTTTCTTTATACTAATTTGTTTAACACTTCCTATAGCACCTATAGTAGTAGTATTGAAAGTATGATAATCAATAAAAGTATTAACATCTACAGGAACGTTAGAAGAAGCAGCTAAATTAAATCCTGCTGGTTTAGTAGCTACATGAAAAGTATTAACTGTATATAATATTCTTTCCCACCAAGGACTCCTAATTTGATATTGATTTAATTGTGTACTAGCAATGGGATCATTAGCAGTATTGGATGCCTTTTTAGATAAATAAGCATGTCCATCAGAACCTAAAACTAATGCCCATTTAGCATAAGTAGTTCCTGCACTCCAAGCATTAGGAGTTACTTTCCATCTTCTAAACTTTACAGCTCTAAAATCATAATAAGTTTCAATATCAAGATTAACATCTCTTCTATAAATTATCTTACCTCTTCTAGGAGTAATATTATCTTCGCATACAATATCATTAATATTATAATGAATTATATCAGTAGGATATGTAATTGAATAAGAAATAGGAGAGAAAGTAGTATTAGTTGCAGCTAATACAAGTAGTTCTTCAACACCTTCATCTTTAACAGGTTTATTAGGATCCCATAAAGCAGGATTATTGTAAACAACTCCGTTTACTGCAAGGGCTTTGGTACTAGGAGCAGTATCAGTATAAGGAATTATATGTATAGTTTGATGGTCAGTTATTCTATAAACAGCTCCTGGTTTTAAAGTACCAGCAGTAGCTAAAGCTCTTATCTGAGCATGAGTACCTACAACACCTATAGGAGACTCAGAAAGTTGTGCATGTACTCCCATATTAGCTTATTAAAGTTGTGGTTAAACTACCTGTATTAGATTGAATAGTTAATGCCCATAATGCTCCATCAGGAGAAGCGTTAACTGTCGAATCACTTTGATTACTTGTAATATTCTTATTAGTTATAGCTGAATTAAAAACAACTCTAGTTAAGGTTATACCTGCATTAGTTGTTAGTCCTGAAACAGGTTGATTAAATACACAGCTAATAAGACTAAGAGGAGCAGCTTGTGTGCCACCACTAAAAGTATTATTAAATGTATTCTGACTTGTTCCAATTGCAAAATATGTTCCTGCTGCTATTGTACCATTAATTTTATTGTATTGAAAATTGTCCGGTATATTTAAATTATTAAAAATGCAGTTTTTAATTGAATTGTATCTAAAAAGGTTTCCTACAGTTGAATTACTAACTCCCATAATGAAATTGGATTTACAACCGTTTCCAAATATAGTAGCCCTTAATCCGCTTGTACCATCTCCCCCACCATAAACTACATTCTGTGAGAAAGTATCACCAAAATTACAGCTATTCACAAATTGAAAAACATTATCTTGAGAATCTTTATTAAATGAATTATTATAAAAGTGTCCTTGAATATAATTACGTTCAAAACTAACTCCAAAAAAACCATTTGCTATATAAGAACCTTCTAAAACAGTATTATATCGAAATTGCCCGTTTAAAACATGCCCTGAAAAACCCCCTCCAATTTTATTATCTGAAGTTCCTCCCAAACTCATAAAATCACAATAAGCAGCTATACTATTTGCAAAACCTGAACCTGTTTCATTATTATAAAAAACTCCCTGAATAATAATGTTACCACTACCCATACCAAATTTATTATTTAAAATAAACCATCCCTGAATAGTACAATTATAACAGCCAATTTCAAATTCATTATTTAAAGTATAATAATTATTATCCGGTGCACCACCCCAATCTAAAGCATCATTAATAAAAATGATATTATTATAACCAGGAGTAAAGCCAATTTTTATATTATTAGCTAATCCATAATCGCCTTTTACTCCATTAGTATTGAATGTATACCAATCAGTAAAATCATTAGCATCTACTGGAATATTTGCTGAAGCAATTTGCTGCGTGTCTGGTTGATAAGCTAAATATTGATTCTTATTAGCTAGAACTATCTTTTCCCACCAAATAGAATTAGTGTTTGCATATTCATTAAACCATGAATTATTAGGATCATAATAAGAAGAATTAATTGGGTCATTTCCAGTATTACTGGCTCTTTTTGAAATGTAAATACTTCCATCTGAACCTAAAACCGCTTCACTTCTAGGATATGTTTTTAAATTATCATAAGCAACCGGTTTTAATTTCCAACGTCTAAATATGACATTTCTCCAATCATAATAAATTTCTATATTAACTATAGGATCTTTTCTATAAATAATCTTACCTGTTCTAGAAGTAGTTCCATCTTCACATACATCATCATTTAAATTATAGTAAATAATATCTCTAGGATATATAGAAGAGAATGCAGCAGAATCTAAAACATTAACTGTATTTGCTCTTATACTTAGAGGTTCAATAGGACCGATATGAATTTCAGTTGTTCCACTAATTTGATGTTTAGTTTGATAATCTATTATTCTATAATAAGTTCCAGGTATTAAACTATTAGCTGCAATCTTAAGTACTAAGTTAGCATAAGTAATATCTAATGGAGCTTTTAAAAAATCAAATACAGAATCTCGTAATTGTTCTTTCTTTATTCTATTATCTATAGCCATAATCTTAGATTAATTAATTTGGAAAATATGTCATTGTTGCTCTAATAGTTGTTTGATCATAATCTTTTACAAGAGAAATTTTTCCAGTTGCAGCTTCAATCTTAAGTATATTAGTACTTCCATTATCTCCAATAACAGGAAAATATTTTGCAGTTAATGGTCTTGTACCTGTTGGAAGAGTTGCTATAATACCACCTGCAAAATAAATTACAGCATTAGTAATAATTATAGATAATTGACATATACCATTTGTTCGTGTTATATTAGTTTGATTTACTACAGTTGTAAAACCTCCTCCAACGGTTAAATTAGCAGTTGCAACATTATTTTGTAAATCAAAATCTGAAGTATAAGCGTAAGTACCTTGAGTTACACCACCATTACTTTCACATTGTAATCGTAAGTTTCCTGTATTAAGTCTTATTACTAATCCACTACCTGATTTTTTATAGAAAAGTCCACCATCAAATAATTGAAAACCATAACCATCTGTTCCAACGAAGAAATGATTATTAGTAACTGTTTTATATCCTGTAATTGTTTCAGCACCTGCTAAATGAACTACAGCATTATCAGTTGCTTTTAATGCATTTCCTGCATTAACGGCATCTACTGTTGGATATTTAGTTCCAGTACCATCAATAGCTAATGAATTTTGTTTATTAGCTTTATCTTCTTTATTAGCTACATCTACTGTAGTAGAACCATAAGTATAAATTATAGTTATTAAATCTTTATCCGCAGCACTAGATATATTAAAAGTACTTGGAGCAGTAAAAGTATATTGTGCAGAAGATAATGCCTGACCATTCATTGATACTTCAATAATGGTATTGACAACATGAGATACTAAGAATGTTTTATTTGTTCCTACAGCTTCATATTCTTGTACTGTAATCTCTTTAGCAAGATATCCAACACCTCCTGTAAGAATACCATCTATATAAATTTTAGAATCAGATAAGGTTTTAGTATCTCCCGCATTAACAGCATCTACAGTAGGTATTTTATTACCTGTTCCATCTGTATTTAAATTATTTTGTATTCTTCCTAATAAAGTATTTATCTGACCTTGAAGTTTACCAAAAGCCATTATTACAGTATCAGCAGTAGTAATAGTCGCAGTTGTAGCTACAGTTAATCCTGTAAGTAGAGTGGCTAATACTCTATCCATACTAAACCATTTATTATTAGGATTAGTAGGTTCAGATATATCATCTGTATCTAAAACTACAACACCAGTAGCACCATTAACTGAAGTAACAGTACCATCATTATTAATAGTTACAACTGTAGCACTATTAGGTATATCATCAGTTATAGTAACATTTCCTAGGAACTGTAATTTATTTCTTTGAGCAAATGAAATTGTATCATTAGCTATTACGTGTCCTACACCTGTACCAACTATTGAAAAGAAGGGAGCACCCCATGAAATACCATCCCATTTATATACATCATTAGTATCTCTTCTAAGACCTAAATCCCCCGCATGTTGACCTGTTTGAGCATCTTGTTCAGCTTGACTATTCCAAGCATATTTTATTCCATAAGTAGATAATAGTCTAAACATATTATCTGTTTCATCTTTGGAATATGTATATCTTACTACAGCACCAGATGTAGGTACTTCTGCATCACTATTATTTACTTGACTTTTAACATCACTTAATGGTAAATAATTAGCTAAGGTGGTTGCTAAATCTGTAATGTCAGACATTACATGTGTATGTACATCAGGAGGAAAAGTAGCAGGTTTACCTGCAATATCTACCCATGCAACTGAAGCACTTGAACCACCTACTTTTTGCCATAAAGCACCATCATATTTAGCTTGGTCGTATTGTAAGAAATCAATACTTCCTGCACCAAAATCACGAGCACCTGCAACAGATGCAATCCAGTATTGTCCTATAACACCTGTACCATTTGCTATTACTGGTGTAGCAGCAGCAGGGTCAAAAAATCCTTGAAAAGGTTCAGCAGTACTAGCTACAAATTCTTGCCAATCGTTATCAGTAGTAGTATCAGTTCCAGGTTCATTCTTTAACCACCATAATTTAACTTCTGTACCTGTTCTAACACATACAAAGAAAGGTCTAGGTGTAGCATTAACTCCACCATTTTCATAAGTATATTTACGTCTATCAATAGGAATAAGATTTCTTTCCGCTGTAGAATAAACAGAATGAAAACCTAAAGCAGTTCTATTGGCATCCCCTGTAGCATAGGTGTCTGTCTCCGCAAACGTACCTACTCTATCACTTAATTTTACTGCCATATCATATTATATATATAGAGATTTCTGCACCTAAATTAAATTTAGTTCTATAAAGTTGACCTGCAAGAGCTAAATCTACTGGATTATTTACAGTTAAAGGTACAGGAGGTTCCATACTAACTTCAAGTCTTGTTACTGAATCCATAAACTTAATTCCAGTTTGATCAATATTATTAGGTATAAATACATATTTAAATCCTGCACCATAAATAGTGAAACTAATTTGTCTACCATTAGTCTTAGCAGAATTGAAGGCTTTTACTTCACTAGCAGTTACAGTAGGATCTGTATCATTTCCAAACCATATTCTAGAATACCAAGTAAGATATACAGAGGGGCGATTCATTGGTACAGGAACATCTACCGTTGAACTAGATGCAAGACCATTAAGAGTTATTATTAATGTTCCTGGAGTTGTTTTAGTATAATCTCCTGAAAATGTACGTGTATCACCTGATGTGCCAAATAAATTAAATGGAGGATTACTAACAAAAGGAGAAGCTTCACTAATAGTTAAATTACCTGAAGCACTATCATTTAGAACATTAGCAGGTAAATCAATAGACCAACTTAAAGTCATTACACCATTAATAACTTCTCCTAAATCGTAACTAGTAGGTTTATTTTGACTAAAGGATGTGAATGAAGGTACAGTATATTTATTCATTAATTTATTTAGGAACTCTTCTAGTGTACCTATAAAACTAGTACCAAATCTATCTTGAAATTGATTAATATTTGTAAGAGCAATATTTATATCATTATCAACATGAGTATGAGGAATAAGAGCAACATTAGGTTTACCCTCTATATTATCCCAATGACACTTTCCGCCACCACTACCGCCACCACTAATTATAATTTCTATAAGTCCAGTAAGACTTATAGGAATTACTTTATTTAGATTACCTATATGAGTTATATATAATACTAAATTATTTATTTCTTCTTCTGTATAATCATTAGGAATAATAAATAATGCAGTATGATATAAAGATAAAAAGTTATATAAACATTTATGTTGTTCTGCACATTCATATTCATCGTCAAGTTCAGCTTTAGCTTGCTTATAAGCTGTATCTAACATTGCAGATAACAACTTAACTCTAAAAGTTTCTAATTGTTCAGATGTTAGCATGAGCAGGAACAGTTAGGATTTGATATAGATTCTAATATTATTTCACCTTTATAAAATTCATTAGATGCAGCAGCAATTTCTACAGCTTCTAATTTATCTCGTAAGCAGCGTAAATCAGTTATGTTAGGACTACAACAAATATTACCATCTTTAGGAATAACTAAAGCATCTTCACTATAAGTAAATGCTAAGTTATTAAAGTAAAGAAATTCTACTGATTCATAGAAAGTACTTTCTCCAGCATTTGGAATCTCAACTTTATTAATTACATCTTCAGGAGCAAATACATCTATTATCTCCCAATTTGTATAGTCAATATCAGGAGTAGTATAGGGAGATAAAATATCAAATAAAGCAATATAATAAATACCTACATGATATACAATTGTACCTTTAGTTATAAATGCAGGAACATATTGAGATACAAGTTTAACAAATATAGGTACTAATACTAATTCAAATTTATAATGACCATCAACTAAATCTGTAAATACCCATTTAGCATCAGCAGTTAAATCTGTAAATGGAACAGTTATATGTACATCTCCCGTAGACTTCTTTAAATTAAAAAATGTAGCACCTACATAATTATTTCTAAATTCAGGAGAAGCATATATAGTGGTATCAAGAATAGTTATTGTAGTATCAACTATTTCGTGGGAAAGTAATATATCCATTTTATTATTGATTTAGAAGGTAAAAATATAGGGAGACATTTCTATCTCCCTATATGTTATGAACACCAGTAAATATTAATGTTTGTGCCCATCTCTATGAGCATTTTTTTCCCGTTCTTCTCTTTCCTTTGCTTCTTTTGCTTCTCTTTCTTTTTCTTCCTGTTTTTCTCTTAGAGTTTGTTCTGCAGGAAGTTGTGTTGCATGTCCTCTTTCAGCTCTTTCTCTTTCTTCTCTTTCTCTTTGAGAGTGTTCTGCCGGAAGTTGCTCAGCTTTTCCTCTTTCTTTATTTTCTTTTTCTATTTCTTTTTCTCTTTTAGCTTCTGCTTCTTCTGCTTCTTTTTCTTCTTTCTCTATTCTTTTCCGTTCTGCATTTGCTTCTTTTCCTTTTAATAAAAACTCTCCTTCTTCATCTTCTTCAAAGAGACCAGTAACTTGAATTAGAGCAGTACCAAATAATGCATCAAGAGATGTAACCATCGCAAGACTATCTTTAGGAACAGCTAAATATAGACGTAAGAAACGAGAAGCTTTATTATCTACTGGAGTACCTTGACGATTAACTTCACGTAACCAAGTAAGATGATATACTACGAAACCGTTAACACCGGCATCAATATCAACTTGAGTATAAGGAAGAATATCTCCTAGTTGACCATCACCTCTACGAGTAACACCTTGATAACCTGCACATTCAATTTCTAACTCTCTAATACTTGCAACAGTATTATCTACACTAATTGGTTTAGTAGTGATAGTTTTAGCACAGCCTTCACAAACAGTTCCATCTGTACCATGAGCATCAAAAGCAAGACCTTTTTTTCTATGAGTTAGAACTAACATTTCACCATTAGGACTAGCATCAACTAGACGGTCAGGGTCAGCCTGAATCTTAGCTACTAATTGTGTAACTACAACAGTACCGGAAGAACCAATTGCAGGTTTTACTTCATAATTTTTTACCTTCCAATCAGTCATAATGTTTGGAGAAGTATCTACTACAGTAACTCCAGCCATAGCACCTGAAACGGTATTAACACCACCAATAATGTTATTACCAGTACTACCTAAAGTAATTACTTTAGCTGCACCTGCAACAGGAAGATACTTTTTAACTATAAAATTTCTACGATCAATTTCATCTGAAATAGTAGCTCCTTCTGCGGTATCATTAGTATCTAAAGGATTACTATCCTTAGGATTACCTCTTACCATTACAAATTTATCAACTTTTAATAATTCAGTATTATTAGGAAGTGGAATTAATAGACCTGTACTTTTATCTACTCCAAAAGCACCAGGAAGTGCTGTTCCTACTTGTTCAGGAGAAGTTGCAGGTGTAGTAGCAGCAACAGGATCGGCATTTGTTCCGAGAAGTTTAGCTGTTGCATTACTTTTAAAACCCATTAATTGTTTCATATCTTTATTTTACTTTAAGTTATTGATTATTTAAGGTATTATGTTGCATATCAGTTTGCCAAGTAGGGTCTTGAATCATACCTTTAAGATGAATGATTGTTTGCTCTACAACTAGTTGTGTAGAAGTGTCAGGCAAATCGACATTAACTGATCTAGCTTTTGAAGCTTCTCTAGGTTCTCTTATATAATCAATAACTAGGTTCTTTACTTTAAACGTAGTATCTTCATATACATATAACCTATCATCACCAAGAGTAGATATAGGTGATTCCCAAGTAGTCTTTTCAAAAGGATGATTAAGAATATAATTCAAATTATTATCCTTACTAAGACGATTAGGATGTTTTGTAAATAAGTCTTTAGAGTCGTAACGATAAACCTTATTTGTAATAGTAGTAGGATTTACAGCTACGCTAATAGGGTTAGTTGTAACTGTAATTATATAACTCATACTAAGCAATGCACTATTTGCATGTATAAAACTGTTAGGATAATATTTACCATTATATTTTTCCCAATACATATCAGAAGTATTATCAAGTATAAGTTTAACAACTTGATATTTATCATCTGAATCAGTTATTCCATTAGGCAAATAATTAGTTAGTTTAAAGAATATACCTCCTTGTTTTTTTAGCTCTAATTCCTTGAATGTGTCATAGTCAGCTAGAAAAGAGAAAGGATAGACATTTATCTTAGTATCAACTGGAGTCTTTACTATACCTTTTCTATTACATACCATTTCAGATACGTCATCAAGTAAATGCCTATAATTAGGTGGAAGTATACCGTATGAGATATTCGTACTATCTATATAAGAAGGTATCGTTAAACCTTTAACTTGTAATGTACTTAAACTATCTAATAGTCTTTGGTTCTGTTGAAAGTCAGTAGTACTACCAGAAGGGTTTGCGGATGTAGCAGGTAAGCGACCTCTCAACTTACCCACTACATTATCCACAAACTTTCTTGTATAATAGTTAAGGTGAAAATCAATCTCTTCATCAAGAAGATTACCATTTGCATGGCTATTTAACTTCTGTACATCTTGGCGAACCTTGATATGAATTTCATCTATAGTCATAACTATTATTTTATAATATTTATTTTAGCTAACTTTGCAAGCATGATTTGATAGTCCTTAGTATTCTTTGCATCTTTCAACCAAAGAACAGCACTTCTCTCATCATTACCAATTGTTACACTAGCAGCATCGTTATCATAGATATAAGATGTATCTACAACAAGAACGATTTTAGCATTAACAAATTTATTTAGGGTAGCTTTGATTTCAATATCTTTATCACCACAAGCATCTACAAACTTCTTAAAAGCTGTAATTTGCTCTGTATAATCTTTGATACCGTCAGCAAGAGCTAGACCACGTAATTTAGCTTTCTGTTCAACCTTAGATATTAAATCAGGATTAATACCATGAACAAGTAGAATAGATTCCCAGTTAGTAGTAATATCAGCAATATCAAGATATGCAGCATAAGCTTTATCTCTCCAATCACCAACTTCTATTTCTGCTTTCTGAGCAAGTTCTAAATCATGGATATAAAACTTAACTCTATTACCACCGTTTTTAGCTTCTTCTAAAGTCATACTACATTGTTTATAGTCAGGGCTAATAGCTCTCATATAAATAACGTAATCTTTAGGTTTAACAGGAAAGTCAATTACTTCATCTTTACCTGCATATTTAACCTCTTTTGGAACAGTTGCTATATTAAGTCTAAGACCTCTACCTGCCGGTACTAGCTCTCGAAGTTCGTGATAGTAAGTATTAACCTTTTCATCAAATTCCACATGGTTAGCAGATACTTGAACAAGAGAAGGTAATATAGCTACTTTCTCAATCTCCGAAAGACCAGTAACAGGTAGTTCTGTATTTGAATAACCAGCTGAACCTAAATACTTAGTAGCATTATCGTTCATTATTTTTAATGCTTGGTTACTCTCAATATGCTTAGACGGTTTACGTTTAATGTAAACGATTTTTTCTTGTACTTTGGTACTCATGTTTTCTCTTTGTTTTGTTTACTTAAACATTTATTAAGCTACTTCCAGTTCAAGAACGAAGCAGTTAGTATTACGCATAATCTGAACGTTACGCATAGTCATATACTCATGTGAACTTCCGTGGAAATCGCTAGATACGAATTCAGGTTGACCTCCACCTTCTTGAGTACCAACACCGGCAACTTTTTGGAACAAGTTCTCCATGCCTTTCTTGATAACCATTTTGATGTTAGGTTCACCATTATAAGAAGTATCATCAATGAATACCATTTTACCGGATTCAGTAGTGAAACCATCTTTGTAATGGTCAGCAACTTCTGCACGAGGTCCATTATCAAACATATCAGATTTAACGAAGGTGAATCTATCACCATCAATAGTCCGATATTTTGTAAAGTACGCACCGTACTCCATATCCATTCCACTACCGGAAACCATTTTGTCAGTGCCATCGTAGAAACGACCTGCACCCCAAAGTTCTTTCATAGCAGCATCAAAGTTCTCAGCAGCAATAGTACCACCAAATACTTTAATATCACGACCTCCAGAAGCCTGGTCATTATTGGCACGGAATACAGAACGAGATATAGACTTTAACTTAGAACCAGTAAGTTTGCTATATGAATCCCAGTTAGGTATCTGTTCCCAAATACCACTACCACGACTAACAACGTTACCTGAATGTCTATCTTTCAGATAAATTTTACCATCAGGAGTCTTATTGTATTCACCTTCCCAAATACCTACTTCTTTCTCATAAGCCCACTCTTGCATGAATACCCATTTGCGGTAATCCATCCATAGAGTTTTAGCTTCAGTTCCAGCAGTAGTATAATTGAAACGAACTACTTTAGTTGGAATCTCACCTTCCCACTTATACGTCTTACGGAACGTATTGAGCATGTTCTTCTTTTTGTAAGGAGTTACAAAAAGAGAACCATTCCCACGAGAACCGGCTTTTGAGTTGATAGAAACAATCCGAGAGATTTTCTTACCAACTTCTAAATCCGATTGAGGAACGGTTTTAGCAGGGTCAGTAGAGTCAACTAGATTGAATGTACCTTTAAACATTCCATCAGCTGCATCTTCTACATCTCTACAATAAACTTTAGTAGTAGAGTTTAAGATATACTCATACGTAGGAATAAGTGCTCCTTCAGTGAAGATTTCAAAAGGAGTACCATTAATACCTATCTTAGCAGTCTGAGCACCTACGTAATTATTCTTATAGATGGTCGTAGTACGAGTTGAAATGTTATCACTAACCGGATAATCATATTCATCTTCCGTTACATACTCAGTCTTAACCCGACCTAAAGCACCACCTTCAGTGATAGCACTCATAGGAAACTGGTTGTTTTGAGCAGCAGCCATATAAATGATATTCTGAGTAAGAGTTGCAGTACTACCTGCAAAGTGTTTCTCTAACTCATATTCATCATCATGCAGCTCTTTTGAGTATTGCATGTGATCGTTTAATAAGGTTATCTTTCCCATTTCAATTGTATTGATTTATTTGATTACTTATTTAATGAGTATACTAAACATACTCGGCTCTAATATAAACTTCAAATGCATAAGCACCTGTAGGGGCAGAAGCATCTAAAATAACTTGAATAGCATAATTAGATTTAAACGCTTTTAAAGTTACAGGCATGTCGGTAAGTTCTACATCATACATAGCTTGGTTATTTAAACCTACAGCTACAAAATCTGTATTAATATGTTGAACTATCTCTTGAACTATAATCGAAGAATCAACAAAAGCAGCAGAGATAATCTTTAAAGTACCAAAAGGAGTAGAAGGTATATCAGTAGTATTTATATTAGTAACCCACTTAGCACCTACAATTTTCATATCCGTACTAGGAACATAATAGGTATTAGAATTTTGCAATTCTGTAGTACCAATCACATCTGTAGGAACTCCTTTAGTATGCTTTATTATAATACTACCTAATCTAATTAACTTAACTGTATTATCTACAGCAGTAGGTTTGTCAGATAAATCATTAATTGCATTAACACATTCATCTAACTTGTTTAATATAGGTATTACGTAGTCTACATCAGGTTGGTTTCTAAGATTATATCTGTTTAGTATGCTAATCATGACATTTAATTAAGATAGTTAGTTAAGTTCCTGGACTATCTAATCGTCTATCACTAGTATCAACTATA
>Ga0163163_10003948_pt1 | contig 12656 bp, 7 predicted proteins | sample S65metaG_FD_119766 | JGI IMG/M metagenome (GOLD analysis project Ga0163163, IMG submission 119766) | Switchgrass rhizosphere microbial communities from Kellogg Biological Station, Michigan, USA - S6-5 metaG | ecosystem: Host-associated > Plants > Roots > Rhizosphere > Soil | place: USA: Michigan... | reverse complement strand
TGATCTCTGAATCGGAAGAACCGGAACACCGGTTAAAAAAGACGCTTGGCCCGTGGTCATTGACGGCGCTGGGAATCGGAGCTGTGATTGGATCGGGCATCTTTACCGTCGTTGGCACGGCTATCGCCGGACAGAAGCTGGAATTCAGCTCCATCGTGAATGCTCCGCTGCTCGAATACCTCATCCACCGTTCGCCGACCTTCGGCCGCCCGGGCGCGGGTCCGGCCATCGCACTTTCATTCGTACTCGTAGCGATCGTCTGCGCGTTCACAGCGTTGTGTTATGCGGAGCTTGCTTCGATGATCCCCATCGCCGGTTCAGCCTATACCTACACGTACGCGTGTATGGGTGAGCTGATTGCATGGATTATCGGCTGGGACTTGATCCTGGAGTACGCGGTGAGCAATATGGCCGTCGGTGTCGGGTTCTCGGCGCACGTCGTCGATCTCTTCGATTTCTTCGGACTACATCTCTCGCCGCGGTGGTCGAATCCCGCATTCCTTCCCACCGGCGGAGGCGGTTACGCGGCCGGGTGGCACCTTGGCTTCAATTGGCCGGCATTCATCATCGTTATGATTCTCACGGTGGTGCTGGTGCGTGGAATCAAGGAGTCCGCCAAGACCAACAACACGATGGTGATTCTGAAGATCGCCGCTATCCTGGTCTTCGTACTGTTCGCGTCACACTATGTGAAGCCGGAGAACTGGCATCCCTTCTCGCCGAATGGTTGGGGCGGCGTGCTGACCGGTGGCTCGATCATCTTCTTCACCTACATCGGGTTCGACTCGGTCTCTACTGCGGCGGAAGAGGCGCGTAATCCGCGCAAAGACATCCCAATTGGCATCCTGGCGACGCTGTTTATTTGCACGCTGCTCTACATTTCGGTGGCGGTTGTGCTCACGGGCATTCGCTATTGGTCGAGCATGGAAGGCGACGCTGCTCCGGTAGTGAACGCTCTCCGCGCCCTTAATCTGCACTGGGTACGGCTCGTTGTGCTGTTCGGCGCGATCATGGGCATGATTTCGTCGCTGCTGGTCTTCCAACTCGGACAGGCACGCGTATGGTTCGCAATGTCGAGAGACGGCTTGCTGCCAAAAATTTTCGGGCGTGTTCATCCACGCTTCCGAACACCAGATTTCTCGACCTGGCTTGCGGGCTTCCTGGTAGGCATTCCTGCAGGACTGCTCGATATTGGAACGCTTGCCGATCTTTCCAACATCGGCACCCTGTTCGCGTTTGCGCTGGTGTCGGGGGGAGTCCTCATCCTGCGCTACCGTGAGCCGGATCGTCCGCGCGGGTTCAGGGCACCGGGTGGGCCGATCATTCCCATTCTGTCGATCATCACCTGCCTGCTCCTGATGGCTGGGCTTCCGATCATGAACTGGATCCGGTTCTTCACCTGGCTCGTGATCGGCTTGGTCATCTACTCGCTGTATAGCCGGCATCACAGCGAATTCGCACGGCAACGCTAGGTCATTGAATTCGGTAATATGAAAGGCGCGTCCAGAACGCCTTTTGTTTTAGTGTCCAGTGACCAGCGTCGACTGTCCGCCCTCGGAGCCTGCTTGCTCGATCACGCACCACACACGCCAAGTGAGTTCATCTTGTCGCTTCCTAAGGCCGAGCTGCACCTGCACCTTGAAGGCACGGTCGATCCGCCGACCCTGAGCGACTTGAGCCGCAAGCACACAACTCCGTTTCCCTGGGAGAACAACCGCTACAAGCCGTTGCCCGACAGCAATCGTCCGCTTACACCGGAGCAGGCGCGCGATTTGTACGAATACGAAAACTTCACTGGATTCCTGATGGCGTTCAAGGCCGTGACCGAGCGGATGCGCGATCCCGACGATTACGAACTGGTGACCTATCGCCTGATGCAGAAGCTCGCCGCGCAACGGGTGTTGCACGCTGAAGTGTTTGTATCGGTAGGCGTGGTTTTCTGGCGGGGACAGGATTTCGATCCGCTGTTCGAGGGTATGGAGCGCGGACGTCAGCGCGGCGAACGGGACTTCGGGGTCTCTCTGCTTTGGATCTTCGATGCCGTTCGACACTTTGGTCCCGATGAAGGACACAAGGTGCTCGATAAAGCGCTTCAGTTCCAGACAAGGAATGTTGTGGGGATTGGTATAGGTGGCGATGAGCGGCAGGCGGGACCCGACCTGTTTGGAGATGTTTATCGGCGCGCTGGTCGACACGGGCTCCGCTTGTCGGCACATGCGGGCGAGACCGTAGGTCCCGAGTCCATCGCCGGAGCACTCGACCATTTGAACGCCGAGCGTATCGGTCACGCTTTGCATGCGGGTGAAGATGTGGGCCTTATGGAAAGGCTCATTCGCGATCGTGTGCCGCTGGAGATCTGCATCACCAGCAACATTCGCACCGGATGTTGCGGAGGCTATGCGGCACATCCTGTCAGGGATTTCTTTGATGCTGGTGCATTGATCACTCTGAACAGCGATGACCCAGAGATGTTCGAGACATCGCTCGCTCGCGAGTACCAGATCGCCCAGGATCACTACGGGTTCAGCAATGAAGAACTGGCACAACTGGCGAGAAACAGCTTCAAAGCCAGTTGGCTTCCGGAAGAACGCAAGCGCGAATTCCTGGCGATATTCTAAGGAACGCCAATCTTTGCGATCGCGGTGAAGCCGATTCCTCTGCCGCAATCCGAGGCATAGAGGATTGTGTGGTCGTCAGCCCACGACGGCTCGGTCGCATTGCATGGATAGTCCATCAGCGATGTTTCCTTGTGATCCTTGAGGCTATAGAGGACGAGGTTCCACGAACCGCTTAGGCGACGACTAAAGACGAGGCGTTCTCCTTCAGCTGAGATTGCGGGATATCGCACTACTCCGGAGAGTGGGATCAGCGCAGCATTCTTGGTTGATTCGATGATGGCGAGCTTCGAGTCGCCAACAGGCCCAAGCGCGACAACCACGGTTCCCTTATCCGAAACCGAAAGCTCCAAGACGTTATCGCCAGCGGCGGTGAGTCGAACTGGCTCCGCTGAATCAGTGCTTGTGATCCATGCCGATCCTTTGCCGTGATCTTCCCGGATAAATGCCAGCCACTTCCCATTCGACGATAAGCTGGGTTGTTGGCCCTCGAACAGTGGCTTTGGTTGATAGTCGGGCGGTTCGATACGGGCAATGATCGGAACCCTCCCAGCGACCTCAATGAATTCCGCGACAGATTTTGGACTTCCGGTTACAGCTAACACATCAGACTCCGCTTGCACATCGGTTCTGCCGGATTTAGTCATGATGACTGCCTTATAGCGGGTCGGCATCATCACATCTATTAGAGTTCCTTCAGCAATGGCAGCAGGATTGCCCGCATAGATGCCTCTGTTTCCATCCGCCAGTCGATCCAGATATTCCCGGTGCTGCTTCTGCAGCGACTGATCGTTGACCAGAGTGCTCGCACAGATAAAGAGAAGCGCAGCCGAAATTAGTGCCGTTCTGCTTCCAGCACTCGCCCCCTCAATACCTGAACCAATGATGAGCACGACAAAAACGGCGACTGCCATGACCAGGGTCAATCCGGGAACGCGCAACGGCGCAAACGCGATTGCGTAGAAAAGACATAAGGCAATCGCCAGTCGATGTCGGTCCGCGTGCTGCAGATGAGCGAACCCCAAAACAGCCGCTCCGATGAGAACGCAGTAGTGATACGTCGCCGGCATAGTCGAAAGCAGCAGTAACAGAACGATGAATCCTGCCCATTCAATGCTCCGCTTCGACTCGTCAGCACGCCGAACCGTCAAGAGGAAGGAAACCAATAGGAGTGCCGTAGTGATCGACTTGAGCAGTGCTGCCAGAAACGGTGATGGAAAGAGAGGAGCCGGATTCATCGTGGGCTCGAACAGAAAAAGGTGTGCCCAGATGCCAGTCAGCGATCTTGTGACATAAGGGTCAACGATTTCTCCGACCATCGCTCGCGTGAGCACCTCGTGCAAGAAGACGCGATGGACAGGAACCCCGAACAACGCGATCGACGTAATCAAGAACAGGGCTATTCCACAAACGACTCCGAAAGCGGCACGCCAATCGCGTTTCCAGAGAAATAGCAGCAGAAAGCCGGCGGGAAAGATCTTGAGCGAGCCGGCAGCAGCGATCAGTAAGCCGGAGGTGAATCGGAGGCCTTTGGCGTGAGCATAAAGCGCTGCGCAGATCAGCAACAGTATGAGCACGTAGAGTTGTCCAAAGAGGAAGTTGGCCCGCAAGGGCACGATGCACAGCAGAGCGATGAGCAGTGTGCGAGGAAAGCGTAGTGCGGTCGCCCGCGACAGCAGCCACACCGCGCCGAGCAGGAACAACAGGTTGAGGATCAGCCAGCCTCGTTTTGCCTGCAGCGACGGCAATCCAGCCAGTGGGAGTATCGGTGCCGCGCAGAGAGGCGGATGCGGTACAAATCCCACCAGCGACTGCTCGATTCCGAGGCGATCCTTCTGCCTCTCGTACCAAGTCCATTCATAGGCCCGGTCCAGCGGGATTCCGTCATGGTGAAGCACTGCCGCCAGGTAGTAATTCGGAAAATCCGTATTCAGAGTTTTCCAAGCTGGAATGAATCCCCTGACCACAAACAAAATGACGAGCAGCAGGAGCAGGCACCCTTCCAGGCACCTGATGAGGGAAGCCTTCTTCGCTCCTAGATCCCGCGTGGTCTCGATTGAATCGGTCAGACAGCCTCTTTGCAGCTCACAAGCCTGGATTTCTGGCCGGGAGGAATGCTACCAACACGACGCACATTCGGGGAAACGATTTGGTACCCTTGTCTCATGCCCAAGCACATTGGAATTGTCGCCTGCAGTGCCGAAGGTGCCGCGCTCTGTTTCCGCACAATCTGCGAGGAGGGCCAGGGATACCTGGGCCGTCACATGCATCCGGAAGTCTCGATGCATACGTTGCCGCTTGGCGACTACGTGGCATTCATCGATAAGGATGACTGGAAAGGTGTTGCTGGATTGATGCTCAACTCGGCCCGGAAACTCCAGGCAGCAGGGGCGGACTTCCTGATCTCTCCAGACAATACGATTCACCATGCAATGCCATATGTCGAGGCGGAGTCTCCGCTTCCCTGGTTGCACATCGCTGAAGAAGTTGGCGCCGAGGCTCAGCGACGCGGATTCAAGAAGCTTGCCGTCACTGGAACCAGGGTGACGATGGAAGGCACCGTGTACCCGGAGGTTCTGAAACGAATAGGCCTCGAGTTCCGTGTGCCATCGCCGTTGGATCGCGAGAAGATCGACAAGATCATCTACGACGAACTGGTGAACGGCCAGTTCCGGTCGGAATCGCTGGGAGTGTTTCGAGCGATCATCGACCGACTGAAATCCGAGGGCTGCGATTCCGTCGTGCTCGGCTGTACGGAGATTCCGCTGCTGGTTACGCCGGAGACCTCGCCATTGCCGGTTCTGGACTCAACGCGACTATTGGCGAGGGCGGCTTTGCGAAAAGCCGTTGGGCAAGCTGTAGGCGCCAGGCCGTGACCGAACCCCAACATCCTTCCTGAGCCTTGGCGTCCTTTGTGATCGGATTTCTGGCGATCGCCGAGACCCTTGTCCAGAGCGGTTTCACTTCAGATTTGCACATTCGAGTTCGCGTTTGCTCGGCCATTTATGCGGCTCCCAAAGCACTCGAATGCTGCAGAATGCCTGATTCCGCGGCTTTGCCTTTCAACGGCCCAGTTCCCTAGTTGCACATTTTCCGTTGCACCCCCTTGTGGACGAGCTGCACTCGATTGGAAATAAAGGAAATAGAGTTTTCTGGAGTTCTATTGACATTTTTTTGGAGAGGCGTAAAACCACACTCGTTCTTTGACATCACTGAAGTTTTCCCAGTTGGTGGTGAGTCCGGGGCTCAAGTCAGTTCACCACAATCTGGGTCTGGGTGGAAGTCGCCAGTACCAACCATCAAGTAAGCGACGCAGGCATGCGCAGCCGAAAGGTTGGACGCCAGCACGGCAGTGTTGGCATTCAGCAGGACCGCAATCCTGTTGAAACTGAGGGCGGCAGCCCTCGTTCCTAAGGACGGCAGTTCTTGGGAGACGCTGCAAGGGTCGCAAGCCCATGCAGCACGATGAGAACGCAAGTTTTCGTCAACGTCGAAGACGGCGGTTTTCGACAATCCGGTTGACGCGAGTCGATCGGAGGCTGACGGCGACATCCAGACCAAACGATTGCAGAGGGACGATGAGGGTCTATAGCGAGCTGCTGGTTGAGGAGAACAAGAGACGTTGAAGGCAAAATTGGAATCCCGGGGCGTTGTTTGGTTTGCCCGGTTGGTGGTGAGCCCGGAGCCCGAGTCAGATTGATCGCGCCGAGCGGTCTGCGCAAGCGGAACACACGGAGTGCAGGTCAGACAAGGGTCGAACGCGAACTGCTGGTCGAGGCGAATGAGATGACATAACCCCGGGATTTCTGCATACAAACGAAATCAGCCCCGCCAAAAGCGGGGCTTTCGTGTATCTGGGCGACTTAAAGCGGCTGTCAGATGTTGCCGAAAGGTCAGAACGGACAGTTTCCCGGAGAAGGTTCGTCAATTCGCAATGGCGCTCCGGGTGGAACCAGATACGTCACAACATTGATTGCTGTCGCGCCCGATTCATTTCGCGCTATGTGAGCATGTTCCCCCTTATCGAGGAAACCTTCCCCGGCGTGTTTCACGACCGGCTTGCAATCCGGATCGTCGGACTCGTAGAAAGTCATCTCTCCTGACACGACAGAGATGAATACCGGGCCTGGATGTCGATGCCATCCGCTCTGTCCGTTCGGCTGGAATGTAATCATTTGAACGGCTACATCGAGAGCAGGTCGAGCTTGAATGACCGCACTCCAACTCGGCGGTAGAACGCGCTGTACCTGGAGCACATCGCCGTGCTCGGGCTTGTAAGTTGCCCGACCGAGCAAGACCGAAGTCGAACCAGAGCTGGTGGTTGCCCAGAGCAGACACCCGGAAACAGCGATTAACAGCGAAGCAGAAATCAGGGAGATGGTAGTGATACGTCTCCTGGACATGGATCCTCCATTTTGCCGAGGGATATTGCCCGGCGGTTTCGTCAACATCCGCCGCTGTGGTTCGATCTGCAAGCTGCAATAGACGTCACGGCGACCTTGCCGCCTAACGCGGGACGCCTGTTTGCTTCGGCTCAGGGAGTTGTATAGAATCCGTCGCCACGTAAGTGGAAATCGAGAAGGAGAAGTGCGTGAACGATCCTTCACCGGTCCCATCTCCCGAACAATCTGATCAGTCGGATGGAGAGCACCTTGGCTCATGGAAGGAGATTGCGACCTACGTCAAGCGCGACGTCAGTACGGTTCAGCGTTGGGAAAAACGGGAAGGAATGCCCGTGCACCGTCATGTTCACGCCAAGCGGGGTTCGGTGTACGCGTTGAGTTCGGAACTGGATCTGTGGCTGAAAAGCCGCAGGGCAGAACTGGATGGCGAGTCGAGCAATGGAGCCTCCGGCAGTGAACAGGCCGCACGACCTCTAAGTTCACCGTACTGGAAGTGGATCGCAGGCATTGGGCTGTTGTGCGTTTTCCTGGGCGCGGCCGCTTATATCAAGAATCGCCAGTCCGCGACGGTCGTTCCCGCAGCGAGGATCGATTCCCTGGCTGTTCTTCCCCTCCAAAACCTCTCAGGTGATCCATCCCAGGAATATCTCGCCGATGGAATGACCGAAGCGCTCATAGGACGGCTGTCCAAGATCCGGCACTTGAGGGTGATATCCCGAACGTCAGTGATGCGTTTTAAGAACACACATGATTCGGTCCCAGAGATTGCGAAGGCACTTCGGGTACAAGCGGTCGTAGAGGGATCGGTGATTCGCGAGAGCGGTCGTATCCGAGTCAATATCCAGCTCATCCGGGCCTCCAGTGACGAGCATTTGTGGGCGGAAAGTTATGACAGGGAACTTCGGGACGCCCTCAGCCTCGAAAGCGAACTTGCGCAGTCTATTGCCGCAAAGGTGGCGGTTACGATCACCGGCGAGGAGCAAACCAGTCTTGCTAAGGCGCGGCAGGTGTCGCCCGAGGTGTACGAGAACTATCTGAAGGGACGATTCTCTTTGAGCCAGAGTCGTAGCGAGCAGGGGGTTCAACAAAGTATTCACCATTTCGAGGAAGCTATCGAGAAAGACCCTGCTTTCGCGCCAGCGTATCTCGGATTGGCAACTGCTTATGAGTCTCTAAGCACCGTTCTTGTAGGTGCAGCGCCTCCGGAGATTCGAGCCAAGGTTGTGAATCATGCACGAAAGGCCCTCGAACTGGACCCAGACTCCGCCGAAGCACACGTCTTGATCGCAATCACCCAACAACAGGAGTGGCATTGGGCCGAAGCCGAGGCGGAGTACAAGCTCGCCCTCCAGTTGAGCCCGAATGAAGCCCTCGCCTACGACAAATTCGCCTGGTGGTTTCTCTGCCAGGGACGAACGGAGGAGGCACTCTCCATGGCCCGACGCGGCCGCGAACTCGACCCGCTCGCGGTCTCCGGAACCACCATCGGCTGGATACTCTTCCAATCGCACCGATACGAGGAAGCCATTCACGAACTCACTACCGTGCTCGCAGTTCAACCGGACGACGTGGATGCGCATTGGTATCTTGGTTTCGCGCTCATCGCCAATGGGAAACCTGGGGACGCGATACCGCACTTGGAAAAAGCGGTAACGCTGTCGAAGCGCAGCCCCGGGACGCTGGGTTTGCTAACCAGGGCGTACGCGCACGCTGGCCGGCGCGCCGATGCATTGCGTTTGCTGGCGGAGTTAAAGCAGCGCAACCAACGGGCCTATGTTCCCGCCGGTGCTTTTGTGAATGCGTACTTAGGACTGGGCGACAACGAAAGAGCACTCACCTGGCTGGAACGTGCGTATGAGGAGAAGTCGAATATCCTGCAATGGATCAAAGTGCACCCTTACTTCGACCCACTTCGCGACGACCCACGATTCTCGGACCTCATCCATCGTGTCGGGCTGGACTGAACATCAGTACAGTCTTTCCTGTCGTCTCAGATTTCCGAATGTCCCTATGTTCGCCAGGCTGAAGGCGAAGCGGAACTGGTTTTCATTACGTACCGCGCCGAGCGCAAAGCGCCGGTACTCGATGGACACCCCACAGCAATCCCAGTTGTATGAGGTCTGAGCCGCCGCGTATTGCAGGAAGTGGAGGTTGGCATCGAACCCGATGGTTGTTCCTGCGCTGATGCCGCGCTTATTCGGATGACCATAACCGAGGATCGTCCGGAACTGGTTGAACTTCTCAGTGGCCGGCTGATTCGTGGAGGTCACCACTTCTCCAGGTGCGTAAAGAAACGCTTGACCGCCTCCGATGAACACTTCTCCGATCCTGTAGTTCGCGATCGCCGCACTGGAGTTGATGCGGCCCTTCTTCCCATCGTAATCAAGTTCCCATTGAACATCGGTGTTGGCGCTGGTCGAGACTCGGAGCCTGGAAACGACTGGCGCCCAACGCCGCGGATCCGTGAGAAACGCGATTCCGGCGTAATCGGCAGTTGTGTAAAAGACGTTTCGGCTTCCATTCACTAATGCACCGCCGAAATTCATGTCTGCAAAGTATTTCGCCTTCAATTCCCAGGCCAGGATTTCGCGGGTCGAGACCCCCTCGTCTTCGCACTTGGGCGGAAGCGCCGTCGTCCCCGGCAAGGGGCCCGTCACTTCCTTGTGTTCCGTCTTTTCCTGTTCCGGCTCGCAAAACGCTTGCTGTTTAGGAACAAGGCGCTTGGCATAGAGACGCTGCACGACCGCTACTTCGGCCTCGCTGGTATTCGACAAAATGTCACGCTCGTCGAACCGGATGATGTTCTGAAAATCATCTACTCCGGTTACATACCGGTAGATGAGTCTTGGTTCGATCACATGCTTGAGGGTGCGCCCAAATATCTGCTTGTCAAATATCTTCGAGACTGCGGGCGGCCGGACCTCCATCGAGCTTTCGAGCGCAAGCCGATTCAGTCCCTTGTCGATTGCCGTGCCGACCTGCCCCGGCGACGGCTGAAGTTGTTGTGCGTAGTAAGTTTCCCAGACTCCAATCTCTGGACGCACGCTCCAGCCACTGAACAACATTGGCGCAGAAATCTTGGGATGAAGGTCATATCGACCGAGCAGATTGTTGGTTACGAAGTCAGGTTCGCGCCGTGAAACCCCTTCCGCGGCGGTATCGAAGGAATACATGATGCGGCTGCCGAATATGGGGCGTTCGATGCTCGAGACTTCCAGGCTGGGAAGGTGAATCAGCTTGATCTCGTCGCCGGGGGTTGTGCTCTGGAAATTCTGGTAGCGCGCCGCCAAGATTCCGAACGAGAAACCCTTCCAGTCGTTATAAAGAAATGCGTTCGACTTCACTTCCGAATTCACGGCCTGCGTGAATGACTCGGAGAATGCAAGGCGGAAGACGTAGCTACTCAAGTACTCGATACTGGAAACCGCTCGGAAGCCGTGTTTAAGGTCCAGGCCCGCGTCGAGCGTGACGTCCTGGCCGCCCTGATCCTGGCCGGTACTGGGATCACCGCGATCCAGTACACCGAAAAAACGCATATCGATGTATGAGTTCTCGCTGGGACGCGCGCGGTAATCCATATGTTCAGCCCAGCCTCGTCGAGACCAGTATTCAGCGCCAACCGTCATATCCATGCTGCGGTTGATAGCCCAATAAATTGACTCTCCGAAGATGAAGCCTTTTCGTGATGACTGGCCGAATTGCGGAACCAGGAATCCCGTACGTCGTCCAAGGTTATCGACCGGGTGAGTGGCATACGGGAAGTAGAAGATCGGCAGCCGGAACAGGCGAAAGTTCGCGTGATACATCTTGGCGTCTTCGCCAAGCACGACGTCTACTTTTTCTGCGTTGAATGTCCACTTCGGGTTGGGAAGCGTACAAGTCGTAACCGTTCCACGATGAACGATGAGACGGTCGGTACCGGATTTCTCGACCAGTTGTCCTTTGAATAGAAATGGATTGGTGCTGGTTAGAACGACTGTGCTGCCGCGCACCCGCGCACCAATTGTGCCAAGTACGTCATAGAACTTTCCGTTCTCATTTTCGATGTTGTAGGTGGCGTGGCTGGCTTCGATGTGCAGATCGTGCGGCCCACCGTCGAGCACAACTTTACCGGAGGCGTTGACGTCTCCCGACTCCTGGTCATAGGTGATCTCGTCAGCGCGAAGCACGTAGTTGCGGTAGTCGATCTCGACATCGCCGCGCAATTTGTAAACTTTGCGCTGAACTTCCTGGGTGACCGCCTTGATGGTCACTTCCTCGCCGGTCAAAAGACGGGCCTTCGTCTCTTGGGCCTGTTGCTGAGCCTGCACAACCTCTTGTGCATGAACCAGCGACAGCAACAGGAGCAGGTGACTCAGGACCAGCGCTGTGATAAAGATTCGGATGCGGGAAGTCATGAACGGTCTCCCTCCAACAAAGGAGGGGGAATTCGCAAGGTAGCATGTCGCAGGCAGGCAGTCCAAGTCTGTGAGTTCTGGTTCCTCGCGCGCTCTGGCCGAAACTTCGAAACGCAGCATGGCATGTCCGCTTTGTGGCGAGCATTGCAGCTGTTCGTATGCATCCAATCGAAGTGTGTCCGCGTCCAGCTTCACCGACCGTATATCCAGTACCGCACTCTTAGATACTGACCCGGAAACATTCTCCGCGACCTCCTATTCTTCGACTTCCCGCGGCACTAGCCGCGACATCCCGGAGCCTATGCCAGCAGTCGAACCGAGTTTTCCCAATGAGTGGCGCGATGAAGTTGCCTCGCGCGTAAGCCGATATCGTAATCGTCGCGGTCGCAAGAGCGACAGCGAGCTTTCGATGCGGCTCGAATTTGAAGCCCCAACGCAGTCCCTGGCGCAAGCCGCGGTGGCTCATGTGGTGGCGGAGCGGCCCATCGATCCGGAAGTCTCCTGCGACATCAACTACTTCCGGAGAACGAATGCCGCGCCAGCCCCGGTCTACGAGACCGAGCCAGAGGTGTATACGCCCGAGGCCGACTTCGATCCGGAAAGTTGTGTCGAACAGGATCGGTTGATGGAATCCGTTGAGCCCGCGAATGATCCCGACTTCAACTTCGCCGCAGGGGTGGCGGAACAGATCGCGGACCCGGAGCAAACGGCGCTCGACGAAGCTCGCTGGGGATTTTCTCCAGAGAACACACCCGAGCTCGGCGAAAGCGGAAACGTCATCGTCTTTCCCGTACTGCCGAGTTACCAGACTCGTCCGCCTGTGTATGAACTCGCGGAGCCCGTCCTGGAACGGCCACGCATCCTCGATGTACCCGACGGAATGATGCCCACCATACACGGGCCGCTCTTCGCGAATATTCAGCTCGACTTTGATAAAGATGAGGCCGTCCGCTCCGACTCGCGTCCCAGCATCGACATTCCACTCCAGGTGGCGATGATCAATCAGCGAGTGTTCGGAGGAATTGTCGACGCGGGAGTCGTGCTAGCGGGATTCGGGCTGTTCGCAGTCATCTTTACGCAGATGGCTTCGAACATATCGTTCAGCAAACCGGCACTGGCATGCGCGTTCGCTGTACCGGCGATGCTATGGATGGTTTATCAGTACCTGTTTCTGACATACGCCGGGCGGACGCCTGGCATGAGTCTTGCGCACATGTCCTTGGTGAATTTTGAAGGCGGCG
>Ga0163163_10003944_pt1 | contig 12662 bp, 10 predicted proteins | sample S65metaG_FD_119766 | JGI IMG/M metagenome (GOLD analysis project Ga0163163, IMG submission 119766) | Switchgrass rhizosphere microbial communities from Kellogg Biological Station, Michigan, USA - S6-5 metaG | ecosystem: Host-associated > Plants > Roots > Rhizosphere > Soil | place: USA... | reverse complement strand
CTCAGGCTTCCATACAGGGAGACCTGGTGCGCGTCAGCAGCAAGAGCCGCGACGTGCTGCAGGAAGTGATGCAGTTGTTGAAGAAGGCGGATTTCGGAGTGGAACTGCAGTTCACCAACTTCCGGACGTTCTAAATTGGGAAATCGAAAATTTCGAAATCGAACGATTTCTCAATTCAAATCCTGAAATCCGAAATCTCAGATCCGAGGGATTCGGATTTGAGATTTCTCGATTTCGGGATTTGAATTGATGGAATCGTGCACTTTCGAAATTTCCGATGTCCCAATTCTTTTCTAAAACGGATAGTGCGCCTGGCCCATCTGTATCGTAATACACTTCACTTCCGTCAATTCCTCCATCGACCATTGGCCGCCTTCACGACCAAGACCCGAGTTCTTCACTCCACCAAATGGAATGTGTTGTTCATCGTGGATGGTTGAACTGTTGATGTGCACCATTCCCGCTTCCAGTTCCATGGCGAACTTCATTGCCAATTGAAGGTCGTTGGTCAGGACGGCAGAAGAGAGACCATATTGCGTATCGTTGGCAAGTTTCAGTGCGTGGTCGGCATCCGTGGCCTTGATAACGCTGGCGACAGGGCCGAAGAGTTCGTCGCGGAACACCTCCATGCCCGGAATGACATCCGCAATCACGGTGGGCTGAAAGAAATTACCTTCATAAGTACCGCCGCACATCAGACGCGCGCCGGCGGCCACTGAGGATTTGATGCGCGTATCAATGAAACCGCACTGCGATGCACGGATCAGCGGGCCGATGACCGTATGGGGATCGCGCGGGTTTCCGACCTGAAGCGTTTTCACCTTGGCGACGAGCTTTGTCACGAACGCATCGTAGATCGGCGCTTCCACAATGATGCGGGATCCGGCCATGCAGATCTGTCCCTGATGAATGAACATGCCGAAGGACGCTGTGTTGACGGCGTAGTCGACATCCGCATCCTTCAGGATCACGAGGGGGCTTTTCCCGCCCATCTCGAGCGTGATCTTCTTCCGGTTCGCGGCGCATTGGATGGCAAGTTCACGTCCGACGGCGGAGGATCCCGTGAACCAGATCAGCTTTACTCGCGGATCCCTGATCAGAACCTCACCCAACAACGGGCCGTCTCCGGGTACCACATTCAGCACGCCGGCAGGCAAGCCCGCTTCGTGAAAAACTTCGGCGATCTTCAGCCCGAGCAGCGACGTTTCTTCAGACGGTTTCAGTATGAATGTATTGCCTGCAGCCAGAGCCATGCAGACCTTTTTCGTGCTCAGGATGAGAGGGAAGTTGAACGGGGCAATCCCGGCGACAACCCCGAGCGGACGGCGAATGGCGAGCGAGATCAAGCCCGGCATGTCGGATGGCATCGTCTGTCCGAAGATCCGTCGCGCTTCTCCAGCAGACGCGCGCAGCATACCGACGGTGAATGAAACTTCGAACTGTGCCTTTCCAAATGTGGATCCGGCCTCATCGATCAGGACATCCACAAGCTCCTGCCGTTTGGCTTCCAGGATATCCGCAGCGCGGATCAGGATGATTTCGCGCGCAGCCGGAGGCGTGTTTCCCCACGCTGCGCTGGCAGCCTGGGCCGCATCGATGGCCTGCGTCATTTGTGCAGGCCCGGACATGGATACTTTGGCGACGGGCTTGCCGTCGGCGGGATTCAGGACCATCGTTTGGTCTTTTTCGTCCAGAGTCACAGTCTGGCCATTAATGTAGGGCATCGAACACCTCCGGTTGGAATGATATGCTTTCGCGTCAGCATATAACGCAATCAACTTCAGGAGGAAAACATGAAAAGTAAGGCTTCAGCGGTATGGCAGGGTGGACTCAAGGATGGCAAGGGTACGATTTCCGCAGACAGTGGCGTTCTCAACAACGTCCCGTATTCGTTCAGTACGCGCTTTGAAGGCGCGAAGGGAACCAATCCCGAAGAACTCATAGCCGCCGCTCACGCCGGTTGTTTCGCCATGGCCCTTTCCGCCCAGCTTGGCGAAGCCAACATCACCGCCAAGAGTATCGAATCGACGGCAACCGTGACTTTGGAAAAGACCGACGGTGGGTTTGCTGTCACGTCGAGCCATCTCACCGTCGTCGTTCACGCTCCCGGAGCAAATCGCGCGGCTGTCGAAAAGGCCGCGGACAATGCCAAGGGCGGCTGCCCCATTTCAAAACTGCTCAACGCCAAGATCACTCTCGACGCCACGTACCAGCTTTAAAGATCTGATCAATGTTCATCTCTTGATGGCTGCGCCCTGTCGGGCTTGCATTCGCTCCGCTCATGTCTCAATGCTCAATTCTCATCCGAGTCGGATGGGAATTGGGTATTGAACATTGATCAGATCCCCCGGTGGTTCGACACGCTTTTAACAACCATTTACAACGCGAAGGCCGTTGCAGTGCGACATTGGATTTCGAATTCTGGAGGATGCTTCATGAAACGATTTCTGATTTACGCATTGGCTTTGTCCTCAAGTACCCTGCTCGCTCAAAAGCCGGTGGCCGGTACCCTTCGCAACGCCATAGGAATGGACTTTGTCAAAATTGCTCCCGGCGAATTCATGATGGGCTGTTCAAAGGACGATCAGGAATGCAATCCCGACGAGAAACCCAGGCATCGAATCCAGATTACAAAGAGTTTCGAGATTGGAAAGTACGAGGTGACGCAGGCGCAGTGGGTCGCCATCATGCAAACCAATCCCAGCAGCAACAAGGGCGACACCCGTCCAGTTGAAACGGTGAGCAAACTCGAAGCCCAGGATTTCATCGCGAAGCTCAACGCGATGAATGACGGCTATAGGTATCGCCTTCCCACCGAAGCGGAGTGGGAGTATGCGGCGCGTGCCGGAACGGACTCGCCGTATTCCGGAGCACTGGATCAGGTTGCCTGGTACGCCGCAAATTCCGAAGATGAAACACATCCGGTGGGCCAAAAGAGCCCGAATGTGTGGGGACTATATGACACGCAGGGGAATGTTCGCGAATGGGTGTCGGATTTGTACACGGCCAACTATTACAGCAACAGCCCGGCAGTCGATCCGACCGGACCGGAGTTCGGCGCACGTGGAGGTCGTGGTGGCCCGGGTGGCGGCCCCGGACCTGGCGGTCCCGGAGGACGCGGTGGGCGAGGTGGGCAGCAGGGCGGCAACACACCACCCCCGTTCCCGCCGGGACCGCCACCGGGCGCAACGCAGCAACAGCAAATTGATGCGCTGCGGCTGCAGGTGCAACAGCTACAACAGGAAGTCCAATTTCTCCGAAATCAGATTGAAGCAGGTCCTCCTCGCGGCGGGCCAGGTGGCCCGGGACGTGGAGCTGTCGGTCCAAACGGTGTTCCGATAGATCCTATTGATGGCCTTCCAACCGGTCTTCCGGTTGTCCGTGGGGGCGGGTGGGATCAGAGCGGTGCTTTTCAACGCGTCTCGGCGAGGTACAGCTATTACGGCCCGACTTTAAGAGTCAGCGATATCGGCTTCCGAGTCGTTCGGCAGCCTGTGGTGCAATAAGCGAAAAATTCGATGGAGAAATTTCGATGAAAACAAAATCACTCGTCGTGGCTGCCACTGCAATTGTTTTGGCCGCGCTGTCGATTCCGGCCGAAGCCCATCACTCTTTTCAGGCCGAGTACGATCAATCCAAACCCCTCACATTGGCTGGTAAGCTCACAAAAGTCATCAATGAGAATCCGCATGGATGGATTTATTTGGAAGTTACAAACGCGAATGGGAAAGCGATCACATGGCAACTCGAAACTCCAGGGCCGGGTGTTTTAAACGGGAACGGATTTACACGAAGCATTTTTGAATCTCTCGTGATGACGGGCGAGCGCGTAACGGTAACAGCCTACGCGGCCAGAGATGAATCCAAGCACGGATGGGCTGGGGGATTGACTCGTGCGGACGGCAGCACCGTCATTACGCTCAGCGGCATCCCGCCTAACGGACCGGGCGGACGCGGCGCCCGCGGGCAGTAGCAAAGGAGTCTGGCTGGTTGTAAATGACGATTGATCAATGACAAGTCCCCCTGCTACTGAATGGGGGCGAAGAATTTGTCATTTACATTCCCGTCAGGCCCCTTTTTCCATGCCATACATTTTCATTTTCCGGTAGAGGTAGCTGCGCTCCAGCCCGAGTTGTTTCGCGGTCTGGGTGATGTTCCAGTCGTTTTCGTTGAGCTTTGAGAGAATGAACTCTCTTTCAAACTGCGCCCGTGCTTCGTGGAGATTGGATGCCGGAGTGCTGGATGTTCCGTTCGGCAGGGAAAGATCCCGAGGTTCGATGCAGCTTTCTGCCACCATGATGACGAGACGCTCGACTTCATTGCGCAATTCGCGCACATTGCCCGGCCATGAATATTCCATCATGGAATCCAGCGCTTCGGGCATGAACTCCTTCGGTCCTCTTCCGTGTTCGGTATTAAAAATCCGCATGAAGTATCTCGCAAGGATCGGGATGTCTTCCCGGCGATCCCGCAATGGCGGTACAAAGAAGGGAATCACGTTCAGCCGGTAGAACAGATCTTCGCGGAAGCGGCCAGCCGCGATTTCCGACGTGAGGTTCTTGTTCGTTGCGGCAACGACACGCACATCGACATGAACGGTGGCCGGGGCGCCGATCGGTTGAAAGCGCTGTTCTTCGACAGCGCGCAGGACCTTTGCCTGGGTCTTGAGCGTCATGTCGCCGATCTCATCGAGAAAAAGTGTGCCGCCGTCGGCCAGTTCGAATTTTCCTTTCTTCGCATCACTGGCTCCGGTGAATGAGCCCTTGGTGTGACCGAACAATTCGCTCTCGATGAGTTCCTCAGGGATCGCTGCGCAATTCACTTCCACGAAGGGGGCGTTCACGCGGTTGCTCAGAAAGTGAATATTGCGTCCAACGAGTTCCTTGCCGGTCCCGCTTTCTCCATAGATCAGGACCCGGCTGTTCGTGGGGGCAACGACGGCGATTTGTTTACGCAGCGACTTGATGGGAATGCTCTCACCGACGATATGGAAGCGATCTTCGAGTTGATGCCGGAGCATGTCGTGAGCCTGTTCCAGGCGTCGAAGCGAAAGCGCATTCCTGGCGACGAGCAGTGTGTGCTCCAGGGATAGCGGCTTTTCTATAAAGTCATAGGCGCCGAGTTTGGTTGCGATGACGGCCGTTGCGATTGTGGCATGACCTGAAATCATGATCACCCGAATGTCTGGGAATCGTTCGCGAAGGCGGCGCAGTGTCTCAAGGCCGTCAATTCCAGGCAGCCAGATGTCGAGCAGCACGAGATCGCACGGAGACTCTTCGAGTTTCTGCAGACACTCTTCGCCGCTGGATACGGTGTCCGTTGAGAAACCTTCGTCTTCGAAGGCACCCTTCAGCGATTGGCGGATGCCCGGTTCGTCGTCGACAATGAGGATTCTAGACATACTGGTAATTCAATAACAAAGCGCGTGCCGTGTGGGGGATTGGGTTCGGCGCCAATGTATCCGCCGTGATCGGCAATGATGCGGCTCACAATGGAGAGCCCCAGTCCGGTTCCTTCCTTCCGGGTAGAGAAATATGGCGTGAACAATCGTTCACGGTCTTCGGCGGTGATTCCACGGCCCGTATCGTCTAAAGTGAGCCGGACCATGGTGCCGTCGCGAGCAAGATCCGCGGTGATGGTCAGCGCTTTGTCCGGTTCTTCGGAGAGCGCTTCCATGGCGTTATCGATCAGGTTGATCAGAACGCGCTTCATTTGCATGGGGTCGATGAGAACCAGCGGAAGATCTTCCGGGATTGCAACGGTAACGGAAACTCCTTCCATTCGACCTTCATAGAATGCCAGCGTCTTGTCGACAAGATCCCGGATGCTGTTGGGATATCGCGCCACGGTAGGCAATCGAGCGAAGCGCACAAACTCGTCCACAAGATTCCGGAGGCTCGACACTTCGTCGACAATCAGGTCGACGCATTCCCGAATTACACCGCTCACGCGCGGGGTTGCGCCAGGCAATCGTTCGATGTTCCGGGTGATGCGTTCGGCCGAAAGCAGAATGGGTGTGAGCGGATTCTTGATCTCATGGGCCAGACGCCGTGCCACTTCCCGCCATGCGCTCGCCCTCTGCGCGCGCACGACTTCGGTCAGATCTTCCACAACGAGAACGGTGCCACCTGTCGTCAGTCGGCCGGCGGTGACAGCGCTGTGCCCTGGCCGTCCTGGCGTGACGAATCCGATCTCTCGCGAAATGGCCGTCTCTTCGGCGTCGGCAATCAGCGCGACGATTTCGCGGAGGTCAGGTCCCTTGAATATGTCGCTCAAGGTGTCCGCGCGTTCCACTGAGAACATCGTTCGGGCTGCACGATTCAAAGTATGAATATGCCCTTCGCCGTCGATGGAGATCACGCCGGTCGGAATGCTTTCCAGTATGACTTCCATGTAATGCCTGCGGTTTTCAAGCTCCTGGCTTGTGGTATGGAGCCGGTCGGCCATATCGTTAAATAAGGTGATCAGCAAGCCGAGTTCGTCTCCCGCCTTAACCGTCACGCGATGATCCAGATTTCCGGCGGAGATTTCCCGCGTGGCTTCTGCGAGAGCCACAATCGGTACGGTGAGGCGTTTGGACAAATACAATCCCAGAGAAACCGCGGCGAACATCACAAGCACCGTTATGAGAGCGAGCACGTAGATGTAAGTGTCCCGCCAATTCTTTCTCAGCCGGGCCAGCTCGAGGTAGGCGTCCTTCTGATCCGAAATGGATTCGTTGCTTCGAGCAACTTCATCGAGAGACGGAAAAACGGCCGCAAGGATCTTCGGTCCGCTGCGGCTCTGAATACGAATGGCGGCAAGCCAGCCGGATTTCACATCCATGAAAACTTCGTCGCCGGAGCCGATTGCGCTGAGAACATCCCGTCCCATAGAGTCGGACGACAGGCCTTTTTCGGTGGCAATCCGGTCGACCTGTCCTCCGGGGTCGATGACCATCAGGGCGTTCAACTTGAATACCGATCGCGCAGGTTCCAAATCCGACGGCAGTTCGGATTCCGATGCGAGGTGCATCAATATGCTGCGCGCCCATCCTTCATGTTCGGTATTCCACTGTTGATTATTCCTGTCGGTCGCCTTGAAGATCTCTTCGATTGGCGCGTTGAACCATTTGTCGATGCTTCGATTCAGTAGTCCATAGGAAAAGGCGAACATGCATATGGCAGGAAGCAGCGTCAGTGCAACAAGTCGAATCAGCAATCCGGTTTTGAATTTGGAGCCGGGCATTTGCTGCCTTCGTTCCATCCACACCTTGACGACTGTACGCAGCAGCACAAATCCGAAGACGAGAGTCACCAGGAAAACAAGAGCCGAAAGGGCAGACGTCACGACGATTCCGCTGGGATCCGTCGGATTGAGAAGCGGCTTGAGATTGAACGCCTGCTGTGCGAAAACCAGCGAGGCCAGAATCAGCAGCGATGCCCCGGCAATGGCGAGTTTTACGGTCCTGGGCTGTGCCTTCATGGGAACCTTAATGGTATGGCAACCGCACCCCCACCCGTAGCAGATTTTTCTTCTTGCATCTATGACCCCGTATTAAAACTTTCAAAACGTTAGTGCGAGGGGCACATGGCAAACTTTGTATTTAAGGGTCGAAACAGACAGGGTGAGTCCGTAACCGGGGAGCGAGTCGCCGACAACAAACAGGCACTGGCACTGGCTTTGCGGCGAGATCAGATACTCCTTCTGGATGCCAGCGAGAAGAAGGCATCGTCGGGAAAAGGGTTTTTATCCAAACTCGAAATTGGCGGGAATCCCACTCCAAAGGACGTCGCCGTATTTACGCGACAGTTTTCGGTCATGATCGATTCCGGCGTGCCCCTGGTGCAATGCCTGCAGATTCTGGCGGAAACTCAGGAAAACAAGAAATTCGCGGCCGCCATTACGGCCATCCAGCGAGAAGTAGAATCCGGGAACAACCTTGCGGCCGCCATGAAGACCCAGCCAAAGGTGTTCGACGATCTCTACACAAACATGGTTGCTGCCGGGGAATCGGGCGGTATTCTCGATACCATCTTCCAGCGTCTGGCGGTATACATCGAGAAGGCGGTGAAACTGAAACGCGCGGTTCAGTCGGCTCTGGTCTATCCCTGTGCCGTAGTATTCATCGCGGCCGCCGTGATCTCGCTGATTCTCTGGAAGGTGATTCCCGCCTTCACCGACCTTTTCAACGGCATGCAGGTTCAGCTGCCGCTGCCCACACGAATTGTGATCTGGGCGAGTGAATTTGTCGGCAGCTATGGAATCTTCATCATTATCGGACTGTTCATTCTTGCGGGCGTGTTCCGCTCGTACTACCGAACTCCCAAAGGACGTCATGTTGTCGATGGTCTGATTCTGAAGTCACCCATCTTTGGCCCGCTGATGCGGAAGATTGCAGTAGCCCGTTTCTCCCGCACCATGGCGACACTGATTGCCAGCGGCGTTCCGATTCTCGATTGTCTGGACATTACAGCGCATACCTCCGGCAATGCGATCATCGAAGAAGCCATCCTGAGCGTAAAGCGAGCCATTGAAGAGGGTCGTACGATCGTTGAGCCTTTGAAGGCTTCCGGTGTCTTCCCATCCATGGTGGTTTCGATGATTGGCGTCGGTGAACAGGCCGGCGCACTTGAGAAGATGCTCTCAAAGATTGCTGAGTTTTACGAACAGGAAGTGGACGCGGCCGTCGGCGATCTGATGACGGCATTGGAACCGGTAATGATCGTCGTACTTGGCGCCATCGTCGGCGGCATCGTCATTTCGATGTACCTTCCGATGTTCTCCCTCATCAATCAGATGAGCAAATAGAATGTGAACGGCAATCCGAACGAGGTCCTGGACAGGCGCACCTGGCTGCAGCGCCTGATCTATGCCCGATTCATCGTCTTCCTGGTTTTTATTCCTGTTTCACTTTCGATCCGCACCATCAAGGTCGAAAGAGCCGGCGACATGCAGCTGCTTCTTGTCGTCGTCGCCATATTGACGATCTGTTGGTGGACGCTCCTGCAGTGGAACAAATCGTATGTCCTTCAGGCATACGCCCAGATTTCGATCGACCTGCTACTGATCACTTGGACCGTTAATCGAACGGGCGGAATTGACAGCTACTTTTCCTCGCTGTACTTCCTGGCAATTGTCATATCGAGCATACTTCTCGAACGCAGAGGCGCCTTTTTTGCGGCGACCGTCAGCTCGATACTGCACTTCTTGCATCTGGACCTGGCTTATTTCCACTATATTCCAGACCTCAGTACCGGTCAGTACCCACTGTCCTCTCTGCAATTCATCATTGCGTTGAACATTTTGGGGTTTTGCACCGTGGCGTACCTCTCCAACTTTCTGGCGGAGAATACGCACCGGACGGGTGCGGAACTGCAGAGGTCCACGGGGCAGGTGGCGTTTCTTCAGGCATTCAGCGACAAAGTCGTCGACAGCATGGGCAGCTCTCTGGTGACAACCGATGTGAACGGCAAAATATTCCTTTTCAATCGTGCGGCTGGAAAACTGACAGCACGTAATCCAAAGGACGTCCTGTCCAAATCGATATGGGATATCTTTCCCGGATTGCGTTTCGACAGTCAGACAACGAAATCCGATGTCTGGACCAAGCGCCGAGATGGCCGGGACATTTATGTGCGCTATTCGGTCTCTCCCATCATTCTCGACGACAAGAATACGGCGGGCTACGTGTGGAGCTTTGAGGACCTCACCGAGATTCGCCTTCTGGAGCGTCAGGTACGGCAGAAGGAACAGATGGCCACCATCGGCGCGCTGTCTGCCGCGATTGCACATGAAATCCGGAATCCTCTGGCATCCATCACCGGATCCTTCAAGCTTCTTCAGTCGGATCTCCAGTTGACGGAAGATCAAAACCAGCTCGTGGGCATCATTTCGCGCGAAACCGAACGCCTGAACCGGACTATCGCGGAGTTTCTTTCATACGCGCGGCCGCCGGCGCCGCAGCTTCGCAGGATCGATCTATCGGTGTTGATCACCGAAATGGTGAGCCTGATGCGAAACAGTTCTGAACTCAACGGGCGGCATTCCATTGAAATGAGGCTACAGGCCGTCTATGCAATGGTCGATGAAAGTATGATGCGTCAGGTGTTTTATAACCTGGCAACAAATGCGATCAAGGCGATGCCGGATGGGGGGACGCTGACCATCAGCGTCGAACCACGCAACGGAGCGCAGGTTCGATTTGAAGATACGGGAATTGGAATGGACGATGCCGAAATGAAAAACCTCTTTGTGCCGTTTCACTCCTCTTTCAAGAACGGAACCGGACTCGGATTGCCTATCGTTTACAAGATCGTCACCGCGCATAACGGCGTCATCGGTGTGAAATCGAGCAAAGGGCAGGGTTCCACGTTTTTTGTGGACCTGAAGAAATGATCGATAGAGCAAAGATTCTTGTTGTCGACGACGAACGCTCCATCCGTGAGTTGCTGGAAATCGTCCTGAAGAAGGAAGGCTTCGCCGTTACGGTCGCTCAGAACGCGATCGAAGGATTGGAACGCTGCAAGACGACTGAGTTTGACCTGGTCGTATCGGATATCAACATGCCCGATATGTCCGGTATTGATCTGCTGCGGGAACTCCGAAGCAATAGTTTCAACGGCCACTTCATCCTGTTGACCGCCTTTGCCAGCGCCGAGACCGCCATACAGGCCCTGAAGATGGGCGCTTTCGACTACATCATCAAGACCGAAAACTTCATCGAAGAACTCAAACTGGTTGTCTACAGCGCGCTGGAGAATCGTCGCCTCCGCGAGGAAAACACCTACCTTCGCCGCGAGTTTCGCAAGGTTCACGGGATGGGCAACCTGGTTGGCAAGAGTCAGAAGATGCAGGAGCTCTTCAAGATGATCGAAGTTGTCAGCGGTACCAACAGCACCGTACTGATTACCGGAGAGAGCGGCACCGGAAAGGAACTCGTTGCCAAGGCCATTCACGTCAACAGCCAGCGCGCAGACGCGCCATTTGTTTCGGTGAATTGCGGGGCCTTTACCGACACGCTGCTGGAAAGTGAATTATTCGGTTATATGAAAGGATCCTTCACGGGCGCAGCTACCAACAAGAAGGGTCTGTTTGAAGTTGCAGACAAAGGCACCATTTTTCTTGATGAAGTCGGAGAGACGAGTACCGCAATGCAGGTGAAGCTGCTGCGAGTCCTGCAGGAGCGGATGATACGACGCGTTGGTGGAACCGAGGAAATTGCAGTCGATGTGCGGGTGATCGCCGCCACGAACCGAGATTTAACGGCCATGGTCGCGGAAAACCAGTTTCGAGAAGACCTCTACTACCGTATTCGCGTCATTCCTATCCAGATTCCGCCACTGCGGCATCGAAGGGATGACATCCCACTTCTGGCGAACCACTTTCTGACAAAATTCAACGGAATGATGGGAAAGAATATCCAGAGGCTGTCGGAGGAAGCACTCAAGAAGATGGAGACCTACGAATGGCCAGGCAACGTTCGCGAACTCGAGAATGCGATGGAGCGTGCATATATTCTTGAGACCTCGGGGGACCTTTCTGCGCAGCATCTTCCCGACAATGGTTCATCCAGTTCCCGCCCCCGCACGCTGGACACGATTCCCGAGGAGGGCATCGATCTGGAAGGCTACGTCGCGAGTCTGCAGAGGCGCTATCTGGAAGAGGCGCTGGACCGCACCGGTGGCGTTCAGGTAAAAGCGGCCGAGCTGCTTCGGATGTCTTATCGATCGTTCCGGCACTACATGCAGAAGCACGGAATCGAAGGGAAGTGATCGGATTCGAGCGATCGCCCCTCCTGGTCAGGAGGGGCGTCTGCGCCGAAGGCGCAGACGGGGTGGTGGATCAAGATCCATAGTTGCCTTACAAGGCGAAACCTGCAGAGTTCAGCTTTCAAGATTTCCAATGTTTCAACATGCATCGGACTGGACGTTAGGGGAATCAAATGAACCACCACCCCGGCGCTTCGCGCCACCCCTCCTGGCCAGGAGGGGCAATCGTTCGGATTTGCCGATCACCATGCCGGCTACCGCGTGCAGCTGTAGACAAACGCGGGAGGAAAGTTATTCCAGACGACGGGACTTTTTGAAATCGAGCTGAAGTACTTTGGAAGGATTCTGGAGAACCGGCGTCCCGGTGGCAGCATGAGCCCGTGGACGTAAGCGAAAGTCACGAACTGGCCTCCGGGCCTGAGCACGCGCATCATTTCATCCAAGAACTCCACCTGCATCGATTCCGGGAAAGATGCCCAGGGCAATCCGGAGACGATGCAATCCACCTGGTCGATTCCTGCGGAGTTGCAGATCGCCCTGGCATTGGCAACGGAGTCCTGGAAGATCTGAATGTCGGGATGCTGCTTGCGAAACATCTCCGCAAGGCGGGGATTGATCTCGATGGCAATGAGCCTGGCGTCAGGGTCAAGGGACCGGAGAATGTAAGTGGTAAATGCGCCGGTGCCGGGGCCGTATTCCACTACCGCTTTGGCGTGACTCAGATCCAGATTTCGGACAATCGCCTTGCCCAGAGCGTCGGAACTCGGAACGATTGCTCCGGTCGCCATTGGCTGGGCGAGGAACTCTCGGAGGAACCGTGCCGAATTGTTAGAAGACATATTTCGCTGTATCTCGATGGAATTGCCAGGTCAGTTCACGACCTCCCTGAGCGCATCGCTCTGCAATGGCGCT
>Ga0163163_10003943_pt1 | contig 12663 bp, 10 predicted proteins | sample S65metaG_FD_119766 | JGI IMG/M metagenome (GOLD analysis project Ga0163163, IMG submission 119766) | Switchgrass rhizosphere microbial communities from Kellogg Biological Station, Michigan, USA - S6-5 metaG | ecosystem: Host-associated > Plants > Roots > Rhizosphere > Soil | place: USA... | reverse complement strand
GATCAGGAACGCCACGAAGAACATCGTGTTCAACGCCGTGCTGTTCGGGGAGTCCGATGCGGCGTGCGACTACGGGATGCGGTGGTTGAAGCAGGTGCTCCTCGGCAACGCCTGTGCGCCCACGTACCTCGGCTGCTCGGGTGCCACGCTGTGCTACCTCTCGGCGGACCCCGAGGCAGACATAGACCCCACCGACCCGTTCGGGGTGGAGGAGTGTCTGACCGACTACCACCGCTCGCTACGTCAGGTGGTGTTCAACAGCGGCCCCACGTTGACCAGCAAGCGGGTCACCTCCGACGGTGCTGCGGTGTGGACGGTCACGTTCAGCGCCGTGGCTGGGTCGCCGTATGAACTCGGCATCGAGGTGGAGGTCATCAGTGGCCTGCTCGACCCGACCGTGGAGGTGCCGTGGGCGGGCGGAGAGGTGCCTGAGGGCGGCTACATCGACCTCGATGGGTACATGTACCCCGACGACGACTCGTGCGCTCCACCGCCGTATGAGCCCGTCGTGGACCCACTGTGCCCGCAGGTGCTCCCGCCTCCGAACGCGCCCTCGGTGCCGATCGGCTGCTACGACCCGCCGACGAACTGGCGGCGTCGGCAGTTCACCATCCCCAAGCAGTTCATCCCGCTGTGGGGCGAGGTGGTCCCGAAGGTCTCCATCCATGCCCGTGACGACGAGGTGCGAAACCTGCGCCTGCGCTTCTACTCCGACCCGTTCCTGACCGGGGATATCTCCGACGACCCATGCGCGTACTGCGGCGACCTCATCGTGTCCTACATTCCCCAGGACCACACGCTGATCTTCGATGCCAGCGAGCAGCGGGTGATGGTGCAGGCCCCGGGTGGCACCCAGGTGCGCGCCGACTCACTGGTGTTCCAGAGTGACGGTAGGCCGTTCGAGTGGCCGCTGCTGTCGTGCGGGTTCGGGTACGTGGTCACGCTCGACCTGCCGCAGACACAGACACCTCCCGTGGTGGACCTGTCCCTGTACGGCAGGGCGGTCTGATGCCTCAGAAGACGTTCTCCTACACCGGGGACTGGCAGAAGTGGGACGTGCCCAGGAAGGTCGAGTGGGTCGATGTGACCCTCGACGGGGCTGGGTCGGGCGACTCCGAAGGCGGTCGCGTCTCCGGCAAGGTCAACGTCAAGCAGGTCAAGACACTGTGGATTCAGGTCGGCCAGAAGGGTCAGCCCAACAACGGCAACGCTGGCGGCGCTGGCACGTTCGGTGGAGGCGGTGCTGGTGGGGATGGGCGGGGTCACCCCGGTGGGTATTCCGGGGGTGGTGCCTCGGTGCTCCGCACGAACTCCAAGACTGGTCCGATCAAGGCGGTCGCCGGAGGCGCTGGTGGGACTTCCGGCGACGACGGCATCGGGGGTCGTGGCGGTGCGGACGTAGGCGAGGCTGGCTGCCCCGGTATCGCAGGCGGCGGCTACATCGAGGGCGAGTCGGGTCGCTGCCTGAACGTGGCTGGCGGGGACACCGGGAACGCGACCGGTGGCACCCAGATTCAGGGCGGCAACAAGGGCACCTCGTCGCTCGATTCGGTCTACGACGGTAACGACGCTCCCCCCAACGAGATTCTCGCCCGGGGTGGGGCGGGTGGGGGTCCTGGCCTCCCGGGGACCTGGGGGGGTGGGGGTGGTGGTGGTGGCTACCACCCTGGCGGGGGTGGGCAGGCTGGCCTGGACGACGAGCACGGCGGCGGCGGTGGCGGTGGCGGTTCCAACTTCCGCCTCGGGCTGACCGGCTACGCCTCCGCGCAGGGGATCGGGGCGACCGGCAACGGCAAGGTGTCGCTGTCCTGGGTGACCCCGCCTCCGGCGAACCAGCCGCCGAACGCACCGAGCAACGTGCAGATCGGCGGCAAGGACGCCGTGGACGAGTTCGTCACGCAGTCCACCGGGCGCGTCCACATCAGTGCCTCGATCCACGACCCGGACAAGAAGCAGAAGGTCCGCATCGTGGTGCAGTACGCGCCGAACGGTGACTTCGCCAACCCACAGAAGGTGCAGTCGCCGCTGATCCCGCAGAAGGACCCGCCGCACACCCCGAAGAACAAGCGACACCACGGGCGTGCCGAGGTCACCTTGACCGGGCTGACCCAGAACACGCTGTACCACGTCCGCATCTACGCCCAGGACGAGAAGGGCCTGCTCTCCACCAACTACAACGGCATCAAGTTCTGGACGAACCGCAGCCCGTTGGAGCCGACGCTCATCACTCCGGGCGACAACGCGCAGTTCAGTGAGTTGTCCTCGGCGGTGTTCGAGTGGAACCACCGAGACCCCGACGACCCTGAGCACGCGACCCAGCGGTCGTTCGAGTTGAAGTACCGCCGTGCGGGCACTCCTTCGCGCGACCCGTCGGACTGGACCACGGTGCTGTACCAGACCTACGACGAGACGTGGGTCGCTGACCCTGGCGCGTTCCTGGCGAACAACTCCTACGAGTGGAAGGTCCGCACCCAGGACCCGCAGAAGGCATGGGGGCCGTTCTCGGAGACGCGCTCGTTCTTCGTCACCGGAGCAGCAGCACCGCCGTGGCCCCTGAGCCCGTCTGGCGACGAGGCGGTGGTGACCGAGGAGCCGATCACATTCCAGTGGGAGTTCCGCGATCCCCAGGAGGGTGACACCCAGCACTCAGGAGACGTGCGCTACCGGGCGATCGGTGCTGCACAGTGGATCACTCTGTTCGGGGACGTGTCCTACCCGGGCTCGGATTCGCGCTGGACGATTCCCCCGGAGACGTTGGTGCCGGGCTACCACTACGAGTGGCAGGCGCGCACCACTGACGCCCTCGACGGGGATGAGTCTCAGTGGTCGGAGTCGGCAAGGTTCTGGACGATCACGACGCCGGGCTCGGCTGTCCCTGATGCCGTCATCCCGCTCTACACCACGATCAGTGGAGACCTGGGGTGCGGCACTCACCGGGTGTTCATCTACGACCGAGGCGGGACGATCCCGCGTGGTGAGGTCACGCCGATCGCGCGCATCATCTACAACCGGAAGCGCGACGATATCTCCAACTGCATCATCGACACCTCGGGCTTCGGCGACGACTGCTGTGCGCTGCTCTCCGAGACCCGCTGCTGGATGCATGAACTGGTCGTGTTCCGCGACGGCGTGCGGGTGTGGGAGGGGCCGATCACGCGGATCACCTACATGCGCGATGCGGTGGAGGTGGAGGCCAAGGACGTGCTGGCCTACCTGTACCGGCGCATCATGCGGCAGGGCTACAACGACGCCTACCGGATCATCAACGGCGAGCAGGTCGGTGTCGCGACGGTGGTCGAGCGGTCGCGACGGATCATCATGAACGCGCTGGCTCCTGACGATCCGAACCTGCTGGGCTACCTCACCTCGTTCGACTTCCCCGACGATGCACGTCAGTCCCGTGCACAGCCTGACTTCGCGAAGACAGCGTGGGAGGAGATTGACGACCTGGCTGCGACGGCGGGTCTGGACTACGTGGCGATCGGTCGCCGCATCCTGCTGTGGGACACGCACCGTCCGATCGGTCGGCTGCCGGAGATGCGCGACGAGAACTTCAACGACCCTCCGGTCATCACCGAGTACGGGATGCTGTTGGCGACCGGGTTCGGGGTCACCAACAACGCCGGTATCTACGGGCTGGCGACACGCGGCAACGTGCCTTACCCGAACAGCCCCTACGGGATCATCGAGCAGTTGGCCTCGGCGTACGGAGAGACCGAGGGGAGCGGGTCGGAGGAGACCCTGACCAGTGAGGCGCGAGAGAGGTTGGAGGGCACCTTGGAGATTCAGGCGGAGCGCAGCATCGCGAAGCGGTGGCCGACTCCGCTGGTGGTGCGGGTGCCGGACAACTCGGCGCTGACCGCTGACACTCCGGTGCCGTTCCAGTACCTCGTGCCGGGTGTGTGGATTCCGCTGCGTGCACGGAGCACCTGCCGTGAACTCGCACAGTGGCAGAAGTTGGATGAGGTCACGGTCGAGGAGGTCGGGGGAAGCCCGGAGGCGGTGCGGGTCACGATGAGTCCCGCCCCGAACGCAGGCGATGACCCGGACGCAGAGGCGTTGGCGGTGAGCGAGGGATGACGACCCCGAAGGACTGGCGTGTCGTTGAGACCGCTGACGACTGGATGCGCCAGCAGGAGAAGCGCATCATGCACGAGGAGCGCCGTCCTCGTATCTCCAAGGCTTCCGATCTGCTCGGCCCGGGTATCGCGTCGTACACCGTTGAGGTGCAGGATTGGAGCCAGGAGACCACCCACTTCAACGGCATGTTCCACTCCCTCCCTGGGGCGGCTAACACACCGGAGGAGGGGGTGGCCTTCCTCGGTTTCACGCTGATGAGCCAGGGCGGCGAGGGACAGCAGACGGTCTGGTCGCACGACGCTACGGACTCCGGTCCGGTGCGGACCTACACGCGGACCATGCGCACCGGAGGCACCACCCCGGAGTTCAGCGGCTGGGAGTTGATGGGCTCCGGTGGCGGCGGCGGCGACGTGGAGTTCGGCCCGGTCGCACCTGAGGTGGTGTTCGGGACCGACCCGAGCAACGGCACTTCACCACTGGCGAGCCGTGCGGATCACCACCACGGCAACCCCGACCACGATGACGATGCGCACTCTGAGATTCACCTCAGTGCTCTGGACGAGCCCATCGAAGACGTGGACATGGCGGGGCATCGAGTCATCAACGGTGGCGCTCCGATCGAGCCCGGAGATTTAGTCACCAAACTCTACGTAGACACCGGCATCGGTGGTGTCGCCACCGACGACGAGGTGCCGGACTCCTCCCCCACGCCCATCGTGACCGGTGGTGTGGGCATCCTGCATGTCCGCTGGTCTCCGGTAGAGAACCGTGACCCGGTGACCTACGAGGTGTACCTGTCCACCGACTCGGGATTCACTCCGACGCCTAGTGACCTCGTGGCGACCACGGAGGCCACCCAGGTCACGCTGCGTGTGGACGGGGCGGGCAACCCGTTGCAGTACGGCGTCATGGACGACCAGGGGTTCATCGCGGAACCGGTGCTCTACTACGTGCGGACCAGGGCTCGCGACGAAGACGGACCCGCTGACGCCTACAGCGGGGTCTCCACAGCGGCTTCGCTGTACCGTGCGCAGAACGCGGAGATTAGTTCTGAGTACGGCTACTTCGGCAGCATCGACGCTGACCAGATCACGGCCAGCACGATCACCAGCGACCTGACCATCTCGGCCATGCTCACCACCGGTCCGGTGGGGACCCGGCGCGTCACCATCGACCAGTCCGGGATCAAGTTGCTCTCCGCTAACGGAGACGCCACGGTCTCGCTGCCGACCACCGAGGGTGAGCCTGCGCAGTTCACCGGCAACGCCACCATGAACACGCTCACCGTGTCGGGCGGACTTCTGGTCAACGATCCGATTGCGCCGAGCACGACGCCTGCGCAGACGATGGGTGCCGGTGCTGACTTCCTGCTCTCCTCGGGTCAGCAGCCCCCGGGAACGCCGACCGCAACGGTGGGCTACGACACGTCGATGAACTTCACGTTGCCCTGGTTCCGAAGCGGTGGTGAGCCGCCTCCGATGGGTGGTGCCTACCGAGACGGCACGAACCTGCTCTACGACGTGGTGGACATGACCGTCAACAAGAGCCTCGGTCAAGGCTTCTGGTCGGTGCCGCTGGCGGGTGGTGCTTCCACTAAGTTGATGGGTCCCCTCTACACAGGGAGTGCGACGTACCCCCGGCACATCGGGACTGGTGGTGTGGTCCGCATCGGCTCGAACTACTTCTGGTTGACGCTGACTCAGGAGTCCAGCGGTGCTCCCGGGTACTGGACGCTGGTGAGGTCGCCGGTCGGCTCGGGCTCCTGGGACATAACCATGCAGGTCCAGGTCGGCACGGACAAGTTCGACTGGAACAGCGCGTGCTACCTCTCCACCGACGGCACGAACCTGTTCGTGGCTCGGCACAAGAACTCCGGCACGGGCACCCCCGGCGACGTGAACATCTACCGGTTCAGCCCCACCACCTTGCTCTACGCTTCCGGGTCGCAGATGGACCCTTCGGGGTCCTGGACTGACGGTGACCTGTTCATGGAGGGCTACGTCATCCACAAGGTCTCCGACAACGACCCGCTGCTCGGTGGTGCGGTGCTGCGGCACATCATCATCGGGTCGAACGTGGCGTCGGGCATCTATCAGGCTCGCGTCTACGCCGTATCGGGGACGACGCTGACGCGCGACGGCAACTATGAGTGGCTCGTCACTGACGGGAGGAACGCCCCGCTCTACTGGACGGGAAGTGAGTGGCGGCAGAACAGGTTCTCGGGCTTCGCTGACAGCAAGATCAACGTCACCCGGTACACCAACATCATGTGGTCGGGAACGGGGTCGGCGGTCCTGGGCCAGACGTGGTGGCTGAACCAGACCTGGCGTGCCACAGCCGGTCCCTACGAGACGGAACCGAGCCAGAAGTATCAGTTCACGATGAAGCGCCGTGCACAGGTGGTGCTCGCGTCCAAGGAGGCGATTCCGTCCGGGTCGAACGCACTCGGCTTCTACATCGGCACTGGCACCAGTGAGCCTGCGCGTACCTCGATGTGGTTGCAGCCTCTAGGCACGGGAGTGCCCGCCTACAGCGACACCGTGCTGGCCGACACGCCGCTCGCCTACTGGCGGATGGGCGACACGAGCGGAACCACCGCTGCGGACTCCTCGGGGAACACCCGTCCCGGTACGTACTACAACTCCCCCACCCTGAATGCTCCCCCGTGCATCGTGGGCGATGCGGACAAGGCCGTGGACTTCGACGGCACGAACGACCACATGCGCATCCCCTATGGGACGTGGATGACCGCGACCCCGACGGCGTTCACCGTGGAGGCGTGGATCACGACAGACACCGTGTCGGGCATCGGCAACATCGTGGAGCGGGACACGCTGGGTAGCCGCGCGTTCCAACTCCGGCGCAACGGCAGTCAGATCGAGTTGCTCTCCTGGCAGCCCAACGGTGCCGGGCCTATCGGGATTGCGCTGACCCCGGTAGGCAGCGTGGTGGTGGGTCAAGCCCTGCATGTCGTGGCGCGCTGGGACACAACCACCGTGAAGATTTACCTCAACGGCGCGGAGGTCTCGACTGCGACGCCGGGCCAGGCAGGTGTGTACGCGGGCAACGCGGAGATGGTGGTCGGCGCATCCAACGGCGGCAGCAACGTCGGCCCGTCCTTCCAGTTCTTCGACGGGCGCATTGATGAGGTCGCGATCTACGGCACGGCGCTGAGTGCGACCCGCATCAACCAGCACTACCTCGTCGGCAGGGGACTGGTCTCGGGCGCAACGCCACCGACGACCACGACGAGCCTCACGCTGACCTCGGTGGCGACCTCGGGTACGAACCCTCCGGCGAGCACGAACTACCCGGCATCCGCGCCTGCGGATATCCACTCGCAGGCGGTGCGGTCGGCGGAGGCAACGAAGCCGCAGACCTACCTCGGTGGGGATGGGACGGCGCGGATCGACGGGCTAGTCCCTCCGGGCTGCATGATGATGTGGCCCACGAACTCGGCTCCTGCCGGGTGGCTGCTCTGTGACGGCTCCACAAAGTTGATCGCGGACTACCCGACGCTGGCGGCGGTGCTGGGGTCCACGTTCAACGAGGGCTCGGCACCCGCTGCGGGAAGTTTCAAGTTGCCGGACTTCAAGGGTCGGTTGCCCCTGGGCTACAACCCCGGAGCGACGACCTACGGTGACGCCCTCGGTGACAGCGACATGGCGGCGACTGCTGCGTTGCGTGAGCAGCGGTTCCAGCACACTCACCACCACACGATTTCGGGCCAGGTTTCTGACCCGACGCCCCTCCAAGGCGGTTCAGGTGCGGGTAGCCCGCCGCGTAACGCGCACTACGCGGGTCACGCACACGGTGGTGTCACGGGTGACGAGTCCGCACTGGTGACTGGAATCGCGCACGCCTACATGACCATCAACTACATCATCAAGTTCTAGGATTCGGTCATGACAATCTTGCGTGGGGGCACTTTCAACGTGGAGAACACTCGTCCCCCGCGTGTCGTACTCGGTGAAGTAGAGCGGTTTATGGACCGGCACCGGTTAGCCTTCTGCTGTGTGCAGGAGTTCAAGATGTACCGGGACACGTTCGAGGCAGCGGACTGGTGTCGTGTATTCGCGGCTCCGTGGCCGGGTAAGCAGGGCCGTGGAGACACCGCGATCCTGGTTCGTCCAGGAGTACCTGCTCGCAACCCTTCCTACGGCGAGTTCGGGGACGGGTGGGTCACTGTCGAAGGTGACAATCACGTACCCCCCGAGGTACCCCGGGTCACCGTCGAGTGGTTACGAGTGGCATCGGTACACATGCCCACGCCGATCACCTGGGACGGTCCGAACCGTCCTCCCGAGGGTCCTCCTGAGCGGGTTGACGACTACCGTGCGTGCGCTCGAAAGATCAGGTCCTTCCTCGCGGATGAGGCACCACGTCTCGCCGCTGGTGACTGGAACGAGCCGCCTCGTACGTTGGGGCGCTGGGCTCCTGGGTGGATCGCGCAGCAGGTACGTGGTCAGGCTTGGCCTACGCGGAAACTCGCCGGACACGGAGATATCGACTACCCCGTGACAAACCGGTTCGTGAGGGTCGTGAACATCGGCAAGGACCTAGATATCCGCGAGGGTTCCGACCACGAGCCGGTCTGGTTCAACGTCGAACGGACCAGATAAGCGGTACGCTGCTGTCCAGCATGACGGCCAGGACCCTTTAGTCACTAAAGAAGTCCCGGAGCCCAGACAGTGTGAACCTGTAAGGAGACGCGATGGTGCGCTGCGGATGCGCCTCCGATCAATGCTCGTGTGTGATCGTCGCAGGGGAGAACGTCGCTATCAGCGGCGGCGGTACCCGGAGCAACCCGTACAACATCTCCGCCGCTACCCAGGTCATCCTGGAAGGCGAGGGCATCGAACTCGTTGACCGGATCGTGGGCGAGGTCATCATGTTCGGCGGCTCAGCGGAGCCGAGCGGCTGGCTGTTCTGTGACGGCAGAGAGATAAGCCGGTCGGTCTACGGGGACCTGTTCGCGGTGATCGGCACCTCCTACGGCGCAGGCGACGGGACCGACACCTTCAACCTCCCGAACATGGCGGGAGTGTTCCCGATGGGCACCAGCGGTACAGCACCGCGAGGCACCCAGGGTGGCTCCTCCCAGACGACGCTGGCGACGGCGAACCTCCCGGCTCACGCTCACACGATCGACCACAGCCACGGTGCGGCAGGCGATCACGACCACACCCTCGACCGCTCCACGGCAACGGGTGGCAGCAACGCCAGCATCCCGCAGGGCACCGCTTCGGTCACCGCTGGCACGTCGGCTGCGGCGATCGCCAACTCGGGGAGTCACACGCACCCGGCGTTCACCGGCAACTCGGGGAACACCGGCTCAGGTACACCGTTCGAGAATCGGCCACCGTTCGTGGCGATCAACTTCCTCATCAGGTCAGCGGCGTAGGAGGGGTCATGGCACGTTGTTGCGGAAGCGCCGGGACCTGCGCCTGCAAGGTGGAGGCGGGTCGTCAGGTTGCCGTCACCGGGTCGGGGACAGCCCAGGACCCGTTCGTGTTCAACGCTACGACGGCGCTGAACACGGAGGACACCACCACGTTCGACCTGTCCCTGTTCGGGGTAGGCACGCTGGACCAGCCGTGGGTGCTGCGCGTGGACTACGCGGCGACCGCGCGCCTGGACGATCTGCCTGACGTGAACGCCGCCTCACCCAACCCGGGTGATGTGGTCACCTGGGATGACGTGGCAGGGGAGTGGGTCTCCGGTCCGGCTGCGACCGCGACCCCGGGGGCTGTGCTCTCATCGAACGGGCTCGATGGGGACGGCTCCGGTGGGGACCCGCTGGTGGCGGTCGGTGAGGATGCCCGCTACATCAGGGTCACCGGCTCGGGGATCGGCCTGTCGGACGCTGGCCTGAACCGCATCCTGCGGCCCTTCGCAGATGAGGCGGCGCGGGCTGCTGCTTCTCCTGCGGTGACCGAGGGCGCGATCACGGTCCTCCAAGATGACCCGTCGATTCTGTGGTACTTCGACGGCACCGAGCATGTCCCGGTCACGGGCGGCATCGGCATGGACGTGCGTCCTGGGCAACTGCTGGCGCTCTCCGGCCCGTACGCAGGCGGGGTGACCACTCGGTACATCGCGCAGGTGAACGCGGTCACAGACGGCACCGGGGCCTTCGTGGTGATCCCCTCAGGAGACCTGGCCGACTACTCCGGGGTGCTCAGTGTGTACGTGCAGCCCACCGACACTTTCGGCTGGCACTGTTCAGTTCAGCCGGGTGCCGGAATCATCTCCGGGGTTGCGCGCCGTCTCGACACCGGAGCCCTCTACACCGGAGTCACTGTCACCGCTGTCGTTGAGGCTGTCCTCTACTAACTCGTCACCCTCGAACTCACCCGGGGGATACATCGGGCGGGGTGGGGCCTTGTAGTCGTTCACGACCTTGGCTGCGATGAGCGGGAATGGCGAGCGGTCATCGGCCTTGGCGGTCGGGACGAAGGTGATGGTCAGGTGACCCTCCTCGTCCGTCATGCTCTCGATGCGCGGGTCGTTGATCGCGGTGAGCAGGGGTTCAAGCAACGCCGAGGTAGCGGTGTCGAAGGTGACGGTGCGGGTGACGCCGAGTCCGTCTGGGTTGGAGGCGGTGACAGTCACGTCCTCCCACTCGGCCTGGACCTGCTTGATGAGTTGCTTGGCGGCGTAGGGGAGTCTCATGGCCTCAGAATAGACTGTCCTGTTCCTCGGTAGGAACGCCGTCGTTGAGCCGATATGAGAGTTCGTCGGCCAACTTCTTCCAGTCGGCACGCACCTCGGGCGCTGCGGTCTCCGCCATGTCGAGGAAGTAGTCACGGACTGCGGTGAGTGAGGGCTGGCGGGCTTGGCGGAGGTGATAGCGAGCGCGCTCGACCATGCGCAGGTGCTTGATCCCCTCGTCCTCCGCCATTTGCGCGGTCCGGTACGAGGTCTGGGCGGGTGCCCACTTACGGCACGAGCACCGGACCGTGTGCTCGAACGGACCGAGTTCGATAGGTGTGATCCGGTGCTCCATGCGTGCCTCTTTAGTCACTAAAGATGACGGACGATCTGCGCCTCGTGGACGTTGCCGTCGGAGTCCACGATCCTCATGCTGGCGACCTCCGCCTCATCGACACCCGGGAACTCCACCTCTTTCTTCTGCCAGTGGTCCGGCCCCACCGCATCGAGGACGATGGGACGCGGCTCCCCGATCTGGGTGCCGGTGTGGTCGTAGAGGATCACCCAGATTTCCTGGGGTGGGGGTCGGTCGCTCTGCCTCCTGCGGAACCAGCGCATCAGTTGCTCCTTCGCTTGGCTTTCCATTCCTGTCTGCACGTCGGGCACCGTGTGCCCAACGGCTTGCTGTGCCCCTTTGAGCACACGGTGCGCTTCGGCTGCCCTCCGTGCCCACGGCCCTTCACCTTCTTGTCTGCCTGGTTGTCGGCGTTGGTGCCGAGGAACAGATGCTCGGGATTCACGCACGGCGGGTTGTCGCAGGTGTGACACACGAACAGTCGCCCCGGAGGACCGAAGCACTCCTCGTAGATGAGGCGGTGTGCCTTGATGTTCTTGCCACCTCGGTACGCGATCCCGTAGCCCTTGTCGTCAGTGGTCCCCCACCACTCGATGCACTCAGTCATGCTTCCTCTTGGGCATGGTCCTCACTTCGAGTTTGTCGTAGGCCGCACGCTCGGTCTCAGGGATGACGGTCTCGTTGATGTGAGTCCAGCGCACCATGAACTCTCCGGTGCTGCCCTTGACCCCGACGAGGTGCTGCTTCGCCTCGTCCTTCAACCGCCTGCCCTGCTTCTCTAGGTCGATCCCTTCTCGGTACATCGCGACCGCGTTGAGTGTCACCGGGTCTGTGAGCAGGCCCTCTACGTCGGTGTCGTGGGCACGGCACACGTCGTAGAACCCGCAGATCACCGCGCACATGTCGCGCGGTGGCTCCTTCTTCGCCTCCTCGTTGTGGAGGTAGGCGTACACCACGTCGTCCAGCCAGTGACCGGCGTGGATCACCTGCTCCTCGGAGTAGGACTCCATATCGACATGCACGCCCTTGTCGATCGCGGCCCGGTCGATCCAGACGTTCGCGACCTGGACCTCCTCTAGCGGCATCGGGAAGAAGCCCCCCAGCCACGCGCCCTTCGCGTAACAGTGACGCTGGAACTGCTGCTGCTGGTTGGGTCCGGTGCGCCGGATCGTGGTCAGTCCGTAGTCGGTCTTGAAGTCGATCAGGAGACCATGCTCGGGGAGCACGAGGTCGGGGTGGCCGGTGAGCCGGTAGGACCCGGTGTCCCCGAACAGGTCCACCTGCACCTCGATCTGCCGGAGTGCGTCCGGCCAGTGCCGGAGTGCAGCCTGCTCTACATGGTCACCGATCGCGGTGCCGATGAAGGCGCTGAGGTGGTCGGTGTCGGCGGGCACCTGCTGGTCCAGGAAGCGCCGGGTCCGCTCGGAGCAGAACCCCAGGTCGGAGATACCGGCCCGGAACTCTGCTGCCTGTACCGAGCGAGGGCTACGCCGTGACGCATCCTGGATCGCGGCGTAGACCTCCTTGCCCAACGTGTCCGCGTTCACGACTTCTCCTCGATGATCTGGTCGGTC
>Ga0163163_10003942_pt1 | contig 12663 bp, 5 predicted proteins | sample S65metaG_FD_119766 | JGI IMG/M metagenome (GOLD analysis project Ga0163163, IMG submission 119766) | Switchgrass rhizosphere microbial communities from Kellogg Biological Station, Michigan, USA - S6-5 metaG | ecosystem: Host-associated > Plants > Roots > Rhizosphere > Soil | place: USA: Michigan... | reverse complement strand
TCGTTCGCCTCCTTGAGCTTGCGGTAGCTGCCGCGCAGCCCGAGGTGCTTCGCGTAGAGCATGTGCGGGTTCAGGTACGGCCAGACCTCGGCGAGGTCGAGCTTTCCGAGCACGTGCTCGGCGGCGTCGGGCAGGCCGACCGGCGGGACGACCTCGACGAGCTCGCTGCGAACGGCCGGCGCGGAGAGCGGGATCTCCTCGGCGGCTGCCGCCGCGGCCGCCGTCGCCGTGCGCCGCTTGTCGGCCTCGGCGGCGATCTCCGCGCGCGCCGGCTCGCCGGAAAGGACGCGGTCGGCGAGCGCGAGGCCGCGCATCGCGTCCTCCGCGTAGGCGACGAGGCCCGAGTACGCCGGCGAGATCCGGTGGTCGGTGAACTTCTGCGACAGCGCCGCGCCGCCGACGAGCATCGGAGTGGCGACGCCCGCCTTCGTCAGGTCCTGCGCCGTCGTGACCATCTGCTGCGCGCTCTTGACGAGCAGGCCCGAGAGCCCGATCAGGTCGGGATGGTGCTGCGAGTGCGCTTCGATGAGCTTCTCGGGCGGCACCTTGATGCCGAGGTTCACGACGTCGTAGCCGTTGTTCGACAGGATGATCTCGACGAGGTTCTTGCCGATGTCGTGGACGTCGCCCTTGACGGTCGCGAGCATGACCTTGCCCTTGCGCGAGCCGGTCTTCTTCTCCATGAACTTCTCGAGGTGCGAAACCGCGGCCTTCATCGCCTCGGCGGACTGGAGCACCTCGGCGACGATCAGCTCGTTCGCGTTGAAGAGGCGGCCGACCTCGCGCATTCCGTCCATCAGCGGCCCGTTGATGATGTCGAGCGGCTCCATCCCTCCGGTGCGGACCGCCTCGAGGTCGTCGACGAGCCCCTCGCGCGAACCCTCGAGGATGTAGCCGGGGAGACGCTCGAGCGGCGTCCCCGGGCGCACCTTCGGCTGCTTCGGCTGTGCGCCCTTCGCCTTGAAGTGCCCGGCGAACGCCGCGACCGGATCGTCGCCGCGGTTCCAGATCAGGTCCTCGGAGAGGCGCTTCTCCTCGTCGGGGATCGACGGGTAGCGCATGATCTTCTCGGTGTTCACGATCGCGAGGTCGAGCCCGGCGCGCGTCGCGTGGTACAGGAAGACGGAGTTGAGGACCTCGCGCCCGGACTCGGGCAGGCCGAAGGAGACGTTCGAGATGCCGAGGATCGTCTTCGACTCCGGGAAGGCCGCCTTGATCAGGCGGATCCCCTCGATCGTCTCGACCGCGCTGCCCACGTACTTCGCGTCGCCGGTGCCGCACGGGAAGACGAGCGGGTCGAAGAGGATGTCCTCGGGCGGGAACTCGTACTTCTCCGTCAGGAGCGTGTAGCTCCGCCGGGCGACCTCGAGCTTGCGGTCCCGCGTCACGGCCATGCCGTGCTCCGGGTCCTCGTCGATCGTGCCGACGACCAGCGCGGCGCCGTAGCGCTGCGCGAGCGGCACGACGGTCTGGAACCGGTGTTCGCCGTCCTCGAGGTTGATGGAGTTCAGGATCGCCTTGCCCTGGCTCCACTTGAGCCCGAGCTCCAGGACGTTCGCGTCCGTGGAGTCCAGCATGAGCGGGACCTTGACCATCCGGATGATCCGCTCGAGGAAGCGCGTCGAGTCGTCGGACTCGTCGCGGTCCGGATCCTGGAGGCAGACGTCGAGGATCTGCGCGCCCGTCTTGACCTGCGCTCGCCCGACCTCCGCCGCCGCATCGAAGTCGCCGGATGCGATCAGCCGCTTGAACTTGCGGCTCCCGAGCACGTTCGTCCGCTCGCCGACGAGGACCGGCCGGTTGTCGACGTCGACCTCGAGGACCTCGATCCCGGAGACCAGCGTCTTGTTGTGGATGGCCGGGCGCCGCGCCCGCCTCCCCGCCGCGGCCTCCGCGAGCAGCCGGATGTGCGCGGGCGTCGTGCCGCAGCAGCCGCCCACGATGTTGACCCAGCCCTCGTCCATGAACCGCGCCATCGACGCGGCGAGCTTCTCCGGCGTCTCGGAGTAGCCGCCGTCGGAGTCGGGCAGGCCGGCATTCGGATAGCACGACACCCGCGTGCGCGCGAGCGCCGAGAGGCTCCGCAGGTGGTCCGTCATGAACTCCGGCCCGGTCGCGCAGTTCAGGCCGACGGAGAGCAGCGGCGCGTGCATCACGGACGCGTAGAGCGCCTCGACGCCCTGCCCCGCGAGCATGGTTCCCATCGGCTCGATCGTGACGGAGACCATGACCGGCACGCGCCAGCCCGTCTCGGCGAACGCCTGTTCGACGCCGATCAGCCCGGCCTTGAGGTTTCGCGTGTCCTGCGTCGTCTCGAGCAGGAGAACGTCCGATCCGCCGGCCAGGAGGCCGAGGGCCTGCACGCGGTAGTGGCCGATCAGCTCGTCGAAGGTCACGCCTCCGGTCACGGTCATCGCCTTGGTCGTCGGCCCCATCGAGCCCGCGACGAAGCGCGGGCGGTCCGAGGTCGACGCCGCGGCGGCGGCCTCCCGCGCGAGCTCGGCGGCGCGGCGGTTGATCTCGAGCGCCTTCTCGGACAGGCCGTACTCGGCGAGCACGAGAGGGGTACCGCCGAAGGTGTCCGTCTCGACCATGTCGGCCCCGGCGGCGAGGTACTCGGAGTGCATCTTCCGGATCACGTCCGGGCGCGTCAGGACGAGGTTCTCGTTGCAGCCCTCGAGGTCCGGCCCGCCGAAGTCCTCCGCGGTGAGGTCCTGCCCCTGGAGCCACGTGCCGGTCGCGCCGTCGAGGACGAGGACACGCTCCGCGAGGACCTCCTGGAGGGCCTCGGCGCGCTCGTTCTGGGAAGGGCCGTCGGGTCTGCGCGACATGAACCGGCAATTATGCACGGGTCGGGCCGTTGGATTCGGCGCGAGAGCCGATCTGCTGCCCTCCGGGAGAGGGAGCCCCGGCGACTTCCCCTCTCATTTCCACGGTCCGCGCAGCGGGCCGCTGGATGTGGCCGTCCGAGTTTAGACTCGCGCTCGCTTGAGCGCCGAGACCTCTCCCGTCATCGTCGTCATCGGCGGCGGCTTCTCCGGGGCCGCCGTCGCGGCGCAGCTGCTTCGGCGCGGGCGGCCGGTCCACGTCGTCCTGGTCAACCGCTTCGGCCCGATCGGGCGCGGGGTCGCGTACCGGACGCGGATCGAGGCGCACGTCCTGAACGTGCCCGCCGCCGGGATGAGCGCGCTCGCCGACGAGCCGGACCACTTCGTGCGCTGGGCGTCGGCGCGCGACGGCGCCATCGGGCCCGCGACGTTCGTGTCGAGACGGATCTACGGCGAGTACCTCGAGGCGCTTCTGCGGGAATCCGAGTCCGCCGGCGCCGCCCGGGGCGCGCGGCTGGAGCGCGTCGTCGGAGAGGTCCGCGACCTGGAGCCGCGGGCCGGGGCGCCGGGCGCGACCGTCCTGTTCGCGGACGGCTCCCGGCGCGAGGCGGACCGGGTGGTGCTCGCGCTGGGCAACTACTCGCCGAACGATCCGCCCGCGGAGGGCGCGGAGTTCTACGCGACGGAGCGCTACGTGCGGGACCCGTGGATTCGCGGCGCGCTCGACGTCATCCGCGAGGGCGAGGCCGTTCTCCTCCTCGGCACCGGTCTGACGATGATGGACATCGCGCTCGACCTCGCGTCGCGGGGGACCGCGCTTCCGATCCGCGCCGTCTCGCGCCACGGGCTGCTGCCGCACGGACACGCGCCGGCCGCCGCGTCTCCCCCGGTCCCGCCCCCCGGCGAGCTGTCCCTGCGCGGGTGGACGCGGTGGGTCCGTCGCCGTGCGCTCGAGACGGGCGACTGGCGCGCGGTCGTCGGCGCGTTGCGGGAGTCGACTCCGTCGATCTGGCAGGGCCTCTCGGAGGAGGACCGCTCACGGTTCCTGCGCCACCTGCGGCCGTGGTGGGACGTCCACCGCCACCGGGCCGCGCCCGCGACGCGGGCAGCGATCGCCGCCATGGTCGACCACGGCGAGCTGCAGGTCCGAGCGGCGCGCGTCGTGCGCTACGAGATGGAGAACGGCGGCGTGCGCGTGCACGTCCGTCCCCGCGGCGCCGAGAAGACGGAGACGATCTTCCTCGTCGGCCCGTTGCTCAAGGCGCGTTTCTGGGAGGCGACCGCGGTTCCGGAGCTGCGGCGACACGCCCGGGGCGTCGCGGAGAGGCTCCTGCCCTAGTCCGCCGCCGCGCAACGGTTTACTCAGGCGCGGCCGGGCGATGAGGAGTCGGGGTCCGTGGCGGCTCGGGCCTCTCACCGGGCGCCCGTGTACGTGTCGGCGTGGGCGTCGGCGGGGGCGGTCCGCGGAACGTCATCGGGAGGACCAGGCCGCGCCGGTCCTCCGCCGGCAGCGGCCCCTCGAGACTGAGGGTGATTCCACCGGCTCGCCGGTACGAGTAGAAGCGGCCGGGACAGACCGACGATTCGAGATCGGGAAGCCGGGCCGGCCACTCGCCCTCCCGCGAAGCCGCCTTCTCGGCGCGGGCCTGCAGCACGAGCGCCGTGAGCTCGGAATCGAGCATGAGCCGCTGCGCCCGCGGAATCATGTCGACGATCGAATCCCAGGCGACCGAAGCGATCGTCTCGTCCGACGCGTCCTCCGCGCTCGCCGCGACCTGGAACGAGCGTGTCATGGTTTCCCTCGTCCACTCGCAGGCGCTCTTCTCGGCGAGGCCGTCGGCGAACCGGCGGTAGATCCGGGTGATCGTCTCGACCGTCTGGGCTCGCTCCGGGTCCGCCGCGACCGGCCACGGGTCGTTCTGGAAGGCCGCGAGAAACGCGGCATAAAAGGGCTGCTGCCGGAGCCTCTGCTCCCAGCCGAAGGCGGGAGCGTCCACCTTCCGCAGCAGGCCCACGACGAGGCGGACCTGGGTGAGCGCGATCAGCTGGGAGATGAGATAGGGCTGGTCGCCCAGGCTCGCGGCGAGCCGCCACATCCCGTCGATCGTCACGAGCGCCGAGTCGTCGTCTCCCGCGCGCACCTGCAGGAGCGCGCGCGCCGCGAGAACGCGCTGCAGCCGGGAGAGACCCAGCAGGTTGGGCAGGGGCGACTCGCTCCGGAGCGCCACGTCGAGCTCCCAGTCGATGGGCCGCGTCCCGGAGGCGACGGCCGCGATCGCGTCGAGCGTCGCCGCGTTCTCGTCGAAGAAGCGCAGCACGGGCTCCTCGGGCGGGCCGATCCGGGCCGACGGCTCCGCGAGCTCCTTCTCCGCCCAGTGCCCCGCCGCCGAGATCGTCGGCTGCATGCGCTTCGCCAGCTCCGCGTCGGGGCGCTCCCGCCCGTCGTCCGGCCGAAGGTGCACGACCTTTTCCCCGTCGTCGGGATCGGCGACCGCGCGGCCCTCGGGCGCCGTCTCGATCCCGAGGCGCGCCGCCAGGGACTCGATCTCGAGGGCGGCCGCGGACGAGGTCTTCTTGGGGTACGCGGCCTCGTAGGCCTTCCACGTGGCCGCGACCGGCGGCGGCGTCCAGTCCCCGCCGAAAGCCGCGGTCGCCGCCAGCGAGATGGAAAGGAGCGCCGCGAGAACGCGCCGCCTCATGCAGTCAGTGTACGCCGTGCCTCACGGGCGAAGCTCCGGCTCGTTGCGGCCGCACGCGCGCGCGGCGAGGGCCAGGTCGCGGCGCGAGTCGTCGTCCGTGCACAGCCACAGCCAGTCGAAGTTGTGCGTGCGCCGCTCGCGGAAGAGCGAGAGCGCCTCGTCGAGGCGAGCCGGCGCGTCTTCCGAGCCCTCGAGCCGGGCGAGCCCGGCGAGCGCCTGCACGAGCAGGTGCCCCTCCCCGAGGCCGTGGGGACGTCCCCGGAGGTGCGCGGCCGCCTGCTGGAACGCCGCGCGCGCCGCGACGGCGTCGTTTCGCCCGAGCGAGACGCGGCCGAGCGTGCAGAGCGCGACGCCGCGGAACGAGTCGCGGTACATGAAGTCGGAGCGCTCGAGCGCGTCGAGCGCCTCGAGGCAGCGCGACCGCGCGCCGTCGAGGTCGCCCTCGCGCCGGAGGAACTCGCCCAGGTAGCCCGCGACTCCGGCCGTCGGATGCCGGCCCTTGAGCCGCTCGACCGAGAGCGCCTGCTCGAGGCACCACCTCGCCTCCACGGCTTTCCCGGTCTCGAGCTGCGCCCAGCCCAGGCCGAGCCAGCTCCAGCCGTGCTGCTCGTCGGCGGCGAGCGCGGCCTGGAAGAGCGGGATCGACTCCTCCCAGCGCCTCGCCGTGGAGAGGGCGCATGCGAAAAAGTACGAGCCGAAGGGATCCGACGGCGAAAGTTCGGCGGCCAGGCGCGCGTGCTCGACCGCCTCGTCGCCCCTTCCCTGACGCCAGAGCGCGTAGGCGAGCCAGATCCGCGGTCCGCCGGCCGCGGGGTCCTCGCGGATCGCCCTCTCGGCGTAACCGCGCGCCAGCGCCAGCTCCTTCGGGTCGGTCGTGAACGTGTAGCGCATCGCGTGGACCGCCGCCAGGTCGCCGAGCGCAGGCGCATGGTGCGGATCGGCGCTCAGCGCGTCCTCGTAGAGACGGCGGGCCTGGTCGAGCCCGCCCTTCTCGAGGCGGAAGAAGAAGCGGCGGCCGCGAGCGTGCGCCTCGTAGGCCTCGAGCTTCTTCGGCGGCGCCGGCCGGGGTGCGGCTCCCGCCCGCGTCCCTCGCAGCCGCTCCGCGACCGACTGCGAGAGCCGGTCCTGGATCGCGAAGATCTCGTCGAGGCGCCCGTCGAGCTTCTCGGTCGCGACGACGGAACGGGTCGAGACCTCGGTCAGCCGCGACGTCACGCGGAGGCCGTCGCCCGCGCGCTGGTACGCCCCGGCGAGCACCCATCGGCAGACGAGCGCGTGGCCGAGCTCGACCGGCTCGGCCGCGCCGCCTTCGGCCCCGAGCGACGCGCGCGCCTTCACCACCGTGTCTCGGGGAACGACGGTGAGACCCTCGATCGCCGCGAGATCGGCGCCGACGCTCTCCGCGATGCCGCTGCCGATCCAGGCGTCCTCGGCGTTCGAGCTGAGGTTCTGGAAGTCGAGGACGGCGACCGAGTCCGGGAGCGAGGCGACGTACTCGCCCGACGCGGCCGAGCGCAGGTCGGCGAGGAACGCCGAGGCCGACGCGTACCGCGCCTCGCGGTCGCGCGCGAGCGCCCGGCGGAGCACGGTTTCGATGTCGGCGGTGATCGCCTCGCGGTCGAACGGCGGCCCTTCCGGCGACAGGATCGCGGCGACGCGCTCTCCGGGCGTCCGGCCGGGGAAGGCGGCCCGGCCGGACAGCGCCTCGTAGAGCGTCGCGGCCAGCGAGAACACGTCCGACCTCTCGTCGAGGGGCTGCGCCTTGAGCTGCTCGGGCGACATGTAGCCGAGCGTTCCGAGGACCGAGCCTTCCTCGGTGAGCGCGGCCGCCGTCGCATCCTCGCTCGCGGAGTCTTCGTCGGAGCGCGGCGCGTCGAGAAGCCGCGCGATGCCGAAGTCAAGCAGCTTCGCACCTCCGTCGTCCGACACCATCACGTTCTCCGGCTTGATGTCGCGGTGCAGCACGCCGGCTGCGTGGGCGTGGGTGAGCCCCTCGAGAAGTGCGTCGGAGAGTGCCAGCGCCTCCGACGACTCGAGGCGTCCGTGAACCAGCCGCGAGCGAAGCGTCTCGCCAGGCACGAACTCCATCGCCAGGAACGCAACGCCGTCCGCTTCGCCGGCCTCGTAGAAGGTGGCGATCGCCGGATGCTGCACGCGCGCGCACGCCTCGGCCTCCCGCCGGAACCGCTCGAGCGCGGCCGGGCCCACGGGACCGGAGACCAGCTTCAGCGCGACGGGCCTGCCGAGGGCGAGGTCGCGTGCCAGGAAGACTTCGCCCATGCCTCCCGCGCCGAGCGACCGCTCGATCGCGTAGTGGGAAACGATCCGCTCCGCCACGCTGTCTTCCTGTCTTCCTGTCTTGCCTGTCGCGAATCTAACTCTCCGCGGAGGCCGCCACAACGCGCACCCGCCGCGCGCGACGATAGAATCGCTCCACTCTGCGATGCCCCTGAGTGCCGGAACGCGCCTCGGCTCCTACGAGATCGTCGCGCCCATCGGCGCGGGCGGGATGGGGGAGGTCTACCGCGCCCGGGATTCCCGGCTGTCCCGCGAGGTGGCCATCAAGGTGCTCCCGTCGGACGTCGCCTCCGACCCGGACCGCCGCCTGCGCTTTGAGCAGGAGGCGCGCTCCGCCTCGGCCTTGAACCACCCCAACATCCTCACGATCTACGACGTTGGCACCGTCGACGGCACCGTCTTCATCGCCATGGAGCTCGTCGAGGGAAAGACGGTGCGCGAGCTGCTCGCGTCCGCCGAGCCTCTGCCGATGCGGCGAATGCTCGACGTCGCCACGCAGACGGCCGAGGGGCTGGCCAAGGCGCACTCGGCCGGCATCGTCCACCGCGACCTCAAGCCCGAGAACCTGATGGTCTCCAAGGACGGGTTCGTCAAGATCCTCGACTTCGGGCTCGCCAAGCTGATCGAGCCGGTGTCCCTGGATCAGTCGGCGCTCCCCACCGCGGTCGCCGCGCCGACGACGCCCGGCACGGTGATGGGCACGGCCGGATACATGTCCCCCGAGCAGGCCTCCGGCCAGAGCGTGGACTACCGCTCGGACCAGTTCACTCTCGGCGCGATCCTCTACGAGATGGCCACGGGCAAGCGGGCGTTCGCGCGAAAGACCGGCGCGGAGACGCTGGTGGCGATCATCCGCGAGGAGCCCGAGCCCCTCTCACAGCTCGCGCCGAAGTCGCCGGCGCCCGTGCGCTGGATCGTCGAGCGGCTGCTCTCGAAGGAACCCGACGAACGCTACGCGTCGACGCGGGACCTCGCGCGCGATCTCAAGTCGGTCCGCGACCACCTGTCCGAGACCTCGACCTCCGCTTCCGGAGCGCTCGAGGCCGCCGAGCGCACACGAACCCGGCGGCGGGGCTGGCTCCTGCCCGCCGCGCTCGCGTTTCTCCTGGGCGCCATTCTCGTCGGCGTCGCGGCGAAGAAACTCGACGTGTTTCAGCCGGCGCCGGTGCAGTTCCAGAGGATCACGTTCCGGCGCGGCGCCGTCGGGTCCGCCCGATTCGCCCAGGACGGAAAGACCGTGGTCTACGGCGCGTCGTGGGACGGGGCGCCGATGGAGATCTACACGACGAACCCGGAGAGTCCCGAGTCGAAATCTCTCGGTCTGCCGCAGTCCAACCTTCTCGCCGTCTCGAAGGCGGGAGAGCTCGCGATCTCGCTCGGGTGGCACCTCCAGGTCGGCTGGGAAAGCACGGGAACGCTCGCCCGGGTGCCCCTCGCGGGCGGCGCGCCGCGCGAGATCCTGGAGGGCGTCCAGGACGCCGACTGGGCGCCGGACGGCAAGGACCTCGCCGTCATCTACCAGAAAGGGCCGCGCGCGGCGCTCGAGTATCCCGTCGGAAAGGTGATCGCCGAGAGCTCGGGCTGGTTGAGCAACGTTCGGGTCTCACCGGACGGCAAGACGATCGCGATGTTCGATCACGCGGAGCGAGGCGAGAACGCCGGCCATCTCGTCTTCATCGACGTCGCGACGAAGAAGCGGACCGAGGGGCCGTTCGTCGGAGGAACCGCCCGGCTCGTCTGGAGTCCCGCCGGAGAGGTTTTCATCGCGGGTGGCCCGGCGACCACCCTGGCCGTCACGAAGAGCGGGAAGTCGCGCCGCCTCCCGGGGCTCGGCGTGTACTTCGTTCCGGAGGACTCCGCGCCCGACGGTACCCTGCTCGCCCGCCGCTTCAACTGGAGGCGGGAGATGGTCGGCCTCGCGCCGGGCGAGGACCGCGAGCGAAACCTGACGTGGCTCGACTGGTCGTTCCCCGACAACACGTCCGCCGATGGGAAGACGGTTCTCTTCGACGAGCAGGATCGGCCCCGCCCCGAGTACCTCTGCTACATCCGGAAGACGGACGGTTCGCCCGCGGTCCTCCTCGGGAAGGCCAAGGGGCTCGACCTGTCGGGCGACGGCCGGTGGGCGCTGACGACGAACGCCACCGCGGACCAGCTCACGTTGGTCCCGACGGGAGCGGGTGCCGCGAGACCGCTTCCGAAGGCGAACCTCGTCTACCAGTGGGGGCAGTTCCATCCCGACGGGAAGCGGATCTTCCTCTGGGCGAACGAGCCCGGGCGTCCGTCCCGAATCTACTCCCAGGGCCTCGACGATCCGCATCCGAAGCCCGTCACGCCGGAGGGCTTCGGCCTGTCGTTCGGCGGCGGGAAGGCCATCAGCCCGGACGGCGCGACGATCCTGCTCCGGGGAGGCGACGGACGCGTGTACCTCTGCCCCGTCGACGGCAGCGCGCCCCCGAAGGTGCTGCCGGGCGCACAACCCGAGGAGGTCGCCTGGGGCTGGACGGCGGACGGCCGCGCGGTCTACGTGGGGCGGGTCTCGATGCCGGCACGCATCGAGATCTGCGACGCGGCCACCGGTGAGCGACGCCTCTGGAAGGAGATCGTGCCGCCGGACCCGGCCGGCGTCTTCACGATCGGACCGATCTACATCGCGCCGGACGGCAAGTCGTACGTCTACTCGTACCGCCGTCAGCTCGACGACCTGTTCCTCGTGACGGGGGTCAAGTAAGGGAACCAACACCGACGCGGCGCAGAAGAGGCAGAAGAGCTCGTCGACGCTTCCTGGCTCGTGCTCGGTTCAGCGAGCTCCCGGCTCCTCGACGGCCGCCGGTGAGCCGGGCGCGGCGCGATCGACCAGGCTCGCCACGGCCGCGACCAGATCGGCCGGCTCGACCGGTTTGGACAGGTGACGTTGATATCCGGCCTCGAGCGCCAGGGACCGGTCCTCGGCCTTCGCATATGCCGTCAGCGCCAGCGCCGGGAGGTGAGCGGCGCCGCGCCGCGCATCGATCGCGCGGACGGTCCGTATCAGGGCGTAGCCGTCCACGTCGGGCATTCCGATGTCGCTCACGAGCGCATCGAATCTCCTTTCCCCGATGTGCCGTATCGCTTCGGCGGCGGACCCGGCCGTGAGCACCTCGGCGCCGCTCCGAGAAAGCACGGCCCGCAGCATGTCCAGGGTGTCGCGGTCGTCGTCGACGACCAGGACGCGCAAGCCGTCCAGCTCCGGACGAGGATCGTGGCTGGCGGGAAGGCCGGCCGAGGATTTCGTGATTCCATCGCGGCCCGCGAGCACGCCCATCAGCGGCAGCCGCACCCGGAACTCCGCTCCCTCGCCCAGCCCCGCGCTGTGTGCGCTCGCCGTCCCTCCGTGCAGCTCGACGAGGCTGTGGACTATGGAGAGGCCGAGTCCGAGGCCTCCATGCCGGCGCGTACTCGTGCCGTCCGCCTGCCGGAAACGCTCGAACGCGTGCGGGAGAAAGGCAGGCGACATGCCCTCCCCCGTGTCACGAACGACGATCTCGACCTCGGAGTCCACGCGCCGCGCCTCGACGGCGACACGGCCGCCTCGGGGAGTGAACTTCACGGCGTTCGAGAGCAGATTCCAGACGATCTGTTGGAGGCGGCTGGCGTCGGCGAGGACCGGCCCCGCGGCCTCCTCGATCGCCGCCTCGATGGCGATCCCCTTCGAGCCGGCGGCCGGACGGACGTCGTTGACGGCCGCCGCGACGACGAGGCCGAGGTCGACGGGTTGCAGCTCGAGCGTCAGCTTGCCCGCGATGATCCGGGAGGTGTCGAGCAGCTCCTCGATCAGCTTCGCCAGCGCCTGCGCGTTCCGGTCGATCGCCTCCAGACCGCGCGCCGCCGTCGACCCATCGAGGCCGGCCGAGCGAAGCAGGCGCGTCCATCCCACGATCGCCGAGAGCGGCGTCCGGAGCTCGTGCGACGCGTTCGCGAAGAACTCGTCCTTCAGCCGATGCGCCTCCTCGGATTCGGCGCGCAGCAGCCTCTCGCGCGCGAGCGACTCCAGGCGCTCCTGCTCGACTCGCTTGCGGTCGGTGATGTCGCGGGAGACGACGATCAACCCGATGACGCTGCCGTCCGCGTCGCGGTACGGCGCCTTCGTCGAGAGCAGGATCCGGGGGCCGTCGCGGGTGGGGACGTGTTCCTCGACCACTTCCGCGCGGCCGCTCTCCATGACCCGCCGGTCGGAGTCCGCGGTTCGGCGGCCAAACCCGGTGTCGTCGAAGAGCTCCGCGTCGGTGCGTCCGATCACGTCGGCGAGAGGCCGCCCCGTCAGACCGGCCATCGCCGGGTTGGCCATGAGCATCCGGCCGTCCCGGTCCTTCACGAAGAGGAAGTCGGGAGTGGACTCGCTGACCGCGCGCAGGATCGCCGTCTGCTGATGGAGCCGGCGCTCGGCGTTGCGGCGCTCGGTCACGTCGCGGAATACCAGGACGACCCCGGCGATCTCGCCGCCGGTGTCGAGAATCGGCGCGGCGCTGTCGTCGATCGGAATCTCCTGGCCGCCATGGGCGATCAGGATCGTGTGGTTCGCCAGTCCCACGACCGTGCCTTCCCGGATGACCCGATCGACCGGGCTCTCGACCGCCGCCCGCGTCTCTTCGTTGACGATCCGGAAGACCTCGCGCAGCGGCTTGCCGTCCGCCGCGCGGTGCGACCAACCGGTGATTCGCTCGGCCATCGGATTCATGAGAATGACGCGACCCGAGCGGTCCGTGACGATCACCGCGTCGCGTCAGGGTCGTGTTCAGCCACTCGCGCTGCTCCCGTTCGCGATCCAGCGCGGCCGAGTAGCTGCGCGACACGGCGAC
>Ga0163163_10003941_pt1 | contig 12665 bp, 3 predicted proteins | sample S65metaG_FD_119766 | JGI IMG/M metagenome (GOLD analysis project Ga0163163, IMG submission 119766) | Switchgrass rhizosphere microbial communities from Kellogg Biological Station, Michigan, USA - S6-5 metaG | ecosystem: Host-associated > Plants > Roots > Rhizosphere > Soil | place: USA: Michigan... | reverse complement strand
TGGATGCCGCACGCATCGAGACGTGCCGTAGCGACCTCACGGAAGTGGTCGTGGCGGTCTCCGGTGAGATTGACATTGCGATACGTGCCCAGCTGGTGAGCAGCATTCGAGCGGTTGGCATGCCGGGGGTGAGGACAGTCGTGGTGGACCTCACCCACACGTCGTTATGGATGCGAGCGACAGTGGTGCACTCATGATGGGCCGGGAGACGGCCCGTACGGGTATCGCGTGGTCGGCACGACCGGCCAGGTGCACGAGATCGTGAAGATCACCAAGATGATCGACGCCCTGGCCGCAGTGCGAACAAGAAGGTCGTGACACCGTGGACCGGACTGGGGAGATGCGCGCACCGACCTGGCGCAGCGGCGCATCTCGACGCGATTCGTCCGATTGGCCTGTGCCGACGCCGGGTGGTGCGTAACGAGCAAGGCATGCATAGAGTGGCATGTCCGCCGTTCGTTGGGCCGAGGCAGAGTGATGGATGACGACCTGGGAGGACGACCCGGACGGTGTGCGGCTTGGGGCGGCTGGACGGCTCGCCGTCCGGTTGCGGCAGCTTCGCCGCGCCCGCGGTCTGTCGCAACGGGCGCTGGTCGGCCCGCTGTTCCTCGGCGCGCACAGCACGGTCGCCGACTATGAGGCGGGGCGGCGGATCCCGCCTGCGGACGTGTTGCGAGGGTACGAACGGTATTTCGCGCTGCCGACCGGACAGCTGACCCGCCTGCGCGAACTCGCCGTCGCCGAACGCGCCGAACACGAGAGCGAGGCCCGGTCCCTCCGTCCGAGGCACAGCGGCCCGAGCCTCGTTCCGCGCCAACTACCCAAGGCGCCAACATTGTTCACCGGGCGCGACGACGAGGCCGAGCACCTCGGCGCTGTGCTCACCGGGCGGGCGGCAACCGCCGTGCATATCAACGGTATGGCCGGGGTCGGCAAGACCGCCCTCGCCGTGTGGGTGGCCCACCGCCATGCGGACCGGTTTCCCGACGGCGTGCTCTACGCGAACCTGAGGGCGCACGACCAGTCCACCGAACCCGTGGAGAGCGTGGCCGTGCTGGGCGGGTTCCTCCGCGCGCTGGGCATCGGTGGCGACCACCTGCCGTTCGGTGTGGACGAGCGGGCGGCACTCTTCCGGACCGTCGTCGCCGACCGGTCCCTGCTGGTGTTGCTGGACAACGTCCGGGACGCGGAGCAGGTGCGCCCCCTGTTGCCGGGTACGCCCACCAGCCGGACCATCATCACAAGTCGCAGCCGTCTCACCGGTCTGGTCGTTCGCGACGACGTGGTCGACCTGCCCCTGGGCACACTGGCCAAGGACGGCGCCGCCCAGCTGTTGCGGGCCATCCTTCAGCTGAGCGGAGAGCAGGGTGGCGACCGGCTGGAGGAGTTGGCCCAGCTCTGCGGTTACCTTCCCCTGGCGCTGCGGGTGGCCGCGCAGCGCACGCGCAACGTCGCCCTCGGCTCGGGCTCCCGATCGGCCGCGGTCGAACCGGCGATCTTCGCTCTCGATGAGATGGTCGCCGGTCTGTCCGACCCGCGCACAAGGCTCGACGTGCTCGACGTGGAGGACGACGCGTCCAGCGCGCTGCGCCACGTGCTGTGGTGGTCGTACCGGTCGCTGTCGCCGGCGGAGCAACGGATGTTGCGTCTGCTCGGGCTTCTCGACGGGCCGGACGTGGATGTGGCGGCGGCGGCCGAGCTCACCGGAAGCAGTCGCGCCCAGGCCCGGCGCCGATTGGAAGGCCTGGTTGCCGAGCATCTCGCGGACGAGCACCGGGGCCGCTACACGATGCACGACCTGGTTCGCCTCTTCGCCCGGGAGCGGACGGAGGCCGAGGACGGCGCACCGGCCAGGTCGGCCGCGGTCGGCGCGTACGCCGGCCGGTTGCTGCACTCGGCCGCCCGAGCCCGCATCACCGTGAGCCCGCACCTGCCGCCGCTGCGCCTCGACGCGCCGGTCCCGGCCATCCGGCCACCCGTGTTCCGGTCGGCGGACGCGGCGTTGCGGTGGTGCGAGGACGAGCTGGCGAACCTGGTCGCGGCAGTCCACACCGCGTACCGGTCGGGTCTGTACGCCACCGCGTGGCAATTGCCGACTGCGCTCTACGGCTTCTTCGACCTCCGCAAGTACTGGAGCGACTGGATCGAGACGCACGAGACGGCGTTGGCGGCCGCGACCGAGCTGGGCGATCTCGACGCACAGGGCCGGGTCCTGTGCAACCTTGGCAACGCATACCAGCCGCAGTACCAGTTCGACGCCGCGATCGAGTGCTATGAGCGGGCCTTGGAGATCTTCCGCCAGATCGGGTGGCGTACCGGTCAGGGCAAGGTTCTGAGCAACCTCGGGCTGGTGTACGAGCATGTCGGCGATACCGAACGCGCCATCGACCACCAGGAGTCGGCGGTCGAGATCTTCCGTGAGGTGGGCGACGACTACGGTGCAGCACTGAGCCTGACCAACCTGGGTCTGGTCTACGCGGAGCGGAGTCGCTTGGACGAGGCGATCTCCGTCCACGAACAGGCGCTTGCACTCTTCGTGCAATCGTCCGATGTGGAGGGTCAGGGGCGGGCGTTGGCGAATCTCGGCAAGGCACTGGCCCGGGCGGGCCGGTACGCCGAGGCGCGGCCCCCGCTCGAGCGGTCGGTCGAGCTGCTGCACCGAGCCGGCAACCGCATCGACGAGGCGTACGCCCTGGGTGACCTGCTGGTTGTCCACTATGGACTCGGCGAGTTCGCGGAGGCCGTGAACCGCGGCGAGTCGGCCAGAGCGCTCTTCGCCGACATCGGCCACCGGGCGGCGCTGGCCTATCTGCTGGACCAGCTCGCCGTGACGTACGCTGCGGCAGGGGACGAGAACATGGCCCGACGGTGTCGCGACGACGCCGCGGGCGAACGTGCCCTCGTCACAGATGCCCAGCTTGCCGCCGCCGCCCGCGCCGCCGCCCCGATGGCGTGGCCGCCCGGCACCTGACCTACTCAGCACTTCCTTCCATGATTCGACGGGCGGCTTCCAGCGCCCACAGCAGAAACTCGGCCGACACGTCCTTTACTTTCGGGCTGATCGATATCCGCGCCCCCGACCAACCGGGGTCGACGTTGAAGACAGCGACCACCGAATCGGATGCCGATATTGCCGGGTCGACGAACTCGACAACAAACTCGCCGCTGGTGACATCGTCGAACAGCTTGACCCGGATCTGGCGTCCGCCGAACTCTTCGAAGGGCATGCCGTCCGCTCCTAGTCGAGGAAGCCCGAGAATATGCCGTTGAGATCGAATCTCGCGCCCCGGCCATCGGGCAGGAACACATCCAGCGTGTCCTGAAAGACACCGTTGATTCGCCCGAAGTCGAGGTTCGCCACCGAGTTGGGGTTGGTCAGGATCTCATCGAGCATATCCTGGCCGATCGCGTTGTACTGGCCGGCGGTCTGCGGGGACACCGGCGGCCACCGGGAGCCGGTACCGACGCGGTTCAGATGCTTCTGTAGCGCCCGTCCCGCCTGGGTGAAGAAGTTGCGATCGGCCCGCGTCCCGGACGCGGACGCGGCGTCGAGATCGATGAGGCCCTCGGGACCACAGTTGTGGACCAGTACCGGCGCCCCGGTGGTCGCCACGAAGTAGGTGTGGACCTCGTCGACGCTGAGGTTGTAGACCCGTTGGTACGCGGTGAAGTCCCGCACCGAGACCACGGCCAGCAGAGCACCGGTCGGCGTCACGACCTGGTCGCCGACCTGCAGCTTGCCCGCCTCTACCCAAGCGTTCCGGCTCTGCACCCAGAACGGATGGCCCTCGGTCGCCGTCAGGTGGCCATGGTCCGCGACGTCGATGTCGACCAGCTGCTTGGCGCCGAGGCCGTTGATCGTGGCGGTCACGGCGTGCGGTTGTACCTTGCCGCTCTTCGGGTCGGCGGTCAGAACGAGGTTACCCGGGTGGATGTCCTCGATCGCGCGGGCCGTGCCATTCGCGAGCGTTACCAACGTTCCGGCAACGAAGCTGTTGATGAGGCACGACTTCGCCGTGTTGACGGCGTCCCCGGCCGCCGAGTCGGCGACGCTCTTGGCCGCGTTGCTCAGCAGACCACCGGTCACCTTGCCGGCGAGGATGTCCATGCCCTCTTGCCCAGCCGCCTTGGCCGCGGAGCTGAGACCGGCCTTGATGCCCTGGCTGAACAACGTCCCGGCTCCGGCCTTGATCGCGGCGCCAGCCATGGAGCCGAGTGCACCACCGATGGCGCCGGTGACCGCTCCGATGCCGACGTTGAGCGCGAGCCCGCCCCAGCTGAACTCACTGGTGTGCTCGACCTGCGTCTGCATCAGGTACGTCGCGGCCGAGCCGGCCGCGCCGGCGAGGGCGCCGCAGGCGACGGCACCGACGCCGGTCCAGCCGATCGCCACCCCGCAGCCGATGCCGACCACGGCGCCGACGGCGAACCCGACCACCTCGGCCTTGTGATCGCCGACCCAGTTGACCGCGGTGGTGAAGGCCTGCTTGGCCTTGCAGCCCACGTCCCACCACTCGCAGTGCGGCGGCGGAGCCGGCTTGGTGGGAGCGGGCTTCGGCGAAGGGGGCGGCGTGGGTGGCGGTGCGGACGACGAACCGCCTCCGCCACCGCTTCCGGACACCATGTACATCAGCCCGGACGGGTCGCTCGCCGTGAGCGGCGTGTTGCCGGCGTACGAGTAGCCGGTCATCGCCTGGGGGTTGCTGGTATCGAGGACCGGATCGCCGGAGAGGAAGCGGCCGGTTTCCGGGTCGTAGTCGCGCGCGCCGAGATGGACCAGGCCGTCCGGGTCGTTGGTGCCATTGACGAATCCCTGCTGGTTCGGCCACGCCGGTGCGCTGCCCCGCGGTTCACCGAAAGGCTTCTGCCGGCGCTGGCTCACGGCCTGCGAACCAGCGGCCGCGATCGCGACCTGGGTCGTGCCCTGCTGGTCGCTCATCAGCCAGGTGACTCCGGCCGAGGTGCGTTGGGCCACCGTGGTGCCGCCGAAGCTGTAGTACCGCGTGCAGGAGGTCTGGCCGACCGGGTTCGCCCTTAACTCCATGCCCGGCAGGTAGAGCGTCGCGCCGGTGGCGTCGTGCCGGATGAGTCTGGTGCCGGACGTGTCGTAGATGAACGACGACGTTCCGCCGCCCCCGGTGTCGTTGACGGTCGCGATGTGTCCTTCGGCGTCCCAGGTGAAGGTCTGGGTGCCGGATCCGGACGGCCGGGTCAGGGTGTGGCCGGCGGCGTCGTACCCGTAGTTGACGGTACGGCTCCCGGAACTGTCCACAGTGGTGGTAGAGGTGACCGTGTGTGGTTGGGGGGTGGCCGCCGCCGGGTACGCGTAGGTGGTGGTCGCGTTGCCCGAAGCTGCGTGCTCCACCAAGCTGGACCGGTCACCGACCGCGTCGTAGGTGAACGACTGCCAGTAGGGCGCCGGCCCACCCAGCGCCGCGGTGCTCGGCGCGGCGGTACAGTCGCCGGAGCTCGGCGTCCACGCCTCGGTCAAGCGGCGTTTGCCGTCGTAGTCGAAGCACTGGGTGTCCGACGTACCGCCGGTTGGCGTGTCGGCCAGCTTCGTGACGTTGCCGGCCGCGTCGTAGCTGAGGTTCAGATCGGCCACAGTGGACGGTGCGGTCTGCCGTACGTCGAGGAATCGAGTCGGGCGGCGGGTCGTCTCATCGTAGTAGTAGCCGACCTGAGCGATCGGACCGCCGGTGCTGAGGGTGAGCACCGCCGGTTCGCCGAGCCGGGTGTAGTCGGCCTGCGTCACGTAGGTGTTCGCGCCGCCGAGCGTGGTCGGCTGACCCAGATCGGTGTAGTTGTAGGTGAGCACCTCCTGCGCCAACCCGCCGGCGGGCGGCATGATCAGCGTCGCCGGGCTCCCGTCCGGCTTGTAGGTGCTGGTGAACTGGTACGTGCCGGCGAGCGCTCCCTCGACGGCCGGGATGGTGACCTTCTTGCCGGTTGGGCGGTACATCGGGTCGTACCCGAGAACCGTTGTGGTGTAGGCGTTCGCGCCGACCCACCGGGTGGAGGAGGTGACCTGGCCCTTGGCGAGCGTGTCGTACGTTGTCTCTGAGAGCTTCGGGCCGGTCGTGCTGCCGTCGTACTCGGCGGTCATTCGGCCAAGTGCGTCATAGGTGTAAGCCAGTGTGCGACCCAGACCGTCGGTGGTGGTCCGGACGCGCCCACCCGCATCGTAGGTCTTCGTCGAGGTGCCCTTGTCCGGGTCGGTGGCGGTGATCGGTCGACCCTGCACGTCGTACGCGAAGCTCCAGACGTTTCCGACCGGGTCGGTGATCGTGGCCGGCAGGTTCTTCGCATTGAACGTGTACTGGGTGGTGTCGTACGGGCCGGTAAGCGTGGCGCCGTGATATTCGCGTAGTGCCGTGGTCCGTCCGCGGGCGTCGATGATCGTGCTGGCCGCCACCCCTCCCGGCGGAGGTGTGACGTCGGTGTGGTCGCCGCCGTACACAGTGGACGATCGCCATTGCTCGACGCCGAAGGCCCTCAGGATGGAGACGGTGGGGCGGTCGGCTCCGTCGAAGAGCGTCACCGTCTGGTCGGCGATCTGGTTGTCCCCGCTCGGGACAAACAGCGTGGTGCCCGGGGTGCCGTCGGCGACGTACGCAGCGTTCTGTTTGTAGGCCCGGCCGGCCGTGTCATAGAGAGTGTCGGTGAGGATCCGGCCACCGGCAGCGCCGACTGCGGTCGCCTGGGTCTGGCGCGGGCGAAGCAGCGAATCGAAGAGCTGGTACGTGGTGATGTAGCCGCCGTTGGGGTTGAGCGTCTGCGTGGTGATCGCGGACGGCCCGTCGGAGCGGATGAGGTAGGCGTAGGTCATGTTCGCCGACCGGACGCCCTTCGCCCGCCCGGGCAGCCAGACCGCGGTGGTCCGGCCGAGCGAGTCGTAGGTGACGTCGGTGCGGCGGCCGTTCGGGTCGGTGATGCCGGTGGTGAGGCCCCAGGCCGGCTCGCGCTCGGTGGTGGTGACCCAGCCCAGGGGGTTCGTGACGGTGGTACGGGTCACCGGTCCGCCGGTCGGAGGCGTGTAGGCGGTGGTGGTGTGGTTGTTGTCGACGTCCCAGGTATCGGTGACGCGGCCGTTGGCGTCGTACTGGGATCGGGTCATGGTGATGTAGGTCGGCGTCCCGTTGCTCCAGGCGCTCAACGTGTCGACCTGGGTCACGTCGCCCTTGGTCGGCGCCGTGCCCCAGGCCTGCCCGTCGAACGACGCCTTCGCGTCGCCGATGATCTGGTCGGCCGAGGTCGGGGTCTGGTCGCAGCGCAGCGCGTAGGTCTGCACCCGCGACGTGTAGGACATCAACCATGCCGTCGTGTTGCGGGCGTACGTGTACTGCGTGCACTGGTCGTCGTTCGGGTTCGACACGTCGCCGTAGTCCGTCTTGCGGGTGACCGCGCCGTACTGATCGTACTCGGTGACCGTCTTGGTCTCCATGAAGCCGCGGCCACCGTCGAGGGCGATCCGCTGATCGTCCACAGTGGAGTTGAGGAACCGCGCCTGGGTGGTGACACCGTTGACGGTCCGGCTCGCGGTCGGAGCGGACTGCCAGGGGTCGGTCAGGATGTCGCTGACCTCGGCTCCGCCCGGTCCGGCGAAGGTGATGCGTTCGCGGGCCTGTCCGGCGAACACGTCGCTGTCGGTGAACGTCCCGCCGCGGGTGTCGGTCAGGCTCGCGGTCCTCGTACCACTGGGCAGGTGGTCGCCGTTCATCCCACGGAAGTACTGGATCTCGCCGTAGGACTGCTCGCCCGGGTCGCCCTTGGTCGTGCCGACGCGCTCGTATCCCCGCCACACCGACCATGTGCGCGACGAGGCCGGAGTGAGCCCGTCGTCGTCGGTGTAGTGCCAGGCCGGATTGCCGATGTAGGTATACGAGGTGAGCACCCGCGGGGCGCCACCGGTGTGATCGGTCTCGGAGACGGTATTGACCACGTACTTGTGGAACCAGTCGGTGATCTGCCCGGTCGCGCCCTGGGGCGTCCACAGCACCGGGTAGCACCGCAGGGTGTTCGTCTCGGGCGAGGCGGGCATCCGGCTGCCGGCGACGCAGTCCGGCGCGGAGTACCCGACCGACACCTCTCCCCCAGCGTCGTTGCGGATCGACGCGATGCGCCACCAGTTCATCGCGGGCGAGCCGTCGATGGTGTCGACCCGGTTTGGCATCTGAACACCGGTGAAGGTCACGTCCGGAACGCTCGCGGTACCCCCGACGAGGCCGGTGTGGCTGATCGCGGAAAGCCACAGCCCGGCCCGGGTACCGTCGCCGGGGTCGGGGTAGGTGTGGGTGAGTGTCCACTTCTCCACGTCGCGGTACGCGGTGCCGCCCCAGACCTGGGTGGACACAGTGGACAGTCGCTTGGCGGTCCAGAAGCTCGGTCCGGACTGCAGGCAGGTCGAGGCGGTGCAGGACTGGTCCCACGGTACGTCCGGCCAGTTCGCAGGGTGAGCGGAGTCGCAGGTGGTGTTGGGCAGACAACGGTCGGCCACGGTGAACAGGACGCGGGCCGGGGCACTGCCGAACTCGGCCGAGGTCCTGGTGCCGTAGTCGATCTCGGCGAGGTAGCCCGACCGGATGTAGGTGGAGACCTTCGTCGGGTCGAGGTCCCGGCCGTACTTGTTGGTCTCGGTCCCGTACCAGTACGACATGGAGTTTCCGTGCGGGTCGACGACGTAGTCGAGGTTCCATCGCCACGCCTGGTCGCACCACGAGGCGTCGAATGTGGACTGATGGCAGGGTTCGCCGGGGTTGTTGCCGAACACCGGGACGGTCCACGTCGAGTTTGTGCTGGGCTTGCCCGACACCCAGCCGGGGAGGTGGTTGAGCCCGAACCAGTACTGGGTGCCGTTCGGCGTCGTCACCTTCCAGTACTCGCCGTTGTCGTCCCCGTTGGAACCGAGGGTGAGGTGCTCGATCCGGGAACCGTCGTCGACGCGCGGGTGCCAGACGCCGGTGGCGTCGTCCTTGACCAGTTCGCTGACCTTGCCGCCCAACGACATCGTCGCGTTGTCGGTGCCCCAGCACTCGTCGCCGGTCTTGACCGTGTTGTTCGCGCTGCCACCCATGTCGTCGGCACAACCCTTGTACCGCCGCTCGACGTACCCGGACCACGACTCGAAGCCCTCCCCGATCCAGGAGGGCTGATTGTTCGAGGCGGCCATCCGTCCGTCGACGCTCTGCGCCGAGTAACCCAGCGACAGCGTCGGCTCCGGACCGCCGGAGACGGGCGGAACCCGGAACGGGTACGACCACGAGAAGTCGCCGGACGAACCGCCCGCCTCCCACGATCCGGAGGCGGACAGAGTGGTGGCGCCGAAGCTCCCGCTGGAACCGGACGCGCCGGCGGTGAGCGCGACCAGGATCCCCTGGCCGCCGGACACACCGACCGTCGCCGTGGCTGTAGTGCCCTGACGCGTCGTCGCCATTGCGATGCCGCGGCAGGCTGCCGCCATCGGAGTGGTCAGCGCGCACTCCGGCAGGGTCTCCAGGTGGAGGCGCTGTTCCCAGTCCCCGCCGTACGCCTGCCGGAACGTGGCGCCGTCAACGGAGACCGTCACCGGCCCGCTCGCGGCTACGCCGTCGGCCCGCGCCAAGCGCAACACGACGGCGTCGGCACGGCCGGGCGGTTGGCCGGCGTGGTCCAGGAGCGAGACCGTCACCCGGGCGGGTGCGCCCGCGGTGGCCAACCCGTTCGCTGATGCGGTCTTGCCGAGCACGGTGGCACCGGCGCTGCCGAGCCGGACCGGAAGTGTGCCGGCCTGGACCAGTGGTCCGGGCGAGGCGGAAGCCTGTGTCGTTGACCGGCTCGCGCTGAGGTCGACGGTCGCCGTCGCGGCCGGTGGCCACACCACGGCGGAGGGGGAACCTTTGAGCGCGTGCGCCGCGGCCGGGTCGGGTGCGAACGGCGTCGGCGTGCCTGAGTGGCCCGCAACCATGTGCTCTGACTGCGGTGTCAACGGAGTGAACCGCGCCGGGGCCGCCTGCGCCTTGAGCGGGGCGAGGACGGCGGCGACGAGGGCGATGGCGACCGCGGCCACGAGGTGGCGCGGCGCGACGGGCAGCGACAGACGACGAGCAAGCCGGTATCCCACGGCGGACCTCCGTGACATGTGTCTCGACTGAGCCGGTACGACGGTGGGCGGACGTCGCCGGTGCGACGTCCGCCGCCAACCTCACTGGTTGAACAGGTTCACGATGTCGGCGTCGCTGAGCACGCCCAGGTACACGTGGACGGAGTCCAGCTCTCCCAGCCACCATCCGGCTGGTGCACCGGTGACCTTGCTACGTCCCACGTCGAGCGGACCGGTGGCGTTGAAGACTCCACCGGGGACCGCGGTCGATCCGACCTGTTGGCCGTTGACGTAGAGCCGGGCCTGCTGCGTTCCCGCGTCATAGACGCCGACCAGGTGGGTCCATACTCCGACGTCCGGAGCGGAGGCGGAGAGTGCCCGTACGCACGTTGGATTGTCCACATCGGACGGGCAAAGCTGGAACGCCCACCGGTTGTTCGACTTGTCGTACTGGAGGAAGAACGAGCACACCCGGGAGCCCTCCTGGCAGATCGCGGTGTGGCCGGAGTTGGTGTCGTTGAGCAGGACCCAGGCCGCCACCGTGAAGCTCTGGTCGGTCAGGACCACCGGCCCGGCGCTCGACAGGTACGCCGTGCTGCCGTCGAACGCCGCGCTACCAAGGCCGTCGTACCCGCTGCCCTGGCCCACGTCGCCGGTCGGGGTGAGCGGGTGGTCGTAGCCGGAGTTGTCGCTGCCGTCGAAGTCCAACGGCCACCAGCCCACGAGCGTGCTGGCCGCGGCGATCGACGTGATCTCGCCCGGGTAGACCAGCCGGTCCCACACCCGGACATCCGCGACGGAACCGGGGAACCAGTACCGCAGCGTGGTGTGCTTCTCCGCCCCGATGAGCAGCGGTCCCCCTGCGTTCCAACCGATCCGGGCGTTGGCCGTCCCGGAGAGCACGCCGTTGACGTAGATGCTCAGGACGCCCGGACCCGCGTCGTAGGTGCCGACCAGATAGGTCCACACGCCGACCCGTGGCGCCGTGGACGACTTCGCCAGTACCGTGGTGGCGCTGGTGTCGTCGGTGGTCTGATAGGTCAACGCCCAGCGGTTGTCCGTCTGGTCGTACTGCAGCAGCATCCCGCAGTTGGTCAGCCCCTGCTGGCACAGCACTGTGGCCCAGTTCGCGGTCGAGGTGAGCTTGACCCAGGCCCCCACCGTGAAGCTGGCGTTGGTGGTGGCCACCGGCCCGTTGGTGGTGGCGTCACCGGTGGTTCCGTTGAGTGTCACGGCGGAGTTGGAGGTCCCGTCCCGGCCGGGGTCGAGGTGCGCTCCGCCCGAGAGCGTAGCGGTACGACCGTTGCCCGAGGCGTCGGTGAGCGTGCCTGAGCCGGTCTCGGAGACGCCCGGCGGGAGCCAGGATCCCACCGGGCCGGTAGGCCCGCCCGCGAGGAAGGTGTACGTCGTCACCGGCGACAGGTTTCCGGCCCGGTCCACCGACCGGACGTAGAGCGTGTTCAGTCCGGTGGTCGCCGGCGTGGAGCTGGCGGTGTAGCTGGCACCGGGCGAGACCGCGACCTCGGTGGTCGGCGGGTCGGCCCAGCCGTACCGGTAGGCGATGACATCACCGCTGCCGTTGGCGCTGAACGTGAACGACCCGGTCCGCCCCACGCCGCCGTGGAAGTTCCCGTCCGCGGGGTAGCTGGCGGACGACACTGCGGTACCCACGGGCGGCGTCGTGTCCACATTGAACGGACACGTGACGGACAGCGCCGAGGTGTCCGTGCCGTCGGTATCCTTCGCCTGCCAGAAATATTGGCCATCGTTCAGCCGGCCGGGAGGTACCGGCGCGACCGCCTGGCTACCGGTCGCGACAGCGTTCTGGACCACCTTGTCGGTCTCGTTGATCGAACCGCCGGTGGGTGCCCAGTACATGCTGACGTTGAGCAGCGAGCCGGAGTCCGGGTCGGTCACAGTGGTCCGCAGGGTTGGGGTCCTAGTGCCGATGTACGTACCGGTGCCGCACGCCTTCCCGTCGATGGTCAGCGCCGTCGGGGCATCCGGCACCGAGTTGTACGTGATGACGAGAACCGGGTTGTTGTCGAACTTCTTCCAGGTGAACGGGTCGGTCTCGTTGGACGACTTCAGACCCAGGGTCATATCGGCCCAGTTCTGGCTGGCGGCGGTCTGCGCTAGGCCGGTGATGTTGAACTCGACGTCGCCCTCAGGGCAGTTGCCATCACCGCGCCTCTTCGCCGTGTTGGCCGTGGTCTGCTTGGCGATCCAGCTCTGGTTGTTCCAGGTGAGATTCGAGGTGATGGACCCGGTCCACCACAGCTCGACCACCCGGGCCTGGCACGACCAGGCCCACCACTCGTGGGTACGGAAGGTCGCGCTGAGCACGTGCTTCCCGTTCACCTTCGCCGAGTCCATCCGCCAGAACGCGCGCACGGTCGAGTTCGGCGGGCAGCACGGGTCGTTCTCGAACCCGACCATCGCCTCGTGCGACGGGTTGATGTCCGTCGAGTTCGGGATCTCCTTCCACACCTCGGCCCAGGACAGCTTGCCGACGGAGACCGACGGGTCCACATAGACCGGGTACGTCGTGTCCGGGTCGCGCAGCAGGGCCTGCGACGGTGTGAGC
>Ga0163163_10003940_pt1 | contig 12665 bp, 11 predicted proteins | sample S65metaG_FD_119766 | JGI IMG/M metagenome (GOLD analysis project Ga0163163, IMG submission 119766) | Switchgrass rhizosphere microbial communities from Kellogg Biological Station, Michigan, USA - S6-5 metaG | ecosystem: Host-associated > Plants > Roots > Rhizosphere > Soil | place: USA... | reverse complement strand
GTAGTGTATACAGTACCTGTCCAATAATCAACCTCATAGTCGCGAATGGTTGTTGAAATTGCTTTTTGTAAAGCAAATGCCGGTAGAGCGGGCACCTCGGGAGGAAAATAATCGTTTGAAGTTCCCTCGCCGCGGATTGCTGCAATGGGAAGAATCAGGTCGCCAAGTTTATTTCTTTTTTTTAATCCGCCGCATTTTCCCAGGAATAGAACCGCTTCGGGTTCGATTGCAGTGAGTAAATCCATAACAGTTGCAGCAGTTGGACTACCCATTCCAAAATTGACGATAGAAATTCCATCAGCTGTGGCACACTGCATGGGTTTATCCAGGCCAACAATATCAACATTGTTCCATTCGGCGAAGGATTTTACATAGTTACTGAAGTTGGTAAGTAAAATAAACTTTCCAAAGTTTTGCAGGGACTGACCTGTATATCTCGGTAACCAGTTCTTTACAATATCTTCTTTGGTCTTCATGCTACGAATTTAATCATTAGGTTTGATGGATGATAGTTGTGCAGTACCCGGAGCCGCAATTCAGGATGAAAAATGAAAATGGGAAAAAGTACATTTTTGATGGTATTCGGAAAGTATGGCTATTACTTACAGAAGAAGAATGGGTACGACAGAATTTTGTGAATTACCTCGTCACAGAATTAAAATATCCATCTACAGTCATTGCGTTGGAAAAAGAGATTTGGCTGAATGATTTGAAAAAGCGTTTCGATATTCTTGTTTATAATAGCCAGCACAAGCCGTGGATGTTGATTGAATGTAAAGAACCGAATGTGAATCTTGGTGATGAAGTTCTGCAGCAGGTATTGCGATATAATATAAGTGTGCCGGTAGAGTATATTGTCATTACAAACGGAAAGACCACTGTAGGGTGGAGGCGGGAAGGTGAACTGAGCTTATTGAAACAAATGCCAGCCTGGAATGGACATATTTGATAACACACGACGCAATATGAAGTTTGCATTGTGCCTGTCTATTCACACCTTAAACTGCCGTAAGTGATGATCATCATGTTTGTACACAAACTGTCCCACTTCTTCTTTGCTCATTTTTCCAAAGAACCAATGAACAAACCGGATTGAATAATTTTCATATTCTTCAATCAACGCTATCCAATTATTTTTTTCAGCAGTTACATCACCGGTAATTTCTTTTACCTTAAATATATTGGACGTTGGCGCGTTTTTCGGGAATGCCTTGTTTTCATCAAGTATATTCTTTAATGCTGACTTACCGAATAATCGTCCCATAAAAACACGGTTATGTTTTATTTTTCCCAGGTACAACTCTTCACACAGCACACAGTGCCTTAACATTTGATAAAGGTTCATTTGTCCCCACTGGGCCTGGCTATGCTCATCAAGTATATTGATTCGGGTTATTAATTCCTCTCTTGTTACTTTATCTAAAACTGATTTCATAATTAATTTATTACCTGGATTCAAAAATGAAAGAATGTATGGTAGTTGTTGGGGTGTGTTGGCGACAAAAAAGAGGTTTTTTGCGCAATGATCAAAAAAAAGAACAATGGATTAAACAATTGCCAATACAGCTTTATCTGCCAAAATGAAAACTGCCATACCTGCCACATCAATCAAAAAATGGTTAAGAACACAGCCTCGTAAGCTTTTTGTTTTGTAATAGCAGATCCAAAATAAAGCGCCGATGAAAAAAGCCCCGGCAAACCCGACCAGGCCTGCTACTCCAGGACTGTTTACACCAAAAACCAAAGAATGGCTTGCTGCAAATGTTATTGAAGAAAATAAAAAAGATAACAAAGGCACATTACTGATTTTACTGACTAGGCCACGCCAATAAATTTCTTCCATAAATGGATTTACAAGACAAATGATAGAATTCAATATGAGCCAGTAGTTCCATTTTAATAACCTGAGGTTGGGAAGGAAAATAAAAATGAAGATCGATGTAACAACAGGGATAAACACTAAATTCCATGTCCAGTTTTTTGATTCTGAAAACATTTTCTTTATATCCTGCCCCTTTAATAGTAAAACCATGGAAATAATTAGCCAAATGGCATAAAACGCACTTACAAAAATCCATGCAGTTTGTTTGTTGCTACCCAGCTGCTTTGCCAGGATGTGTCCTGCCAATAGAAGAAATGAAACCGAGACAACTATTTTCCATCGGAAAGATTTTACATACTCCATGTAAATAGTTTTATATTCTTGGAGCTGAATGGTGAATTTTTAATTAGATCTGAGTAACTGGTAATTTCAGTGAGGCGGCATCAATTAACCTTTTGTCTTGCTTTTTTATATAACAGAACTGAAAATCTGCCTGGTGCTATACTGATAAAAACATAACCCATAATTCCGCTGGGTCCTGCTCTAACATATACTGCATAATAAGCACAAACTAATGATGCAACAAAAAGTAATACGGTTAACAGCAGTTTGATTTCTGAAACTTTTGTACACATTTACAACTCTGGTATACTAAAGATAAAAAAGAAACCCACGCAGGGCACGTAGAGTTATTTCCTCTGCGTCCTCTGCGTCTCAGCGTGACATGTTTTTCTCACTCTCCATCCATGCCACTTTTTGTTCTGAATGATGGGGCTTGCCAATGATATCTTTGTACAACTCGGGTCTTCTTGCTTTTTTATACCGGTAACCACCAGCCTGTGTTAGTTTTTCAGGATTGATGTTCGCAATAACAAAATCGTCATCCAGCTTCCTGCATTCGGCAATCACATCTCCAAAAGGATCTATGATCATGGAGCAACCATTTTTCAACTGGTCCTCATCCATACCAATGGGATTGGAAAAAACAATATAAGCTGCATTATCGTAAGCTCTTGAAGGCAGCCATTTCATTAGCCAGTCGCGACCCTTCATTCCATCAAACTCTATACGCAATGAGGTTGGATCGGCTTCACGGTTCTGCCAAAGAATGGGGTCCACAAAACCTGCACCTGGTCTTGTGGAAGGTGTGCACATTGTTACATGCGGCATGAAGATGATATCGGCGCCAAGTAAATTAGTAGCTCTGACATTTTCAATGATGTTATTATCGTAGCAAATGAGAATTCCGCACTTCCAGCCATACAAATCAAATACACAATAACTATTGCCCGGAGTAATATGAGGATTGATAAAGGGGTGTAATTTCCGGTATTTAGCTATCAGTCCGCTCTTATCAACGCACACGTAGCCTTTGTAAATTTTATCATCCTTGTCTTTTTCAAACAGTCCCGCAAGGATAGCTATGTTGTACTGAGTGGCAATTTTTATCAACCGTTGAATGCTTCTTCCTTCCGGAATTAATTCTGAAATATCCAGCATACCTGTTTTGGAAAGATGCCGTGCAAACGTGTAGCCTGTAATAGAACATTCATGGAAGCAGATAGCCTGCGCACCCTCGGCTGCTGCTTTTCCTGTTAAGGCTTCAATTACATTCAGATTGTATTCTTTGTCGCCGCTTTTGTTTTCAAATTGTGCAGTAGCTATTTTGATCGTCTTCATGGTAAGTTAATTTATGGTCCAGGAACCAGTGCAAGTAAATTAATTTATTTGTAAAGCATTTGTTTTCTAAAAAACGGTGTAAAAAGAAAGCTTAATAATTTATCTTTCACTCAACCTCAGGAGCTTTCTCCATTCAATGACAAATAAAATGGGCAAACTGAAGGATATTTTGATTTATATATTTGCCTTTGAAGTAATCAGTCAATAAAAACCAAATGAAAAAATTACCGTTATTATTATCATTGCTTATTAGTTTGGTTTCGCACGGCCAAATCCAAAACTCAATAAAGAAAGAAAAGATAAAGAACCTCTTTGTCCTGATGCACCAGGATTCGCTGATCATTAAAACTCTCGATGGTATGTCTTCCTCTATGGTGAAAAATATGTCAGCCATGTTAAATGACACAATCTATACTAATCATGGAATTGATGTTTCAAAGTTCACCCAAAAGTTGATGGAGAGAAGTATGAAAAGATCAAAGGAAAATGCCTTGAGATTATTGAACGAGGACATGGTTGATATCTATGACAAGTACTTCACGATTGAAGAAATTGAGGATTTTACCATTTTTTATAAATCCAGATCTGGACAAAAGATGCTGAACCAAATGCCGGACATTACGAAGGATGTTATGGCAATTATGAGTACTAAATATCAAAAGGAATTCCAGCAGTCGTTTATGAAAGACATAGAGGAAATAAAAAACGAGATTTCGGAAAAAGTGAAGACTGAACAGAAATAGACCTGTCGTTAACGATTCGGCCTTTATGGTGTTGTCGTAGCATATGGTAAACGAAAACACAATGAGCTGCACGAAGTGAATTTGGAGTGATCATTACACCCAATTTAAATTCCCGTTCTGCCTGTGCAGCATTGTGCAATGCGGACCTGGAAAATTAGATGACATCCATTAACAAAATCCTGTATCAGGAATGAGATACTGTGTTTACGTTGTAGAGTTATCGAAACGGGTGTTTACCGAAAACTCTAAATTCCGTTTAGCTAACCCACAGTTCAATGGGGTACTGGAATGCCTTTATGTCGGAATGACCAGTAAAACGCCGGCGGAAAGGTTTAAACAACACAAAACCGGGTATGTCAACAAAAAAGGTTACAAGCTATCGGCGTATGTCGTGCAGAAATATGGCACTTACCTGCGCCCCAGTTTATACGATCATATAAACCTGAAACCAATGACCCGTGAACAGGCATTACTTATGGAGAAAAAACTTGCATTGGATTTACGAAGGCAGGGATATGCCGTTTGGTTCAATTAAATACTAGCAGAGCTTTCTGCACATGATATTTACAGTTACATAAATTAGGGCCTTTTCAAAGAATGTGCCTTTTAATAAAATATCCATTACAAGCCCAACCTTCCTCCAGGTAATAATACTAATGCTTTAATAGATCACAAAAGCTCTTCAAATAAACTAAGTCATCATAAACAGCTTAGAGCGGCCCATAATAAATAATAAGAGCTATTTTTATAATCTGATCTGTCAAATTCTTTTGCCTTAATGAAACCCTTAATCCTTCAACAACTTGTTGTGAGTTTGCCCGACTGTATTGTGTTTTTGGAATAACCAGGCTCAAACTATGGCAAAAATCAAATGCGGGTTTATCGGCTTATTCTTTATTTCACGTGCAATTCCAGTGTTTTTTTCTGGTTTACGCGACGACATCAGGAAGTCATTGCTCCTGGTCTTGATTATATGCATAACCTACTCCTCGTTCTCACAAAATACCGACACAATAAAAAAGTTAACTCATTTCGGAGCTGGTATTAGCGTTACTCATAACGGAATTGCGTTTGTGCCTGCTTTTTCATTGGGCAAGCCTGCTGCAATATTTGATCTGTCAGTGGGAAGAAGGCTTAGCTTTGATCCGCAGTTTCGATTTGCATTAGAAGGGAAACCATGGGCTTTTCTTTTTTCGTGGAGGTATAAATTGCTTACCAAAAATAAACTACGGCTTACTTTAGGTGCACACCCATCATTTAATTTCAGAACGGTTACCAGTACAGACAGCCTTACAATAACCAACACTTTTGTTCGGCGTTACTGGACTATGGACGTTTCACCTCACTATTTTATTGGAAAAAATATAAGCATAGGCGCGTATTATTTGTATTCACATGGGCTTGATAAAGATGCCATAAAAAATACACAATTGATTAGTGTGAATAGTAACTTTTCTAACCTAAACCTTTCAGAACAGTTTTTTATGAGAATTACAGCACAAGCCTATTACCTCAAACAAATTGAATATGATGGTTTTTACCTGACATCTACATTGGTGCTTGCTAAAAAAAATTTTCCTTTATCTCTATCATCGATATTGAATAAGGCCATACAATCTGATATTCCCGGAAGTAAGGACTTTATCTGGAACCTAATACTCACTTATTCGCTCAACAAGTTTTTTGTAGAGAAGTCGCAGGCGGCAACCAAAATGTAAACTACGGGTGCTTTCCTTAATTTTAGGAATTATCACTTACATGCAAAACGGTTTCATTGAGTATGTGTTTCTTATCCTGATTATTCTTGGCCTGGTAATGCTTGCCAATAAGCTTCGCATTGCTTATCCAATTGTTTTGGTTATTGGCGGATTGGTATTGAGTTTTACATCCCGCTTTTCGCATATCACAATTGATCCCGAACTTGTATTTTTTATTTTCCTTCCCCCTCTTTTGTATGAAGCGGCCTGGCAAACTTCCTGGAAGCAGTTCTGGAAATGGCGGCGTGTTATAACGGGTTTTGCATTTCCCATAGTTATCATAACTTCCTGTGTTGTAGCAATTGCATCGTATGCAATTATTCCGGGCTTCACATTGGCATTAGGCTTTCTTTTAGGCGGCATTATTTCTCCTCCGGACGCAGTATCTGCTACCACAATCATGAGGCAACAAAAAGTCCCGAAATCTTTTTTAAGTATTATCGAGGGGGAAAGTTTACTGAATGATGCTTCTTCCCTCATTGTATTTCGTTTTGCATTGGCAGCAGTTATAACAGGGCAGTTCCAATTTGGTACAGCGGTCCTTAGCTTCTTTCTTGTGATAGTAATGGGAACTGTTATAGGACTTCTGGTGGCTTTAATCTTCTATGCTATTCATCGATGGCTGCCTACCACTTCAAGCATCGAGATAGTTTTAACGCTGGCAACCCCTTATTGCATGTACTATGCAGCTGAACATTTTCATTTTTCGGGAGTATTGGCTGTTGTAAGCGGCGGACTTCTTTTATCTAACCTGCGACAAAAAATGCTAAACTATCGAAGCAGAATTGAAGGAGTCAACGTATGGAGTAATCTGGTTTTTGTTCTGAATGGATTGGTTTTTTGCCTTATTGGTCTTCAATTGCCTTCCATTACACAGCAGTTAGGAAATATTGGAGTTGCTACGGCAGTTAGATACGGCCTTGCCATTTCACTGGTATTGATAGTTGCCCGTTTCGTTTGCACGTTTGGTGCAGTACTCTTTACGCGTTTTATGAGTCGATTTGTAACCGTAGCAGACGCAAACCCCGGATGGAAGGCTCCTATCATTGCAGCCTGGGCTGGAATGCGAGGAGTGGTTTCACTGGCGGCTGCACTGTCTATTCCTCTGGTTATTAGTACCGGAAATCCCTTCCCTTACCGCAACCTTATTCTTTTTATCACTTTTATAGTAATATTGGTTACCCTTGTTTTACAGGGATTAACCCTTCCCTGGTTGATTCGAAAGATTAATCCTGAAGACCGGTTCACCTTAATACCCGAATCAAAACAGGAAATGATTATTCAAAAAAAAATTGCACAATACTCGCTGCAGTACCTTGAAGATAATTATGGTAAAGACTGGTCCAACAATGAGCATTTGAAAAATCTGCATTCACGGCTTACAGTTGAAATGAATTTTTTTACCAGTGAATTAGAAGCGACTGGATCTACAAATGGCAGTTCGTTGAAACACTTTCAAAGGGTTTATTTTGAATTACTAGATCACCAACGAAAACTCCTCAACCACATGAACCATCGTGAAGAATTTGAGGAAGACGTAATCCGAAAATATCTTTCGCTCATTGATCTTGAAGAATTTAAGCTACGCGAAAAAATAATACAGGAAGAAACCTGAATGCGCTCTTTATCCTTGTGGAAGTCAACTGAAGTTTACAAAATTGAAATTACAGGTCGATTAAACGTAAAAGCAATTATTTCCAAGGCTTACCAGCTATAACGCCAACAGTTATAAATGTTAGCAATCTATCAGCCTAACAATTTTGTTAGTTACAAAGAATAAAAAAACTTGCACTCAACAATAAAAATCATTTGCGGACTGATGGCATGGTAAAGGCCGTTTCACTGCTGCTGCGTCGTTGTACCGGCAAAAATCGAAACGTGGTGATATTATGAATAGTGATAAAAATTGCAATCACACATATCCAACTATCGGTTGCAGGCCGATCTGGTTCTTAAAAATAATTGGAAAAGTATAAGGAGAGCCGCAAGTCAAGAAATTAAAGAGTCTATTAACTTCTCCTTTTACGGTCCACCCCGGGATCCTGACAAGCCCCCAATGATAGGCCCCGGGATTTTTTTCTCTTAAGCATGATTCAAGTAAGCAATCCGCTCTCTTCCGGGAGTGGATTCTCATTTTTAACTAACGACATGGCCCATGGAACCACTTAATTAAATGATTATAATTTCTCGCTGAGATGCAGAGAATGCAGAGGAAAGGATTGTGAACGGTCTCTGCGTAAAAACAGTTTTTTACCGAATACTGCATCTTTACTTTTTTGAAATCCTAAAAGTCCTTCTTTTTTTGCGCAGCATTTTGCATTGGATTAGGACCGCTTGATTGGTTACGTCCTTGTTGCCTCATTTTAAACACTTGCAACCTTGTTGGCTCCTGATCTGTTTTTCCCCAACTGTTATTGCCTTCATCAATATCTGCAGTTTCCTTTAGAGGATCAAGTTTGATGGATGCAACTTCCTTATCCTTCATGAAAGTTTTTGCTACCCTATTTTCATTTAATCGCCAAACCTGTGCAGGAATGCGATCGATTTCTTTCGTTCCATCTTTATAAGTCCATTCAATGATAATAGGCATTATCAAGCCGCCTTTATTGCTCAAGTTTAACTCATAAAAATATTTGCCGGAATATTTTTGTTTTTCTTCTTGCGATAGCGAGTCTGCTAACGCCGATGGTGTAATCGAAAATTTTGATGTATCGACAGTCTCTAGCCCGCGATTGTAGCGCCAATAAAAATCACGGAGTGATGTATCTGCATCTGTGGCAAACTTAACGTTGGGATCTTGTTTGTTACGGATTTTGGAAACATCATCAAACTTGCTTCCTTGAGGACCAGGAAGCGATTGCATTCCGCCTGACTGGTTATTATTGAAACGTCTTCCACCACCAAAGCTTTGTGTTGGTATACCACTGGCGTCCGTCTTTGCAATTTTTACAGAATCCAGCGAAATATCACAGGCATCTGTGCTGTAAAACCATCCTTTCCAGAACCAATCTAAATCTTCGCCACTGGCATCTTCGATAGTACGGAAAAAGTCGGCTGGTGTTGGATGCTTGAATGCCCAGCGTTGCGCATATTGCTTAAACGCATAATCAAATAATTCGCGTCCCATAATGGTTTCGCGTAAAATATTTAGTGCTGTTGCAGGTTTAGCGTAAGCGTTGGGTCCAAAGTTTACGATGTTTTCCGAGTTGGTCATAACCGGTTCCAATTGATCCTTTGGCAATTTCATATAGTCGGTAATTGCCCATGCTGGTCCTCTACGCGAAGGGAATTTATCATCAAATAATTCCTGGGTAAGATGTTGAACAAATGAATTAAGACCTTCATCCATCCATGTCCACTGGCGTTCGTCACTGTTAACAATCATCGGGAAAAAATTATGGCCCACTTCATGAATAACTACTCCCAACATGGAATATTTTGTTTGCTCACTATAAGTGCCATCCTTATTCGTTCTTCCATTATTGAAACAGATCATAGGGTATTCCATCCCGTTATCGGCCTCTACACTTTGTGCAACAGGATAAGGATAAGGGATGGTAAAATGCGAATACGTTTTAACAGTATGAGCAACAACTTTGGTTGAATATTTACTGTACAACCCATAAGCTTCTTTTCCATAAAAGCTCATACACATGGTCTTTGTTTTTCTTCCCTCTATTTCCGCGGGCATTGCATCCCAAATAAATTTGCGTGAAGAGGTCCATGCAAAGTCACGTACACTATCAGCCTGGAAAATCCAAGTTTTAGTTGCGGTGGCTTTTTTCTTTTCCGCTGCCTGTGCTTCTGCCAGCGTTACTATTTCAAGGGGTTGTTTCGCCGTTTGTGCTTTTTGCCAACGACTCAATTGAGTTGACGTTAAAACCTGTGGATAGTTTTGGCAAACACCGGTTGCGCCCACAACATGGTCAGAAGGAACAGTCATTTGCACTTTGAAATTTCCAAACGTGAGTGCAAATTCGCCACGACCTGCAAATTGATGATTTTGCCATCCCTGGAAATCACTATATACACAAAGGCGTGGATACCACTGGGTGATGGTAAACAAATGATTTCCATCTTCAGGGAAATATTCATAACCACCACGTCCGCCCATTGTTTTACGATCAGGGATTTTATAATACCAGTCGCAATTGAAAACAAATTTCTGCCCCGGCTTCAATGGTTGTGGCAGCTCTACACGCATCATAGTTTTGTTGATGGTATAGTTCAATTTTTTGCCATTCGCGTCGGCAAGCCTTGTGATGATGTGACCATAGCCGTTGTCGGTTTTTGAAGTAGACTCAGTTACTATTTGTTGCGTGCTTATCTGTCGAGGCAATGGATTACTGCTTTGATAGTTAGCATTGTTTACATTGCTGTGTTCATTTTCGTCGAGCTGCAACCATAAATAACTAAGTACATCCGGTGAGCTGTTGTAGTAAGTAACTGTTTCGCTACCTGTCAGCTTCAAATTTTTTTCATCTAAGGTAGCTTTGATGTTATAATCGCATCGTTGCTGCCAGTATTTTGGTCCGGGTGCCCCGCTGGCTGTTCGGTATTCGTTTGGTGTAGGCAGTACTGTACCCAATTGTTCAAATTTGTTACCGTGGTTTGAACTCGGATTGTTTTTGATGTCTTGTGCAAAAGCAGTTAATGAAACTGTTGAAGCAAAAAACAATAAAACTTTTTTCATGTGATTTGATTTATTGTGTGTTGATGCAATTAAATGTTTTGAATTATTTGATCATACCCGTTATTCTTTTCTGTTCTTTCCATGGACGCCGTTCTATAGCCATCTGCAACGCCAACCCCAAAACCAGTATTGAAATAATGATTGTCCAATAACGACGGTTTAGTTTTAAAAAACCAACAAAAACCTGCGCCAATAAAAGCACTAATGAAACAATGAGTATTTGGCCCAACTCCAAACCAACACTAAAGCTAAGCCAGGCTACTGTAAAGTTTTGATCTTGGGCTAAAATCCATTTAAGATTTTGTGCAAATGCCAGGCCATGAATGAGTCCGAAGAATAGGGCGAGAAAATAGTTTATTCGTATGGATTTTGGTGTAAACGTTTTCAAAAAAAGATTAGACAGGGCAGTTAAAACAATGGTACATGGAATTAAAAATTCGACAAGCTCTGAGCGCACGTTTATCACATTTTTTGCGCTTAAAATAAGGGTGGTGGCATGTCCTATAGTAAAAGCAGTGACAAGGATGAGTACCTGCCTCCAATCTTTGAGCATGTAAATAGCGGCAAGTGCAGCAATAAAAAAAATATGATCGAGCGCCGATTTATTAACGATGTGCTCCCACCCGATCTTAAAATAAAAAACAAAATCATTCATGTGCATTCACGACCCAGCTGTGGACACTTTAACTTTACCGCTTCAAAATAATCCAGAGTTTTGTTCCTGTAAAATATAATTTTCAGATGGCAGTAATCTTCTATAAATGGCTAATGGTTTACACTTGCTGGTTTGCGCCAGGTTTAATGAATACAACTCCCTCAAATGAAGCTGTCAAACATCCGTTTTATATTGCTGTTACCGAAATCAATTTAAATACCTCGGATAAAACATTGGAGGTAAGTTGTAAAATGTTTGCTGACGATCTGGAGCAAATTATTGAAAAGAACAACCACGCACAACTTGACATTTTAGCAGACAAAGACAAGTCAAAGTTCGACTCTTATATTCCTGCTTATGTAAAATCTCATTTAAATCTTTCGGTTGATGGTAAGGCAATTGACCTTTCCTATATAGGTTTTGAAAAGGAAAAAGAATCTGCGTATTGTTATTTCCAGGCCGAAAACATTTCTTCTTTAAAAAAGATCGAGGTTCACAACAGCATTTTGCATGATTTTACAGCTGATCAGGTTAATATCATTCATGTAACGGTCAATGGTAAAAGACAAAGTACCAAGCTTGATTATCCGAACACGAATGCAAACTTTACCTTCTAATTATTAAGACAGTCTGAATTTGTTTCGTTCTCTTAAATTGCAGTGATATATCTCCACTATGATAAAGTTTTTTTCAGCTGCGTGCTTATTCGTCTTTTCCATTTTTGCCCACGCAAATGTTCGTCTGCCGGCTGTCATTGGATCACATATGGTGCTTCAACAAAAATCGAACGTTACCATTTGGGGCTGGGGTGATCCCGGCGAGAAAATAAAAATAAAAGTGGGTTGGGATACAACTACCTATACTGCCACAGGATCATCAGCTGCTAAATGGAAAATTCAATTGGCAACACCAGCTGCAGGAGGACCGTACACAATTTCAATTGATGGCAACAACAAAATTTTACTGGAAGATGTATTGATTGGAGAGGTGTGGGTTTGTAGTGGTCAAAGTAACATGGAAATGAGTGTGAACTGGGGCCTGCCTTACCAACAGGAAGTAACCAACGCAACAAATACTAAAATCCGTTTCTTTCATATTCCGAGAACCACCTCTGAATTTCCACAGGAAGATGTGAAAGCAAAATGGGTTGTTTGTAGTCCCGAGGAAATGAAAAATTTTAGTGCTGCGGGATATTTCTTTGGAAAAAAATTGCAGGAGAATTTACAGGTGCCCGTAGGTTTAGTCAATTCCAGCTGGGGAGGTACACCTGCAGAAACATGGACACCGACCGAATTAGTGCAAAAGGATTCCATTT
>Ga0163163_10003938_pt1 | contig 12670 bp, 11 predicted proteins | sample S65metaG_FD_119766 | JGI IMG/M metagenome (GOLD analysis project Ga0163163, IMG submission 119766) | Switchgrass rhizosphere microbial communities from Kellogg Biological Station, Michigan, USA - S6-5 metaG | ecosystem: Host-associated > Plants > Roots > Rhizosphere > Soil | place: USA... | reverse complement strand
TCGGGCTTTTGGAACCTTCACTCCCCGCCGTCGCTGCAACTCCTAGCGGCAGCCTGGCCTACCAGGTGCGCGAGTACCTGCAAGCCTTCATCGAGCGCGATCGCTCGTACTGCACTAGGTGGATCTCGGCGGGGAAAAGAAACTCCCACGCGCGGGCGCGAGAGCGACGATGCATCGTTGTCAGAGAGTATGACCGGAGCGGAGCCTGGTCCTGGCGATCCATCTCCGGTGATCGATCCGATGAGTCGTTGCTGCCGCGTCGCGGAACCTGGGTTATCTGGAGTGTTGGTTCTAGTTCCGCGACGCTCTGCTTCGAGCGATGTCGGCAGGGTTCTTTGCTTACTGTTTTGGTTGTTCTGGAAGGATGGAATAATAGAGGTTATGGCGAATAGGAAGGGGGAGAGGCTGCTGTGCTTCCGCCCGCCGACCCGAACCTGCAGACCGGGCCGAAAACTGGCGTTTTCTGGCCCTCGGACTGTCAGCGAAAGCTAACCTATAAAAAAGGGGTCGAGAGAGCGTGTTTCCGACGTTAGCCCGCCTGATATGGGCTTCCTCGCGACAGAGCGCGTGGAACACTCCAGCGGAACGATCTATTAGTATAGGTAAATTCTCGTTTCGATTTGATTTCAGACCCGCACCCCCTCAAAAACATACCTAACGTCGATAGGAGAGGTTATATTGGCATCCTCATGCTTTCTAATCTCGAGTACTTCATTCTTACGCTCGTCGAAACGGGAATCAAAACACCGTATGAGCTAATGACAAGAGCTGGTGTTTCCCTTGGAAGTTCAATCCCGGCCTTGCGTCGTTTGAAGAGCCTCAAACTCGTCAGTGAATCCAAAGCAGGTAGCCGCCGTGCTAAACAATTCAGCGTCCTCAAAGACGGAACCGAGGTCTTAACTGCTGAGTTGGTAGAGCACTTGAGGAGTAACCCGACCGATCTAGAGTCGATGCTTCGGATCGCGTGGCTCGCCTGGATGAAGAAATCGGAGGATGACTATCGGCGCCTCCTCAAGAAATCAGCTACTTCGCTCCGGGCACGATCGAAACATGCCAAGACCGAGGCGGCTGAATTAGCAGGACGAATATCTGACCGCAATGCCGCGGAAAAATTCCGATGGCTCCGAGTCCATCTCGAAGCTTCCAGGTTGGAAGCCGAAGCCGCTGCCATCGGGAATCTATCACGGGCTTCCAAGAAATCGACTCGCAATTTGCGTAGATAGCGTGGCTGATATCACTGTCACCGCGCTCCATCCCAGTCGCGGCGAGCACCACAATCATGATGGCGGGCTCTGGATTAGGCGCTCACTTTTCCCCAGGGCTTGACAGCGGTTGTACCCTGAAATTGCTGGATCTCATTCTGCCTTGAGCCCAGCCCCTCTTTATTTTCTTCCATAGTTAGCCCATCACTTTGGTTGCTCTCCGCCGATATGCAACTCTCAACACGTTGAAGGAGGTTCCCCGACTATCTACAGCGCGACAGGCCATCGGCTGAACTCCTGAACTGGGATGCTTACAGCCGAACGTTAAGCAATTAGAGGCACGCCGCAACAGCAGTTAAATCCAAGTCCATTGTCCCAACGCAATCTATGTCACGGGGCAGCACGTGCTTACGCTGAATAGACGCTTTTGGCAGCAATGGACAGCAGGTGCATATGGCTCAAGATTCGGTTTTCGGTATCCACAAATCGGACGGCGGTACCTCTGATGGTGATGTCATGTGGGAGTACTACGTCGATGCTCAAAAGGCAGGTGATTTTCTCGGCGTCGATCGTCGCACGGTACAGCGTTGGGCGCGCCAAGGTCGCATCCCGGCTCACCCGCTGAACGATGGCTCGCATCGGGATTGGCGCTTTCTTCTCTCCGAGCTCGACGCGTGGTTGCGCTCGCGCGTAAACTCATTGGGCCGTCCGCGTTCTGCTTCTAGGAGGATTCAGTGAAGCAGACCCGGAATCGTTACCAGTTAGGCTCTTTGACAAAGCTCAAGCGCGACAGTGGTCATGAGGTTTGGGTTTTTCGTTGGCGGGAAACTCAGAGTGATGGCAAACGTCGTCCTCGCAAACTCGTCGTGGGCTCGGTGAAGAAGCTTGCAACCGAGCGCGCGGCGAGGCTGGCCCTTGAATCACTCGGCTTGAACATAAATCAAGACCTCTCTATGTCTGCCAGGCCCCCGAGGACATTTTCGGAACTGGTGGACCATTACAAGTCAGTGGAATTAGTTGAAGGCAGCGAAAACCTCGCCTACAGCAGTCAGTACGGTTACCGCTGCTATCTCGACAACTGGCTTGTCCCGAAGTGGGGCAGACTGCTTCTCAGCGAACTCGAGAACATTCCGGGTGTTTACATTGAGCAGTGGCTCAAGACAATTCCTAAGTCTCGTGGTACCAAGTCGAAGCTGCGGAATATCCTGAGCGCAGTCTGCTCTCATGGACTGCGCTACGGCTGGATGAAGACGCACCCGATTCAGGGAAAAGTCCGTCAGAGTGCAAAACCTGAACGCGAGCAGATTCCGCTTGAAATCCAGGAGTTGCAGGCCCTGTTCGCCTTATTACCACTGGAGTACAGGGTTCTGCTTCTGCTGGATGTGCCGAACGGTCTCCGCTGCGGTGAGTTGTTTGCGCTGCAGTGGTCTGACTTCGAATTCACCAAGAAGACGGTTGCCATCCACAAGAGCATCTGGAAGCAGCACGTTGGGCCGGTGAAGACGAAGGAGAGCGAACGCATTATGCCCTTGGACGAGGCGATGATCGCTGACCTTCTTGCCTGGCGGTCCCAAACACCATACGCGAATAGCAAGGACTGGGTCTTTGCCTCGCGTCGTATGCGTGGGAAACAGCCGCTCTGGCCCGAAGCCGTAATGCGGAATCACATTCGGCCAGCGGCTGAACAAGCAGGGATCAAGAAGCACATCAGTTGGCACACCTTTCGCCATACGTTTAGCACGTTACTCATGGAAAACGGTGAGGACGTAAAGACGGTTCAAACGATGTGCCGGCATGCTAGTCCGCTAATTACCTTAGGGATCTACACGCATGCTGTCGATTCGAAGAAACGGAAGGCGCAGTCGAAGGTTGTAGAAATGATCCTTCCGAAGACACGTCCGGAGTCCACGGCCGAGGTTACGGCTTAAACCAGGATCACAACAGAGCTACAAACAAGAAAAGCGACCCTCGGGTCGCTTTCTTTCATGGGCTATTTAGAAGGTATCCGCTTATTGTGTACCTTCTTGTGTACCAGCCCGTTTCAGAGAATTGCTTCTAAGTACCTGAAAAGGTATGGCGGGGACGACGAGACTCGAACTCGCGACCTCTGCCGTGACAGGGCAGCGTTCTAACCAACTGAACTACGTCCCCGCATGAATGCGGTTGCGCCGCCAAGCGCATATTTCGGCTGGATCAATCACTGAATCCAGTTCTACAGAAGAGCAAATGGTGGGCAGTGCAGGACTCGAACCTGCGGCCTTCTCGGTGTAAGCGAGACGCTCTAACCAACTGAGCTAACCGCCCTCTTCAGCGCCCTCAGGCGCGTCCACAACCTCTTCGATAAGGGCGGCTTCGAAGCGGAACCAATGCCATCAGTAATATACAGAAATTATCGCGCTATGGTCAAACCACATCGCTCCGTGAGCCACCGTCCCAAACCTCAAATCGGCCCTCGCGTCGAATAATCTAGCCTCTCTAGGCATCTTTTTGGCCTGAGTTCCCTACTAATGATACGAGCCGCGCTACGTCCTGCGGCGAGGGTCTAGGTATGAAAGCCATTCTCTTCGTCGACGATCACGAAGTGCTCGCCCGCCTAAGCTGCGAGATCCTGGAAATGCAGGGTTATCGCGCCGTCTGCGCCTACAACGCCTCCGAAGCTCTGGAGAAGTTCAACCAGGAAAAGTTCGACATCCTGGTTACCGACTTCCGCATGGACGGCATGAACGGGCTTGAGCTCGCCAAACGCATCCATCAGCACAACCCTCAAGTTCCCGTCATCATTGTGACTGGATACGGTCCGGTCGATGGCGGCAAAGATGTGAGTGCTTGCCTCCAGAAGGAAGAGCTCTTCCCGGCTCTGCTGGAGAAGATTAAGCTCTACCTCGGCGAGGCCCAGCAGCCCGAAAGCCTGAAAACCGCGTAGGCCGGAAGAATTCATTCGCACCTGAATCGACGCCATCGTATGATGCGCGAATTCATGCGGACCCTCTTCTGCTTCCCCTTGGTCCTTGGTCTCCTGCTCTCCCTGTCGGCCTGCGTTTTCGATAAGGAGCACCAAACATCGTCAGCACTAGGCGAAGCCCCTCCCGCTACTCCCAGGATCATCGAGTTCGCCACAGATCTTGGTATGTCATGGAACCCCGGATTTCTGAACGGAATGTGGCGAACGGTGGTGGACGACACCCGCGCCTCGGGAAAGGTACACATCGTCAGTGAAGCACAGTGCCCAAATCGTTATCGCGTAATCGTCACTGGCGCCGAGCGCTCCGACACGATATACATCGACAAAACCATGTATCAGCGAATCGCCGACGGTCCTTGGACTGTGCGAACGATGCCGATGCGCCACATGATCCTCAACTCCTGCGGACGCAGTGGCCCTCCCATCGAGGATCCCGCCCGAATTCGCCTTTTAGCGGAGGAGTTCAGGGATGTCGAGGTCTCCGGTCCGTACCTCCGCGAAATCGATGGCCGGAAATGCCGGGAGTGGACACGCAAGATTCCAAATTTCCGCGGTCCGTTATTGCTAACCACCTGCTTTGACGTAAAGACTCACGCTGCGGTTCAAACTAAGTATGGCGATCAGGTCACGACCTTCGACTGGGACGTTAAGGTCGATATCAAGCGTCCGATGTAACCTCGCCTGATATATTTGGCGGCGTGCGACGTCTCATCATCAATGCCGACGATCTCGGCCTCACCCCCGGTGTGAACCGCGCCATTCTCGAATCCAATCAGCGCGGTGTCGTAACGTCAGCGACATTGATGGCCAACTCCGCCGCATTCACCGACGCGGTCGCCTGCGTTCAATCACTCCGTGGCAGCAAGCTCAGTGTCGGTTGTCATCTCGTTCTCGTCGATGGCGAGCCGGTCACACCCGCCAAGAAGGTTCCCTCACTCACAAAGCACTCCAGCGAATTCCGACGTGGAATTGGCGAACTGGCCTTGGCAGCACGAACCAGGAAACTTGATCCCGCCGAAATCGAAACCGAAGCTGTAGCGCAATTCAGAAAGATCGGTTCCTCCGGCTTGCAGCCCAGCCACTTTGATACTCACAAGCACTCTCACCTTTTTCCGGAAATCCTGATACCTGCATTGCGAGCCGCCCAAGCTTGCAACATCTTGGCTGTGCGAAATCCCTTTGAACCGGCCAATCCCCTGCCACTCTCATTTCTTGCCAGATACCGCAAACTCTTAAAGCGATATTTCCAGCTTCGGCTACTCCGTACCATGCGTTCTAATTGGCTTCGTCGGGTTCGGGAAGCGGGGCTGAAAACCCCTGATGGTTCCTTCGGCGTGATCACCACCGGCGATGTCGACATGACTCTCATCCGTGCCCTCCTCGAGAACATGCCCGATGGCACATGGGAACTCGTCTGCCACCCGGGCTACAACGACGCCGACCTCGACAAGGTTCGCACCCGCCTCCGAACCTCCCGCGTCCACGAACTCGAACTCCTCACCAGCCCCGATGTCCGACAACTCATCGACTCACTGGGAATACAACTCATCTCCTACAACGAACTCTGAGACGTTCCGCGACACCCGTCATAGCGACCGGAGCCGAGGCAGCGCAGCGCAGGAACTTCCATTTCGTCCTTCGCTTCGCCCGAATCGTCGGTTCTTCGGTTGCCTTTCTGCATCTCCTAACCCTTCCGTTAAATCCAATAGACTGTTAACGTTTAACCGGACACTTCATGCGGATTGGAATCACGTGTTACCCGACCTACGGCGGCAGCGGCGTGGTCGCGACTGAACTTGGCATCGAACTCGCCGATCGCGATCACCAGGTTCACTTCATCTCCTACTCCCAACCCATCCGCTTGACCGAGCCTCACCCCAACATCCATTTTCACGAGGTCGAGGTCTCCCGTTATCCGCTCTTCGAATACCCTCCGTACGATCTCGCCTTGGCGACCCGCATGGCTGAGGTCGCGGAGATCTATGAGCTCGACTTGCTCCATGTTCACTACGCCATCCCGCATTCCGTCAGCGCCATGCTTGCCCGTCAGATGATGGCCGCTGGAAACGGCAGCAAGCCCCGTAGACTTCCCTTCGTCACGACTCTGCATGGCACCGACATTACCCTTGTCGGTCTCGACCGCTCGTACTTGCCCATAACGCGTTTTTCCATCGCCGAGAGCGATGGCGTCACCGCCATCTCGAGCTACCTGAAGCAGAAAACGGTTGAGGAGTTCGACATCACGCGCCATATCGAGGTGATCCCGAACTTCGTCAACTGTGACGTCTACAAACCCTCCCGAGGAAACCAGGAACTGCGTCGAGAATTCGCGAAGGACGACGAACGCATACTCGTACACCTATCCAACTTCCGCCCCGTCAAGCGCGTCTGCGATGTTGTCGAAATCTTTGAGAAGGTATTACAAAAAGTCCCATCGAAACTGCTGATGATCGGCGACGGCCCTGATCGCTCCAAAGCCGAATGGCTGGCCGTTAAGAAAGGCATCCATGATCGCGTCCTGTTCTTGGGCAAGCAGGATCGCGTCTACGAAAAACTTGGCGTCGCCGACATCATGCTGATGCCCAGCCAGTTGGAATCCTTTGGTTTAGCCGCACTGGAAGGAATGGCCTGCGAGGTGGTTCCGGTCGCGACCGCCGTGGGTGGCGTTCCGGAAGTGATCGATCAGAACCGAACCGGTTTCATGGCCGAAGTCGGCGATATCGACGCGATGGCCAATTACGCAATCGATCTCTTGTCGGATGATGCGAAGCTACAGGAAGTCCGTCGTCGTTGCCGCGTCTACGCCCAATCGCGCTTCTGCTCGACGAAAATCATTCCCCACTATGAGAGGTTTTACCGCGAAGTGCTGGAGCGGAACTCGTAGGGCATATTGTCATCTTCGGGCTGCGGCATCGGCAACACCAGTCGGACCGTGGTTCCCGTCCCGCCCTTGCTTTCCATTTCCATGGAAGCTGTATCACCATACAGAACTTTTAACCGTTCCTGCACGTTTGCCAAGCCGATCCCCGTGCCGTCGCCCTCGCCCGACCCCGCACCCATCCCTACGCCATCATCCTCAACCTCGATTACCAGCCTGCTGTCCACGATCCGGCTGCGGAGATAGATACTTCCGCCATCTACCTTCGGTGACAGTCCGTGCTTGATCGAGTTCTCAACCAGCGGTTGCAGGATCATGCTCGGAACGATTGCCTCGAGACTGTCCGCCTCCTGCTCCTTCACGACCTTCAACTTATCGCGGCCGAATCGCACAACCTCGATATCGAGATAGTCGTCGATGAACGCAAACTCTTCCCGCAGATGTACGAAATTATCGCCACGCCCCAGCAACCGGCGGAGTATGTTCGAAAGCTTTACGATCATCACTCGCGCCGTATCTGGATCAAACCGCACCAGCGACGAGACCGAATTCAGCGTGTTGAACAAAAAGTGGGGATTAATCTGACTTTGTAGCGCATCCATGCGTGCCTGCAGCAACAACCGTTGCTGCTCTTCCAGTTTCATCTCGATGCGCGTGTTGTTCAGCACCTTGAGCGCGATCGCCACGCACATCACTGTTCCCAGGTAGATCGCGACCAGCACCGCCCAGTTCGACGAAACCAGCGCGAACGTGTGCAACGGGAACATTGCCTTCGCTTGCTGTAACAGGAACTCGAGGCCAAGGATCAGAACAAAAAAAGACGTCTGCCAATCGATGAACGACTTCGCAATAGTCCGCCGAATCCACCGGTAGATCGACAGATCGAAGAGTGGCGAGAACGACCAGATCGCTTCCTTGTCCGTCGCCAGCCGTCGCATCCACCCCGCCAGCAATCCCGCCAGCACATTCACCGGCAGATTCGTCCAGTCATGCATCACCACCTGCGGCAGTGAAACCAGCAGGCCTCCGGCCATTCCCCCAACTCGGCCGGTGATCACACCCATCAAAATTGCGCTCTCGAATGAAAGATCCGCAGAGATGAAGTTCTTCACCGAGTGCCGGACAATGACGCCAAGCGCATAAGGTACGCCGATGAACGCCACCATCTCCAGGTTCTCGGACAGCGACCGGCCCTCATGGAACAACAGCACCCGGAAGCGCCGCGACCGCGCCAGCACGCTGCTAACCGCGGCAGCAACGCCGAGCTTGATCAGCAACGTAACTAGTACCAGCCGTTGATCCATGACTTCGCTCTCAATACTGCACTAACGATGCCGTCATCCCGACCGGAGTCGCGCAAGCGACGGAGTGAAGGGACCGGCAGCTTCCTATTCTATCCGCGCCTTTGCCTCATCCACCGCTCCCTGCAACTTCCCCGCCTCGGACACTCCGCCCTGGGCCATATCTTTGTTCCCACCACCGCGCCCGCCAAGCTTCGCCATCGCTTCCTTCATCAGCACACCCATGTCATGTTCTCCACCCGGAGATTGCGCAAAAATCAGGGTCGGTTGTCCCGCGCCTGCTCCCAGCAGCGCGACCACTCCACTCGTTTGCGTCAATTTCTGCGCTATCAACTTGACGAACGCAAGTTCGCGATCCGTGAATACTTCCGCGATCACGCAAACCTGATTCAAATCCCGGCCAGCCAGCAGTTGTGCCGCTCGCAACACCGCAATCTCCTCCAGCGACTTATGCTGGACCTTCGCCGCTGCTTTACCGCCATCCACCAGTTTGCGAATCGAAGCCGGTACTTCCCACACATGGGTCGACAACAATCCACCCGACTCGACCAGCGTCTCGTAATCTCTGCGCGCCGCGCGCACTGCCCGTATGCCGCACACGAACTCTACGCGAAAGCCTTGCTTCACCTTCTCGACCTTGCGGCACAGAATGCTTCCCACCTGTCCCGTCGCCTTTACATGCGTCCCACCGCACGCACACAGATCGAATCCTTGCACTTCGATCAGTCGCAGCTCATCGCGCTCCGCCGGCGGAATCTTTCGCACGCCCATCTCGCGCGCTTTCTCCGCGGTCACAAAATGCACTCCGACCGTGCGATCCTCCAGGATGACCTGGTTCGCCCGCATCTCCGCCTTAGCTACATCCTCCGCGCTCAACGACTTCGCCTCTAGATCGATCGTGCAGCTCTCTTCGCCCATATGGAACGAAACCGTCGGCATCTGGAACAGTTCTACGAATGCGGCCGACAGGATGTGCTGTCCCGAGTGCTGCTGCATGTGATCGCGCCGCCGTTCGACGTCAAGGAATCCACGCACCCGCACCGGATCTTGCGGAACCTCTCCCTCGACAAAATGCAGAACCGTCCCATCCTCGGCATCCGCGACTTCCGAAACCCTTAACTTCGGCGCAAACCTGGGTGCCCTGCGCTTGTCCACCTCAGGTGCCCCACCCTCATTCGCGCCCTCCGCGGATAGGGTGGGGTTGTTTCCTGGATTATGTTCGAGAACCTCCAATTCCAGCCACCCTGTATCAAATACCTGTCCACCGCTGGTCGGATAAAACGCAGTCCGGTCCAATACCAGCGCCGTGCGCCCATCCACCTGGCGCACCTCTTCCAGTGCGGCAACAAAGTCGTAGAGAAATGAATTGTGGTAGTAAAGACGATCCGTCATAAAGTCGTGAGTCGCAAGCTGTGAGTCGTAAACATCAGCATACTACCGAACATCGGACAACTTGCGACTCACGACTTTCGACTCGCGACTTCAGTTCGGTTGAATGATCCCGCCGATATTCCGGCTTTTCGGCAGCTCTTTTTTGCCCGCTGGTAGCGGAATCTTCAGATACTCCGCAACCGCCTCGATGTACTTCATTCCCGTGCCGGTATTGAACAGCACCACGCGGTCGCTCTCTTTCAGGAATCCGCTCTTGCGCAACTTCTTGTAGGCCGCCAGAGATGCCGCTCCCTCCGGCGCCGCGAACACACCCTCGTCCCGAGCCCACTCTGAGAAACACTCCATGATCTCATCATCGGTCGCCGAAACTGCCGTTCCACCGCTCTTGCGCACCGCATCCAGCACGATGAAATCTCCCAGCGCCTTTGGCACGCGCAGTCCGCTCGCCAACGTCGAAGCGTTCTGCCACATCTCGCTCGCAGGTTTCCCTTCTTCGAAGGCCTTCACGATCGGCGCGCATCCCGCCGCTTGCACCGAAATCATCTTCGGACGTTGCGACCCGATCCATCCCATCTGCTCCATCTCTTCAAATGCCTTCCACATCCCCACCATTCCGACGCCGCCGCCTGTGGGATAGATGATCGCCTCCGGCAACTTCCATTCAAACTGCTCGGCCACTTCATACCCCATTGTCTTTTTGCCCTCGATCCGAAATGGCTCCTTCAGTGTCGAGACTTCAAACCATCCCTCGGCCTGCTTCCGTTCGCCGACGATCCGCCCGCAGTCGCTGATCAATCCATCCACCAGCGTCACCTTCGCACCGTACGCCTCGCACTCCATGCGATTCGCAATCGGCACGTCCTTCGGCATGAAGATGTACGCCTCCACTCCCGCTCGCGCTGCATACGCTGCAAGCGCACCCGCAGCATTTCCCGCCGACGGTACTGCAACCTTCTTGATGCCATAGTGCCGCACCATCGTGATCGCCGCCGACATCCCGCGTGCCTTGAACGATCCCGTCGGATTCAGCCCCTCATCCTTTATATAGGCGTTGGGATACTTCCGGCTCCGCAGCATCGGCGTCATGCCCTCGCCCAGCGTGACCGGCTCCGCCGCTGGCAGTACGTCGCGATATCGCCACATCGTCGCCTCGCGACCCGCCAACGATTCCGGCCGAAACGTCTTCCCAATCTTCGCGATGTCGTAACGCACATACAACGGCCCCTGGCACTTGGGGCACAGATTCTGCGGCTTCTGCGCCGAAATCTTCTCCCCACATCGCGCACACTCGAAACAAACAATTTCCGCCATGTCTTTGTAGGACCCTCAACCGGCTTGTCTTGCTGTAAAGAAGAACGATGAACAAGGACTCAGGTTTTATTGAGAACCGAGAACGGAGAACCGAGAAGTGCTTTTCTTAAACCAACGCCAACAACTTCCGCGTCAGCCAATACCACTTCCGCTCGCGACGTCGCAAAAATCCCGGCTGCGTTTTGCGCTTCGCGACGATCCGCTGCAGCCACTCTTTTGCTTCCGCTTTTCTTCCCTGTTCAGCCAGGAACTCCGCGTAGTGATACTGCGTCTCCGTCAGCGTCGAGGTCTTCACGACTTCAGCGTAGAGCGCATCCGCCTTTTCTTTCTGTCCTGTTTTTCCATAAGCGAAGGCCAGGAGCCCCGCCGCGCGCAGGAAATCGTATTTCGGATTCGCCTGCACCGCGCGTTCCAGGTCCGGCACCGCCGCAAGGTACTCACCCAGTTCGATCTCTGCGATTGCTCGCCGATAGAAGGGGTCGGGCGAATCTGTTCGCGCCGAAATCGAGCGGTTGTACGCGTCCCGCGCTTTCTGCCACTTGCCATCATCGATATAGAGCTGCCCGAGCTCCTCGTAATTTCCCGCCGACGGATTCTCCATAACGATAGCTTCCAGCTCTCGAATGCGACGTCGTCTCGGAAAGATCTTGAAGAAATCAGGGTCGCGGATGTCCGGAAGGGCCTCAATAGCCAGGTAAATGATCGGTCCAATCGGCTGCAGAATGAGGATGACGAATAGCCAGTACGTGTCTGGACGCCGCCGGATCCAGTGAATGATCGCCAGCGCCGTCAGCAGGAAACCAAAACCGTAGGGAAGTACACCGAACCCAAACATAGTGAGCGACTTATGGTAAATCACACTCGTTAAGATGTAACCCGATTTTCTCTCCCCAATTAGTTACCTCCGATTACCCGATTACCGGATTCCCCAATTACAATTTCAAGGTGTCCATACGCCTCATAGCCATCGATATCGACGGTACCCTGCTCGACCCCAAGTTCCAGATCTCTGCCGCCAACCTGGAAACCCTGGCTCGTGCTCATTCCACAGGCATCGAGATCGCCCTCGTCACCGGCCGCCGCCATAACTTCGCTCTACCCGTCGCCAACGCTCTCGGCTTCGATGTCACCCTCATCAGCTCCAACGGCGCGGTCACCCGCTCATCCAACGGCGAGCTCTTCCACCGTGATCTCATCCCTTCTGAAGTAGTCCTCCGCCTGCTCCGCTACATGAGCGGTTTTCGCGGCAACACGGCCCTCACCTTCGATCGCGAACACAAAGGCGCCATTGTCGTGGAATCTGCCGACGAGTTGAACCTCTCCATCCAGCGCTGGATGGAAAAGAACGCCGAGTACATTGAGTTCGTCATCACGCTCGAAGACGCCGTCACCGAAGACCCCATCCAGGCCATGTTTTGTGGCAACATCCCTCGCATGTCCGCCGCGCAGAAGATGCTTCTCGACTGCGATTTCGCTGACCAGTTCACCGTCCTCCGAACCCAGTACGACGCCCGAAATCTCTGCATCGTCGACATCCTCAACCAGGGCTGCTCCAAGGGACACGCCCTCGAGCGCTGGGCCGGCCACCGTAGCTACGCCCGCGACGAAGTGATGGCCATCGGCG
>Ga0163163_10003936_pt1 | contig 12671 bp, 6 predicted proteins | sample S65metaG_FD_119766 | JGI IMG/M metagenome (GOLD analysis project Ga0163163, IMG submission 119766) | Switchgrass rhizosphere microbial communities from Kellogg Biological Station, Michigan, USA - S6-5 metaG | ecosystem: Host-associated > Plants > Roots > Rhizosphere > Soil | place: USA: Michigan... | reverse complement strand
TTCACGGGCCGGGCCGAGAACAACTTCCTTCTCGGCTTCGGCATCAATGGCCTGATCCTGCTGGTGACGCTCATCACCCTGGTCATTCGAAGGCCGTTGATCGGCCTGGTTGCGTCGTTGCTGCTCAGCGACCCGGAGTGGCGGTCTGACCGGGCGCAGCTTCGGGTTGCCTATATCGCTACGTGGTTCTGGGTCGCCCTCCCTGTTCTGCGACTAGGTGTTGAACTTCCGTTCTATTTCCTCGGCAATACCTCGGCGTTGGCTGCGGCGCGATTGATCGAGGGCGTGCCGCTCTACGCGCTCATCCTCTGGTTGACCTGGCTCGTCATGCGCACCGCGTGGACCGCTCCCGAACGCGTCGAGGACGACGGCGACCGCTGACCCGAGACCCGGTGCTTCCCGGGGTTGAGGGGTGTAAAGTATCTCGATGTCAAGATAAATCGACACGTACTATGGTCGAAGACGAGCAAGGGAGACGCCATGTCGGCTGTTGACAGTTTCGGGTCGAAGAGCACTCTGTCGGTTGGCGGCACCGACTACGAGGTGTTCCGCGTCGACACCGTTCCCGGCTACGAGAAGCTGCCGTTCAGCCTCAAGGTGCTGCTCGAGAATCTGCTCCGCACTGAAGACGGCGCGAACGTCACGAAGGGGCAGATCGAGGCGCTCGGATCGTGGGATCCGACGGCCGAGCCCGACACCGAGATCCAGTTCACGCCGGCGCGCGTCATCATGCAGGACTTCACCGGAGTCCCGTGCATCGTCGACCTCGCCACCATGCGCGAGGCGGTCGGCGCACTCGGAGGTGACGCGAACAAGATCAACCCGCTCGCGCCCGCAGAGCTGGTCATCGACCACTCGGTGATCGCCGACCTCTTCGGCACGACCGACTCGCTCGAGCGCAACGTCGACATCGAGTACGAGCGCAACGGGGAGCGCTACCAGTTCCTGCGCTGGGGGCAGACCGCCTTCGACGACTTCAAGGTCGTTCCTCCGGGAACGGGCATCGTGCACCAGGTCAACATCGAGTACCTGGCGCGGGTCACCTTCACCCGCGAGGTGGACGGCGTGTTGCGGGCCTATCCCGACACGCTGGTCGGCACCGACTCGCACACCACCATGGTCAACGGCCTCGGGGTGCTCGGTTGGGGCGTCGGCGGCATCGAGGCCGAGGCGGCCATGCTCGGCCAGCCGGTGTCGATGCTCATTCCGAAGGTGGTCGGCTTCAAGCTCACCGGGTCCATTCCCACCGGCGTTACGGCGACCGACGTCGTGCTCACCATCACCCAGATGTTGCGCAAGCACGGTGTGGTCGGCAAGTTCGTCGAGTTCTACGGGGCGGGCGTCGCCGAGGTGCCGCTGGCGAACCGCGCGACGATCGGGAACATGAGCCCCGAGTTCGGCTCCACGGCCGCGATGTTCCCGATCGACCAGGTGACCCTCGAATACCTGCGCCAGACCGGCCGCGACGAGAAGCAGATCGCCCTGGTCGAGGCCTACTCGAAGCTTCAGAAGCTCTGGCACGACCCCGACGCCGAACCGGTGTTCAGCGAGTACCTCGAGCTCGACCTGTCGACCGTCGTTCCCTCGATCGCCGGGCCCAAGCGCCCCCAGGACCGCGTCGAGCTGACCGAGGCGAAGGCGCAGTTCGAGAAGGACCTGGTCGACTACGCCGACTCCGACCTCTCGTTCGTGGACGACGCCGTCGAAGGAACCTTCCCGGCCTCCGATCCCATCGGCTTCACACCGCAGGACGAAGACAGGGCGCACGGAGTGCACCACACGCACGTTTCTGCCGCTCCGAAGAGCGTGTCGAAGCCCGTCCAGATCAGCCTGAAGGACGGCACCGAGTACACCCTCAACCACGGAGCGGTGGCGGTCGCCGCGATCACCTCGTGCACGAACACCTCGAACCCCAGCGTGATGCTCGCCGCCGGTCTACTGGCGCGCAACGCGAACCGCAAGGGGCTCACCGCCAAACCGTGGGTGAAGACCACGCTGGCCCCGGGGTCCAAGGTCGTGACCGACTACTACGACAAGTCGGGCCTGACCACCGAGCTGGAGAAGCTCGGCTTCTACACCGTCGGCTACGGCTGCACCGTCTGCATCGGCAACACGGGGCCGCTCATCGACGAGGTCTCGGCTGCCATCAACAACAACGACCTGGCGGTCACCGCGGTGCTGTCCGGCAACCGCAACTTCGAGGGGCGCATCAGCCCCGACGTCAAGATGAACTACCTGGCGAGCCCGCCGCTGGTCATCGCCTACGCCCTCGCCGGGTCGATGAACTTCGACTTCGAGACCGATGCGCTCGGCCAGGACACCGAGGGCAACGACGTCTACCTCAAAGACATCTGGCCGGATGCCGCCGAGGTTCAGAAGACGATCGATTCGTCGATCTCGACCGAGATGTTCACCAAGGAGTACGGAGCCGTCTTCGACGGGGACGAGCGCTGGCGCTCGCTGCCGACACCCGACAGCGAGGTCTTCGAGTGGGACGAGAGCTCGACCTACGTGCGCAAGCCCCCGTACTTCGAGGGCATGACGCTCGAGACCAGTCCGGTGGTCGACATCACCGGCGCCCGCGTGCTGGCCAAGCTGGGGGATTCGGTGACGACCGACCACATCAGCCCGGCCGGCAGCATCAAGGCCGACAGCCCGGCCGGAAAGTACCTTCAGGAGCACGGCGTCGACCGCAAGGACTTCAACTCCTACGGATCGCGCCGCGGCAACCACGAGGTGATGATCCGGGGCACCTTCGCGAACATCCGTCTGAAGAATCAGCTCTTGGACGGGGTCGAGGGCGGCTACACCCGCGACTTCACCCAGGCCGATGGCCCGCAGGCCTTCATCTACGACGCCAGCGTCAACTACCAGGCTGCGGGCACTCCGTTGGTGATCTTCGCCGGCAAGGAGTACGGATCCGGCTCGAGCCGTGACTGGGCCGCCAAGGGCACCAACCTGCTCGGCGTGAAGGCCGTCATCGCCGAGAGCTTCGAGCGCATCCACCGGTCCAACCTCATCGGCATGGGCGTGATCCCGCTGCAGTTCCCGGCGGGCGCGACCGCCGACAGCCTCGGGCTCGACGGCACCGAGGTCGTCAGCATCTCGGGGATCACCGCACTCAACGACGGCTCGACGCCGAAGACCGTGCACGTCACGGCGACGGCGAGCGATCAGTCGGCGAGCGGCAAGGCGCCGATCGAGTTCGACGCGGTGGTGCGCATCGACACGCCCGGCGAGGCGGACTACTACCGCAACGGCGGCATCCTCCAGTACGTGCTCCGCTCCTTGGTGTAGCCCGGCAAGGTGCGCCGTGCACGGATCAGGATGCTGCGGCTTGACACGCCGTGCGCCCTCCTGATCCATGCACCGTGCCGGCGTTCCGTCCTGATCGGTGAGCAAAGCCGGTTCAGCATTGCCGCGCCGCCCAGGTGGGTTCGAGGTGCGCGGGTTAGGCTCGACGTATGTCGTTGCTCGAGGGGATCCACTCGCCTCGCGACCTCGATGCGCTGAGCCGGGAGCAGTTGAACCAGCTCGCCGACGAGATCCGAACCTTCCTGATCACCGCGGTCTCCAAGACCGGCGGGCACCTCGGGCCGAACCTGGGCGTCGTCGAGCTCACCATGGCGATCCACCGGGTGTTCGACTCGCCGCACGACGCGATCGTCTTCGACGTGGGCCACCAGAGCTACGTGCACAAGCTGCTCACCGGTCGCCACGACTTCTCGCGGCTGCGGATGAAGGGCGGCCTGGCCGGCTACCCGCAGCGCTCGGAATCGGTGCACGACATCATCGAGAGTTCGCACGCCTCGAGCTCGCTGAGCTGGGCGGACGGGATCTCACGCGCCTTCGCCATGACCGGGCAGAACGACCGCTACGTGGTCGCCGTCGTGGGCGACGGAGCCCTCACCGGCGGAATGACCTGGGAGGCGCTCAACAACATCAGCGACGACAACAACCGCCGCCTGGTGATCGTCGTCAACGACAACGGCCGCTCATACGCTCCGACCATCGGCGGGATGGCGCGCTTCCTGAACACGGTGCGCACCCGCCGCGCCTACCGCGACCTCTATCGCAAGTCGGAACGGCTGTTCGGCAAGTTCGGCGCCCCTGGCCGGGCCATCTACCGCGGCACGCGAGGCGCCATGCACGGCTTTCTCGCCCGCTTCAGCAACAACGAGGCGCTCTACTCCAACCTCGACATCAAGTACATCGGGCCGGTGCACGGCCACGACCTGCCTGCTCTCGAAGAGGCGCTCAAGCAGGCCAAGAACTACGACGCGCCCGTGATCGTGCACGTGATCACCCAGAAGGGCCACGGCTTCGAGCCGGCGGTCGCAGACGTCGCCGACCAGTTCCACGCCGTGGGCCAGATCGATCCCGAGACCGGCGAGCCGGTCGAGCACGCGAGCCGGCCATCCTGGACATCGGTCTTCGCCGACGAGATGGTGGCGCTGGCCGATCGCGATCCCAAGATCGTCGGGATCACCGCCGCGATGCTGCGCCCGACCGGGCTCTACAAGATGGCCGAGAAGTATCCCGAGCGGGTCTTCGACGTCGGCATCGCCGAGCAGCACGCGGTGACCAGCGCGGCAGGCCTGGCCTTCGGCGGGCTGCATCCTGTCGTCGCCATCTACGCGACCTTCATGAACCGCGCGTTCGACCAGGTGCTGATGGATGTCGCGCTGCACAAGGCCGGCGTCACCTTCGTGCTCGACCGGGCAGGCGTGACGGGCCCCGACGGGCCGAGCCATCACGGCATGTGGGATCTGGCGATCCTGCAGGCCGTCCCGCACATCCGGATCGCGGCCCCGCGCGATGCGACCCGCCTGCGCGAGGAACTCGGCGAGGCGGTCGTGGTCGACGACGGACCGACGGTCGTGCGATTCTCGCGCGGCAACGTCGGCAACGAGGTCGATGCCCAACGCAGAACGGCCGATGGCGTCGACGTGCTCCGTGAGGCGCCGCACCGGGACGTGCTGCTGGTGGCTGTCGGTCCGATGGCGGATCTCGCCCTCCGCGTCGCCGATCGGCTGGCGGCCCAGGGGATCGGCGCCACCGTCGTCGACCCGCGCTGGGTGATCCCGGTTCCGTCGAGTCTGATCCAGCTCGCCGAGCAGCACCGTCTGGTGGTGACCATCGAGGACGGCATCCGGGTCGGGGGAGTGGGAACCCGCATCCGCCAAGACCTGCGTGCCGCCGGCGTGGACACGGCCGTCGACGAACTCGGCCTTCCCGACGAGTTCCTGCCGCACGGCACTCGGGACGAGATCCTCGCCGAGGTCGGGCTGACCGATCAGCAGATCGCCCGGGACATCGTGTCGCAGGTGCTGGGCACCCGCATCCCTGTCGCCCGCCCCCTGCCCGATGAACTGGCGGAACGCGTGGAGCAGCAGAACCTGTAGCTGCGGTTCTGCAGAGCAGCTTGACTTCAAGCGCGCTTGAAGTTCTACCGTGAAAGCATGACCATCACCGACGCCGGAATGTCCATCTCGGACATGGCCGCCGAGACCGGGTTGACCACCTCGACACTGCGCTACTACGAGCAGGAGGGCCTGCTCCTGGCGCAGCCCGATCGCGCATCGAGCAGCCATCGGCGCTATCCGCCTGAGATGGTCAACTGGCTGACATTCATCACCAAGCTGCGCTCGACCGGGATGCCGATCCGCGACATCCGCCGCTATGCCGAGTTCGCGCGACAGGGCGACCGCACCACGCCGCAGCGCCTCGCCCTCCTGGTGGAGCACCGGGAACGCGTGCTCGAGCAGCTTGCCGAGGTTCAGCGCAGCCTCGACGCCATCGACTTCAAGATCGCCACATATGAAAGGTTCGAAACGAAATGAAGCACACCACCCTCGGCACCCTCGACGTCTCGCGATTGGGACTCGGCACCATGGGGATGTCGGCCTTCTACTCGGGAGCCCGCGCCGACGACGCGGAGTCGACCCGCACCATCCGGCGCGCCCTCGACCTCGGCGTCACCTTCTTCGACACCGCCGAGATGTACGGGCCGTACATCAACGAAGAGCTGCTGGGCAGGGCTCTGGGCGCCGACCGCGACTCGGTGGTGCTTGCCACCAAGGGAGGCACGATCAAGCACCTCGACGACGGCTCCTACGGCTACGACGGGCGCCCCGAGAACCTGCGTCGCGCCCTCGAGGGCTCGCTGCAGCGACTGGGGACGGATCACATCGACCTCTACTACCAGCACCGGATGGATCCGAGCACGCCGGTCGAAGACACGGTCGGCGCGATGGCCGAGTTCGTCGCCGAGGGCAAGATCCGGGGCTACGGACTGTCGGAGGCCGCCCCCGAGCGCATCCGCGCCGCCCACGCGATCCACCCGATCACGGCGATCCAGACCGAATACTCGCTCTGGACCCGCGATCCCGAGAGCGAGCTCCTGCCGCTCCTGCGCGAACTCGGCATCGGCTTCGTGCCGTACTCGCCGCTCGGGCGCGGATTCCTGACCGGCGCCATCCGATCGACCGAGACGCTGGAGCCGAACGACTTCCGCCTCAACAACCCCCGGTTCGATCCCGACAACCTGGCCGAGAACCTGAAGATCGTGGATGCCGTCGAGGCCGTTGCCGCCGAGGCCGGCGCGACACCAGCGCAGGTCGCGCTCGCCTGGATCCTGGCTCAGGGCGACGGCATCGCGCCCATCCCCGGTACGAAGCGCGTCTCGCGCCTCGAGGAGAACGTGACTGCCGACTCGCTGGTGCTCACGGCCGAGCAGCTCGCCGCCCTTTCCGCGCTGCCCGCGCCGGCCGGCGATCGCTACGCGGACATGAGCGCCGTGAACCGTTAACGGGAATACTCCGGACGGCCACCGGCATTTCACTCAGAGCAGACGCAATAATGCCTCGGATGTCGGTGGTCGGGCCTAGTATGTGGACAGTGTGAACAACGGCGCAGCCCCCAGCACCCGTGCTGCGCCCCCATCCACTTCTGATCCGATGTCGTGCTCGGCGCGTGACACCCACCGGAGGACAATTCATGACGCAATCCACATCTTCTGACGCCACGGCATACGCCGAGGGGCGACTCGACTCGCGATCGCGAGTGGCCATCATCCTGCTGCTCGCGGCGGTGTTCGTCGTGTTCCTCAACGAGACCTTCTTGAGCGTCGCGCTCACCGATATCGACAAAGACCTCCACATCTCGCCGACCGTCGGGCAGTGGCTGTCGACCGGCTTCGCCCTGACGATGGCCGTCGTCATCCCGATCACGGGATGGCTGTTGCAGCGGCTCAACACCCGCCCGGTGTTCATATTGGCGATGAGCCTGTTCACCGCGGGAACGTTGATCGCCGCGACGGCGTCGGGGTTCGGCATGCTTCTGTTCGGCCGCATCGTGCAGGCGTCCGGCACGGCAATCATGATGCCGCTCATGATGACGACCATCATGTCGCTCGTGCCCCCGCAGTCTCTCGGCCGGATCATGGGACGGATCTCGATCGTCATGTCGGTCGCGCCGGCCGTCGGGCCGACGATCTCGGGATTCCTGCTTCCCCTCGTGCACTGGCGCGGGCTGTTCTGGGTCATGCTTCCCATCGCGGCCGCCATGCTCGTCTTGGGCATTCTGCGGGTCCCGAACGTCTCTGAGTCGCGCAAAGCGCCCCTCGACGTGCTCTCGGTCATCATCTCCGCGTTGGCCTTCAGCGGCCTCGTCTACGGGTTGAGCAGCCTGGGTCAGGCAGCCGAGGGCAACTCGGCCATCCCCTCGTGGATCCCGGTCTCGATCGGCGCGGTGTTCCTGGTGCTGTTCATCCTGCGGCAACTGCAGCTGCAGCGCCGGGATGGCGCCCTGCTCGATCTGCGCACGTTCACCTCACGCACGTTCACGATGTCGTTGTCGATGCTCGCCGTCAGCATGGTGGCGCTCTTCGGGGCGATCATCTCCGTGCCGCTCTTCATGCAGAACGTGCTGCACCAGCCCACACCGATCATCGGTCTCACGCTGCTGCCCGGTGGGTTGCTGATGGGCCTGCTGGGGCCGACCGTCGGTCGGCTCTACGACCGGTTCGGACCGACGCCCCTCGTGATTCCGGGTGCGGCGATCGTCAGCGCGGTGTTCTTCTCCTTCAGCTTCCTCAGCACCTCGACGCCGGTCTGGTTCATGATCGTCGCGTACCTCGTCCTGTGCCTCGGGCTCGCCTTCCTGTTCACTCCACTGTTCACGTCAGCCCTCGGAGCTCTGCCGCCGCACCTGTACTCGCACGGCAGCGCGACGCTGGCGACGATTCAGCAGGTGGCCGGCGCAGCCGGCACGGCGCTGTTCATCGCTCTGCTGGCGATCGGCAAGACGACCGGCCTCGCGGGCGGGCTCAGCACTGAGGCGTCCATCGCAAGCGGTGTCCGCCTGGCCTTCCTGGTGGGAGCGCTCGTGTCGCTGATCGCGTTGGCGCTGGCCTTCTTCGTGCGCAAGCCGCCGGCCGCCGAGATTCCCGACCCCGAATTCGCCGAAGAGCCGGAGGTTCCCGCGACGCACTGATCCCTCTGGCGGATTTGGCAACGGCTTTCCCGTACCTCAGAGTGGACGGGATGGCCGCGACGGTATTGCGCAAGGACATCCAGGGACTGCGCGCCCTGGCTGTCCTGCTCGTCATCGCCTTTCACCTGCCGACGGGCATCGACTTCACCGGTGGTTTCGTCGGCGTCGACATCTTCTTCGTCATCTCGGGCTTCGTCGTGACGAAGATGATCCTGTCCTCCAGTGGTTCGCCTCGGACCGCCGGGATCGCAGCGGGTGACTTCCTCCGCCGGCGCGCGTTGCGCCTCGTCCCGGCACTGTCGGTGGTGGTCATCGTGACCGTGCTGCTCAGCGTCCTGCTTGCGCCGGTTGCCGAGCTCGGCTCGGATGCCCAGGCGGGGCTGTTCAGCCAGCTGTTCGTGTCCAACGGTTTCTATGCCCGCAACTTCGACACCTACTGGGACCCGGCGGTGCTCCGTAGTCCCTTCCTGCACATGTGGTCGCTGGGGGTTGAGTTCCAGACCTATCTGGCGTTCCCGATCGTGTTCGCGGCGATCCTGGTGCCCTCACGGCGAACCCCCGCCCGGGTGCGCGGGGTGTTCCTCGCCACGGCGATCCTGGCGGTCATCAGCCTGGTCGTCTTCGTCGGGCTCGTAGTGCTCCCGGCATTCAGCGTGCACGGGGTGTCGAGTCCGGCGCTCGCGTTCTACACGCCGGTCACACGCCTATGGGAGTTCGCCGCCGGCATCCTTCCGGCGATGCTTTCCTGGCGCGGCGGCTGGCCCGGTCGTCGGCCCCTTCCCTGGATCTCGTTCGTGGCCTGGCCGCTGATCGTACTCGGCGTGCTCGGCTGCGCCACGACGGGCACCCTGGGCCTCGCGGTGATCCCCGCGGCCATCGGGACGTCTTTGCTCCTGGGCAATGGTGACCGGGCAGTCGACGCACGCCGAAGCCTTCTCGAGTGGAAGCCGCTCGGCTGGATCGGCGACCGCTCATACAGCATCTACCTCTGGCACTGGCCGCTCCTGGTGTTCGCGCTCTGGTTGGCGCCGGGCAACAGGGTCGTCACTCTGGTCGCAGTTCTCGGCGCGTTCGGACTGGCTATGGCGAGCTACCGCTGGGTCGAACTCCGTTTCCGCCGTTCCACGGCCACCGGGTGGAGGCGGTTGCGGCCGACGGCGATCTTCGTCATGAGCGGGGCGCTCGTATCGGCCATGGCCCTCGGGATCGCGGCGAGCCCGTGGTACGCGAACGCGGTGCCGCTCACCGCCGCCGCGACGCCCTTCGCCGATGACGGGCCGACTGCCGCAGACATGGACAGTGCGCTCGATGGTTGTGACGTGCGGGCCGAGACGATCTCGTGCGACAACAAGGCGGACGCCGGCTGGGTCGTCGTCATCGGAGACTCGCTCGGCTATCGGGCGTTCCCCGCCGTACAGCTCGCAGCCCGGCAACGCGGCCTCAACGCCTCCATGATGTGGACGAGTGGGTGCACGATCGAAGTGAACTCCTGCCCGGCATCGTTCTACCGCTATCTGGGATCCCACCCGGTTGCCGCCATCCTGGTGACCTCGAACTTCGATCGAGCCGCCGACCGAGTCAACGGCGTGCAGATCGCCGCAGGGCAGACCCCGGTCTGCTCGGTCGCGACCGTCGACTGCCCGGCGCACCGCGCCGCGGTCGTCGAGTTCCAAGCCAAGGCCGCGCCCGGCCTGCGTCAGCTCGACCGGTACTCGGACCACATCCTGGTCGCGCTCCCGTTTCCCCAGCAGTCCCAGGATGTCGGTGCCTGCCTGAGCCCGGGTCTGTACCAGCGCGTCGGCGCGACCGTCGATCCGCTCCGTTGCGGACGCACCAGTCTCGCCTGGCAGAAGGCGCGCCAGGGACTTTTTCCAGCTGCGATCACCGCGGCGGTCGCCGAGGATGCCCGCGCCACACTGTGGAACCCGGCCCACTACCTCTGCGACGCGAGATGGTGCCCGGCGGTGATCAATGACGGCGATCGCATCATGTCGGACGCCATCCACTGGTCGTGGGCGGGCTCGCGGTTCCTGTACCCGGAGTACGCGTCCTATCTCGCTACTATCACGACCTAGCGCCTACTCGACTCCGACGATCTTCGGGTGGTGGAATGTGTCTCCGAAGACGCGTGCGCTGGCGCCCACCCGGTCGAGGTACGGGGTCACTCCGCCCATCTGGAATGGCCATGCGGCTCCGGTGATGAGGCAGAGGTCGATGTCCTCGGCCGCCGCGACGACGTGGTGCTCGAGCATCCGGTGGATCTCGTCCGCCAGGCCGTCTTCGACCCGCGTGCGCAGCTGTTCGGCCGTCAGGGGCTTCGGGTCGGCCACCTGGTGCTTCTTGACGATGGCCAGGGCCTTCGAGTCGTAGCCCTTGACCTTGCCCTTGGCGTCCTTCTCGAGCAGGTGCCCGTACTCGGCCAGCTCGTCGAGCGCCGCGCTCTGGAAGAAGCGGTCGGGGAAGGCGTCGTGGTGCGTGTGCAGTACGTGCGAACCGATCGGCAGGCCGACCAGCTCGAGCAGTGCGAACGGGTCCATCGGCAGGCCGAACGGGCGCACGGCCTCGACCACGACATCCGGAGCGGTGCCGTTCTCGACCGCGTTCATCGCCTCGCCGAGCAGCTTGGCCAGGATGCGGTTGACGACGAATCCGGGAGTGTCGGTCGTGATGACCGCGTTCTTGCGCAGCGCGGCCGCCGTGACCATCGCGGTGCTGAGCGCCTCGTCGGTCGTCTTCGGGGTCTTGACGACTTCGATGAGCGGCATGATCGCGACCGGGTTGAAGAAGTGGAACCCCACGACGCGCTCGGGGTGCTTCAGCTTCGCGCCGATCTGCTCGACCGAGAGCGAGGAGGTGTTCGTCGCGAAGATCGCGTCATCCGCCGCGTACTGCTCGACGTCGGCGAAGACCTGCTGCTTGACGCCCAGCTCTTCGAAGACGGCCTCGATGATCCAGTCGGCGTCGGCGAAGTCCTTCTTGTCGGTGGTGCCGCTGATCAGCGCTTTCAGCCGATTCGTCTCGTCGGCGCTGATCCGTCCCTTGGCGGCGAGCTTGTCGATCTCGCCGTTGATGTAGTCCAGGCCCTTGTCGACGCGCGATTGGTCGAGATCGGTGATGACCACTGGCACCTTGAGGCGACGGACGAACAGCAGCGCGAACTGGCTGGCCATCAGGCCGGCGCCGATGACTCCGACCTTGGTGATCTTCTTGGCCAGAGCCTTGTCGGGCGCGCCGGCCGGGCGCTTGGCGCGCTTCTGCACCAGGTCGAAGGCGTAGATGCTCGCGCGGAACTGGTCGCCCGAAATAAGGTCGGCCAGGGCTTCGTCTTCCGCGGCGAATCCGGTCTTCTTGTCGGTGTTCTTCGCGGCTTTGAGCAGCGACACGGCGCGATAGGGGCTGAGCGCGACCTTGCCGATGCGGCTGGCGAGGGTCTTCTCGGCGATGCCGATCGCGACATCCCACTTGACGGCGCGTTCGATCTTGCCGGGCTCGTTCGCCCGCTTCACCTTGATCGCCCCGGTGAGCACGCCGTCGGTCCACTTCAGCGAGTCTTCGAGGAAGTTGGCCGACGGGAAGATCGCGTCGGCGATGCCCAGGTCGAAGGCCTTCTTGCCGTTGAGCATGGTGTTGGTCTTCAGCGGGTTGCTGACCACGACCTCGAGCGCACCCTCGATGCCGATCAGGTTCGGCAGCAGGTAGGCGCCGCCCCATCCCGGGATGATGCCCAGGAAGACCTCGGGCAGGGCGAACGCCGGCACGGTCGCGTCGATCGTGCGGTAGGTCGCGTTCAGGCCGATCTCGACCCCGCCGCCGAGCGCGAGCCCGTTGGTGTAGACGAACGAGGGGATGCCCAACTCGCCCAGCCGGCCGAGCGTCGCGTGGCCGAGCTGGGCCATCAGCAGTCCGACCTCGCGGCTGGGCAGCTCGCCGGCGCGCGTGAGGTCTGCTCCCGCGGCCAGGATGAACTGCTTGCCCGTGACGGCCACGGCATCCAGCTCGCCCTTGGCGGCACGTGCCTTCAGCTCGTCGAGCACGCCGGCCAGCTCGAGCAGGGTCGCCGGCCCGAGCGTGTTCGGCCGGGTGTAGTCGCGCCCGTTGTCGAGCGTGATCAGAGCCAGGCGCTTGCCGCTGGGCAGGGTGATGTCGCGCACGAAGGAGTGCGTGACGACCTCATC
>Ga0163163_10003933_pt1 | contig 12674 bp, 7 predicted proteins | sample S65metaG_FD_119766 | JGI IMG/M metagenome (GOLD analysis project Ga0163163, IMG submission 119766) | Switchgrass rhizosphere microbial communities from Kellogg Biological Station, Michigan, USA - S6-5 metaG | ecosystem: Host-associated > Plants > Roots > Rhizosphere > Soil | place: USA: Michigan... | reverse complement strand
TCCGATCCGGATTACGCACCTAAGGTATTGGGCGCCGCGAAGCCCGGGGTTAACGACTCGAGATTGTAGCCCTTCGGGATGGCGCCATCGAGCGAGCCGTCATCCTTCTCCGGCCGATAGGCGATTTCGACGGCCTGGAACGCGAAGCTTACGGTCTCCGTCGGATTTTCGTGGCCGGCAGAAAGTTGAACGTTGGTGATGAGCGCGTCCTTCAGGTAAATGCGGAAGTAGTCATCCTGCTTGTCGCCTACCGGCTTGTCATAGAGAATGTAGACTTCGTCAAGAATATCTCCCGACGCGCAATGGTCGCAAAGGTAAGGAGTGGTCTTATCCGTAACCTTCGTAATGGTCAGTTCGGAAAAGTCGGCGCGCCCGGCTTTGGCTTCCTTGCCCGATGCGCCGGGACCGTAGGTGGAAGTCTGGCTCACGCCCCAGGAAAACGATAAGACGTCGATATGCTTGGGCTTGCTGGTGCTAGGCCCATCCACACCGTCGATGTATAGATATGCATTTACAGCCAAGTGATTCTCCTTTTGTGAATAGCGATATTGATTCAGAAAACAGACTCAAGCCCGTCCATTGCTTCGCAGGCTTACCGCCCTGGGTGTACGGTGTCGCCGCCTGCGCGGTGTGGATCGCCGAACGCTTCCCTTTCGGAAGTTCCTGAAAGCCGTTCCGAGCCTTCGATGCCGCGTCAACGGCCTCTCACTCAGAAACTGCGGAATTCGGTGCCCATAGTGAATAAGTTCGCTAAACGTATTGGACGATCTCATACAATATGGCAGCCGGCGAATTAACGCGTGTAAAAACGTCAGGCGACTAACTTTGACTGTTGTCTCCCGCAGGTATGAATGAGGCTAAGTGGCGAAGACTTTGTCCATGGGCTCGCATTAAGTCATGTCAGAGGGACAACCTACTCAAATCGGCAGATACGAAGTTCAGGCGGAGCTGGGCCGCGGCGGCTTTGGACGTGTGTACCGCGCGTACGACCCTACAGTTGGGCGGCCGGTGGCGATCAAGATCCTGACGCAGGTTAGCGCCGACACGCGGACGCGCTTCCGCAATGAGGCGACCGTCGCGGGAAACCTACGCCACAAAAACATCGTTACGGTCTACGAATATGGAGCCTTTGAAGGTCTTCCGTTTCTCGCCATGGAATATCTGGAAGGCGAGGACCTGCACCATATCATTACCTCCGGCAAGGCGCTGAGTCTGTTGGAGAAGTGCAATATCATGGCGCAGGTAGCGGACGGTCTGCATTACGCGCATAGTAGCGGTGTAGTACATCGCGATATGAAGCCCGCTAATATCATGCTGCTGCGCGACGGCACCGTAAAAATCATGGACTTCGGGATCGCGCGCCTGACTCGCAAACCCGACGCAACCAGGCTTACGCAGCAAGGGTTTCTGATCGGAACCCTACGCTACATGGCGCCCGAACAGCTTGCCGGGGCGGAGTTCAATGCTCAGTGCGATATCTTTGCGTACGGCGTGATCTTCTACGAACTCCTGACTGGAAGGCATCCGTTCGACGCCCCGGATGCCCAGAGCTTGATGTACAAACTGAGCTTCGAGGAGCCCGCCCCCATTCGGGACTTCGTTCCCGGTGCTCCGGACGCACTTCAGCAGGTAATCTCCCGGATGATCCAGAAGGCCCGGGAATTGCGTTACCGGAATCTGAAGGATCTGCAATTCGACACAGAACCTATCCGAATCGATTTGCAGAGAGGACGTGCGTCGGAACTCCTGCTTCAGGCACAGGAACTCTGCGACAAGGAGAGCCTGGAGCCCGCACAGAAGGTGTTACAGGAGGCGCTAGCCTTGGAACCTTCCAACCGGGCTGCGCGGACGTTGTGGGAGAGGGTGCAAGACCAAATTCAGCTGCGGACTCTGCGGCCGCGAATTGAGGCATCGGTAAGCGCAGGGGAGGAACATCTGGCGGAACGGCGGTTTGGGGATGCTGCGCAGGCTTTCGAATCGGCGCTGCTGCTCGACCGCGAGAATGCTTACATTCAGGGGCGTGTTGAACAGGCCCGGGCTTTACTGGAGCATTCCCGCAGAGCATCGCAGTTGCTGGCCGAAGCGCGCCGGGAATTCGAACACGAGAACCTCACGGCGGCATACCGTATCGTCTCCGAGGCACTGCGCCACGATCCGAAGAACCCCGAAGCCGCGGAATTCCTGAAGACCGTGCAGTCCTATGTGGAGCGGCGCCAGGCAGATCAACGAATGGAAGATGCCCTTCGTAAGGCGCAGGGCCTGATGCTGATTCCGGCGTACGAAGAGGCCGTCACGGTGCTATCGGCTCTGGACCAGAGATCGCCGAAGGTCCGGGAACTGTTGGAACGGGTGCAGAGCGAGAAAGTCGCACACGAACGGAAACAGAAGTTACATAGGGAAATGGCGGCAGCCACCGATTTGCTGCGCCAACACCGTCTGGAGGAGGCGACGAAATGCCTGGAGAACTTACAAGCGGAGTTTCCAGAGAATCAGGAAGTAGTACACCTGCTTGCCTACGCTCAAAAGGAGCAGGCGGCGCTGGCACGGATCGAAGCCGTAGAACGCGCCGCCGCCGAGGTGCGCACGCGGTCGGAATCCAGGGACTTTGATGGCGCCCTGGCCGCGTTGGATCAGGCATTGAAGAAGTACCCGGGCGAGAGCGCGCTGATCCGGCTATTGGGTAGCACAACGGCAGCGAAGAGTTCCTGGGAGCGGGAGAAGGCGCTTCAATCCACACTTACCAGGTGCGAGGCCCTCCGTTCCAAACAGCGGTTTGCCGAAGCGGTTCAGACCGTTGAGGCGGCTCTTGAGGAAAACAGTGGCGAGCCACGCCTGCTCAGTCTCCTGAAGGAACTCGAAACGGAATTGGCCCGGCAGCGGCGCCAGGAAGCAATGCATAAGGTAAGTAAGCAAGCCGAAAAGTTGCTCGATCAAGCGCAACCGGAATCGGCGCTGGAAACGCTGCAGCAGGCGTTGATGCGGTATCCGGGCGAAACGGCGCTCAGGGAAATCCTGAAGCGGGCCCAGGACGCCGTGCGGGTCAAAGAACAGGCGCGAGCCATTGAGGCGGTCGGAAGGGACGCGGCCCAATACGCGTCCGCACACGAATTCGACAAAGCGTTGCGGGTGTTAGACCAGGGGCTCGAGCACTGGCGCGACGATACGTCTCTCGTGCGTCAGCGTGCGGCGATACTAGAGGCCAAAAGATCCTGGGAGCGGCAGGTCGAACTGGCAGAGATTGCACGCGCAGCCGAACGCGTTGCTGCAATCGCCAAGCGGGGGCAGGAAGCCCGTTCCCGCGCCGACGCAGGGGACTTCGACGGTGCCTTGAGATTGTTGGACGAAGCTCTGAGGAATTGGCCGGATGCGACTTCGCTCCACAAAATCCGCGAGGCGACGCTTACCGAGCGCGAACGCCGTGCAAAGCGGCAGCGGGCTCTTCAGGAGCTCGAAGAGATAAAGCTTCTGGCCCGCCAGGAATCCTCTTCGGAGGCGGCGGAACTGCTCTCGATGACCGTAAGCGTAGCCGCGGAGCATCCTCACGATGAAGAGGTGCAATCGATCGCCGCCGGGCCGATCAGCATGCTTTCCGACGTCGGACGTGCCCGCCAACAAATGACTGAAAGGAACTTCAGGGCGGTCCTTGGAATCTGTGAACGGCATTTGGCGCAATACCCGAATCACGTCGCATTCGGCGAACTCGCGCGCGAGGCGGAACGCGGCCAAAGACGGGCCGGTCTGGAGGAACTCCAGCACCGCGCCGCCGCAGAACCCGACCTTCAAGCGCGCGCACGGATATTCGAGGCGGGATTGACGCAATACCCGGGAGAAACTGCGATCGACGATGAATTGCGATTCACCCGGAACAAGCTGGCCTTGGTCGACTCCATTGTGGAGAAGGCGCGTGCCTGCGAACGGTCAGGCCGGCATGACGAGGCCCTGGAGAAATGGAACAGCCTGCTCACCGTCTACAACCAATATCCCGGGTTGATGGAGGAAATAGAGCGTGTTCGGCGCGACAGAGAGAAGTCGCGCACCGAGGTCGTCGAACGCGCAGCGCAAGAGATTGAACATGCGTTGCAGGATGGCGATCCAAACAGGGCGGCCGAGTTGCTGCGCCACTCACAAACCGAACATCCCGACGCGGGCCGATTGCAGGATCTCGCCCGCCGCATCCAGGAGTTAGGTGAGAAGAGGAAACGCGCTCGAGAGCTGCTGGCGCAGGCGCAGGCCGCGGGCGATAGCGGAAAACACGACGAGTGCCAGACATGTCTGCGCCAGGCATTCCAAATGGACGAGTCCGACGCCGCCTTTCGAAAGCTCGTCCTGAACAGGCTCATCGATCACGCTGAATCGGCGGTGCGAACGGATTGGCGGCAGGCTGAAGCGCTGGTAGGTGAAGCCACGGCCTTGCAGCCGGGTTATGCGGCCCCCGGTGCCGTTCTGCGCGCCATCGCCGATCAGCGAATGCGCGCGCTGGAACAACCGGCGCAAACCACGGAGAAGCGCGAAGGTGAGGCTGACAAATTGCCTCGCACCGACTCGGCGCCCGATGCCGGAGAAAGAACCACGGTTGGTCCGTCGCGAAGCGCTCCTGCCTGGCAAAATCGACTCCTGCTGGCCACCTGCGGTGCCACCATAGTCCTACTTGGTATGACCATTGCGCTCTTCCATCGAACAGCGGGAGAAAGCGCGGTGACCGTCAATGTGAATGTCGCCGGCACTTCGGTTTCGGTCGCGGGCAATAACTGCATATCACCCAATTGCGCCCTAAAACTGATTCCCGGAAATTACACTCTCCAGGCGTCCAAGGATGGGTATGAGACCGTCACTCAACAGTTCACGATTACCCACGGACAGGCAGCATTTGCCCTGAACCTGGCCTTGAAGCCCCTGCCGCAATTACTCCAGGTGAATACGAATCTTGAAGGCGGCACGGTGTATCTCGATGGGCGTATGGAGGGCGAACTCAAGGATGGCCAATATGCGGCTTCTGGCATCACTCCTGGTCGTCATACGATTCGGGTCACCGGTGGAGGTGCAAATTTCCAGGCCGAATTTATCAGCGCAGTGAGCGCACCCCCGGAGATCCTCCATCTTAGCCCCGGCAAAGATCTGGAAGTGACCGTGGTAGCCAACGCCGGTACGGCAGGCAGCATCGCCTGTAACTGTGATACTAGCCAACTTACTGTTGATGGCGCGGCTGCCGCACAGACGCATGGTTCTGCCGCCGCGCCCGTCGCACTAAAAGGTCTCAAGGAAGGAGCACGCCAGATTGCCCTGGGGAGGAGGTCATTAGTGGTAGATGTTCGCGCGAACCCCGCCCTCCACATTTTTCTGGCACAAGATCGCAACGTCGGTATGCTGATCGTCGAAACCGCCGAGGACGGAGTCAAGGTCTTCCTGAATCATCGCCTTCACCGCCGCACAACGGAACACGGCCTGCTCCGTATTCCCTTAAATGTCGGCAAATACGAGGTTCGCGTCGAGAAGGAAGGGTTCTTGACGCCGGAGCCGCAGACCCTCGCTTTGGCGAAGGGTGAGGAAAAGCCGGTAATCTTCGCATTGAAGCGGGCATTGGCGCGGCTGGAAATAGGAGGAGCCATGGCTGGGGCGAAGGTGCGACTCGATGGCCAATCGCTCGGCGAGATCGATCGGAGCGGAGCACTCCAGCACGAAGTCATGCCTGGCTCCCACACCATCGAGGTCAGCAAGGATGACTACGAGCCGATCCGTGTCAGCGAGGAGTTCCGCCCCGGTAAGACCGTTCGACTTGACCGTACGCGGCTGGCGATGTCGAAACCGGCGAAATTACCTCCGCCGCAGGAACCCAAGCAGCTCGATGCGCAGGATTGGTCACAGATAGTGAGTAGGACAAATCCCGACGACTTCGACAACTTCATCCGAAATCATCCTGGGAGCGCGCACCTGGAGCAAGCGCGCAGTCGCGCGGCAGAATTGCGCCAGCAGGCACAGTCCCGTGTGGCGCAACAGACGGAGCAAGCCGCTTGGGACAATACCGATAAGAACAGTAGAGACCACTTACAGGATTATTTATCGCGCTTCCCCGCCGGCGCTCATGTTCAGCAGGTTCGTGCCAGGATTGATGAAATCGACCGGCACGCCGCCGAGGCGCTTGCCTCTCAGCGCTTGCGGGAACAGAAGGATCAGGAGCAGGTGAAGCGCGCCGCCGATGAACAGGCGATCGTAAAGCTCTTAAAAGACTTCGAAGCCGCATACAACCGAAAGGATTTGCCGTCGCTGCAAAAACTCTGGAACGGTGTTCCCGTGGCCACTTATCGCAACCAGTTCAGGGATTCGAAGGATCTCCAGTTTCGATTGGAGGTCGCCGCGCCCCCTGTTATGAATGGCAACGGGGCCATCGTGATCTGCACCCGCACACAAAGTTTTAGGGGCCAGGTCGACGGTCTGCAGACCGTCAGTGAGCGAGTAAAGCTGACACTCAGCCGGGAAGCGTCCGGCTGGTTGATTCGCTCGATCCAGTTGAACTAACCCCCTCCCAATGTGACCGAGACTCTTCGGTAGAGGAGGTTCCGACCGGGGAATTTCTGCAACGCGCAGAGCCACTCTTTGGAAACTCCGCTCCGTCTGAAGACTCACGATACCCTCCGCGCATCTGTGTCAAAGTTACTCTCTCGCGCCTTCCCACCCATTCCACCCGTCGTGGCGTGAGTTCTGCGGGGAGTCGGCCGTCAATGGGGAAGCAGGCGCGCAAAAAAAACAATTCGCGGCTGCTGCATCCAGGCGGAAGCAACAGCCGCGAATCGGAATGGAAGGTGGATAACTTTGCGGAGGTCGGCGCGGTTACCTGCCTCCAAACGCGTACGAAAGACCTAGAAGGGGCATCACATCCTGACGGAGTCCCTTATTGTCGAGCCGGAACAGGACGTTCCCGGTAAGCAAAACGTTTCCGAACAGGTTGTATTTGAAACCGGCGGAGCCGCTGCTAAGCACAGCGGTATCCCTCCCTCCGCTGACTGTGGGAAGCCTCAGTGTGCCGGTGCCGCCGGGAATGTCTTCAGTGGGAAAACTGTCACGAAAGACGCGCGGAGCATTTACCAGGGTCTGCCCCAGATAATCGAAGGCAAGGGTCAGCCCCTTGGTCGCGCCGACTTCAGCCCCGACAGTGTAGGAGAGCTGAGAGGGAAGGCCCCCCTTGATCGCCGGCCCATTCTGAATCATCGCGATGCCCGTGGAGTCTTCGGACACAGTGGTGCCCGTCAGGTCACGACCGAGGATCGATCGGCCATTCCACTGGTACCCCAGGTTGATGTGTGGAGAGAAGCGCTTACCGGCCTTTGATACGACGACGAACGGCTTGATGCCGACGGCGCCGGAGCCGAGCAATTCCCGCGCATTTCCAGTAGGTGTACGGACGTCCAACCCCATCGAGACGCCCATACTGGGGCCGCGCCACACAGCCACCTTCGCGCGGACGCTGACATCCCCGATGCCTGAAGAATTCCCGTTGCTGAAGTAGGAATGGGTTAGGCTGTTCGGGTCGGACGTGAACTGGTGCGGGTTGGCGAAAGTCCCTCGGTCGGGAAGCGTAAACGTCGGACCGGACACGCGGACTATCGTCGCATCGGAGTCGACGCCCATCCTCACCGACACGATCGGTATGGCCACAGAAATATCCAGGCGATTGGTGACGCCAACAGTGCCATACAGCATCGTGCTGTCTATGTTTAGGTTAATGTTATTTGACGTTTGGATCACGTCGGCTTCGTAAGTCACCGGCGAGCTGCCTGGTCCTGTATCTGCAATATGTGAAAATACCACCGGAACCTTGTGCAGATCGATTCCATCGATATTACTGAAGCGAAACCGTTGGTAGCTGGTGCCAAACGATATCTTCCCGCGGCCCACGGTCTCGGCGCGTTCGGCGTAAATCGGGCCGAAGCTGGTGGTGTTGCGGACAAATGCGCCGGCTTCGCTATCGTATTTGTAGGTGTAGCCCGATGACGGCGAAATAATGGGCAATACCGCCAATTGTGTCGCGATCGCGCTGCTCAGGGTCTGATTGAGCGTTGTTTGGGCCGCCCCGATAAAGTGCGCGTAGTGGGGAAATGCCGGAGTCGCAAATACGGTGAGTCCGGTGGACCCGAAAAGGTTTGGAAGCACGCACCCAGGTGCGCCTTCGCGGCCGTGACATTGCCCTGTCACAACCGTACCAGGAACGAGGGGTTGAGCCGCCTGGCCAAAACAGGCCGGAGTAGTAAAGGTGGCCAGCAACAAGAACGCACTCGCCGTTCGGCGGAAATATGCGTCCAGCAATTTCAAGAGTGTGAAGCGTGTCATTCTATCTCTATCTGCGCTTAATCGAATGGATTTCTGTGGATGGAATTGTAAAAAGATGACGGACGGGTTTTACCCGAGACGGATTGCGCTCCTCTCGGAATTGCTGTGCTCATAAAGGACCGCCGTGATATTATCCTGGCCGCTCGTCGCGTTAGCCTTATCGACCAACCTCGATAACGATTCCATTACGGGACCGTCGGCCCCGACAATCTCGCCAATGTCCGGTTCCGGTAGGGCTTCCCATAACCCATCCGAGCAGAGCAAAACTCGGTCCCGAGGCTTCAACATCCGGCTCGTCACTTCGGGTGCGATGCCGGCGAGCATTCCAATCGCCTGGGTTACTTTCGACCTCTGCGGGTGCAATCTGGCTTGATCTGGCGTTAACTGGCCGGAAGTTACTAATTCCCAAACCAACGAATGATCGTTCGTAAGACGCGTAAGCCGGCCTTCTGAAAAGTGATAACCCCGAACGTCGCCGACATGGCAGACGTAAAGATCCTCGCCGTCCACAAACCCGGCGATAACAGTGCTACCCATGCCGATGCACTCGGGTTCGCTCAGGCTATGGTCGGAAACGCGATTCTGTGCGGCGTTAAACGCCTCTACCAATCGATCGCTAATGGCGGCTTCCGCGCCTGAAAACGTGTTCGGCCCGGACGGATCCATGGACTCGGCAATCGCCCGGATCGTTAGAGCACTGGCGATATCTCCCGCAGCGTGCCCGCCCATCCCGTCCGCGACAATCCACAGTTTGCAATCCGGCGAGAGATAGTACTCGTCCTCATTCCTGCTTCGGCGTTTGCCGATATCCGTAGCCCCACAGAGCCGGTGCGATGGTGCCGAGAGCTTACGGCCCGGCGACTCCCTGGAAACCGGATTCCAGAGTTCCTGCTGTGTGGAACTTGCGTCAAGCTGCATCTGGAGCCTCCTCTTCCTTAATGCCTCGATCAGCTTCATCATTTTTCGGATCCCTGGCATGGGGGAGTCTCCTCGGGGCAGGGCTTTGTTGAGGCCATCGGCAGCAACCGTAATCGTGGAAGCGTCTCGTTCGGATGTGTTCCCGATGCAGTCATGTTACACTCGGCGCGGCGTCGGGAATCGTTCTGGGGCGCCCTCACTTTGAACCTGCGGAATTCTCGCGCAAAGCTGAAGGCCCGATGCCGTCTTACGTGATGGGCCTAACCGTGCACAAAGTCGTGCCCTCCCGATTCAAAAGAGCCGCATAATTTCGCAGGTTACAGTGAGGAGCTTAGTCGAGACCTCCGGTGTCTTCCTGAATGTGATGCGAATGAAGCAGCTTGAACCCGTCATTTGGACCAGAGGCACATTTCTTAGCCCGCAACATCTCCAACACCAGGACCGTTTTCTCGCGGATTTGCTGCAGTTTCGTCTTGACAGTCTGGTCTTCCGCCCGTGGGGCTTTCGAACGCTGGAAATCAGTCAGCCGTCGCTCGCGGCTGCTGCTTTCGGGATTACCCGCGCGGAGGGTATCTTTCCCGATGGTCTGCCATTTCAATTTCCCGGCTCAGATCAGCAACCAGACCCCAAGCCATTGGTCGATTGTTTTGCTCACGACCAGGACACCGTCGAACTCTATCTGGCGGTTCCTCGGTTCCATGAACGCGGGCTCAACCTGGCGTCGCGCCACGGCGACGCTCGCTACCGCGTGGAAACCGAGGTCTTCCATGACGAAAATACGGGCGCTTCCGAAAGGCCTGTCCAAGTAGCGCGCAAGAATCTCCGGCTGCTGGCCGAAGGCGATCCACGCGACGGGTATGTAACGCTTCGCGCCGCCCGCGTGCGCCGGACGGAAGCCGGAACGTTTCAGCTGGACTCGCGGTTCGTGCCGCCATTGGTTGATTGTCACGCTAACGATTACTTAATAGCCATTGCGCGCCGGCTGGTGGAGATTCTGTCGGCCCGATCCAGCGCGATATCCGGAATGCGCCGGCAAAAGAATCAAAGTCTGGCCGATTTCACCTCGGCCGATATTGCGACGTTTTGGCTGCTCTATACCATTAACACCGCCTTTCCCGTGCTCCGGCACCTCTATGAAACGCGCCACGCGCATCCCGAAAGCCTGTTCGCGGCAATGCTCGCGCTAGCTGGCGCGTTAACCACGTTTTCGCACGACATTCACCCCAGGGACCTTCCTATTTACGATCACGAGAACCTCGGAGACTGTTTTACAGCCCTCGATGAAACGCTCCGCACACAACTGGACACCGTGGTCCCTGTGAAATTTGTTGCGCTCCCGCTGAAGTTGGTACAGGCTGCAATTTACGCCACTTCCATCGACGATGAGAAGTACCTTGCAAATACCAGGATGTATCTGGCCATCAGCTGCGATGCTCCGCCCGTCGACGTCGTGAATCGCACGCCTCAATTGGTAAAAGTCTGTTCCACTAGTCAGATAGACCATCTCGTGCGCCAAGCCTTGCCCGGGGTGACGTTGACTTATGTAGCGTCTCCACCAAGTGTCATTCCGGTGAAACTCAACTATCAGTACTTTAGTCTTAACCAGGGAGGCGCCGCGTGGGAGGCAGTAGTACGCGCGCGCAACTTGGCCGCCTATGTTCCTGCCGACCTGCCGAGCCCGCAACTTGAGTTGCTGATTGTGCTCTCCCCGTCGGCTAACGGCTGAGGTCGCCTGTGTTACAGCGAACACATAGTTCTATGAAGCTGTCTTCGAAAGTGGTGTGGTCGGAAGGAATGTATATAGGCCCCCATCACTTCCAGGGGCAGAACCGCTATTTTGAGAACCTGGTTCAGTTCGTTGCCTCCTCGCTTTGGTTTGCGCCCTACGGAGTCACCGGAGTGGAACTCGATGCGGAAGCGTTATACAACGGTACGGCTTGCCTCTTGCATGCGCGCGGTATCTTTCCGGATGGCTTACCATTCAACATACCGGAAACCGATACGCTACCGGGGCCTCGTTCGATTGCCGACCTGTTCCCTCCGGAACGGGACGCAGTCACCGTATTACTCGGTGTTCCGCCGCAAAAGCCCCAGGGGCTCAATTGCGTTCTTGACATTGGCGATACTAGGGATTGTCCCGACGCACGCTACATTGCAGAATCGCGCGTAATGCACGACGACAATACCGGCAGCGACGAGCGGCCCATTCAGGTGGGACGCAAGAATCTGCGTCTGGTGTTGGATACCGAACCCGCCGACGGCCTTCTAAGTCTGCCTTTGGCACGGATAGTACGCGATGGCTCGGGTCGCTTCGCCTACGATCCGCATTTCGTTCCCCCAGTGCTTCAGATCAATGCCAGCGAGCGGCTGATGCTTCTTGGGCGCCGGTTGGTCGAAGTCCTCGACGAGAAGGCGATGGCCATCGGGCAGCGCGACCCTTCCAGCGGCGCCGAATTCTTCACTCGCGAGATTGCAAAGTTCTGGATCTTGCATGCAGTGAACTCGGCTGCCGCGACGTTGCGCCATCTGGTGTCCGCGAAATGGGGACACCCCGAAGAGTTGTATATCGAACTCCTGCGACTGGCTGGAGCGCTTTGCACCTTCAGGCTCGGTTCTCATCCCCGCGTGCTGCCCCAGTACGATCATCGGAATCTGGGCGCGTGTTTCGATGCGCTTGACAGGCACATCCGCGAGCATCTGGAAATCATTGTTCCCACCAACTGCATTTCTATCCCGCTGACGCCGGCCGGTGACTGTTTCTACGAAGGAGAAATTGCCGATCGGCGCTGTGTTGGCCGTTCCCGATGGGTGCTCGCCGTTCGAGCGGCCATGGGTGACGCGGAGTTGATGGTCAAGACTCCGCAACTTGTCAAAGTGTGCTCGCCGCAGTTCGTGAGGGAGTTAGTAAAACGTGCTCTCCCCGGGTTGGCTCTGACGCATCTCGCCGTCCCGCCGCCGGCGATTTCTCCGGGCGTGGAGAAGCAATACTTTGGCATCAGCCGCGGTGGCCCTTGTTGGGATCACATAGTCCAGACGAAACGGGTCGGAATATATATCCCCAGTGACATTCCCAAAGCGGAAATCGAAATTCTTGTAGTACTGGACGAGTGATGACACCCCCGGCCACGTTCTACCCGCCGCGCTATTCATACTTGCAGCGAGCCGCCAGCAGGCCCGTTGCTTCACTGATATCGATATCCGCGATCAGCAGCCCTCGCTTGCCGTAGGGCTGGTAGCAGAGCAGCGTCCCATCTGGCCGCACCACCGCCGAGGTGGTCGGCGATCCGTCGCTCGCACAGTTCACCGTCGCAAAAAAGCAGGTGTTCTCCGCCGCCCGGCACAAAGCTGCCTTCTCATGGAATGAGTTCGCCGGATCTGCGAAACTCGTGGGCCGGTAACCGCCAGGCTCACCTTCGTGGAAATGCGGATGGAAC
>Ga0163163_10003932_pt1 | contig 12675 bp, 12 predicted proteins | sample S65metaG_FD_119766 | JGI IMG/M metagenome (GOLD analysis project Ga0163163, IMG submission 119766) | Switchgrass rhizosphere microbial communities from Kellogg Biological Station, Michigan, USA - S6-5 metaG | ecosystem: Host-associated > Plants > Roots > Rhizosphere > Soil | place: USA... | reverse complement strand
GACCAGCGCGGATTCGTCGGCCTCGCCGCGCCGGCGAAGACGCCGAAGCCGATCGTCGAGTTCCTCAGCAAGAATCTCAATGAGGTGGTGCAGAGCGCCGAGTTCAAGAAGCGGATGCTGGTGCTCGGGATGGCGCCGCCCCCGGCCGCTGAGAACACGCCGGAAAGGTTCGACAAGTTCATGCGCGAAGAGATCGCACGGCAGGGCGAGATGGCCGAGCAGTCGGGGCAGAAGCTGAAGCCGCCGCCGAAGTGACGCGCCTCACGCTACCTTGGCGACTTTGCCTTTGCCGATGTCGAGCTTGAACAGCTTGACAGCGTTGCCGCCGAGGATGTCGCGCTTGGCCTTTTCCTTGAGGAACGGCAGGTCGTAGATCGTCGAAGGCAGGTCGAAATCCCAGTGCGGATAGTCGGACGAGTAGAGCAACTGGCTCTCCGCCTTGATGCACTTGAACGTCGCGTCCAACAGGCTCATGTCGCGCGGAATTTCCATCGGTTGCGACGTGTAGAACATGTCGGTGATGTATTCGCCCGGCAGTTTCTTCAAGCCCGGGCACTCCGACGAGCGCATCATGTATTCGTTGTCGAGCCGTTGGATCATGAACGGCAGCCAGGCGAGCCCGCTCTCGATCCAGATCACCTTGAGCTTGGGGAAGCGCTCCGGCAGCGCGTTGAGCACCCAGTTGGTCATGTGGACCATGTTGTACCAGACGAAGCCGAGCGCGTGGACCGAGATGAACTTGTTCATCATCGTCATCGATTGTTCGTTCCAGTTGTAGCCGGCGTGGAACGCAAGCGGCAGGCCGGTCTCCTCGATCAGCGAATAGATTTTCATGTAGCTGTTGTGGTGGACCGGCTTGTAGCGCACCGACGTCACCATGAAGCCGCAGACGCCCTTCTTGCCGGCGAACTCCTTGACCAGGCGATAGCTCGCCTCCGGATCGTTGAATGGCAGATAGATCATGCTGCGGATGCGCGACTCTTCCGCGAGCACCTTTTCGGCGAGCCAGCGGTTGTAGGCGGTGGCGAGCGCGACCTCGGCCTCGACCTGCGGATGCAGGCCAAGCTGCAGCATCGGCGAGGGGAACAGCACGGCGATGTCGACGCCCAAGGCGTCCATCCAGCGCCGCGTCAGCGACACGTCGCGATGCACACCGGGCTCGGGCTTCTCGATCCGGCGCAGGGGATAGCGCGTGACGCGGCCGCCCATGTCCTGGTAGCCGACGCCGCCCGGCATCACGCCGACGCCCTTGGAGTTGCCGGAGTTCGCCATCTGGGCGAGCTGCTTCATCACCGGGTCGGGCATGTATTCCAGGATCTCGTTGAACGACTCGAGCTCGTAATGGTGCGAGTCGACGTCGACGATCGGAAACTGGTCGTAGTTGCGCTGCTTCGCTTGTTTGGCGGCGTGAGCCAGCATCTTGCCGGAGTCGAACTCGTCGACCTTCATGCGGCGGTTTTCGCTGAGCGGGAGTTCCATGGTGGTGCCCTTTGTCCGCCGAGATTAGACGTTGACGAAAATGTCGTCGCCGCGGCGGACGACATTGTATTTCTTCAGGCGCAGCCGCCGGTCGGCGGCGCATTCGCCGGTCTTGATGTCGTATTCGTAGCCGTGCCACGGGCAGACGAAGTTGACGCGCTCCTCGGAGAACTTCTGCCCGACCCAGGTTTTGTCCGGGCCGATCACGTCCTCGACCTGGTGCATGATCAGGCCCTCGCAGGCCGGCCCGCCCTGTTGCAGGCACATGTTGGCGTAGGCGTAGAGCTGGCCGCCCCAGTGGAACACGCCGATGTTGTGGGCGCCGCTTTCGACGATTTTTCGCTCGCCTTCCGGCAAATCCCCGATCTTGGCGACAAAAACCTCAGGCATGACTGTGCCCCTGACTAAGCTGGTAGTGCCGCCCTAGCACGATGGGTTGAGTTCGGGCAACGCCGGTGCAATGTCTCAGGCCTGTCGTATAATCGCAACCGAAACGACAAGCCGTCATAGCCGCATTGCGGAGGAAGCTTTCATCATGATCGTCGACATCTACACCCACATTTTCCCCGACCGCTTCTTCCAGGAGTTGCAGCGCGGCTCGCCCAAGCTCGGCAACATGGGCAAGCGGCTCCGCGGCGTGCCGAAGCTGTTCGACCTCGATCTGCGCTTCCGCGACATGGACGAGATCGGCGATTATCGACAGATCATCTCGCTGCCCAATCCGCCGATCGAGGATATTGCCGAGGGTGCGGTCGCCAACAACCTGGCGAAGGTCGCCAACGATTCGATGGCCGAGCTTTGCGCCAAGCACCCGGATCGCTTTCCGGGTTTCGCCGCGGCGGTGTCGATGCACGACGTCGATTTCTCGATCGGCGAGGCCGAGCGCGCCATCAAGATGGGGGCCCGCGGGGTGCAGACCTTCACCAACATCGCCGGCCATCCGCTGGACGAGCCGCGCTTCCGGCCGTTCTTCGCGGCGATGGCCGCCCATGACCTGCCGGTCTGGCTGCACCCGGCGCGCACATCGTCGATGGCCGATTACGCCTCCGAGCCGCGCTCGCGCTTCGAGATGTGGTGGTGCTTCGGCTGGCCCTACGAGACCACCATCGCGATGTGCCGGCTGGTTTTCGACGGCATCTACGACCGCCATCCGAAGCTGAAGATCATCACCCATCATCTCGGCGGCGGCATGATCCCGTTCTTCGACGGCCGCATCGGCGCCGGCATGGAAGTGCTGGGCAGCCGCACCATCGACGAGGACCACACCAAGGTGCTGTCGTCGCTCAAGCGGCCGCATCTGGAATATTTCAAGGAGTTCTACGCCGACACCGCGATGTTCGGCGGCACCTACGGCCTGCCGTGCGGCATCGAGTTCTTCGGCGGCGATCATGTGGTGTTCGCGTCCGACGCGCCGCTCGCCGGCATCGCGATGCACGTCAAGGCGCTTGACGGTCTCAATCTCGACGCAGTGACCTACAAGAAGATCATGCACGGCAACGCCGAGAAGCTGTTGAACATGAGAATCAGCTAAAGCTTACGCATGCTTGGTCGTCGGCGAACATTTGCGGTTGCAACAGCGCTGCTCGGCGCGGCAGCTCTGTTGCTGTCGGACGCGGCCTGCCGTCCGGCCCGGGCGGTGTCGCTCTGCGAGCTGAGCTTTGGCTTGCTCGGATGCTCCAATGAAAAGCCCAATGAGCAGCCGAGTTTCTACAAGAGCCTGGCGACGGCGGACGCCAAGGTGGACGCCAAGGCCGCGGCCTCGATGATCTCGGGCTATCGGCGCAACAACGGGCTCGGCATCGTCACGCTCGACGACAAGCTGATGCGCATGGCCGAGCAGCAGGCCCGTGCCATGGCGAGCAAGGACAAGTTCGAGCACGACGCCGCGGGGCCGTTTGCCCAGCGCGTTAAGCGCTCCGGATACGACGCGAAGGTTGCGGTTGAGAATATCGGAGCGGGCTATCACACGCTGGCCGAGGCCTTCTCCGGCTGGCGCGATTCGCCCCCGCACCGGGCCAATATGCTCCATCGCGGGGTGACAAAGATGGGGATTGCAGCGGTTTATTCGGCCAATTCAAAATACAAAGTGTTCTGGGCCCTGGTCCTCGCAGCCCCCGACGACCGGCACGGATAACCCCGAAAAATCAACGCTTTTGAGCAAAACCCGGTTAGCCACTTCGACCGAATGGTGCGTTGCGGCGCTGCCTTGATTTGAGCGAATTGCCGCGCAATGCGTTGCGAACCGCCCAATTCTGTGTATTCAGAGCAGGATTATTTCAGAGGGAGTTCCGATACCATGGCTACTCAGCCCGCTACCGCAGCCAAGCCCAAGGTCAATACCGTCAGCCTCAAGCACCTCGCAGCCTCCCTCGCGGAGACCCACGAGATGCCGAAGAAGCAGGGGGAAGCCATTCTCAACGACTTGGTGAATTTGATCACCAAACATCTGAAGAAGGGCGACCGCATTCGTCTCGTTGGCCTCGGCGTTTTGGTGGTGCGCAAGCGCGCAGCCCGCATGGGCCGCAATCCCGCCACTGGTGAGCCGATCCAGATCAAGGCGAGCAAGAAGGTCGCCTTCCGCGCTTCCAAGGAACTCAAGGAAGCCGTCTAGTTCTCTGCGCCTTCGCGCGCGCGAAGCCTGGAAACATTTCGCCCAGCCCCGTTCGGGCTGGGCGGTTTTTTTAAGATCCCTATCCCGCGATCAATGCAGCTTGGCCGCATCCTCGCCGGTCAGGTTCAGCAAAATGAATTGATCGTCGCCGACCTTCACGACCGCAGCGATGGCCTGATCCGGATCCTCGGTCGGCTTTGCCTCGGCGTCATACATCTCAAAAATGTCGCGCGTGACACCGTCCGAACAATAGGCGGTCTGCTCGTCCATGTTCACCAGCACAACATCGACATCGATCACGATACGCACTCACTCTGGTTACAACCGACGGCACCGAGGCTAGCCAATTCCGGTTAATCGAACAATGCGTGAGGGCCGCCAGGTCGCTATTCGCGCGGTCCGTCTCGGAAACGCAGAAGCCCTATGTTGAATCGCGAAACGGCGTTGCGCAAACGCAGATCGGGCTTGGCAAGTCGCGAAAAGATTCCGTGCGAATGCAGATGTCGTCTGATGAATCCGCGATCGGCCGCCGCCGCGCAGTCGTGTGCGATGTCTCATAAGGGGACTGTCGAACCGGTTCGGCTGGACCTTCCGGTGCCGGCTCATTAGTTTTTCGCCGCATGTTGCCGCAAAGCCGCAGTTACGAAGAATTGGTCCGCCAGTTTCGCTGGCAGGTCCCGGCGGCCTTTAATATCGGCGTCGAGGTCTGCGATCGCTGGGCGGAACGCGACCCGGGCAAGCTCGCGCTGGTCGCTGTGTCGCAGGACGGCCGCGCGCAGGACGTGAGCTACGGCTGGCTCTGTGAGAAGTCGAACCGTCTCGCCAATGCACTGACGGCGCACGGCATCCAGCGCGGCGACCGCGTCGCGATCCTGTTGCCGCAGGCGCCCGAGGTCGCGGCGATCCACATCGCGATCTACAAGCTCGGCGGCATCGCGCTGCCGCTGGCCGTGCTGTTCGGCCCTGATGCGCTGGCGTATCGCCTGCAGAACGCCGGCGCCAAGGCACTGCTCACCAACGCCCAGGGGCTCGCCAAGATCGCCGAGATCAGGCGCACCCAGGGCGATGCGCTGGCGGGCCTGAAATTGATCGTTTCGGTCGATGGAGCGGCCGACGGCGCCATCGGCTTTGCGGAGACGCTGGAGCGCGCTTCGGCTGATTTCAGGCCGCTCGCCACCGCGGCCGACGAGCCGGCGCTGATGGTTTACACCTCCGGCACCACAGGGCAGCCCAAGGGCGCGCTGCACGCTCACCGCGTGCTCATTGGCCATATGCCGGGGATCGAACTGCCCCACGAGTTCTTCCCGCAGCCCGGCGACCGGTTCTGGACGCCGGCGGACTGGGCCTGGGCCGGCGGTCTGCTCGATTGCCTGCTGCCGAGCCTCTATTGCGGCGTTCCGGTGGTGGCGCGGCGTTTCGATAGGTTCGACCCCGAGGAAGCCTTCGCGGTGATGGCGCGTTTTGGCGTGCGCAACGCCTTCATCCCGCCGACCGCATTGCGGATGCTGCGCGCGGTTCCGAACCCGCGCGGGCGCCACGACCTCGCGCTCCGCTCGGTCGGCTCCGGCGGCGAGGCGCTCGGCGCCGAGACCTTCGAATGGGGCAAGGCCGCGCTCGGCGTGGCGATCAACGAGTTCTACGGCCAGACCGAATGCAACCTGGTGGTCGGCTCTTGCGCCTCGATCGGCCTGGTTCGGCCCGGCGCCATCGGCAAGGCCATTCCCGGACACACCGTCGCGGTGATCGACGCTGAAGGAAATCCGGTGAAGTCCGGCGAGATCGGCCAGATAGCGGTGAAGCGGCCGGATCCGGTGATGTTCCTGGAATATTGGGGCAATTCCGCCGCCACGCGGGAAAAGTTTATCGGCGACTGGATGACCACCGGCGACCAGGGCGTGATCGACGAGGACGGCTATTACACCTTCGTCGGCCGCGACGACGACGTCATCACCTCGGCGGGCTACCGTATCGGGCCGGGTGAGATCGAGGACTGCCTGATCAAGCATCCGGCGGTGGCGCTCGCCGCCGTGATCGGCAAGCCCGATCCGGTCCGCACCGAAATCGTCAAGGCGTTCATCGTGCTGAAGGCCGGACAGACCAGGTCGGATGCGCTCGCCGACGACATCCAGGGGTTCGTGCGCACCCATCTGTCAGCGCATGAATATCCGCGCGAGATCGCCTTCATCGACGAGATGCCGATGACCACGACCGGCAAAGTGATCCGGCGGCTGCTGCGGGCGAAGGGATAGGTAGGTTACCGGTTGTGGGGAGGGGTCGTTGCGCACCCCTTGAAGCCGGTGCATCATTCCTGGGTCGCAACTGCAGGAGCGGCTCCCATGCACGACATTGTCATACGCGGCGGCACCATCATCGACGGCACCGGCCAGGCAGCCTTCGCCGGCGATGTGGCGATCGCAGGCGACCGCATCGTCGGCGTCGGCGGCAAGCAGGGTCCCGCCCGGCGCGACATCGACGCCGCCGGCCTCCTGGTCACGCCCGGCTGGGTCGACGTGCATACGCATTACGATGGCCAGGCGATGTGGGACCCGCTGCTCGCACCGTCGTGCTGGCATGGCGTGACCACGGTGATGTTCGGCAATTGCGGCGTCGGCTTCGCGCCGGTGAAGAAGCACCAGCGCCAGACGCTGATGGATCTGATGGAGGGTGTCGAAGAAATTCCTAATCCGGTGCTGGCCGCGGGCCTGAACTGGGAATGGGAGAGCTTCCCCGAATATATGGATGAGCTGGAACGACGGCCGCGCGCCATCGACATCGCCGCTCAGATCGCGCACCTGCCGCTGCGCGTCTATGTGATGGGCGACCGCGCAGTCCGGCGCGAGCCGGCGACAGCGGACGACATTGCCGAAATGCGCCGCCTGACGATCGAGGCGCTGCGTTGCGGCGCTTTCGGCTTCACCACCTCGCGCACCGATTCGCACAAGTCGCCGGATGGCGAGTTGGTGCCGTCGCGCGACGCCGATGACCTGGAACTGTTGGGCATCGGCGCCGCGCTCGGCGTGACCGGCACCGGTGCGTTCGGTATGAACAGCGACTTCGACGACGAGGAATACGAGCTTCGCTGGATGCGAAAGCTTGCCAAGGAGACCGGCCGTCCGGTCTGGTTCCTGCTCACCGACCGCTATTCGGATCCGCAGCGCTGGCGGCGGCTGATGAAGGCCGTGCATGAAGCGCGCGCCCAGGGTCTGCCGTTGACCGCGCAGATGGCGGGCCGGCCAATCGGCGTGATGATGGGCATCGGTACGGCGCTCAATCCGTTCACGGTGCGTCCGAGCTACAAGCAGCTTGAGAGTCTGCCGATCGAGGAGCAGCGGAGGCGGCTGCGCGATCCCGAGATGCGGCGGAAAATTCTGGCCGACCAACCAGCGGACGCCGAAATTGCCAAGCTCGCGCAGTTCCGCCAGGTCGTCGCCCAGCGCTTTGACAAGTTCTTCGTCATGGGCAATCCGCCGGACTACGAGCCCGGTCCGGAGAAGAGCGTGGCCGCGATCGCGCAACGCGAAGGCCGAAGTCCCGAGGAGGTGGCCTACGATTACATGATCGAGGAAGGCCAGTATCTGTATTTCCCGGTGGTGAACTACGCCACGGGCGATCATGGGCCGATCCTCGAAATGCTCAACGATCCGGCCTGCCTGTTGGGACTGAGCGACGGCGGCGCGCATTGCACCTCGATCATCGACGCCGGGATGCCGAGCTACATGCTGGCCCACTGGGGCCGCGACCGTGCTCGCGGGCCGACACTGCCGCTCGAACGGCTCGTCAAGCGTCAGACCAGTGAGACCTCGGAGTTCTTCGGGCTCAACGACCGCGGGCGGCTGGCGCCGGGGTTGCGCGCCGACGTCAATGTGATCGACTTCGATGCCCTGAAGCTGCACAAGCCGGAGCTGGTGCACGACATGCCGGCCGACGGCCGGCGCTTCATTCAGCGCGTCGAGGGCTACGAGTCGACGCTGGTCGCTGGCACGCCGATCTTCGAGCGCGGCCAGCACACCGGCGCGATGCCCGGTCGGCTGGTGCGCGCCGGCCGCAATGGCGAGGTTGTAAAGGCGGCATAGGCTGCGACCGTCAATATCGCGGCACTATCACCTTAAGAGTTGGGACGCGGCCGCGATCACCTGGCACGCCGAGTTTTATGAGTACGCGCGCCTGCTCTTTTTCTTTGCGACGGTCTTCTTCTTCGTCTTCTTTGCAGTTGTCTTTTTCGTCGCGAAAATGGCGTTCCAATTGTCCTTGTAGGCTTGGGTCACCGGCTTCTGGCCTTCGCCCCTGCTGTAGCTGGCCGGCTTTGCAGCGGCTGTCTCGCCGCCCTCGGCCTTGGCTGGAGCTACATCGGCAGCCTTGGCGGGAGCCGCCTCCGCAGCCTTGGCTGGCGCAGCAGTCGTCGCGGCCTCATTTTTGGAAGCCGGGTCGGCTTTGGTTTTCTTGGCGTCGCTGGCCATCGTCTGTCCTGATGCTGACTGGTCAGCGTTGATACGCCTTGCGGAGCAGTGGCGGCAAGGCTCGATGGCGGCCTTCAGCGGTTGCGGATGCGGTCGCGCAAGGCCCTGGCCGCCGCAATGGCCGAGCGGCGCAGCGTCTCGATCCAGCAGGCGAGCACAAATGGCATCGCGGACGGCCGCAGCGCGATCAGCCGGTCGCTCAGTGCCAGCCGCTCGCGCCAGACGTGATCGATCATCGGGTTGCCTGCGGCGGCGCAGGAATCGACGCGCAGCGGTGCCGGCTGCGCGAGCAGGTTTTCGGTGAGGTCGCAGACCAGCTGCACGCCCGGCGAGGAGCGGGCGAAACCTTCGTTGTAGGCGATCTTCCAACACCAGGAAGTGTCGCCGCTTTGCAGCGTCATGGCGGCGGCGATGGCGGTGCCGTTGAGGATCAGTCGGTCGATCCGCGCGTGGCCTTCGGCGGCGAGTCCGACAACCGCCTTCTGCACGAAACCCTGGATCGCCGGATTGCTGACGATGGCGGTACCGGCAAGGCCTTTCCAGCCGCTTGCCTCCAGCACCATGAAATCCTTCAGCGCACCCTCAATGTCGGGCGCGCCGGTCGCGGTCGTGACCGTCACCGGCGCGATGTCCGCGAGCCGCCGGCGCTGGCGGCGCAGTTTCTTGCGCTTGTTGGCGGACATCGCGCCCTCAAGGTACTTCTCGCGCTCCGCGCCGGGCGCGAGCAGGGCGCGTTCATGGTGGCCGAAGGCGGCAGCGCAGCGGCCCTGGCCCGCCAGCACCATTTCGAGCGCGTGGGCAAAGGCGCCCTGCTCGGGGACGAACGGCAGCAGCAGTTGCGCCGGCATGGCCCGGTCGCGCCCGAGATGATCGAGCCAGGCGGCAATCACGGCCTCCGGCTCGTCGCGATCGACGAGCGGCGTGCCGAGCGGCGCATAAGGGTGCGTCCAGCCGAGCAGCATCGAAGTGAAGCCGCCGCGCCAGCGGCCGATGCGCGCCGGAAACAGGCCCGCGAGCCTGCCGCCGGCGGTCCGCACCAGCACGGCGCCGGCGTCCACGCCGAACACCGGCGCCGCGGCGAGCGCGAAGGCCGGTTCGTAGAACACGTTAGGTTCAAGCGCACGGGCGGCGAGTGCGCGCCATTCCGCGGCGATGGAGTCGAGCGCTGCAACGCTGCACCACTGACTGCGAAATGCTGGACTGAGCGGAGCGTGCATGGCGGGTCTGCGCTTTAAGAGCGGCCCCAGATAAAGACATGGAATCCGAGCCGGCGCTTTGTCACGAGGAACAGCAGGATGGACTCGACGATCAGCGCGGTCGATGTCGCGACGGCGGCACCCTCGATGCCGATGCGCGGAATCAGCACAATGCAGAGCACCATGTTGATCACAAAGGCGGTTGCATAGACTGCGGCGCAGGCGCGTTGCTCGCCGAGCATGTTGAGCAGCCGCTCGGCCGGCCCGACTGAGGCGCGGGCCATCAGCCCCACCACCAGGATCAGCATCAAGTGAAAGCCATCGATGAAATGCAAGCCGAACAGCGAGAGCAGCGGGCGTCCCATCGCCAGGATGACAATACTTGCTGCGAGCGAGGCCCAGAACGTCCAGCGGATCGAATCGGTGAGAATGCCCTTCAGCTGGTGATAATCCTTGGTGACGTGATACTCGCTGAAGCGATGGCCTACCGCCGCGGACACGGCGAAATGCACGAAGCTGATCAGCATCAGCGTTTTGGCGGCGGCGTAGTAGACCGCGACATCGTCGGGCGAGCGGAGGAGCTGCAGCAAGATGATGTCAGCATGGGTGAGCAGCAGATAAAAGCCTTCGACGATCAGGGTCGGCAGCGAGATCGAGAGCCACGTCTTGACCTCGTAGGTCTTTGGACCCGGGGGAACGGCGTGCGCAAGCCTGCGGTTGAGCACGAAGGTCTGGCCGATCACGGTCAGCATGAGGGCTGCGGCGACCGCTGTCACTGCGGTCTCGGCGGTGGCGGGAAAGTCCAGCAGGCAAGCCGCCGACACGATCGTCAGCATGACCAGGTGCCGCACCACGAATGGCGGCAGCAGCGCCACGTGGATCCAGTTGTACGAGCGCGCGATGCCGTCCTGCATCTGCATCAGGCCGTAAAACGGCAAGGTCGCGCCGGCAATCGAGAGCGGTAGGACGAGATAGTTCGGCAGGTAAGGCGCCAGAATATTGATCGCGAGGATGCCGACCGCCGCAATGACGCTGGCGCTAGCGACCGCGAGCCAGCGGCTACGGGACAGGAAGCCGCGAAGCAGATTGAGCGCGCCGCGCTTGGCGTATTCCGGAACGAAGCGTTGAGCCGACGTGGCAAAACCAAGATCCGACAGATCGCCGATCACTGACACCAAGGTCCAGACATAGACGTAGATGCCGAATTCGAAGCTCCCCATCCAGCGGGCGAGCAGGATTTGCGACAGGTAGATCAGGCCGGCGCTGATCACGCGGATCAGAAAAGCCCCGCCGGCGATTTTTTGCGCGAGCGAACGGTCGCCGGAATCCTTCAGCCAATTCCGGATATGTCCGGTCAGGCCCGCGAGCGGGACCCACGCCTGACGGCTGGCATTCTGCGACCCGGTCAACGCCACCTGGACACTCCCGCGCGGCCGCTCTCGGGCGCGGCGCTCGAAGCGTCCGGCTTAGCAAGGAAGCGTTAACATTCGGTTGGACGGGGCGACTTAGACCTTCGCCGGAACATCCAGTTCCGACAGGGTTTTCTCGACAATTTTGCGCTCGTCCGGACTGAGTGCGGGCTGCGGCGGCACCGGTTCGCCGACGTCGTAGCCCTGGAACTGCAATCCGGCCTTGATGCAAGCCGCGAGGTTAAAGCGCGCGAACGCCTCGTTGAGGCCCCACAGCTTGCGCTGCAGCGCCATCGCCTCGTCCCAGTGTCCGACGCGGCAGAGGTCGTAAAGGCGGACACTTTGCCGCGGCACGATACAGGCCGGCCCCGCCATCCAGCCGACGCCACCGATTAGCATGACGGCCGCGGGGATATGTGCCGAGGCGGAGAACACCTTCATGTTCGGGCAGCGGTTCATGATCGAAAGCAGCCGTCCGGTGTTGGGCGAGGCGTCCTTGATGTATCGGATGCGCGGATGTGTTGAGAGTCGTGCAATCGTTTCCAGTGAAAGGTCACTGCGCTGGAATTGTGGGTTGGTGTAGAGCACGACCGGGACGTCGACCGCGTCGGCGATGGCGCGGAAGTAGGCTTCGACCTGCACGTCCTTGAGCGGGAAGTAGGATTCCAGGATGGCAAGGATGCCGTCGGCGCCGAGCTGCTGATAATTCCTGGCCTGCGCGACGGCATCAGCGGTGGCGGTGGCGGCGACGCCGGCGATCACCGGCACGCGCCTTTGCGCGGCCCTGATGGTCGTCTGCACCACGGCGGTGCGCTGCTCGCTGTTGAGATAGGCAAACTCCCCGGTCGAGCCGAGCGGGGTGAGCCCGTGCACCCCGGCCTTGATTAGGTCGTCGCAGAGCTTGCCCAGCACATCGGTCTTGATGCGGCCCGCCGCGTCGATGGGCGAGACGAGATAGGGAAACACGCCGTGAAGGTCGGATATCGTCATGCCGTGTTGATCGTCTGCGTAGGAGCTTCGGTCAAGCCTCTCCGCGAATGCTCTTCACCCTTCCCTGGAGGGGCAGGGGGAAGCGCGCAAGCGGCAGGCTCCTGCTCAACTTATTTCTTCAGCGAACTTCGCGGGGTTGTCATCAACTGAATGCCGTTGTAACCGCTGATCAATCCTCGCTCGCCTTGAAGCGGTCGAGGCCCTTGAGCGCGAACGGTGCAATCAACGCGAGCAGCGCCACGCCAAGCAACGTCGCCGACATCGGGCTCTGCAGCAGCACCATCGGATCGCCGAGACTGATCTGCAGCGCGCGGCGAAGCTGGCTCTCGGCCACGGGACCGAGAATGAGCCCGACCACCACCGGTGCGACCGGATAGTCGAACCGCCGCATCAGGAAGCCCATGACGCCGAATCCGGCCAGCATCGACAGTTCCACCACCGAGGGCTTGGCCGCGATGGTGCCCATGGTGGCGAACACCAGGATGCCGGCGTAAAGCCACGGCTGCGGGATGGCGAGCAGCTTCACCCACAAG
>Ga0163163_10003930_pt1 | contig 12676 bp, 12 predicted proteins | sample S65metaG_FD_119766 | JGI IMG/M metagenome (GOLD analysis project Ga0163163, IMG submission 119766) | Switchgrass rhizosphere microbial communities from Kellogg Biological Station, Michigan, USA - S6-5 metaG | ecosystem: Host-associated > Plants > Roots > Rhizosphere > Soil | place: USA... | reverse complement strand
GCTCAACAGTCCTTCCGCCAGCATGTAGTCCTGCCGGGCCCGCTCCGACCCCAGGGTCACATGCCCCTTGATGATCTCGCCGGTACGGGGATCGGTGACCGTGTTCCCGTAGCTCCAGCCCCGGGTGAACCGGTGGACCCACTGAATCATGTTGTAGCGCACATCGAGGGGATCGGCGCCCTCGGGCAGCAGCTCCACCCGGAAGGCGTCCTTGTAACCCGCGGCTTCGAAGGCCTGATTCCACCAGCGCGCGCCTTCGAGAATGGCGGATCGGAACGGCTCCGGCGCACCGCGGTCGAGATAGTAGACGATCGGCTGCACCGGCTCGGATACCGCGGCGCGGGGATTCTTCTTCTGAAGCCGGTGCCGGGCGAGGAGCTGATGGACCTGATCGACGCCCAGGGGCGAGGTGAAGTCCATATACTCGGTGGAGAAGAACCCGGAGCGGGGGTCGAACGCGCGCGGGGTGTATCCCGGACCCGGCAACTCGACCAGCGAGGTCCGCTCCCGCATCGTGAGCGCCTCGGGCGTGGGGGCGACATCCCGCACCCAGGCACCCGGGCTGTCGCCGACGAAGGTGATCATCACTTCGATTTCGGTGTTCTTGGGAAATCCCTTGGTTCGCCCCGGATCCACCGCGCTCCGCTGCGCGTCGACGCGATAGGTGCCCTGACGGGTGCGGGCCAGCGCGCCGACAACGTCGTGGACATCCCGCACCACGAAGTCGGTCGCGTCCACCAGAACGGCTCCGTCGCTCTCGGCTTCGACCTTGAAGCCCCAGAGCGTGGAGATCGCGAAGGATTCCTCGACCCCGCGGCGCGCCGCCACGCTGGTATCGCTGGAGCGAAACCCGTAGTTGGGCTGCACCATCAGCACCTTGTTGCCGATGCGCTGGAACCGGACAATGCGCTCACGGCCGATCTGACCCCGATCGATGCCGATATCGTTGGATCCGAGACCGGTCGGCGCGCCCGTGATATAGAGCACCTCCTGGGTGAGGCGGGCCGGGGAGAGCTCCATCCAGAGCTTGCCGCTGGCGGGATCCCAGTACAGCGGAACGAAGCCGTCACGCTTGTCCATGCCCTTGGTCTTGTCGGCAATGCCGGGCAGCGCCTGGGCCTGCAGCGCGATCCCTGGGGGCAGCGACGCCGCGGCCAGGACGAGGCTGAGAGCCGCGAAGCGCGGCAGGGAGCGGGTCGGACGAGCGGCGTTGGCGGTGCACGGGCGCATGAGGCAGTCTCCAGCGGGATTTTGCGGCGGGGAGCCCGGAATCTGGCCGGCCCGCTCCGGTTCCGCCAGAGTTACGGCGGACCCGCGAGGCGCGTTGGGGCCGGGGAGCAGGGTGCGAAGCGGGACCTTGCGCCGGCGGTTACCATAGGGGGTGACGGGATCGGGAACTTTACCGGTCCGAGGCGCGTTTGCCGAGAAGTCCATCCCTTCTTTGCATGGAAACCCATGGGTGAGCTGCTGGCCCGGTTCCTGGTGGTCGCGGCCGGGGGGTATCTGGCGCTGGGAGCGTGCTTCGCGGTGCCGTTCGTGGCCGGCTGGGTCGGCCGTCTCGACCCCGCGGCCCGGGCCGGGACCTGGGGGTTTCGGGTCCTGATCATTCCCGGGACCATCCTGCTGTGGCCGATGCTCCTGACACGGCTCTGGAGGATTCGATGATTCGGCAGCTGCGCGCCCGCCATTATCGAATGGTGATCGTGCTGGCGGTGCTCCTGCCTTTGCTGCTGATCGCCGCCGTCGCCGCACGAAAGAACTTTCCGGTCCGGCCGATCCCCCCCGTATTACTGCACCAGTCCGGCCAATGAGCCTCGAATACCGCGCAGTCAACTGGAACCGCCAGAAGCGGATCTACGATGTGACTCTGGGCGTGGGGACGCCGGTCCTGGTCGGCCTGTTCGCTGCCACCCTGATCGCCACCCACCCCAACGCGACCCCCGAAACCGCGCTCATCCGTGGACTCGGCCTGACCGCGCTGGTGCTCCTGCATGTCATTCTGTGCATCGGGCCGCTGTGCCGTCTCTCTCCCGCCTTCCTCCCGCTCCTGTACAACCGAAGGCATCTCGGCGTCGTGATGGCAACGATAGCCGCCGGGCATGGGGGCTTCGCCCTCTTCCAGTTCCACGCACTCGGCAACCTGAACCCGTTCGTGAGCCTGCTCACCGCGAATACCGCGTTCGCCTCCGTGGCAGGATTCCCCTTCGAGCTGCTGGGCCTGGCCGCATTACTGATTCTGCTGCTCATGGCCGCGACCAGTCACGATTTCTGGCTTTCGGTGCTCACGCCCAGGTTCTGGAAGTCACTGCACATGCTGGTATACGTCGCCTATGCCCTCCTGATTGGACACGTCGCGCTCGGATTGATGCAGGTCGAAACCGGCGTGATCGGCGTGGCGATGCTCGGGGCAGGTGCGGTGCTGGTGATCGGCCTCCACCTCGCGGCCGCAATCCGGGAGCACCGCGTGGATCGGCGCCGCACCGTTCCCCCCGACTGGATTCCCGCCTGTCGGGTCGACGAGATTCCTGAGAAGCGGGCGAGAGTCGCGATGGTGGCCGGTGAGCGGGTGGCCGTGTTCCGCTACGATGGAAAGCTCAGCTGCGTCTCCAACGTCTGCCGTCACCAGAACGGCCCGCTCGGCGAAGGCAAGATCATAGACGGCTGTATTACCTGCCCGTGGCACGGCTACCAGTACCGCCCCGAGTCGGGGGTGTCCCCGCCGCCATTCGACGACACCGTGCCGACTTACAACCTGGCCGTGGAGAACGGGATGGTTCTGGTGGATCCCCGGGCCAATCCCATCGGAACGGTCACGATTCCAATCTCCGATGGTTCCAGCGGGGCAGCGGCGCCGGATTCCGCGCCCTTCTATGTCGGATACTTTCCCCAGGCGGATCCAACCCTGGCGCGCCACACTCGATTGGCGGCGGCGGGCATCGGGTTGCTCGCCAGTAGCGTGATGGTGATCTCCGCCGTGGCCCAGCCTTCCTTTGCCGACTCGAGGTTCGAGTACGGACATCCCCGGCCGGTGACGGGAGTGATCCGGGCGCATCCGTATCCGGTCCTCGACGTGACCCAGGGAGGCACGGTAACCCGCTATCTGCTGGCCGCCGCGGGAAAACACGGCGCCACCGTGGCGGCGGCACCCTACGACGGACGCGCCGCGTCGGTACTGGGGAGCCTGATCCAGCGGGGCAACGCCACGATGCTCGAGGTGGCGGAGATCAGCCCGGCCGATTCGGGAGGCGCGGCGCCATCGCGTCTCCCCCAGACCAGTCTCGGACGCTACACCTTGACCGGAGAAATCGTGGATGCCAAGTGCTGGCTGGGGGTGATGAATCCGGGGGAAGGCAAGACCCACCTGGACTGCGCGGTGCGCTGCATCTCCGGGGGTTTGCCTCCGATGCTGGTGATCCGGGATTCCTCGGGAGCGGAGCGACACCTGCTCCTGACCGACCCCGATGGTGCCCCGATCGGGCGGAGCCTCCTCCCCGCCGTCGGCCGACCGGTGTCGGTGACCGGCTCGGTGGTGCAGGAGGGCAGCCTGCTCTTCCTGCGTACAGAAGCCTCCGGCCTGAAGCTGCTGCCCCAATGACCGCCGTTAACCAGTTCACGCGCCCTGCGCCTCGCGAGACGCCTCCAGGGACGATCATGTCCGGACGGTATGGAGTCCGCTTTGCCCGGAGCGACGAAGACCTGGACCGCGTTCTCCGGCTCCGCTACGAGGTCTTCAACCTGGAGCTCAACGAGGGCCTCAACGGTTCCGTCCAGAGCGGCCGGGACGAAGACGAATTCGATTGCAAGTTCCATCACCTCTTGATCGAAGATCGCACCAGTGGCACGGTCGTGGGAACCTACCGGATGCAGACGGCCCACATGGCCACCGAACACGGCTACTACTCGGCGGGGCTGTTTGAAATCGAATCCCTTCCCCCCAGCACCCTCGCCGCCGCGATCGAGGTCGGCCGGGCCTGCGTGGCCCGGCCCCACCGGAATGGCCGGGTGCTGCATCTACTCTGGCGGGGCCTGGCGTCCTACCTGTCATGGAACGACAAGACCATGCTCTTCGGATGCTGCTCGCTGACCAGCCAGGACCAGCCCCGAGGCGCCGGCGTCCACGCCTACCTGACCGCCCAGGGCCATGTGCACCCGACCCTTCGGGTTCAGCCCCGCGCCCGGCACCGTTGCGCCCTGACGGTCTCCGACCCGGGGACCTCGAAGGTGCCGGCGCTGTTCTCCGCCTACCTGGGAATTGGGGCTCGAGTTCTGGGGCCCCCGGCCATCGATCGGGAATTCAAGACCATCGATTGGCTCGTGCTGCTCGATACTGCGGATCTTCCTGCCATCGTCCATCGGACGATGTTCCGATGACGCGAACCATCCACGGCCCGCCGGGACCACTGGACACTGCCATCGCCGCGCCGGGCCGGCCGAGGCTCCGCGGTGGACGCATTCGGGCCACTACGAAGATTGTCACTGCGGCGGTCTGGACCACGGTCCTGTGTCTCGGCTGGGCACTGGGAAGTGCTGTGATCCTGCTCTTCCCTCGGGCCCGTGTCCGCTGGCGCCACCGGGTCGTTCGCACCTGGGCACGGGCTCTGTGCAACATTCTTGGAGTCAGGATCCACCTGACCGGCACCCCGCCCGAGGCGCCATTCTTCCTGGTCGCAAACCACTTGACCTATATCGATATTTTGCTGCTATATACCCGCGTCGACGGGGTGTTCATCGCCAAGCGAGACATGCGCCACTGGCCGGTCCTGGGCCCGCTCGCCAACCTTTTCAGCACCATCTGGGTCAATCGGGAGGTCCGCCGGGACGCGGTCCGAGTCCTGGACCTGATCGACGAATCCATCGCCCGGGGCGACGGCGTCATTCTGTTTGCCGAGGGAACCACATCGGCCGGGAATGCGTTATTGCCGATGCGGCCCGCACTCTTCGACTGGGCGGCCCGGGAACAATTCCCGGTGCACTACGCGACCCTCGGCTATCGGACCGATCCCGGCGTCCCGGTTCACCTCGTCGTCGGGTGGTGGGGGAACATGCCGTTTCTCAGCCACGCCTGGGACTTCTGCCGACTCCATGGGGTGGACGCGAGGCTAGCTTTCGGCACCACGCCGATCACGGCACCGACCCGAGGCGAGTTGGCGAACCGGGTCGAGCAGGCCATTGCCGCGGAGTTCATCCCGCTGGTGACCACGGAAAGGCTCACCGCATGACCACTCAACTCCCTCTCGAAGGCAACCGCGTTCTGTTGCAACAGGGCCTGGCGCTGCTGGAGACTCTGTCCGACCGGAGCTACACCGAGCCGGTACGTGGGTGGGCGCCGGTCGGAGCCCAGTATCGTCACGTGCTGGAGCACTATCAATCATTCCTGTCCGGAGTCCTCCTGGGCAGCGTGGATTACGATGACCGGCCCCGGAATGCCGTGCTGGAAACGTCCCGGGAGGCTGCCCTGGCGGCAACCCGAAGCTGCATTGCCGGGATCGCCGCACTCGAGGGGTCGGATGATTGCTCCCTTCAGGTCCAGATGGACAGCGGCGCCGGCCCCGAGCGGCCCGACTGGCGGATCAGCTCGGCGGGCCGTGAGCTGCAGTTCCTGTGCAGTCACACCGTCCATCACTTCGCTTTGATCAAACTACTGCTCGAAGGATCCGAGGTTCTGGACCCCAATTTCGGGGTGGCCCCCTCGTCCATCGCCTACCAGCGCGCCGCGCTGCGCTAGTGTGCACGCTGAGCTGGACCCCGCTCCCGGGGGGATACGCGCTCGCCATGAACCGGGACGAGCGCCCCACCCGGGCTCGGGGCCTTCCGCCAGCTCGAAGCGTGGTACGGGACGTTCCCGTGCTCATGCCGACCGATCCCGACGCGGGCGGAAGCTGGGTCTCGGTCAACGGAATCGGGCTCAGCCTGGCCCTGCTCAATCGGTACGGCGAGAGTCCCCGGGATCCCGGCGCGACGTTCACCAGTCGGGGTCTGCTGATCCGGGAAATGGCCTGCTTCGGGAACCCGAGTGAAGTCGAATCGGATTTGAAGCGGCGACCCCTCGAGCGCTATCGGCCATTCACCCTGGTCGTGATGGCTCGCGGCGGCAGACCTCAGGTGTTCGACTGGAACGGGCTTCGGCTCGCCGGTTCGCTGGTGCGCCGACCCGGCCTGGTCCGGGCCAGCTCCGGTTCCGACCAGGCCGAGGCGGAGCGAGTCCGGGGCGGTCTGTTCCGTACGGCGGCGGCCGAGCAGGGAGGACTCACGGCCGCCACTCTGGAGCGTCTGCACCGGAGTCATTTCCCGGAAAAGGGGGCCATCTCAATTTGCATGCATCGCCAAGAGGCAAATACGGTTAGCCTGTCACTAATCACGGTAGATGAGAACGACATCTCCATTTTTTACGTCGACGGCCCCCCGGGAGAGAACGCGGGTGGTCTCCTTCTCCAGTTGTGAAGCGAAGGACCCGGGCCGGCCTACTGGTCTATCTCGGGTTGGTGGCGGCCTCTGATCTCTATCGTGTCCTCCATCCCATTCCCGAGCACCCAAGGCCCTGGGAGCACACCCGCACGGTCAGCTCGGTTCAGGGCGACCGCGAGACCCTCCGACCAGTTCGGCTAGCCTACCTCGACTCGGCCCCGCCCGGGCCCCCCGCCCCACCCGTCGTGGTCCTGCTTCATGGAAGTCCCGGAGATAATGGAGAGGTGGTCAAGCTCGCCCTGGCCCTGTCCGATCGGTATCGGGTTTTGGCGCCCGACCTCCCGGGGTTCGGAGGGTCGAGCCGTCGCATCCCGGACTATTCGATCCGCGCGCACGCTCACTACGTGCTCCAGCTGCTGGATTCGCTCGGCGTCGCGAGGGCTCATGTCGTGGGATTCAGCATGGGTGGCGGGGTCGCGCTCAACCTGGCGGATCTGGCACCGAGACGGGTGGCCTCGGTCACCATGCTCTCGGCGATCGGCGTCCAGGAGTACGAGCTCCTGGGCGACTACTACCTCAATCATGCCATTCACGCTCTCCAGCTGGGCGGACTCTGGCTCATCTACAACGGCATTCCCCACTTCGGGGCGTGGGATGATCCGATGCTCTCCCTCCCGTATGCCCGGAATTTCTACGACTCGGACCAGCGGCCCCTGCGTGGAATCTTGACCCGGTTCCAGGCGCCTATGCTGATCATCCAGGGTGAGAGCGATGACCTGGTTCCCCCCTCTATCGGCCCGGAGCACGCCCGGCTGGTGCCGCAGAGCGAGTTGTTGATGATTCCCGGCACCCACTTCATGGCGTTTCAACACGCCCGGGAGCTGGCCGTCCCGATCGGAAGCTTCATCGCGAAGGCCGAGGCGGGCACCGCGACCACGCGGGCGACGGCGACGCCGGAGCGGATCCGCGCCGCGGAGCTGCCCTTCGATCCCCGAAGGGCGCCCCCCGCCAACGGCATCGGGTTCGTGGTGCTCCTGCTCCTGATCGCCGCCGCGACCCTGGTGAGCGAGGATCTCACCTGCATCGCGACGGGGCTGCTGATCAGTCGAGGGACGGTCGGCTTCGTGCCGGGAACGCTGGCGTGCCTGGTGGGCATCGTCCTCGGGGATCTGCTGCTCTATGCCGCCGGCAGATACCTGGGTCGGCCGGCGATGCGCCGACGACCGCTCCGCTGGATCCTGACCGAGGATGACCTGGCGCGCACGTCGGCCTGGTTTGAGAAGCGGGGACCGGCCGTCGTGATCACCACCCGCTTCATCCCCGGTACCCGGCTTCCGACCTACGTTGCCGCGGGTGTTCTCCATACCCGGTTCCTGCCGTTCCTCGGATTCTTCCTGCTGGCCGCGTCGCTCTGGACCCCGTTGCTGGTCGGCTTCGCGATGCTGTACGGGGACGCGGTGCCCATGGTCTTCGCGGCGTATCGGCGCTGGTCACTCCCTCTGGTGCTCGCGTCCGGCCTTGCCCTCCTGGTCCTGGTCAAGGTGCTGATCCCGGTGTTCTCCTGGCGAGGGCGGCGAATGTTGCTCGGCCGATGGCGCCGGCTCACCCGCTGGGAGTTCTGGCCGATGTGGGCATTCTATCCGCCGGTCCTCTTGTATGTGCTCTGGCTCGGGATCAAGCACCGAAGCCTGCTGCTCTTCACCGCGGCCAACCCAGGCATGCCGGCCGGCGGCGTGGCCGGGGAATCCAAATGGGACATTCTCCAGGGATTCTCGCGTCGTCCCAAGGCGCTCCCGGCGACCGCTGTTCTTCGCGCCGCAGGTTCCCCCGAGGAGCGCCTCAGCCGGGCCGGAGCGTTCATCGCCGAGCACCGCCTGGCCTGGCCAGTGGTGCTCAAGCCCGACGTGGGAGAGCGAGGTGACGGCGTTGCGATCGCGTGGAGCGAGGCGCAGCTGGCGCGTTACCTTCACCATGCCCGCGGCGATGTCCTGGTGCAGGAGTACGTGCCGGGACGGGAGTTCGGCATCTTCTACTATCGAATGCCCGGCGATCCCTCAGGCCGGATTCTGGCGATCACCGACAAGCGATTCCCGGCGGTCACCGGCGACGGAGTCTCCACCTTGGAGAGTCTGATCCTTCGGGATGAGCGCGCGGTTTGCATGGCCCAAGTCCTTCTGACCCGGTTTGCCGCCAGGCTCTGGGAAGTCCCTGCCCCGGGCGAAGTCGTTCCCCTGGTGCACCTGGGAACCCATTCCCGCGGGGCCACCTTTCTCGATGGATCCGCGCTGGTGACGCCCGCTCTCGAAGCCGCGGTGGACCAGTTGAGCCGAGCCTTCGATGGATTCTATTTCGGCCGATACGACGTTCGGGCCGAGTCCGCCGAGGCCCTGCAGCGGGGGCGATTCCGGGTGATCGAGCTGAACGGAGTCACCTCGGAAGCGACCAGCATCTACGATCCGAGCCATCGTCTGATCGACGCCTACCGGATGCTGGGGAAGCAATGGCGCATCGCCTTCGAGATCGGAGCGGCGAATCGCGCCGCAGGCGCTACGGTCGCGACCGCCGGCCAGCTGGTGGGGATGCTCCGGAGCCACCGCCGGGCCAAGCGGGGCCATGTCGCCGCCTGAGCGGTCCGGTCGATATGTTGCAGGCCTTATCGATGCACTCGCCGATTCCAAGGAGTCCTCATGAGTGACCCCGTCTGGCACGATCTGGGTGCGGTCGACGAGCTGACCTCTCCGCCGCTTCGGCAAGTCCAGGTCGGACGGACCCGGATCGCGCTGAGTTACGCCAACGGCAGCTTCGGCGCGATCTCCGGCACCTGCAATCACGCGGGGGGTCCGCTGGGTGACGGCCACCTCGACGGAGAGTATGTCACTTGTCCCTGGCACCACTGGAAATACCATCGGGTCGGCGGCCAGGGGGAGCCGGGTTATGAGGATGAGTGCGTTCCGCGCTACGAGGTCCGGATCGAGGGCGGCCGGGTCCTGGTGAACCTCGAGGCGGTCACCAAACGGCACCGGATTCCTCACCCGCCCCACCCCCTCGAGCGCAAGATCGAGCGGGCCGCCGGACCGATCCGGGTCGCCGGGATCTCCACGACCGCCATGGACATCGCCAACCCGCGAGTCTCCACCTCGGAGCTGCTGCTCGAGGCGGCGCTGTCGCACGCAAAGGCCTCGTGCCACGCGGAGACCCGACTGATCAGGCTCAACCAGCTCAAATTCCGCCATTGTGAGGGGTACTATTCCAAGAGCGCCCACGCCTGCACCTGGCCCTGTTCGATCACCCAGATGGACCCCGCCGACGAAATGGATCAGGTGTACGAGGCGATCGTCCACTGGGCCGACGTCATTCTGATCGCCACCCCGATCCGCTGGGGCTCGGCCAGCTCGCTCTACTTCAAGATGGCCGAGCGGCTGAATTGCGTGCAGAATCAGATCACCATCAAGAACCGGTTGCTCATCCGGGAAAAGGTCGCCGGTTTCATCATCACCGGCGGCCAGGACAACGTCCAGGGAGTGGTCGGAGGTCTGCTGACCTTCTTCGGCGAGCTCGGGTTCCTGTTTCCCCAGTTTCCCTTCATCGCCCACTCGCGCGGCTGGTCGGCGGAGGACATGGAGAACAACGTCCTCCAGGTGGAGCACAGCACCGAGCTCAAGGAGGGGGCCGAGGCGCTGGCGGACCGGGCCATCCAGATGGCGGCGGAGCTGCTCAAGGTGCCCTTCACACACGATCATGTCGCGCGCGGCGGACGCAAGGCCCATCACCTGGCATAAGGAGCGGGATCATGAGCACCGATCGACGGGAGTTTCTGGGACTGTTGGCAGGCGTCGGCATGACTGGCGCGGTTGGGCGGTTTGGCGGGAAGACGGTAGACTCCGTACCGCCCTCCCGCCCTCCCGCCTTACCGCCGTCCGATTGGGATGTTTCATGGACTTCGAAGGTGTCCGGCGCCCACCGCGCGGTGTTCGACTCTCCCGAGGTCTCGGAAGGGCTCGGCCTGCTCCGCACCCTGGTCTGGATCAAGGACTATGGCGACGTGTACGGCGTCGCACCCTCCGACATGAGCGCCGTCGTGGTCTTGCGCCACAACGCGATCTGGATGGTGATGAACGACGAGTTCTGGGCCCATCATGGCGTGGGGTCGGTCACCAAAATCCGCGATCCGAAGACCAAGCTCCCCATCAAGCGGAATCCGTTCCTCGGCCCGACGCCCTTCGCGGACCTGCCACCCCAGGTGGCCGACAACGTCCTGACCAAGGTGCTCGGCGTCGCCACCGTGCTGGCCTGCAACCTGGCCTTTCAGGATGTCGTAGAGAAGGTCAAACCCATGACCGGTGGCGACGAGGCGAAGGCCCGCGCAATGGCGCTGGAGCACCTGGTCCCGGGCATCATCCTGCAGCCCTCCGGTGTCTTTGCAGTGACCCGGGCCCAGGAAGCCGGTTGTCAGTACATGCTCGCCAGCTGAACAGGAGACCCATGGCCGACCGGAGGGAGTTTCTCGGATCATTGATCGCGGCGGGAGCGGCCGCGCGGGTGGACGGGCTCACGGAGCCCTCATCCTCACCCGACCCCGGGGCGTCCGGCGTCACGTGGCTCAAGCGGATCCGCGGAAAGCACCGGGCGGTATTCGACAGCCCGCGAGACGATGTCACCGGAATCCTGCGCGCCTGGATCTGGCTCAACCAATGTCGCGGTCTCCTCGGTGCCAGAGACAAGGACTGCACGGCCGTGGTGGTCCTCCGCCACGCCGGAGCCACGCTCGCGATGAACGATGCCTTCTGGGACCGGTACGAAGTGCCCCTGACCGGTTCCACACCGGAGAAACCCAATATTCCCCGGCGGAATCCTCAAATGACGGGCGTGCTCAAGGAGCTTCCGGGCACTCTGCCGACGCCCGCGAGACCCTGGGCCCAGGGCGTCGGCCTGGACGCACTGATCGACCGCGGTGGAATCGTGGTCGTGTGCGGATTCGCGTTCTGGTATGTCATGTCCCGGGTCATGACTCACGACAAGGTGGACGAGGACCGCGCCCGAGCGGTGGCCGAGTCACATCTGGTCCCCGGCATCTCCATCGCCCCTTCGGGATTCTTTGCGCTTGCCGCCGCGCAGGAACACGGCTGCGGCTTCGTCACCAACGTGTAGGCGGCCCATGTTAGACCAGCGGGTGTTGGCGAAGGTCGCATCCTTTGCCGCGCTGCCGTCGGAAGCCCGCAATGTGCTGGCCAACCGAGGGGTTCTGCTGAGCCTGGGCAAGGGGCAGTACCTCTTCCATGCCGGAGACGCGCCCCGCGGACTCATCCTGGTCCTCGAGGGCCGAGTCCGGGTGATCAACGAGCGCGATGGGCGCCGTCACCTGGTGCATGAGGACTCCGCCGGCGCCACGCTGGGCGAGGTCCCACTGGTGCTCGGCGGCGGCTACCCGGCCAGCGCCGTCGCCGCCACCGCGCTGCGGTGCGCCCTCTTCTCTCGCGAAGCACTTCACGCCGCGATCGCCGCCTCGCCCGAGGTCGCCTGGTTTCTCATGCGGGGCCTCACCGCCCGAATCCGCACGCTGGTGGCCCGGCTCGCCCAGGTCAGCGGCACCCCGGTGCGCCAGGCGCTCGCGGCGATGATTCTGGAGCGCGCGGTGGGAACCGCCCCCCTGGCGCTGGGCGCTACTCAACAGGAGCTGGCCGAATCGCTCGGCACCGTGCGCGAGGTGGTCGCCCGCCAGCTCACCGCCCTCAAGCGCGCCGGAGCGATCCGCTCGGCGGGACGAGGCCTCATTGCGGTGGCCGACCGGAAACAGCTCATCCGGCTGGCCCGCGCCGAGCCAATGTGACGTTGGTCGCATCGGGAAGGGCCCCGTCTCCATAACTTGGGGCACCTCAACCGGAGTCCCGCATCATGACGGCCCGTTCACTCTCGATCTTCGCGCTGCTCGCGTTCGTTCCGTTGGCCTCGGTCCGGGCCCAGGCCGGCCATGATCATGCGGCCATGCACCCCGCCGGCGACTCGGCCTTTAAAGCCATGAAGGACCGTGGCGCCGCGGTGATGGGGGTGGATCAGGACCGCTCGACCCACCACTTCACCGATCTGGCCGATGGAGGCCAGATCGAGCTGACCAGCAACGCCGAGGATTCTGCCGCGACCACCCGGATTCGGAAGCATTTCGGCGACATCGAGAAGGCGTTTGCCGCCGGAGACTTCAGCATCGCGGTCATGGTGCACGATCAGGCGATCCCCGGCACCGACGTGATGAAGGCCAAGGCCGCGGCGATCACCT
>Ga0163163_10003929_pt1 | contig 12679 bp, 10 predicted proteins | sample S65metaG_FD_119766 | JGI IMG/M metagenome (GOLD analysis project Ga0163163, IMG submission 119766) | Switchgrass rhizosphere microbial communities from Kellogg Biological Station, Michigan, USA - S6-5 metaG | ecosystem: Host-associated > Plants > Roots > Rhizosphere > Soil | place: USA... | reverse complement strand
TATAGCTCGACTGAAGAATTGATTTTGCCGCGATCACGACGGCTCCCCCGCCCACGAAGTCTCCGAGCAGCATCCCGAACAAGAACGACAGACCGGCGCCCTGCAGCATCGCCTTGGTTCCGTCCCGATGAGCGACGTGGCCGATTTCGTGCGCAATCACCCCGGCAATCTCGTCGGCATTGTCGGCTTTCTCGATTAGTCCGCGGAAAACATAGACCTGTCCACCTGGCAAGGCGATGGCGTTGGCCTCGTCGCGCCGCACGACCTCGGTGCGCAAGGCGAAAGGTAAAGCGGCGGCCGCCTCAAGCCGGCGCACGATCTTTTCGAGAGCGGCCCGCCCCGGTGCCTCCGTTGCAGTTTGGCCACAATCGAACGACGCGCCCGAATGGCGAGGGTCGAGCATGCCGCGGATCTGCATATCGACGGCGTCGCCGAGCTTGCGCTCGACCGCGGCCGGCAGCAGCGGGGTCAGGCGCTCGGCAATGGCCGGAACACCGAACCAGGCCACGAGAAGAAGAGAGGTGGTGGCGCCGATACTCCAGGCGATCACGCTCAGGCGCTGGCGCCGCTGCAGCGCGCCGGTGCGGTCGACCAAGGCAGCGCGCGCGTCGATTTCGGCGCCAAAGGCCTTATCGGAAATTTCCAGTCGCTCCAGTATGGTGCTGTTAAGGCGTCCCAGGCGCAGAAGGTTATCCGGCGCGGACAATTCCTCCAGTTCGTTATAAGGCCACTCGCTCAGTGCCTGGCCATCATGGCTGGAGATCTGAAGGGAAGCCTGTTTGAGAACGACGAGCACCTCATGCCGCGTGCTGGTGACACCATCGAAATAGACGCCGGCACCGGACGCCATGGGAGCGTTCATCAGTAACTACCCACATTGAGAGCATCGGCGAGACCCTCGCCGATTGCCGAGCTTGGTTGCCCGGTGGCTTTCACGTTCTCGAGCGCCGAAAGACCGGACAATTGCAGCGATTCCATGCCCAGCTGCCACAGGGATAATAATACTGTGGCGCGATAGATGGTCGAATAGCCGAGCGCGACGATCACGTAGCCGATCAAGGCCGCAAGCGTTGCCGCGATTTCGCCGGCAGTTCCCATTTTCCCGATATTGGCCGCAGCCCCAACCATTCCAAGCACGATTGCCGCAACGATACCCATGGCCATGCTGAACAGGATTGCGTACCCGACGAAGCGGGCATAGGCGCCGTACACATTCCGCATGCGCAGGCGCGACTGCATTTCAATCGTGCCGAAGCGTAGCCCGGACGACCACCAGCGCAGAACGACGGCCTGGAATGCGGGATAAAGCAGGGCGGCCATCGTCAGGCTGACCGCGCTCATCAGCATGCCGAAGACAATGGCCGCTCCGAGGTTGGGATTATTGCCTTCGATCTTGCTCATCATGTCGTCGCCGCCTTGCGCAAGCACCTCGGCAAGCGCAGCCCAGTCGACGGTGCTGGCGAATACAACGACGGCGAATGCGAGTGGGCCGATCACGAGGAGCCACATGGGGAAGCCGCGCAGCATCAGCGGCAAGGCGGACGCCTCAAAGCGCCCGGCGAGATCGCCATAGTAGGTATGGCGCATCTTGTAGCGCTCAAGGCTTGTGAGCTGGAACGGATAGGCGAGGCCGAAGGTGAGGGCGGTGACAGCCCACCACGCAATGGCGCGGAAGGCGAAGGCCCACGCCGAGCCCTCCTGATGAAAGCGCAGGCCGCGGTAGATTGTGCGCGTCAGCCGGTAGCTCCGGGCGCGGTAGATCGCATATTGGCCGAGGATTGCGAGCGTCGCAAAGCCGGCCACGCCCGATATTTTGCCGATTGTGCCGAGGTCGAGCGCTGCCAGAAAAATTCCGGCGTAGACCGGAATCAGGATCGCAATCGCTATGAGGAAACCGAGCAGAAGCTCGAGTGCCGTGCCGGCATATTCCAGCGGCTCGCCGGCAATCTCGGTATTCGACCAGAGGAAGCGCCGCACATCGGTCGCCAGCCAGAAGCGATAGATGCCGAGTGTGAACATCAGCAGCGCAGCGCCGCGGATGAGCAGCCGCCAATAGGATCGGCGCTGCCCCAGAAATCGCACGCCGCCGCCCGTGGCGATTCCGCCCACACCAACACTCATCGGTCAGCAGGGATAATAGGTGGAGTAAAACCGCGCAACGATGCCGCTGCCGGGACTGATTTCATATCTTGCATCCAGTAAGCGGCTGCGTATCCGTCGGATCCACAGTCCTTCAGGCGCATAAAAGCTGCTCGCGATGTTGGCCGGATCCTCGTTCCGGGCGTGAATTCTCCGCCCTCCTGTATGGTGGAGGGATACCGGCATTACATGCGATTCCGGAGCGGCACCGCGACACTTTCGACATGCCCGGCAAAAAATCGCAGATTTTGTGACGGCCATCACAGTCCTGATTAACCATCCGGCGGAACAACCGTACCGCGAAGGTTAATAATTGATTAATGTTCAGGTTGGGGTGGGGCGAGATGCTGTCTCGATAGGACAGACTGGAATGAAAACAGGAAATAGTTTGCGTCCGGCCGTGCCGAAAACGGTTACCCCCCTGGGGCGTTTGGCGCAGGCCACCGATCCGAAAACTCCGACGCAGCTGGAACTTTGGTCCAACAGCAATCTTGCAACCGCACGCACGCAGGATGTGGTCGCGCGCACTCGCGTCGACTTCAGCGCCGAACTCGCGGGCGCAAAATTCAGCGAGCTTGATCTGACCGTCAGCGAAGAAGCCATCTGGTGCTACATGCGGCCGGACGGGCCGCCGAGCTTCACGCCAACACTGTTGCACGAACTCATTTCAATGCGACGGCTGTTGCAGCGCCTGTTCGCCGGCTTGCGGCCCGGGGAAAGCGCGCCGGTCAAGTATTTTGTCGGCGGTTCACGCATCCCGGGGATGTACAATCTCGGTGGCGATCTCAATTTTTTCATCAAGAGCATTCGCGCGCGGGACGTCGATGCGCTGCGCGGTTATGCCCACGACTGTGTGGACGTCGCCTATCACATGATGATGGGATTCCATCTGCCGGTCATCACTATCGCGCTCGTACAGGGCGACGCGTTGGGCGGCGGATTCGAAGGCGCCTTGTCGTTCAACGTGCTGGTGGCGGAAAAGCGAGCGAAGTTCGGCTTGCCGGAAATCCTGTTCAATCTGTTCCCGGGTATGGGTGCCTTCAGTTTCCTGTCGCGCAAGCTCGATGTGACGCGCGCCCACAAGATGATCCTCAGCGGACGCGTCTTCAGCGCGCCGGAGCTCTACGAGATGGGGCTGATCGATATCCTGGCGGAGGATGGGCGCGGGGAAGAGGCCGTCCGGGATTACATCTTGCACAACCGTCGCCACCATGCCGTGCACCGACGTGTGCGAGAGGTCGGCATGCGCGTCAATCCGCTGTCGCTCGATGAATTGCGCGATGTGACTGACATCTGGGCTGAGCACGCAATGAAGCTTCAGGAAACAGATCTGCGCAACATGGAGCGTCTTGCCAGCGCGCAACTGCGGCGCGTGCAACGCGTCAATTCCTAGAATCGCCGCCTTCGTCAGGCCGCTTCAGTGCGATCCGAAAGCCGCCCGCGCAATGCCATGCGCACGCGCTCGAATTCCTCATTCAATTTCTTGAGGTGCGCTTCGCCACGGATTGCAAAGTCCTCCGGCGCGATATGGCGCCATCCCAGGCACATTTCGTAGATGCCGCGTGCGCCGATGTTGGCGGCGGCACTGCGCAAAGCGTGCAATTGCTCGCGGAACGCCGCGAGGTCGCCTGAGGCTGCCGCTTCGGCAAGAAAATCGAGAACCTCGCTGCCATCCTTGATGAATTGCGCCGCCAGTTCGTCGACGAAATCCTTGCCGCCGAGCTCCTCGAGCGCATTCAGGGTTTGAACATCGACTGCCGAAGTCGTAGCAGCGCGCAGACGCGGCCGCGCCGTCGGATAGCTGGCGATCTCGGCGCTGCTCGGTGCATCTTGCGCGGGCTTGCCTTCATTGGGCACCAGCGTCGCAATGATCTCGATCAGCCGATTGGGCTCGATCGGCTTTGTAATGCAGGCATCCATGCCTGCCTCTTCGCAGCGACGCGCGACTTCTTCCGTCGCATCTGCCGTGAGCGCTACGACCGGCACGTGCGGCCTGCCGAGCGCTGCGAAACGATAGAGCTTGGTGGCCTCGATGCCGTTCATGACCGGCATGTTGACGTCCATCAGCACCAGGTCGAATTCCTGCATTTCCAGCATGTCGAGCGCCGCTTCGCCGTTGTCGACAAGCGTGACACGATGGCCAGCCCGGTCGAGGATCTTGGCGATCACGATCTGGTTGGTGCGCTTGTCCTCGGCGACCAGGATCGAGAGCGACCTCTCCGCGGGGAGGATTTCAACGCTGCGGGATTCTTCAGTCCTATCACCTGCCATGTTGCCGCGCGCAATCCGCAAGGCGGCAGCGAGCCTCCTCGGATCGACCGGCTCGAACAGGGTAGTAACGAAGCGGCTGCGCGTGATGGACGTCGGTAGCCCCACGATTGGCTCGTCGGTTACCAGTATCAGCGCCGGGGCGGAGCCGAGGTTATCACCGGCGATGCGCCGGAAGGTTGCCTCGTCCGTGTTCATACAGGCCTGCCGGTGGATGATCGCGATCGGCCGGCGCACACCGTCGGCACGCAGTGAAGTAAGAGCAGCGGCCGCTTCGTCCATGTCGGCAACTGCCTTTGCAATCGGCAGGCAGCCGCTCACGACCTTGTGGAGATTTTCATCTCCGCCGACCAGCACGACCGGCGTCGGCGCCATAAGGGACTGCGTCTGGTCCTGTGCCTGGGTCTTGAAGTCGATCTCGAACCAGAACGTGCTGCCCTTTTCGGGGGCGCTCTCGACGCCAATGTTGCCGCCCTGCAGCTCTACGAGCTGCTTGGCGATGGCGAGGCCAAGGCCGGTGCCGCCAAACCTGTCGATGATCGTCTCGTCTGCCTGGGTGAAGCGGTCGAAGATGCGGCTCTGGGCATCGGGACTGATCCCGATGCCAGTGTCGGTGACCTCAAAACGCAACCTTACGCTGTCCGCTCCCCATGCGACGGCGTCGACTGCGATGTTCACATAGCCGCGCTCGGTAAACTTGACGGCGTTGCCGGCAAGATTGGTGAGCACCTCCTCGAGGTGATTCTTGTCGCCGACGAGAAGTTGCGGCGTGCGCGCCGTGCAATGGAACGTGAGCCCGACATTTTTGCGTTGAGCTTCCAGCGCGAGCATGCTGCGGATTTCGCTGAGCATGGACACGAGGTCGAAGTCCGCTGCCTTGACCGTGATGCGGCCGGACTCGGCGCGCGAGAAGTCGAGGATCGAGTTGATCAGGGCCAGCAGCTGATGGCCCGACTTCCCGATCGTCTCAGACATCTCTTCCTGCTCGGAGTCGAGCTTGCTTTTGCCCAGGAGATCGCTCAGCCCGATGATGGCGTTCAGCGGCGTGCGGAATTCATGGCTGATACTTGCAAGGAAGGCGCTCTTTGCACGGTTTGCCTCCTCCGCCTGACGTTTCGCCTGGGAGAGCTTGCGGATCAGGGTCGAGACATAAAGCGGCAGCAGGATCAGGCCAGCCATCAAGCCGGCAGCCAGTCCGCGGTGCTCATGCCAGAACGGCGCGCTGACGATGGCAATCCCGAATCCGACCACACTGGTAGCCGTTGCGGCGAACAGGTAGGGCACGCCGAAGCGGAACCCGTTTCCAAAGATGGTCCACAGGTAGATCGGGTAGAGCGGGGCAAAAGCCTCGCCGCCGACATACATGCCGTAGGAGAACAGGCCAAGGTCCGAAACCATGCCGACCAGGCGGCGGCCGACAGAGATGCCCGGCTGATAGAGCAGATGGACAAAAAGGAAAATCGAAACGATCTCGTACAGTGCGAAATACAACCACTGCTCGCGCAGCATCTGTGCGGCATCGGCTCGGCCGAACATAGCCGCAACGATCAGGTACATGAATGCTGTGCCGCTGAGCGCGAGCCGGTTGACCGTCAGCTCGTGCTCGGAATCGGGTCGATTCCTGAGCCGGCTTGCAACCCACGAAAGGCGGCTGCGGATGCGCAGACCTGGCATCTCGGGCACAAAGGCTTTTCTGAGGAAGCCCAGGTTCATCGTCAGCCTCAAGCGCTGCGTGCCCGTGCGCGATTTTCCTGGACGAAGGCGATCAGATCTTCGGCGCTCATCGGCCCGCCGAAATAAAAGCCCTGGACCTCATCACAGCCTTCGGCTCGCAGCATCGTTGCCTGCTGCACCGTCTCGACACCCTCGGCGACGATCTCAAGGTCCAAGCTGTGCCCGAGGCTCACGATCGCGCGCACGATCGCGGCATCGCTCGGGTTGGACGCAACATCGCGCACGAAGCACTGGTCGATCTTCAGCCGGTCGACCGGGAAATGCTTTACATAGGCGAGGGTCGAATAGCGAGTGCCGAAGTCGTCGATCGAGATGCCGACACCCAGCTCACGCAACTGCTGGAGGTCCTTGGACACCGCATCGGTATTGTGCATCACGATGCTTTCCGTGAGTTCGAGGTCGAGCAGCCACGGATCGAGGCCGGTTTCGGCGAGGACCTTCGCCACCATTAGCGGTACGTTCTGCTTGAAGAACTGGATCGACGACAGATTGACGCCGACACGGGTCGGTGGATGACCGCGCTGCTGCCAAAGTCTCGCTTGCCGGCAGGCTTCGCGCAGTGCCCATTCGTTGATCGGAATGATGAGGCCGTTTTCTTCCGCGCGCGCCAGGAATTCGCTCGGGCCGACGAGGCCGTGCCCAGGGCGCTGCCAGCGCAGGAGCGCCTCCGCTCCGGTAACACGCCCGGTCCGCAAGGCGATTTGCGGCTGGTAGTGGAGGACGAACTGGTTCTTGTCGATCGCGGTGCGCAGATCGGTGTCGAGGATGAGACTTGCGCGCGCGCGCCGATCCATATCGGAGGCATAGAAACGGAAGACCTTGCCGCCGTCGTGTTTTGCCCGGTACATCGCAAGGTCGCTGTTGCGCAGCAGTTCTTGCACGTCGGTACCGTCGGTCGGGTGCACGGTGATGCCGATGCTGGCGCTGAGTGTGACCTGTTCGCCCGCGTGCGACCAGGGCTTGTTGACGGCCTCCAGAATGCGGTTGGCCATGTCCACCGCGTCTTCGTTGCGCGTGACGCGGGTCTGCAGCACCGCAAATTCGTCGCCGCCGAGGCGGGCGACCGTATCGGTATCGCGCACGACAGAGCGCAGCCGATTGGCGACCTCGACGAGGAATTGGTCGCCGACCTGATGCCCAAGACCATCGTTGATGTCCTTGAATCCGTCGAGGTCGATAAGGTGGAGCGCAAACGGGCTGTCGCCGCGGCGCGTGCGGGCGATCTCGCGGCGCAAGCGATCGGACAGCAGCGCGCGATTCGCCAGGTTTGTCAGGACGTCGTGGTGCGCCATGTAGAAGAGGTGGTTCTCCGCCCGCTTGCGATCGGTGATGTCGAGGGAGGAGGTGAGCACGCCAACCACTGCGTTCGAGCAGTCGCGCAACGGTGTTTTCGTGGTGAGGAAGACGCGCTTGGTGCCGTTACAGTCGACGATGTCTTCTTCGAAGCTGGGCAGCGCAGCTTGGGTGCTGATGACCTTGCGATCGAGAGTCTTGCTTCGCGCGGCATGGTCCTCGCCGAACATGGGACGCATGTCGAAGCCGACCGCTTCGGTCGGACCAATGCCCGCAAGCGAGGCGAGATAGGCATTCATGAACAGGATGCGCCCCTGATTGTCGGTCGCGCTGATCATGGCCGGAACGGTGTCGATGACCTGCGCCAGCCGCTCGCTTGAATCGCGTAGCGCTTCCTCGCGCGAACGCTCGGAATCCTTGAGCTCCTGCGCAAGATTTTCGGCGCGTGCAGCGAGCTGAATCTGTTGCTTGCGCAGCTTCAGAAGGTTGCGCGCGCGGGTGACGAATTCCTGGTGATCGACCGGGCTGTTAAGGAAGTCGGTGGCCCCGGCCTCGAGCGCACGCAACCTAAATTCGCGCTCTTCGTAGACCGTGATGACGATGACCGGAACTTCGCCGCAGTGCGGAAGAGCGCGCAGCCGCCAGATGAATTCTGCGCCGTCCATCGACGGCATTTTGAAATCGGTGACGATCAGGTCAGGCGTATTATGTTCAAGCCAAGCAAGGAGTTCGACCGGATTTCCAAAGCTACGGACGATCACGCCGGGCTCGATCGAACCGGCGAGCTTTGAGAAGATCTTCCGATTAGTTTCTCGGTCGTCGAGAATTACGATCTGCACCATCGCGTCCCAGGTCTGCTGCGGCCCCGAGCGAAAAACTGCTCCACCGGACAGCGGACCCTACGCAGTGGGTCATTAAGCGATTGGAGGGACATTTCCTCAACTTATAATAAAAAACTTCCTATTAACCGCGAGCGGGTGCTTGTTTTGCGCCGCTTCGCACGCGCGCCTCCAAAAATCAGCGTCGTTTTAGACCAAGCCGCGTTAAAATCTGCGTGAGATTCCGGATAGCAATCGGCGCAGGAGTGCAATGCGCAGGCGCGTCAGGCGTCCAACCGTCCGGCAACCAGGTCGCCGCGGTCAAAACTCATTTGCGAAAAGTGCTCGCGGTACTCGCCGGGCGTCATCCCGGTGTGGCGTTTGAACAAATTGCGGAAAAAGCCGATGTCCTCGTAGCCGATCTTCGCGCAGACGGCCTGAATCGAGGAGGTGCCAGTCTCGAGCAATTCCTTGGCCGCAGACACCCGTAGCGTCTGGATATAAGCGCCGGGGACACGACCCGTTGCCGCCTTGAAGCGTCGGATGAAGTTGCGCTGACCCATGCCGGCACGTTCGGCGAGATGCTCGATCGAGATGTCGCCGTCGAAATGCTGCTGTAAATATTCCTCAGTCTGGCGGATTTTTTCGTCAGAATGGGGCCGCGAGAGCTGCACCACCGAATATCCAGATTGGCGGCCGCGCGGCATGCTTAACAGCAGTGATTTGGCGACTTTCAATGCAATCTCGTGGCCGCAGAATTTTTCAACCAAATAAAGGCTGAGGTCGATCGACGCGTAAACCCCACCGCTGCAGAAAACCCGACCGTCTTCCGTCACGAATTGCTCGGTCCGCCAGCGAACCTTGGGATAGCGCTGCCGGTAGAGATCCGCGACGCCCCAGTGCGTGGTCGCCTGGCGTCCATCCAGCAGGCCAGCCTCGGCAAGATAGGCGACCCCGGTGCAGGCTGCGGCGATAAGCGCGCCGCGCGCGTGCCATTTGCGCAGCCAGGGGACCAAGGTCGAATTTTTCGCGATATGGTCGAGTTCGTCCCATCCGGGCGCGGCGACAAGAATGACGTCGGTGTGTTTGATGTCTTTGATTGCACAATCAGGAGTCAATGCAAGGGAGCCGGCTGCATTGACTTTGCGTCCATCGACGGATGCCGTTCTCACGCGAAATCGTGGCGTTTCGGTTTCGCCATGCAGCCAGTTCCACACCACGCCAGCGGAATGGAAAATTTCGATGGGAGCAATGGCCGTCGACGCGTAGCCGCGCTCGAGGATCACGACCGTCACGTCGAGCAAGCGATCCGTGGGCCGCGCTTTTGACGTGTGTCGCCTTGACACCGCTCTTTTACGCATGCCCGTTTGCCTTTTGGTCTACCGCAATCGGCTCCCAAAGGCCGACGACGGCGCCCACCGAATCCAGGATAAGTGCAATGCGCGCAACGCCGGAGACGAGGAATGGATCGACCACGACCGTGCCGCCACACCGGGCCGATCGCCCCGCGGCGCGCTCGATATCATTCACCCGCACATAGGGTGTCCAGTGCGACGTCATCCCGTTGTCGAGAAGAGTCTCTCTGAGCTGGTAAATGGAGCCGACGTCGTGATCTGAGAGGCGCAAACGCGTGAAGCTGCCGCCATTCGCCAGCTGCTCGTGCGAGGTCCAGCCGAACAGATTTCGATAAAAAGTCTTTGCGCTATCGGCGTCGGTTGCGGCGAGGTCGAGCCAGCAAAACTGCCCGGCGTCCATTTTACCAATGTGTACCAAGATGCAGGTCTCCTGGCGCGCTATCCAAGTGCCGCCCTTCTCCAAGAAGGACGGCACCCATTTGATCAGGCCGTCTCCGTCATCGGATCGAGAACGGTGCGGACCTCGGTAATCTTTGTCGCCGGAAAGCCGCTGAGCTTGGCGTGCTCTTTCACGGCGGCTTCGCTCTCAGCGCGATAAATGCAGAAGGTCTTGTTGTCGACGACGTAGGAATGCTCCCATTGACACTTGCCGGCGAGTTTGGCCAGCGCGCTGTTGGAAGTTTTTGCGACGTCCTTGTATTGCGCGCCGCTCATGCCCCCGATGCCGGGCACGTCGCGCTCGATCACATAGCGTTTCATTGTCGGTCACTCCGTTTTGTGCGTCTGGAGCAAAAATCGTTCGATCGGCGCCCGGAAACCAGATGTCATTATTGACAATATAGATAGGTGATTGTGACAAAGCTGGCAATGCGTCCGGCAGGCGGCAATTACGGGCGCAGATCTTCCGGATATTCGCCTTGCGACACCATCACCGTGATTTCATCGGTGACGCCGCATGTCAGATAGTGGTGGCCTGACTTTCCTGACGCGGCGAGGGCCTCGACCAGCGCAGCGAAATCGTCCGCCGACTGGGGACGCAACGTCCATTCCAGATCTTTGTGAATAAGCCGCATTCCCGTATCGCGGCGGCTTGCCCGCATCCTGACCGTGATGGTCCTGTCGTCGGCGGCTTGGCAAAACTCGCTCAGCGTCATGGTGCTGGGAACGACCAGCATTTTGCGCAGAAGCGCGCTGAGTGCGCGCATTCCTGCCGCGTCGCCCCAGAGCAGGACGATGGGGTCGCCATTAAACGTCGTGTAATATGCGGATTGCAGCGCCATGGCGCCGCCGGCCTCCCACCGGATTTTTTCAACCTTTAGGCGAGTGGTTGCTTCGGTGGCCTTAAAAAATAAATTCAAATTGTAAGGACTGGGCCGTGCCTACTCCGCAGCCTGAGCGGTCGGCAGACGGTAGTTCTTGAATTGCTGCCGAAGCGTGAGTTTCTGAATTTTGCCGGTTGCCGTGTGTGGAATCTCGTCGACGAAAACCACGTCATCCGGAATCCACCACTTAGCGATCTTGCCCTGCATGAAGCCGAGGATCTCCTCCTTGGTGGCGGTTTCGTCCTTCTTGAGCACAACGACGAGCAGCGGCCGCTCGTCCCATTTCGGGTGGGAAACGCCGATCACTGCGGCTTCCGCCACTTTCGGATGGCCGACCGCGAGATTCTCGATGTCGATTGAAGATATCCATTCGCCACCCGACTTGATCACATCCTTGGCGCGATCCGTGATTTGCATGTAGCCGTAGCGGTCCATGGTGGCGACGTCGCCAGTATCGAACCAGCCGTCCTCCTCGAACACAGTGTCCCCGTTGGCCTTGTAGTAGTTCCGCGCGACCGCCGGTCCGCGCACTTTCAGCCGGCCGAAGGTCTTGCCATCCCACGGCAGGTCCTTGCCATTGTCGTCGGTGATCTTCATCTCGACGCCGAAAGGCGGATGACCTTGCTTCATTTCAATGTCCAGCTTCGCATCGCCGGTAAGTGCGGCGTATTCCGGCTTCATCGTGCACAGCGAGCCGAGCGGGCTCATTTACGTCATGCCCCAGGCATGCACGACCTCGACGCCATATTTTTCCTGGAAGGTCTGCGTCATCGCGCGCGGGCAGGCCGAGCCGCCGATGACGACGCGCTTGAGATAAGGCAGCTTTCCGCCGGTCTTCTCGAGATCCTGCAGCAGCATCAGCCACACCGTCGGCACCGCGGCGGTAAAAGTGACTTTGTAGGTATTGAGCAGCTCGTAGATCGAGGCACCATCGAGCTTGGGACCCGGCATCACCAGCGACGCGCCGACCATCGGCGTGGAGAATGCAAGCGACCAGCCATTGGCGTGGAACAGCGGCACCACCGGCAAAACGACGTCACGGGACGAGAGGCCTTTGCAATCCGGCATCGACGCCATGAAGGCGTGCAGCACGTTCGAACGGTGCGAATAGAGCACGCCCTTCGGATGGCCCGTCGTACCGGACGTGTAGCACATGCCGGCCGCAGTATTTTCGTCGAAGCTCTTCCAGGTGAAGTTGCCGTCGACTTCGCCGATCCAGTCTTCGTATGCAACTGCATTCTTTAATGTCGTCTTCGGCATATGCGCCGCGTCGGTGAGGACGATGTAGCGCTCAATCGTCGGCAACTTGTCGGCGATTTTCTCAAGCAGCGGAACGAAGGTGAGGTCGGTCATCATCACGCGGTCACCGGCGTGATTGATGATCCAGGCGATCTGTTCGGGAAACAGGCGCGGGTTGACGGTATGGTAGATGGCACCGATGCCGAGGATGCCGTACCAGGCCTCCAGATGGCGCCAGGTGTTCCATGCCAGGGTCGCCACCCGATCGCCGAGCTTGATGCCGTCTTTTTCGAGCCGCTGGGCAACCTTCAACGCGCGGGCGCGAATCTCCGCATAGGTGGTGGTGTGGATCGGGCCTTCCACCGAGCGCGATATGACCTCGCGCTCGCCGTGAAACGTGGCGGCATGGTCGATGATGCGATGGCACAGCAATGGCCAGTCCTGCATCAGGCCGTGCATGGCATTCCCCTCCTGGTTATTCGTCTTTTGGGCCAGCGCCCCTCGCCAGCCG
>Ga0163163_10003922_pt1 | contig 12686 bp, 12 predicted proteins | sample S65metaG_FD_119766 | JGI IMG/M metagenome (GOLD analysis project Ga0163163, IMG submission 119766) | Switchgrass rhizosphere microbial communities from Kellogg Biological Station, Michigan, USA - S6-5 metaG | ecosystem: Host-associated > Plants > Roots > Rhizosphere > Soil | place: USA... | reverse complement strand
TTTCTCGGCGGCATCGACGAAGCCAACGACGGATCGCAGGGCGCAGATTTCGCGGACTTCCTCGCGAACGCGGACATCGACGGGATCGCAGACCCCGACCAGGCGCCGAACGAGCCGCCCAAGCCGCCCCAGAAGGACGAGAAGAAGCATGAGTGAGCCGTACGGATTCACGCGCCGCGCCGCGCTGACCGCGATCTGCGCCGTCGGGCTGCAGTTCGCACTCACCGGGCGCGCCCGCGCCGAACCGCCGGCGGCCCAGCCACCCGCGCACACCGAGTGGAACTCACTGAAGCCCGAGGAGCAGAAGATCCTGAGCCGCTATGGCGAGCGTTGGAGCACGTTGCCCGCGGAACAACAGCAACGCCTGCTGCGGGGTGCGCGCCGCTGGCAGTCGATGACGCCGGAACAGCGCGAGCGCGCACAACAACGTTACAAGCGCTGGAAGGAGCTCACGCCCGAGCAGCGTGAGCTGGCGCGGCAGCGCTGGCACCACTTCCGCGAGCTGTCACCGGAGCAGCAGCAGCGTATCCGCCAGGGTTATCGTGGCTTCAACAACCTGACGCCGGAGCAACGCGAGCGCATGCGCGAACGCTGGCAGAATGCCACGCCCGAGCAGCGGCAGAAGTGGCTGGAGAAACGCAGGCAACGACAGGGCAAGCGGCATCCGCCGCCGCCGGCGCCCTAGCTACTGGGCGGCGTTGCCGGACGGCGGCGTCGGGATCTTCTTGGTCTTCGCGCCCGGGCTGGCCCAGTTGATGACGAAGTAAGTGGCCGGTGTATCGCCGACGTTCTGCACGGCGTGCGGCTGCATGGAGGCGAAGAACAGCACCGATCCGGCTCCCACGACGATTTCCCTGCCGTTCACGTGCGCCTGCAACGTGCCTTCCCTGACGATGACCATCTCCTCGTTCGGATGTGTGTGTGGCTTGTGGGACGCCGTGTGAGGATTCAGCGTGGTGATGTGCATCTCGAGCTCGTCGAGCGTGCGCGTCGGCTGACGCACCACGTTGCGCAGTTCGCCCACGTCGGTCTTCTTCGCCTGCAGGTCCTGCCATTTCCACGCGGTGGAATCGAGCAGTGCGCCAGGTTCCTGGGCGACCGAAACGCAGGCGAGGGTGATGCCAGCCGCGGTGATGCCGGCCACGAGGTCGCGACGCGTGATCATGGGACGTCTCCGTGAAGGTGTCCGCAGCCTACCAAGCGCGATCGATTGGCTACAATACGCGCGCCTCGAACCACCACCGGAGCGAATGCGTGGCGTCCAAGTCGGAAGAGTTCTTCGAAAAAATCCTGTTCGCCTCGCGCTGGATCCTGGCGCCGCTGTTCCTCGGCCTGTCGCTCGCATTGATCGCCCTGGGCTTCAAGTTCTTCCAGGAAGCCCTGCACGTGTTCACGATACTGCCCGGCATGGACGAGTCGAACCTGGTGCTGACCGTGCTCGCCATGATCGACATCGTGCTGGTGGGCAGCCTCATCATCATGGTGATGTTCTCGGGCTATGAGAACTTCGTATCGACCATCGACGCCAAGGGCTCGGATTCGTTGAACTGGCTCGGCAAGCTTGATGCCGGCACGCTCAAGCTCAAGGTCGCGGCCAGCATCGTCGCTATTTCCTCGATCCACCTGCTGCGCATCTTCATGCAGGTCAGTGGCAAGGACCAGAACGGTAACGACCTGTACACCAGTTCGCAGATCATGTGGTACGTGATCCTGCACCTGACCTTCGTGGTGTCGGCCGTGTTGTTGGGCGTGCTCGACCGCATGGCGTTCGCCAGGCACCGCGATCACTGACGCGTGGCGCGCGCCTGCGTCTTGCGGCACAGCTGTTTGCGCTGCTCGAACTGGGCGGGATAAGGCTCGAGCCCCATGGCGGCACGACGCGCATCGAGTCCCTCGGGCTCGGCGATCCGTGGCGCCAGTGACTGGCCACCGACGCATTCCATTTGCGTGGCATAAACCTGCGGGCGCCCGGCGTGGATGGCCACGCGATCGACGAGGGATGCAAAGTTCTGCGGATCGGTGTCGCGTGTCTCGAGCTTGGGCTGCAGCAGGTCCGCGATCGCAGCCTGGTAGTCGGGATCGCCGTCGGCGTGCTGCACCATCAGCCACGCGGCCTGGTCTGCGGCCTTGCCATGGCGGCCGGCATCGAACCACCCCGCTGCTGACACCTGGGTCTTCAGCCAGCGCAGGTTTTCTTCGTCGGCCGTGCACATGAGGTTGAACAGGTACTCGTCATAGGCGCGTAGCGCCGGCGTCGGCCGAGTCTTGCCATAAATCTTCCCGCCTTCAAAGGAGCTCAGCGAGGCGCGGATTGCCTGGTCGACCAGTGTGCGGCGGAACAGCTCGCGGGAGGCCGGATCCTTCGCGTTCTCCCAGTCCCTGATCCAGCGTTCGAGGTGCGCGAATCGCTTGCGCCAGTTGCCGCTGGCCCGCGCGCCGGCCAGCGCCTTGTCGAGCGCCGTGCTCAGGCGGTGGAATTGCCAGCTGAGCGCGCGATACGCGCTGCCATCGTAGGCGGCGCGTGCCAGCGCCAGCTGGACGCCGAGCTCGAATTCATCGGGCCGGAGGCAGCCGCGAGACAGAGGCGGCACGCCGGAATCGCGTCGTTCATCGGCGCGCACCGAAGCCGCCGTTTCGAGCATCAGCAGGGTGATCTCGCCGTCGTGCGAATTGCGAATCGCGGCGAGCAGGTTCTCGCGCGCCCGGTCTGGCAGCGCCGCGATTTCGTCGATGGTGGGAGTGCGGATGCCCGCGATCGCGAGCGACCCGGCGAGGCACCAGGCCAGGAGGCCGATGCGCAGTGCGGGCCGTTTTGGCTCGCTGCGCGCCACGGCTCTCATGCCATGACGGTACGCCTCGGGAACTTACGAATGGACTACGAGCGCCGCAGGGCGCGTCGCATTTGCGACGCGCCTCACGGGATCAGCCCACCGCCTTGATGGCGTTGACCAGCTCGGCCGCCGCCTTCTGGCCATCGCCGTACAACATGCGCGTGTTGTCGAGGAAGAACAGCGCGTTCTCGATGCCCGAGAACCCCGCACCCTGGCCGCGCTTGATGACGATGACGTTTTTGGCCTTGTCGGCGTTGAGGATCGGCATGCCATAGATGGGCGAGGACTTGTCGGTGCGCGCCACCGGATTCACCACGTCATTGGCGCCGATGATCAGCGCCACATCGGCGGTTTCGAATTCGGCGTTGATCTCGTCGAGGTCGGAGATCAGGTCATACGGCACGCCGGCTTCGGCCAGCAGTACGTTCATGTGTCCGGGCATGCGGCCCGCCACGGGGTGGATGGCGAACTTCACCGTGACACCACGATCGATGAGCAGCTGGCACATCTCCCAGACCTTGTGCTGGGCTTGCGCCACGGCCATGCCGTAGCCCGGCACTACGATCACCTTCGAGGCGAACGCCATCATGACGCCCACGTCGGAGGCCTCGATGGGCTTCATCGATCCGGAAACCGCGGTGGCCGCGCCGCCGCCACCCGAGCCGAAATCCGAGAACAATACGTTGGCGAGCGAGCGGTTCATGGCCTTCGCCATGAGCTGCGTGAGCAACGTACCGGCCGAGCCGACCACGGTGCCCGCGATGATCATCGCCGCGTTGTTCATCACGAAACCTTCGAAGGCCACGGCAAGACCGGTCAGCGCGTTGTACAGCGAGATGACCACGGGCATGTCCGCGCCGCCGATGGGCAGCGTCATGGCCACGCCGAACAGCAGTGCCAGCGCGAAGATCAGCGAGACATGCAGCGGGTCCGCGCCATGGTGCATGACCACGATGAAGCCGACGACGAGTGAGCCGAGGAACAGAAGTCCATTCACGAACTTCTGGCCGCCGAAACGCACGGTCTTGTTCAACACGCCCTGCAGCTTGGCCCAGGCGATCAGGCTGCCGCTGAACGAGATGGCGCCGATGATCCCGCCGATCACCGCCAGGGTCATGACCACCGTGCTGTGCTGAACGGGCGCATTCACCGCATTGGCGAAGGCCGCTCGGTACAGCTCCACGGCGGCGATGGCCGCGGCCGCGCCGCCGCCCATGCCGTTGTACAGCGCGATCATCTGCGGCATGTCGGTCATGGCGACCTTCTTGCCACTCCACCACGCGATGATGGAGCCCACGACGATGGCGGCAATGATCAGCTCGAAGTTGCTCATCCCCGGGTAGAGGAAGGACACGAGGGTGGCCACCGCCATGCCGGCTCCGGCCCAGAGGATGCCGCTGCGGGCGGTCACGGGTGAGCTCATGCGCTTCAGGCCCATGATGAACAGCGCGGCCGTGAGGAAGTAGCTGATGTCGATGACCAGGAATCGGCTGGCGACTCCCGGCGCGTGCATGACGTCCATCAGTGACCGCCTCCGACCTTCCTGGCTCCGGAGGACTTGAACATCTCGAGCATGCGCTCGGTGACCACGTATCCGCCGACCGCGTTGCCCGCCGCCAGCAGCACGCCGATGAAACCGATGATTTTCTCGAGCGGCGTGACCGCGCCGCCCAGCGCCACCATGGCGCCCACCAGCACGATTCCGTGCACGAAGTTCGAGCCGGACATCAACGGTGTGTGCAGGATCACCGGCACCTTGGCGATGATCTCGTAGCCCGTGAATGCGGCCAGCATGAAGATGTAGAGAGCAACGATACCTGTCATGTCCTAACCCTCGACCGCTTTGCGGGTGGCTTCGTGCTTGATGGCGCCATCGTGCGTGAGCACGGCGCCGGCAAATACTTCGTCGTTCCAGTCGATCTTCAGCTCGCCGGACTTGTCGATGGCCGGCTTGAGGAAGTTGAAGAGATTGCGGGCGTACATCTCGCTGGCGTTGTAGGCCAGCGAGCCCGGCAGGTTGACTGGACCAATCACCTTGACGCCATTGGCGGAGATCACGGTCTCCCCTGCCTTGGTGATTTCGCAATTGCCGCCCTGCTCGGCGGCGATGTCCACGATCACCGAGCCCGGGCGCATGCGCTCGACGGCGGCCTTCGAGATGATCACCGGGGCTTTGCGACCCGGCACCGAGGCCGTGGAAATGACCGCGTCGGCGGCCGCGATGCGTGAATCCAGCGCTTCCTGCTGCTTCGCCTTCTCCTCGGGGGTGAGTTCGCGGGCGTAGCCTCCGGCACCATCGGCGCTGACGCCGGTTTCGACGAACTTGGCACCCAGCGACTTCACCTGTTCGCGGGTTGCGCTACGCACGTCATACGCCTCGACCACTGCGCCGAGGCGGCGCGCCGTGGCGATGGCCTGCAGTCCCGCCACGCCGGCGCCGATGATCAGTGCCTGCGACGGACGGATGGTCCCGGCCGCCGTGGTGAGCATTGGCATGAACTTTTCGAGATTGCTGGCGGCGATCAGCACCGCCTTGTAGCCCGCGAGCGACGCCTGCGAGGACAGGGCGTCCATGGACTGCGCCCGGGAAATGCGCGGTATCAGTTCCACCGAGAAACTCGTTATTTTCCGGTCGCGCAGTGCCTTGACCTCGGCTTGGCGTGCATGGGCCTGCAGGAAGCCGATGACCACCGCGCCGGGTCTGAGCTGGGCGATCTGCTCCAGGCTCAGGGGGGCCACGGTCAGCACCACGTCCGCCTGCGAAAGGATGGCCGAACTACTGGCCCATTCCCCTTTTTTGTACAGGCCATCGGGGAACTGGGCGCGCACGCCGGCCCCCGACTCCAGCACGACACGCGTGCCCGCCGCCGTGAACTTGTCCACGACCTCGGGTACGAGACTGACGCGAGTTTCACCGGGCGCGCTTTCACGCAGCGCGCCGATCGTTATAGGCATTGGGCTTGACTCCCCCGTGATCCAGGCCGTGGCTGTTGCGCCAAAGGCCTTCTTTTCCCGTGTTAAATGAATGTCTTGCGGCGTTGAATTCTCGCACAGGACTGGCTTATCTTACACGCGCAATGTTGGGCATCGATCTGGAAAAGGCGGATCACGGGCTCACCAACGATCTGCTGTTGATTGCGGGCAACGTAAGTCGCGCGCTCTCCCAACTCGTGCTCCGAACCGATGTGTCGGGTATGCCGCTCGAGTGGATCGATTACAAGGAAGCGGCGCGCCTCTACCACCAGGAACAGGTGGCCTACACCTGCGGTAGCCCGCTGTTCAAGCTCTACGGCGGAGTGAGCGCGCTCACGGGCTTCCGCACCGTGCTCGAGGTGAATTCAATCGTCGCCACGGTGGGGCACACCGGCAATCCCGGCAACACTCGCCACGATTACGTGCCGCCGCTGAACAACCAGACGCTGTTTCGTCGCGACGCGCATTTCTGCCTGTACTGCGCGCAGCGATTTCCCGTCAAAGAGCTGTCACGCGATCACATTCGTCCGTTCTCGCAGGGCGGTCGTGACGTGTGGACCAATGTCGTGGCCGCGTGCCGCCGGTGTAACAACCTCAAGGCCTCGCGCACACCCGAGCAGGCAAAAATGCAGCTCATCGCCGTGCCGTTCACGCCGACCTACGCGGAATACATTTTCCTGAAAGGCAGGCGCGTGCTCGCCGACCAGATGGAATATCTGCGCGCCCACTTTCCGCGGCACTCTCCGCTGCACGCGCGCATCAAGCGATACCTGAGCTGATTATTGCTCGGTGACGCGGAGCCAGAACCGCGCCACGACTTCCTCGTGATCCGGCGAATGCCCGCGCACGAGCATGTCGTAGTCGCCATTGCCAAAGGCGGCGGGGTCGGGAATCGCGAAAGCTAGCAGTGTTCCCGCCGGCGGAACCTGGCGCGGCGAGCGCCAGGCCACTACCGAGCTGCCGCGATTTACGAGTTCCAGTTCATATTCGTCGTACTGCGGGGTTTGCGGTGCCGCGCCGCCCGCGCATTCGAGCTCGATCGAGCCGTCCTCGCAGGTCAGCACGACTACGTCGGGTTCGACGGTGAGCTCGCGCGGCGCATCATTGCGCGCCACGGTGACGTCGGGCGACGTGCCGAGTCCGCGAACCGAGCTGAGTCGCACGGTGCGCGGCGCGGTGTAATGAGGCATCGCGATGCTGGCCGTCAGGCTGACGCCCGACGGGCTCTCGCGATCCGGCAAAACGAGACTGAGTCCGAGAGTAGACAGCGCCAGCACCAGGCTGGCGGCCACTGCCATGCGCCAGCGACGATCGCCGTGGGCTTCGACATGCGCGCCGCGCTTGAGCCAGCCTCGACGGGCTGCGCTGGCGATGCCGCGCCGCATGCGGCGCTCCATCTCGACTTCAGCGGCGAGTTCGGGTGAGGCCACCAACCAGGCTTCGAATTCGGCGCGTTCCGAGCGCGACAGGTCGCCCGCGACATAACGCGACACCAGCCTGGTCTGTTCTTCCAATGAAGGGCGATCCAGAGACTTCATGAGTGACTTGTGTCACCAGCTGCCAAAATGCCTCACCCAAAACGTGAAAGAGAGCAGGAAGGGCAACAAAAATGAGGTGATCCGGGGGAACAGCGCCAGGTGGGGCGCCCGTCGTTCGATGATCGAGCGCAACCGGCTGCGGGCGCGCATCAACACCCGGTCGAAATGCTTAGGGGAAAGACCGAGCTCGCGGCACAACTGCTGCTTGTCGCTGCCTTCTAGATAGAAACGGATCAGCAGCTGGCGATCACGCTGGGTCGGCAGTTCGTCGAGCAGTGTCATGACGGCCTGCGCCAGATGGCGATCGTCCGCGTCGGACAAATCGCTCTGTTCCATTTCCAGGTTCTGCGCGAGCTCGTCGACGAGCTCCGAATCCACCACGGTCTGCTGGCGCAGCATCTTGCGCGCCTGGTTCAGCGCCAGGTTGCGCGCCGTGGCCGCCGCGAATGCGAAAACCTTGCGCGGGTCGTCGATGGTGCGCGCGCGCAGTCGCTCCACCACGATGTGCAGTGTTTCCTGGGTGAGATCCTCGGGGTCGATCCAGCGGTGAAATGCGCCAAAACGCAGGACCGCCAGTACGCCGGGACGCAGCGCCACCAGCATGCGCGACTCGGCCGCGCGGTCACCGCCGAGGGCCGCGGCCACGATGCGTTCGATCTCGTCGACCGACACGCCACTCATGTGTCGCCCACCCGCCGAGGGTAGTTAGTTGCAGCCGAGTGCTTCCATCGCGCTGTGACAATCCGCGCCAGCGTCGAGTCTGCCAAGTTCACGAAGGAAGTCGACATTGATCCATGGATACCGCGAGGTCCCGCTGCTCTTGCTCCTGCAGAACAGCAGCTGCTTTATTTCCTGGGCACCGCACTGGTCGAGCGGTGGGCTGCCCCAGACGAGAGCTACGGCTCCGGAGACGTATGCCGCCGCACTGGACGGGCCAGCCGCTTCGGACAACATGTAGCTTTGCGCGGAATTCTCTGTGGTTGTCACCACGATGTCCACGCCAGGTGCCTGAATTCGGCCGTCCGTCGCATCCGGCACCCCCTTAGGATTGAACAATTCGTGCCCGCGCATATCGGTGGGCACGGCCGCGAGTACGCCCGGCAGGCAGCGATAGCGGGACGGGTAGTACTCGCGCACCGACTCGTCGCTGTCCAGGCTGGTGGCATAACCCGTGACCACCAGCCGTTTGCCCTGCGCGTCGCCGGTCACGGCGTTGCGGATCGAGCTGGCGATGGCACGGCTGTCCACCGGCCATTTCGCGCTGATGTTGACCACGTCGGCGTTCGCCCGGACGGCGCCGTCGATGCCCTCGGCGATGGTCGACAGGCGAGCCAGCAGGCCGCGATCGACCTGGCTGATGACGATGGGCACCAGCCGGCTGTGGGGCGCGACGCCCACGACCCCGATGCCATTGTTCATGCGTCCGCCGATGGTGCCCGCCATCTCCGTGCCGTGGGGAAAACAGCGCCCACTGGTCGCGCAATGGGAGTTCAGGAAGCTCCCTTGTGAATGCGCCGGCTGGTTGAAACCGACGCGGTGCACGACGTTGAGCGCGAGATCTGCGTGGTTGGCATCGATGCCGGAATCCAGCACGGCCACGATGCGGGGTACCGAACGCTCGGCCACCATCGAGTCCCAGCCGATCTTCGCGTGGCCCCACAACTCGTCCATGCACGGGTCGTTCGGGAAGGAGGCGCGCGCGCTGCGACGCCAGCAATCGTTGGCGATGTCGGCAGCGGCCGGAAATTCGATCGAGGTCGTCAGGAAATCAGGGCCGTCGCAGTCCGGCTCGAAGTACTCGATCTGCCGGGCGCGGAGGAATTCCTCGAGCTGCACGGGGCTGACGTCGGGCTCGAGCTCAGCGACCACGAAGCGCTGCGCGCGCTCGACCGCCTTGACGTGCGCAGCGCGCGACAGCCATACGGCAAGCCGCCGTACGTCGAGACCATTACCCGGAAACAGGATGAAGCGCGGCGCGCCGACCGCGCCGATTGGCTTGCGCTGCGCGAGCGCCTCGTGGCGGCGCGAAAAAGTGCCGGCCCACTTGGCGCAGGCCACGCGCATGTCGAAGGGCGCCTGGCCAAGCGAGCGGAAATATTCCTCGACGGCGATTGGCGCCCGCTCAGCGGGCTCCGATGCCCCGCCTTCGACGCAGACCGGCGGAAGGGCTGCCCAGGTCACGGAAGCGCCGAGCGCCGCCGCCATCAGCAATGGCAGCAGCGCTCGAACGGGACTGTGCCTGGGCAAGCAGTACCCTCATTCGTTGCCGACGGCGACGCCACCACCGGTAACACGCGAAGGCGAATCCACCAGGATCGCGATCGAGTGTTTGCCGCCAGCGCCCTGCACGAGGAACACGATCAGGTCGTGCAGCTCCACGCCGTCCGTGGACTCGGGTTGCAGCGCAATTTCCCTGCTGCGCATGCGATGGCACGCCGAGAGCACTTCGCCATCGCCCGCCTTCACGTCTTCGACCGAGCAGAACCGCGTGCCGCGCGTGAACGTCAGCGTGACCGAGCAGGGCACCGCCAGGTCGCTACGCCACGGCTTGCGCTGCGTAGCCGCCTGACGCGTGCAGACGCGCACCACCTGGTCAGTGGAGTCATAGATGAACGTGAGCTTGCCACCAACCGGGATGTCGTCGGCGATCGTCGAGCTCTGGATCGTGATCTCGCGCCCCAGCCACCCGGCCAGTGCGCTGTCGATGCCGGTCGCTGCGCCCACCAGTGTGGCGCCCAACAGCAGCGCGGCACCCACCCCAAATGCGCGCTTCCTAGCGCCACTACCAAACTTGCTGAACATGAGCGAGGTCTCCTTCAGATGAATCAAACTACCCGCGGCCTCACGGAAATCCGTTGGCCCGGACCACGAAACTCGACCAGACGGTGCTGGCGGTGATGCCGCGCGAACGCAGCTGGGCGCGGTGCAGCGCTTCCGCCGGCTGCGGCTTGGCGCGGTACGCGCTGTAAAACTCCTTCATGAAGCGCGCCGTCGACGCGTCTTCGATCGGCCAGAGCGAGGCCACGACCGCGCCGGAGCCGTTGGCCAGGAAGCCGTAGGTGAGCCCGAGCACGCCTTCGCCGCGCAACTCGCTGCCATCGCCGGTGGCGCAGCCAGACAGCACCACGATGTCGGCGCGGACTCCGCTGCGCGTGATTTCGCCCACCGTGATGCGGCTCTCCGCGACGCGGGCGCCGTCCGCCGCGTATTCGCTGAGATAGAGCGCGGACTGCTCCGGCGAATCCTGCCGGGCGAGCGCATGCGTGGCGAAATGCAGTACCGAAAGGTCCGTGAACGGCAGCGAATACACGCGTGACGGCGTGGCATCGAATCCGGCTAGCGAAATGGCTTCCCCCGGGCCCAGCGCCTCGAGCACCGCGCGGGCCTCGAGCCCCGAGTAGGGCAGACGGGTGAGGTTGTTCGGTGAAGCTTCGGGCGGACCGCGCAAGGTGCCGCCATTGCTGCCCATGGCCAGCTGCAGGCGACGGTCGTCCGCCGCGTAAACCGGGTCGGAGACCACGGCGACGCGTCTGTGATTCTGCGTCGTGCGTGGATGACTGTTCATCGCCAGCGCGAGCGAAGGCGCATAACCGAGCACGAACCTGTCGAGCAACAACTGGTCCGCACCGCTGCCCGTCGATATCGCCGCGAACGGCACGCCGTTCAGCGGGCCGTCGGGAATGACCAGCAGGCGACCTGCATCGAGTCCATCGACGAGTCCGCTCAGCAACATCGCGCCGAGAGCGCGGGTAGCCGGGCCGGAGCCTGCGCCAGCTCTGCGTGCGCCCAACGCGGATGCAATTTCTTTCTGTATCCGCTCCAGCCCGGGAAGCTGCTTGTGGCGCAGCTCCGTGCGCGTGAGCACCCAGGCATGCGATGCAAAATCGCCGACGAAGTAGGCCAGCACGGCGGTGTCGCGCGGCAGCGCGTCCTGTACGTCCCGCAGCGACTCCGCCAGCGGCAGCTCCCGGGCCCGCACGGCCGCGCGGGTCGCGTCGACTTGCGCACGCGTCTCCGCGATACTGCGACGCAACTGCACGCTGTCCGCGTCGTTCGCGTCCGACTGCCGCTGCGCCCTTGTCTCGAGGCGCAGTTGCAATGACGTCAGCCTGGCGCGCAACTCTTCCGTGTCCGTTTGCGAGGGTGTGCGTCCCGGCGACACGGCGAGCTGATCCGCCAACGAGCGGGCGCGCACTCGTTCTGACGTGCGGAAGGCCTGCCAAGCGCCATCGGTTCCGCCGCCGGCGAAGTCTGCCGCGATCCGGGCCTCGTACGGCGAGTAGCGCGACGACACGAAGCGGGCTCGCCACTCCGGATTCGCCGATTTGGCACGGATGCGTCCCGCGATGGCCACCGCTTCGTCGGCGGCGGCGGAAGCGCCGGCGATGTCGTGCGCCTCGAGCAGTGCGCGCGACAGCTCGGTATTGGTTTCGATGCGATTGAATTCGAGTCCCAGCGTGGCGTACTGGCTGTCGGCGCTGCGCAGGTCGGCGATGGCGGCCGAGTCTTTCCGTTGTGCCTTTCGCAATCGCGCGCGTTCCTGCGTGGCATTGGCGCGCGCCAGCGGATTCTGCGATTCGAACGCCAGCGCGAGTTCCGCTTCGGCGGCATCCAGCTTTCCGAGCGCGCGCAATTCTCCAGCGATCAGCACGCGCGTACGCGCCAGCGCGTGAGGGGCGGTGTCTATCTCGGTGGATTTGCGCAGGTACTCCAGCGCCGTATCGTGCTGGCCGAGTGCGGAAGCGGCGTTGCCCGCGACGCGCAGCGCGCTCGCCTGCGCCGCGCCATTGCCGAGGCGCTCCTGTGCCGCGATCGCCATGCGGAGGATGTCCAGGGCCCGCTGCGTGTCGCCGATCCGGAAATACAGGCCGCCCAGCGCATTGAGCTCCGTGGCCCTTTCCGCTTCCTTGCCGTGCGCGGTGTACAGCGCCAATGCCTCGTTGTGCAGCGTGAGCGCACGGTCGAAGTCACCCAGCGCGATCAGGCAGAAACCGAAGTTGCCCAGCGCGACGGCGTATTGGTAGGGCTCCTTTTCCTTCTCGATCATCGGCAACAGCGCTTCGTATTCCGACGCCGCCTGCGCGATGAAGCCGCGCCGGTTGTGGACCCAGGCGAGATTCGCGAGCGCAATCGCCTGCTCGCGCGCGTCGGCGTTGGCCCGGGTCATTTCCACCGCCTGCGCGAACAGCCGCCCGGCATTGTCGTAGTCGTCGGTGTACAGCGCGTGCAGACCACGCATGTTGACGGCGTACGCCGCGCGGATCGGCAGCGCGTGCCCAGCGAAATATCCGGCGCTTGTGCGCAGGCGCCGCGCGGCGTCGTCGAACATCGCGCGCTTCTCCGC
>Ga0163163_10003921_pt1 | contig 12688 bp, 10 predicted proteins | sample S65metaG_FD_119766 | JGI IMG/M metagenome (GOLD analysis project Ga0163163, IMG submission 119766) | Switchgrass rhizosphere microbial communities from Kellogg Biological Station, Michigan, USA - S6-5 metaG | ecosystem: Host-associated > Plants > Roots > Rhizosphere > Soil | place: USA... | reverse complement strand
GATTGCCGGTCACCCACCAGCCACCCCAGCGTTCAGTGGGCGGGCTCGCGTGCACCGTGTTGTAGCCGTTGACGTACGAGATGTCGTCCGGCAGCGGGTGCACGCTTTCGACCATCAGTCCCGGAACACCGAGCGTGTCCCATGAGAGATGGCAGGCCAGGCAATCATTGTTGCGCTTCAGTTCGGGCGATCGCGTGTCTTTCTGATCGAGCTGGTAAAACACCACGCCCTGCGACGGATCCTGCGCCGCCACCTCGAGGATGTCGCCGCCACGTACCCATCCAACCGCCACAGTGTCGGTGAAATAGACCGCGCGAGGATTCCGGTAGTTGATCCGAGGGGCCTGGAAGCTGGTCTGTGAAAACACCAGCGCCTGCGATTCGGCCGGCACGTTCAGCGCGTCGAGCAGCGATTTGAGATAGCCGTGGACCGGCTCGAATTTCAACGTCGCGGTGCCCGCGCGCAGGCGCTGATTAAGCGCCGCGCCCGGGTCGTGAGTGTCTGCGGTCGAATACCGGATTGCCGCGTGGTCGCGTGAGCCGACAAAGGCGTCGCGCCGCTGCGCAGATACGCCCGCGCCCACCAGCGTAAGCAGGAGGAGACCCGCCGTCAGTCGGAACCGGGGCACGCGAGCCACACAGTAATTGTAAGGGCGAGGCTATGATTCAGGTTGACCCTATGAGCAACCTCGTCACCAGCACCACCACCAACGACATCGCCGTCATCACCATCAACAATCCGCCGGTCAATGCCCTCAGCCAGGAAGTGGCGGATGGCATCGATGCCGCCGTCGCCCGCGCCCAGGCCGACCCTGCCGTTCGCGGCATCGTCATCAACGGGGCGGGCCGGACGTTTGTGGCCGGCGCGGACATCAACGCCCTGGAAAATCTCGCATGGGGCAGCGGCAGCGGCGCGCCCGACATGCATGAGAGTCTGTCGCGCCTCGAAGATGGGCCGAAGCCCGTCGTCATGGCGCTCCACGGCACGACGCTCGGCGGCGGCCTCGAACTGGCGATGGCCGGCCATTACCGGGTCGCCGTGGCCGACGCCCAGATGGGGCAGCCCGAGGTGAACCTGGGAATCATTCCCGGGGCGGAAGGAACGCAGCGGCTGCCCCGGCTGGTCGGCGTCGAGAAGGCGATCGAGATGTGCGTCACCGGCAAGCCAATCAAGGCGGCCGACGCGCTCGCCATCGGCCTGATCGATCGGACTGTCGAGGGCGACCTGGTGAGCGGCGCCGTGCAGTTCGCGCGCGATGCTCTCGCGCGTGGAGGCACGCACCCGAAGACCCGCGAGCGCACCGAGAAGCTGCCGTCGCGCGAGGCGCTTCCAGCACTGCTGGCGGCTGGACGCGAGCTGGCGAAGAAGGTCCGCCGCAACCTCGAAGCGCCGCGAGCCGTCATCGACGCGATCGAGGCAGCCGCCACACTCCCCTTCGACGAAGGCTGTGTGCGCGAGCGCGGCATCTTCAACGACTGCGCAAAGTCCGAGCAGTGCAAGGCACTCATCCACGTGTTCTTTGCCGAGCGGGGAGCGGCAAAGGTTCCCGGCATCTCGAAGGATGCGCCGGTCCCTCCGATCAACACCGTGGCGATCGTCGGCGCCGGAACGATGGGTGGCGGCATCGCCATGGCGTGCGCGAACGCCGGGCTCAACGTCATCCTCAGCGACACAGCGAACGACCAGCTCGATGCCGGGATCGCTCGCATCCGCTCCAACTACGAGATCTCCGTGAAGCGCGGCCGCTTCACGCCGGACGGCGTGCAGGAGCGGCTGGCTCGAATTCACACTGACGTCGGCTTGAACGGCGTCGGCGGTGCGGATCTCGTCATCGAAGCCGTGTTCGAGAACATGGCCTTGAAGAAGGAGATCTTCCAGAAGCTCGACGCCGCGGCCAAGCCGGAGGCCATTCTCGCCACCAACACCTCGACGCTCGACATCGACCAGATCGCCGCGGTGACGCGCCGACCGGACAAGGTGGTCGGGCTGCATTTCTTCAGCCCCGCCAACGTGATGCGGCTGCTGGAGATTGTGCGCGGCGCTTCCACGTCGCCAACGACGCTGGCCGCGGCGCTCTCGATCGCGAAGCGTCTCGGCAAGGTTGGCGTCGTCGCGCGCAACGCCGCGGGGTTCATCGGCAACCGGATGATGTTCCCGTACATGTATGAGGCACAGTTCCTCGTCGAGGACGGCGCCACGCCCGAGCAGGTTGATCGCGCGCTTACCGACTTCGGCATGGCGATGGGCATCTTCGCCGTGGATGACATGGCCGGTGTGGACATCGCGTGGCTGGTGCGGAAGGAGCTCAAGCAGTTCTCGGAGCCTGGAGCCCGCAAGCCGCTCGTCGCTGACAAGCTGTGTGAGATGGGCCGGTTCGGACAGAAGACCGGCGGTGGCTGGTACCGTTACGGCGACGACCGGAAACCGATTCCCGATCCCGACGTGCTGGCGCTGATCGAGAAGACCACGGCGGCCGCCGGCATCACGCGCCGCGCCTTCACGAGCGAGGAGATCATCGAGCGGACGGTGTACGCGTTGATCAACGAGGGCGCGCGTGTGCTCGAGGAGGGCGTCGCGCTGCGCGCTGCGGACATCGATACCGTCTACGTCAGCGGCTACGGCTTCCCGGCGTATCGCGGCGGCCCGATGTTCTACGCGGACCGGGTCGGCCTCGCCAGGATTCACGACCGGATCGTCGAACTCCATCGCGAGCACGGCCAGCGCTGGGCACCGGCGCCGCTGCTTGCGCGCCTCGCGCGCGAAGGCTCCGGCTTCCGCGACTGGGACGCAGCGAAGACCGCGCCCGCCACGACGAAGGCGTGACCGTTGGCGACTGACACCAGAAGCATCCGGCCGGTCCACCTGGGTGCGATCGAAACGACCGTCCGCCGCAGCGCAGACGACGTCGTCTATCTCGCAGCGAGGCAGCCGCTCGGCAACTATCCCGTCCGGATTACTGATTGCCTCGACCGCTGGGCGCGCGAAGTACCCAACCGGACGTTCCTGGCCGAACGCCCTGACGTAGTGTCCGGCTTCAGCCGGACCACCTACGCGGACGCCCGCGCCCGCGTCCGGGCGATCGCGCAGGCGCTCCTTGCCCGCAAGCTGTCCGTCGATCGACCGATTCTGATTCTCTCCGGCAACAGCGTCGACCACGGGCTGATGGCGCTGGCCGCGATGTACGTCGGTATTCCCTACGCGCCGATCGCGCCCGCGTACTCGCTGCAGGCCCAGGAGTTCACTGCGCTGAGGCAGGTCTTCGAGCGGATGCAGCCGGGACTGGTGTTCGCTGCGGATGGCGCCCGCTTCGAGCGCGCGCTACGTGAGGTGCTGCCTTCCGGCGTCGAGCTGGTCACGACGCGATCCGCGCCCGCCGCCATTCCATCGACCCCGTTCGAGTCGCTGGTCAGTACCACCGTCACCGCGGAGGTGGACGCGGCACGCGAGCGCGTCGGGCCCGACACTATTGCCAAGGTGCTGTTCACGTCTGGCTCGACCGGGCGGCCAAAGGGTGTAATCAACACGCAGCGGATGCTCTGCGCCAACCAGGAAATGATCCGCACGGTGCTGGCGTTCCTCGGCGACACACCGCCCGTCCTCTGCGACTGGCTACCGTGGAATCACACTGCTGGCGGCAATCACAACTTCGGTCTCGTGCTCTACAACGGCGGGTCGCTCTACATCGACGAAGGCAAACCGGCAGCCGCACTGTTCGCTGCAACGCTCCGCAATCTGCGCGAGGTGCCATGCACCGCACACTTCGAGGTGCCGCGCTTCTACGAGATGCTGATGCCGCATCTGCAGAGCGATGCGGTACTGCGAGAGACGTTCTTCCGCGATCTGAAGCTGCTCTTTTATGCCGCCGCCGGCCTGGGTCAGAAGTTCTGGGATGACCTGCGAGAGGTGGCGCTGCAGGCGTGCGGCGAAGAGCTGCTCATCATGACCGGTTTCGGTTCCACTGAGACCTCGCCGTTTGCCTTCACGACCGGTCCGGAGGGGGCGTTTGCCGGCATGGTCGGCTTTCCTGCGCCGGGGCTCGAGGTCAAGCTCGCGCCGGTCGGCTCGAAGCTCGAAGCGCGCGTCCGCGGTCCTAACGTCACGCCCGGGTACTGGCGAGACGAAGCGTTGACGGCTGCCGCGTTCGACGAAGAAGGCTTCTACAAGCTGGGCGATGCGATGAAGTTCGTCGATCCCGCGGACCCGTCACGCGGCCTGGTTTTCGACGGTCGCCTGGCGGAAGACTTCAAGTTGTCCACCGGTACGTGGGTCAGCGTCGGGCCTCTGCGCGCGAGGATTCTGGCGGCGGCGGCCGGTCTCGCGCAGGATGTCGTCATCACTGGACACGATCGCGAGTTCGCCGGCGCACTGGTGTTTCCGAACCTGGCCGTCTGTCGCGACGTAGCCGGGCTGCCAGCCGGGACAGACGCGGCTGACATCCTCAGGCATCATGCCGTGATCCGTGGGTTTCAGGATGCCTTCGCGCGACTGGCGCGTGAGGGCACAGGCAGTTCGACGTTCGTCGCGCGCGTGATCGTGCTGGATCAGCCACCCTCGCTCGACGCGCGCGAAATTACCGACAAGGGATCCATCAACCAGAAAGTCGTTCTTCAGCAGCGCGCGGCGCTCGTTGACGAACTGTACGCGTCGACACCGTCCGCCCGCGTACTCAGTGCCGCTCCATTTTCCACATGACCAATCACATCGACGCACAGAAACTCGTTGCCTTCGACGTTCACGTCCACCTCGAACAGCCCGGAGGCGACACCGACGCCGATCGCAAGGCGGCTGAATACTTCAAGGGCGGCGGGCCTCGCGAAGGCGATGCCATGGCCGACTACTACCGTTCCCGCAACATGGCCTTCATCGTCTTTACGGTGGACGAAACGCTGAGCGGCATGAAACGGTTCACCAACGACGAGGTCGTCGCCTACGCGCAGAAGCACGCCGACGTCGCGATTCCGTTTGCCAGCATCAACCCGAAGCGAGGCAAGGAGGGGATCGCCGAGGCGCGCCGTCTCATAGCGGCCGGGCAAATCAGAGGGTTGAAACTGCACCCGCCCATCATGGAGTTCTTCCCGAACGATCGCGTCGCGTATCCCTTATATGAGGTGTTCGCGGAAGCGAAGCTGCCTGTGCTCTTCCACACCGGGCACAGCGGGATCGGCACCGGCATGCGGGGCGGCGGCGGTATCCGCCTGAAGTACGGCCACCCGATGCCCATTGACGATGTGGCGGTGGATTTCCCGGACATGCCGATCGTCATGGCGCATCCCTCGTTCCCGTGGCAGGACGAGGCGATCTCCGTCTGTCTGCACAAGCCGCAGGTCTACATCGATCTGTCTGGCTGGTCGCCGAAATACTTCTCCCCGACGCTGGTGCAGTACGCCAACTCGCTGCTGAAGCACAAAGTGCTGTTCGGATCCGACTACCCGCTGCTCACCCCCGATCGCTGGCTGGCGGACTTCGAGAAGGCCGCGTTCAAGGACGACGTGCGGCCGCTGATTCTGAAAGAGAACGCCATCAAGTTGTTCGGTCTGGCATAGCGGCGAAGGCGTCTGGCACCTTTCTCCGCGAAGCCGCTCACGACGCCGAAGAGCGCTGCGGGGGCCGCAGGCTGTTCGATGGCCGCTCGGGTCGGCCGCGCTCTCGCGCGGCCTCAACCTCGCCGGAGTCCGAGCCTCCTCGCGCTCTTACTTCTTCGCTGATCGGCATCGTTCGAGGCTTTCGCTCCGAAAGGCACCAGGCCGCCGTACCGCCGCGCAGCTGGCGTTTGCACAACGGCGACGTCCTCGACCGAGCGCATCACGCCGCCTTGCTTAGACGCGAGCGTCGGTTGGCGAACAAGAACGGATGGCCGCACGTCACGCACGCGTATTCGCCGAACGCGCCTCGTGGGCGCACAAACGTCACCCAGTGCCCGAGCAGCACGCACGCGAGCGGATGGCGGACGAGTGATCGTCGATCCGGCTGGTGGACGAAGCTGTGGCCGCAGTGGCAGGCGTACTCGACGCCGCCGTTCCGCTCGCCCACCCGATGCACGCGATGTCCGAAGAGTCCGCAGGCGTAGCGGACACGCTTCTGGAATCGATTCCGCGCGCTGTACGGGTCCGCGTCGAGCGGAAACAGCAGCGGATGACCGCACTGGACGCACCCGTATTCGGTGTGACCGTCCCGAACGCCAACCGGTTCATAGGTATGGTGGCTGAGGAAGCACGACAGCGTGTGGCCGATGCGCACTGGGGCCGGGTCGTCGCGAAGAATCGTCTTTCCACAGCGTGTGCAGGCGCGGCCTTCCGCGATGAACTTGCGGTTATCAACCGCGTGGCCCCAGATGAGACAGACCAGACGAGACGCCATTCACACCTCCTACCAGCCAAGGTGTGAACGGCGCCTGGATCGGCTCAGGGCCGCGTAAAGACGATGAGGTGTTGCCGCGGAAGGTCGTCGAACACGCGCTGCTGCTGAAACCCTTCGTGCTCGACCTCGAGCTTCACCTGCGCCTTGGTCATCTTGTGCTCCGGAAGAATCGGGACGTCTGGATCCTCCGCCCGGTATTCCAGCAACACGAGACGGCCGCCCGGTTTGAGCGCGCGCCTCACGTGCGCAAGTGTCGTCTGCGGCGAGGAAAGCTCGTGATACACGTCGACCATGATGACCAGGTCGACCGATTCGTCCGGCAGGCGTGGATCGTCCACCGCGCCAAGGACGGGGACGACATTGGTCAATTTTTCCTTCGCGACGCGCGTCTGCAGCAGATCGAGCATGCCCTGCTGGATGTCGACCGCGTACACCTTGCCGGACGTGCCGACCGCCTTTGCCAGTCGCACGGTGAAGTAGCCAGAGCCCGCGCCCAGATCGGCTGCCGTTGAACCGCGGGCGATACGGAGCAGCCGCATCGCCAGATCGGGGTTCTCTTCTTCCTCGCGTTCGCGACGGTCGAGCCACGGCGCGCCGGCGACGCCCATCGGCAGCGCGAAGACGCGTCCGCTGACCGGATGAACGCCGGGCTTCTGCGCAACCAGCGTGACGAGCAACAGAACGATGCCGATGCCGGCCGGCAGAAGGCGTCGCGGCATATTCATGGGCGGTAGCTTACGCCAAAGGCAACTCCCAACGCCCAAGTTCCAACGCACAACGCGCGTTGGGAATTGGGAATCGGAAGTTGGGAATTAGCGCTTCTTGTGACTGGTCCGTCCGCCCTTACGCATTGGCTCGTGGTTCTCCGGCTTGGCGTAGCCGCTGCCTCCTGGCTTCTCCCCTCCCCCGTGCACCGCATTGACCGTCGCCCACGCCCGGCGTTCGGCCTCCTGTTCAGAAAGACCGCGTTCGCGGTAGCCCTCCTCGATGTGCTCGGCCTGCCGCTTCTGCTTGTCGGTGTACTTGTCCTTGTCTCCGCGTGGCATGGCTGACTCCCGGGATGGGTCCGGCTAAAGCCGGACACTACGGTCGTGTTGTGCATAGATTGATCCGGCTGAAGCCGGACACTATGCCGAACGCTACAATCGATTCATGTTCAGGTATGGATGTGCGGCTGTCGCACTCGCCTTGACCATCGGCTGCGGGAGGACTGATCCGCCCGCGGAAACGGACCGCCGAGTGACGACTGCCCAGACACAGGAACGCGACATCCACAGCTACGCCCGGCCCGACGAGGTTGCTGTCACGCATGTGGCGCTCGACCTGAGAGCCGACTTCAACCGGCACGTGCTCAGCGGCACGGCCACTCTCAGCCTCAATCGCAAAGGCTCAGCAGATCACGTCATCCTCGATACAAAGGGACTTGAGATCACGCGGGTCAGCGCGGGAAGCGTCGACGTGAAATACACGCTCGGCAACGAGGACCGCATTCTCGGCCGCGCGCTGGACGCGGAGCTCCCCTCTGGTGTGTCCGAGATCACGGTTGCCTATCAGACGAGCCCGGGCGCGGCAGCGTTGCAGTGGCTCGAGCCGTCGATGACCGCCGGGAAGAAGCACCCATACCTCTATTCACAGGGCGAGGCCATCTTCACGCGCACCTGGATTCCGACGCAGGACACGCCCGGTGTTCGCCAGACCTACTCGGCGCGCATCACGGTGCCTCGTGAGCTGCATGCGGTGATGAGTGCCGAGCAGCTCACACCGCAGGGCACTGAGACAGCCGACGGGCGCACATTCGAATTCCGGCTGACCAATCCGGTGCCGCCGTATCTGATCGCCATCGCCGTTGGAGACCTGGCGTTCCGTCAGGTGGGTCCGAGGACCGGCGTCTTTACCGAGCCCGCCATGCTCGATGCGGCCGCAAACGAACTGGCCGACCTCGAGAAGATGGTCAGCGCGGCCGAGTCACTGCTCGGCCCGTATCGCTGGGGACGCTTCGACGTCCTGGTCGTGCCGCCGTCGTTCCCGCTCGGCGGCATGGAGAATCCGCGTCTCACCTTCGCGACGCCGACGATCATCGCCGGCGATCGATCGCTCGTGTCCGTTATCGCCCACGAGCTCGCCCACTCCTGGTCGGGCAACCTGGTGACCAACGCCACGTGGAGCGACTTCTGGCTAAACGAAGGGTTCACGACGTACGTGGAAAACCGGCTGATGGAGGTGCTCTACGGCACCGACCGCGCACTGATGCTGCAGGTCCTCGATCGTCGATCGCTCGATGAAGAGATCGCCAAGCTCGGTCCCACAAACAAGGACACGATGCTGCACATGGACCTCGCCGGCCGGGATCCGGATGATGCGGTCAGCGATATTGCCTACGAGAAGGGAGCCACCTTCCTGCGCACGATCGAGGCGACGGTCGGACGCAGCCAGTTCGACGCCTTCCTGCGGGGGTATTTCGACCGGCACGCGTTCCATTCGATCACCACGGCACAGTTCGTCGCCGACATGCGTGAGCACCTGCTGAAAGGTGAGACGCAGCTCGAGGATCAACTGAAAGTGCAGGAATGGCTCTATTCGCCCGGGATGCCGGCCAATGCGATCGTCCCGAGGTCAGATGTGCTCGATCGCGTTGACCAGGACGCGAACGCGTTTGCGGGTGGCGCCACGGCCGCGTCGATCAGGAGCTCCTCCGGTTGGAGCACACAGGAGTGGCAGCACTTCATCTCCGCTCTGCCAGAGAAGCTGACGCCAGCCCAGTTGACGGATCTCGACCGCACATTCGGGTTCAGCGAACGCCGTAACTCCGAAGTCCTGTTCGCGTGGCTGCGGGTTGCGATCCGCAATCACTTCACGCCGGCGCTGCCGGCTCTCGAGCGCTTCCTCACCACGCAGGGACGCAGGAAGTTCCTGCGCCCGCTGTACGAAGATCTGATGAAAACGGATTGGGGCAAGGCAGAAGCGCGGCGTATCTACGGTCGCGCGCGACCGCTCTATCACCCGCTGTCGGCGAATACCCTGGACCCAATCGTAAAGGCTGGGTCCTAGATGACCGCGCCCCTCAGCTTGTCACCGTGAGGGGCGGTCACCGATTCCGGATCGAGCCCTTCCTTCACTGGACTCTCACTCGTCGACGTTCTCCGTCGAGTTGCGGCCATTCCGACGATGGCGCCAACCGAGCCGGCGGCCACCGCGCCAAGCGCCAGCCATTCCGCATAGCCCGCGCCTGAATTGGACGGACTCGTTCCGATCGGGATCGGTTTGTCAGTTTTCTGCACGTCGCCTCCTTGATGAGGACCAACCCCATGCGAGTCGAGTGCCAGCTAGAGATGACCTCGTGGAATGCGAAACAACTGAAGCACTGTCACGTCGTTGATGCGGTACTCGGCGACCGGTTTGTGTCGCATTCGCAGCATCGCGATCGGCTCCTGAGTTTCGAAATACACGTGAGCATCCTGCACGAGCACCCATTGCTCAGCCGCGAGGCTGGCTAGGCCGCTCGCTGAAAACGTCTCGATGCGCACGTCCGTGCGGCGGCTTCGGTCGAGATAGAAACGGACGACCTGTGGCACATCGGTCACGACCGCCGCACCCCATGCAGCGTCCGTCACGATGCGTGACACGGCCTCGCGAACGCCGAAGTCGTATGCCGCCTCCGGAAAGCGCTGACCGTCGGTATCAAGCAGTCGCGCCAACGCCGCGCGGTGCATTGAAAACACCGGCGAGGCATGGACCTCGCCGGCAAAGAGCACAACCGCCAGCGCTCCGTAGGCGACGGCCACGAAGACGGCGCGCGCGTCGGCCTTCATCCGCTCCATCAGCCAGTTGATCGCGAAGACCAGGCCGACGGCTGCCATGAGATCGACGATGACGAGAATCGGCAGACTGTAGCGGAGGAACTTCGCCGCCATGATCGAGTAGCCGACCAGCTGGAAAAAGAAGAACACGCGCAGGAAGACGTATCCGCGTTCACGGCGGCGCGTCCACGCCACCCACCGGCCGACGATGGCGCCGGCAAGCGTCACGAGCGGAATGCGTGTCAGCAGAAACATCACGTAGAACGTCGGCGGGATCCCCAATGGCGAGATCGGCACATCAGTCACCCACAGCCGGTGCGCGTAGGGCCAGCCGTGATGCGGCAAGCCGTTGCCCTGGAGGTAGGCGAGCATGTGCGCCCACGTCGCCGGCAGGAACACGGCGAAGTTCGCCATCGCGAACGCCACACCCATCGTCAGAAAAAAGCGTCGTTTGCTCGGGCTGTTCGGCCCGGCGGCGCGCAGCGTGACGACGTTGGTCAGCGCATACAGGCCATACAGGTGGGGCAGATACTTCGACGCCATCATCACGCCGAATGCCGCGGCGCTGCCCAGGTACCATGCCTGCGCGGCCACCGTATCCCGCGCGCCGACCTGTTTGCCCCGCTCGTAGAGCCACACCGCCAGCAGAAAGAAGAAGACGACAAAGGTGTCCTCCTTGCCGTGACGGTTGATCGCGGTAACGTTGGGATCGAGTGCCAGCAGCAGCGCCGCCACCAGCGCCGTCGGCGTTCCAAAGTAGGCATGCGCCAGGCCGTATGCCACCAGCACGCTGGCGGCGCCGGCCACGACGTTCGGCATCCGGACGGCGGCTTCGATCGGAATCTGATACCGCACGGATGCCAGCCGGTTCCATCGGTCGGCCACGCTGATGCTCGCCCACACCGTCAGCTTCATCAGCATCGGGTGCTCGGCGTTCACCGTGAAATCGCCTCGCGAGTACGCCTCCGTCGCGCGGAGTTTGGTGACCTCGTCATCGCTGAGGCCGTAGGTGGCGAGGCCGCTCGTGCGGAAGGTCACCGCGACCGCGACAATCGCCGTCAGTGTGAGAGCTACGAGCTGCGTGCGTGTCAGCGGGAAGGCGGCAGCACGGGCGCTGAGGGTACCGGTGCCGTTCAGCGGGGTTGGAGACGACGAGTCGGAACTCACGAGGAGTGCGATCAATTATGCACGGGTGCGCTCGTGATGTGTCCGCGGGGTATTATTTTGCCGTCGTGAATGCATTGATCTTTGCACTCGTTCTGTTGCTTCAGGGCGCGCCCGCCGGGCGCGGCGGTGCTGCGCAAGGCGCGGTGACCGGTCAGATTCAAACGCGCGACGGCCAGCCGGCGTCTGCGGTTCGGGTCGCCGCGATTCCTGCGCCGCCGCCCGTCAGTGGCATTCGGCCTGACGACGGCATTCAGTACTACGTCGCGCCGCCGCCGGTGCGCGTCACGCAGACCGACGACCAGGGACGCTATCGTCTCGTCAATGTGCCCCCGGGCCGCTATCTGATTGCTGCCGGCCTGGTCGGGCTGGCCACCTACTACCCCGGACAGATCGACGCGCTTCGCGCGTCGGTGGTGACCGTCACCGCTGGTGAGCCGGAGACGGTGGACATCAAACTGGTGACGCCGCTCGGCGGTCGCGTGAGCGGCCGCGTGACGCCGCCGCCGACAGCGGGCTCGGACGAAATCGCAGTGATGTCTGGCGTCACACTCGCCGAAGTCGCGGAAATCCCGATCGGTGCGAAGGGAGAGTTCGCGTTTGGCCGCGTCCCGCCGGGTCGGTATCTCGTCAGCCTCTTCCCGACCCCGCCAGGCTTCGGTTCGCTGACCGTGGACGTCAAGGAAGCGGACATCACGGCGCTCGAGATCCAGCGGCCGAAGACCTATACCGTGAGCGGGCGGGTCGTCACCACGAGCGGACCGATCCCGGTCGGGCTGCTCGCGATGGTGACGGACAAGAGTTACGTGCCGATTCCGATCAATCCAGATGGCACGTTCTCGGTGCGCGCGCACTCGGCGCGTCACCGTTTCGATTTCGGCGGCATGCCGAGCGGCTATGCGATGACGTCTGTGCGCGTCGGCGGACGCGACGTGGCCAATGGCCTCACCATCAGCGACGCGGATGTGTCGGGCGTGGTTGTCACCGTCACCGCACCCCGCGACCTGCCGCGAATCCGCGGCACCATCACCGGTCTGTCAGGACCGGCCACCGTTGAACTGCGCGGGCCCATTATCGGGATGCTGACCGCCACCACAAAAAACGGAACGTTCGACATTCCGGCCGCGACTCCCGGTCTCTACTATCTCCGTGTGCGAGAGGTGCCCCAGCTCGGCACCACGCACGTGGTCGTTGGGTGGGACGGCGGCAACGTACAGCTGAAAGTGCCCTAAGAACAGTTCACACTTCCGGAGAACCGGGAAATGCGAACTGCGGCCGTAGGGTTAAGGTCCAACCAGCAGCGTCACGCGGTTCTGCGCTGATCCCGGAGTGACGTTGAACGTCACGCGGACGTGGGGAAAGTCCTCCAG
>Ga0163163_10003920_pt1 | contig 12691 bp, 13 predicted proteins | sample S65metaG_FD_119766 | JGI IMG/M metagenome (GOLD analysis project Ga0163163, IMG submission 119766) | Switchgrass rhizosphere microbial communities from Kellogg Biological Station, Michigan, USA - S6-5 metaG | ecosystem: Host-associated > Plants > Roots > Rhizosphere > Soil | place: USA... | reverse complement strand
CCGGGCCGAGTCGCGCGGCTGAACGCGGGCGACAGCTACATCGAGGACGTCCCGACGGATGTCCTCAAACCGCTCGTCGAGGCAGGCCTCGTCGCCGCGACGACCGACTACGACGAGCTCAGGAAGGTCGAGGCCATCCTCGTCGCCCTTCCGACGCCGCTCTCGCGGCAGCGCGAGCCCGATCTGCGCATCCTCGTCTCGGCCGCCGAGCAAATCGCGACGCGGCTTCGGGCGGGGCACCTGGTGGTGCTCGAGTCGACGACGTACCCGGGGACGACGCGCGAGCAGGTCCAACCGATCCTCGAGCGTGGCAGCGGACTCGTCGCCGGCAAGGATTTCCACCTCGCGTTCTCGCCCGAGCGTGTCGACCCCGGCCGCGAGGACTGGACGACGAAGACCGTCCCGAAGGTCGTCGGCGGCATCGACGACGGGTCGACCGCCGCCGCCGCCGCGCTCTACTCGGGCCCGATCGACACCGTCCACACGGTCTCCTCGCCAGAGGCGGCCGAGCTCACGAAGCTCCTCGAGAACATCTTCCGCTCGGTCAACATCGCGCTCGTCAACGAGCTCGCGCAGCTGTGCGACCGGATGGGGATCGACGTCTGGGAGGTCGTCGAGGCGGCAGCGACGAAGCCGTTCGGCTTCATGTCCTTCCAGCCCGGCCCGGGCCTCGGCGGCCATTGCATCCCGATCGATCCGTTCTATCTCACCTGGAAGGCGCGCGAATTCGGGTTCTCGACGGAGTTCATCGAGCTCGCGGGGAAGGTCAACGAGTCGATGCCGTACTTCTGCCGATCGATCGTCTCCCAGGCGCTCAACCACGCGCGCCAGCGCTCGCTCTCCGGCTCGAAGATCCTCGTCATCGGCGTCGCGTACAAACCCGGCATCTCCGACACGCGCGAATCGCCTGCGATCAAGCTCATCGGGCTCCTCGAGAAGGCTGGGGCCGACGTCGCCTACCACGACCCGCACGTGCCCTCGTTCTCGGAGAACGGGATGACCATGAGCTCGTCTCCGCTCGAGCCGGGGGCATACGACTGCGTCGTCGTGGTCACGAACCACGGCGAGATCGACTACGAGCAGCTGATCGACGAGTCCGTCCTCGTCGTCGACCTCCGCAACGCAACGGGCGCGACCGGAAGGCGCTCGGACAAGGTCTGGAAGCTATGACCGTCAGGGTCGGTCAGGCCGGCCTCGGGGAGTGGGGAAAGAACCTCGCGCGCAACTTCGCCGAGCTCGCCGATCTCGCGTGGCTCACGGACCCGGCCGAGGGGAAGGCGGACGAGTTCGGAAGCCGCTACCCGCAGGCGCGGTGGGCCGACTCCTACGAGGCGATGCTCGCGGACGAGAGCCTCGACGCGGTCGTCGTCGCGACGCCGGTGCCGACGCACTACGAGCTCGCGAAGCTCGCGCTCGAGGCAGGCAAGCACGTCTTCGTCGAGAAGCCGCCGGCCATGAAGGGCGCCGAGATCGACGAGCTGGTCTCGATCGCGGAGGAGCGCGACCTCGTCCTCATGCCCGGACACCTCCTCCTGTACCACCCAGGCGTCCTCAAGCTGAAGGAGCTCGTCGACGGCGGCGAGCTCGGTGACGTGCTCATGGTCTATGGGAACCGCCAGAACCTCGGCGTCATTCGCAAGCACGAGAACGCCCTCTGGTCGCTCGGGGTTCACGACCTCTCGGTGATCCTCCACCTCCTCGACGAGGATCCTGTCGAGGCCGTCGCGCTCGGGCAGTCGCTCCTGAAGACGGGCGTCGAGGACGTCGTCTTCTGCTACCTCCGCTTCCCGTCCGGGAAGATCGCGCACATGCATCTGTCCTGGCTCGACCCGCACAAGATGCGAAAGATGACCGTCGTCGGGACCGAGAAGATGGCCGTCTTCGACGACATGGAGCTCGACCGCAAGGTCACCGTGTACGAGAAGTCCCCGTGGAGGCCGGTGGATACCTACGGGGAGTGGCAGACGCGGACGGGCGATATCCACATCCCGAAGATCCCGACCGACGAGCCGCTGAAGCTCGAGTGCCGCGCGTTCCTCTCCCTCGTCGGGGGTGAGGGAGACCGGCGGCAGGTGGCGCGCGACGGCGCCCGCGTCGTGAGAGCACTCGACATGCTCACGACCTCGCTGGATGGCGGCTGAGATCCACCCGACGGCGACCGTCCACCCCGGCACGGTGCTCGGGGAGGGCGTCAAGGTGCTCGAGAACGCCGTCGTCGGGAAGCAGCCCTCGCTCTCGCCGCGCTCGACCGCCAAGCGCGAGCCGCTCTCGCCGACCGAGATCGGGGACGGCACGATCGTCTCGACCGGCGCGATCGTCTTCGCCGGGTCGAGGATCGGTGCGCGCGTCGTCCTCGGGGACCAGTCCTGCGTGCGGGAGCGCGTCACCGTCGGCGACGACGTCGTCCTCGGCCGCGGGGCGCTCGTCGAAAACGACACGACGATCGGCGCGCTGACAAAGATCCAGGCCGACGCGTACATCACGGCCTACTCGACGCTCGAGGAGAGCGTCTTCATCGCGCCGTGCGTCGTCACGACGAATGACAACTTCATGGGGCGCACCGAGAGGCGCCACGACCTGATCGCAGGCCCAACGATCCGACGCGGTGCGCGGATCGGCGGTGGCGCGATTCTCTGCCCCGGGGTCGAGATCGGCGAGGAGGCGTTCGTCGGCGCGGGGGCAGTCGTGACGAAGGACGTACCGTCGCGCGTGATCGTGGTCGGCAACCCGGCGCGCGTCCTGCGCGACGTGCCGCCGGACGAGTTGCTTCCCCTTAGCCCTTGACGACGGCGAGTCGGTAGCGCGTCGAGCCCGGGCTCGTGATGCGCACCTGCACGTAGTACGTGCCGGTGAACAGCGGACGGTACGAGAGGTACTGGCGGGATCCCGGGCGAGCCGAGGTGCGCACGCGGTAGCGGAAGTCCGCGACCCGCTCGAGCGAGGTCGCCCGTGGCAGCCAGAAAGCGAGGCTGAGGTCCACGGTGTCGTCCGAGCCGGTGAGCCCGACGTAGACCGGCTGGTTCCGGTCGAGGTGGATCGCGTAGACGTCGTCCTGGTCGTCCCAGAAGTCGACGCGTGCCCGGAGCCGCCGGTTGTCACCCGAGAGGGGGTACGACCGCGCGCCGAGGTCGTCGTTTGCCTCGTAGTAGTCGCGCGGGGGGATCGGCCCTGCAAGTTCGCCGACGGCGCCGGCGACGTTGAGCCTCCCCGCACCCGAGTACGCGTCCCGTCCGACGGCGCAGGCGTCGCACCCGGTGGACGCGTCGAGGTCGATGGCGGTCGACCTCAGAATCCTGGCAACCTGCTCCGGCCGGAGCGTGGGATGAAGACTCAGAAGGACCGCTGCGGCAGCCGTCACCTGGGGCGCCGCGAACGACGTTCCTTGGGCCTCGCGGTACTCGTCGGAGCCACAGCTCGAGTACCCCTGCTCCGAGCACTGCGGGAACCGTGCCGTCAGCGGTCGCGGCAAAATCGACAGGATTCCGAGCCCCGGCGCCGCGAGGTCGTTGTAGATCGCGTCCCGGTTCGAGAACGACGGGATCCCGCCCGCCTCGGTCGTGGCGCTGACGCCGATCACGTGCGGCAGAGCAGCCGGATAGCTCGCGTACTTCCAGGGGCTCGCGGGTGCCTGATCCGAGTTGCCGACCGCCGCGACGACCACGACGCCGTTCGACACGGCGTACGCGACGGCGTCGGCCTCGAGGCGCGAGTAGGTGTCGCGCGCCGGGTCGAGCGGATCGCGAACGCCGCCGAGGCTCATGTTGATGACGCGGGCGCCATTGTCGACGGCCCAGCGGATTGCCTTCGCCTCCGCCTCGACGGGGATCGTGCGTGACTTCGTGACGACCTTCGCGATGAGCAGCTGGGCGGACGGAGCCAGCCCGGCGATCCCGATGTTGTTGTCGAGTCCTGCGCCGATCAGCCCGGCCACGAAGGTCCCGTGGCCGAACGTATCCACCCGGGGTGACCCTCCGACGAAGCTCTTCGCGTCGAGGATCTTGCTCGCGCCGCCGAGCGTGAAGAGGTCAGGATGGCCTGCGTCGACCCCGGAGTCGATGACGGCGACCGGGATCGGCTCGAACGCCGGCAGCGTGATCCAGGGCTGGTAGAAGCCGCTGTAGCCCAGGTACCACTGCTTCGACGCGAGCGGATCGGTCGGCGTGAACGCAAGCTGGCGCGTGAGGAGCGGCTCGACGTACCGGATCCCGGGGATCCCGCGCAGCGAGACACCCTCCGGAAGATCGACGACGAGGGCGGGGATCGGCTTCAGGCTCTCCGGACGCGAGCCTGTGCGGTTCCGCACAGCCGTCGCGACCTGCGTCGCGCTTGCGCCCTTCGCGAGCCCGACCGCAACACGTGCGGCTGAGGCGTCGACCGGCAGTGCGAGCCAGAGGCCGAACGCCGCGATGACGACCGCGACGGCTTTCATCCGGTCACCTGAACGGTCGGCGAGATCCCAGCGCTGAGGTCGGTGGTCGCCGCGGTACGAGCCCGGTAGCTCCCCGCGGGCACCAGCGTGTCGAGCTCGAGCCTGTATGCGCCCGCCGCATCGACGGTGGCGTCACCCACCGGAGTCCAGGCCGTCCCCTTCCTGCGCTCGACCGTTACCGCGAGACCTGGTCGCTTGGGCCGGACGGTGCCGGTGAAGACGCCGGGCTCGAGCTGCGTCGGGCGCGCAAGCGTCACGCGTGGAGCGACCAGGACGAGCAGCGCCGGCGACGCGCCGCCCTCCGCCTCGAGTCGGTAGCGCGTGGTCCTGGTGGGGGTGACGTCGAGGCCCACCCCGCCGACGGCGTCCGGGGCGACGGTCAGGAGGGGCGCCCACGACGAACCGTCGGGCGACGACGCGAGCCTGAGGGCGGCGAAGCCGCGTCCGATCCCGCTCAGGCGCGTGCTCGTCCCGAAGACGACGGCACCCCGGCTTGGCCGGTCGAGCCGCAGCACCCCCATCGTCAGCCAGGTCGAGCGAAGGCCCAGAGCGGTTCGCAGGAGCGAGGCGGGAATCTGATCCGTGCCGTCGACGGTCTCCAGGGCAAGCGCGCGCAGCCTTCCCGACGGCGTGCCCACGCCGCGTGCGTCGATGACGCGCGCGTCGGTGCCCAGCTTCGACTGCAGCGTCCGTGCGCCGAGCAGGACCGGGCCCCAGCGGAAGTAAGGCGACAGCTTGTCCCAAGGATCGGGTCGCGACACGAGATACGGCACCGCGAATCCGAAGACGTCAGCGGCGCTCGCCGTCTTGCCACCGGAGCTCGAGAAGTAGTAGGTCGTGGCGACCTTGCCCCCGTAGAGGACGACCTCGCCGGCCGTGTCCGCCACCGCCTTCGTCGTCGACGGCTTCTCTCCGGCGACACCCAGGTACATCTGGCTACGTGCGTCGGAGTAGAGGTCGAAAGGCTTGCCTTTCAGGAGGCTCGCAATCGCATACGAACGCGCGGCGACGGCCTGCGCCTTGAGCACCTCGGCGGGCCAGCTGTACGGCACCTCGCCGGCGACCACGCCCTGGAGATAGCTCTCGAGCGCGACGACGTTCACCACGCGCAGGAACGCCCCCTGCGGGACGAGCTCGAGCTTGCCGCGATAGGGCTTGCCGTCGAGCGCGAGGGGCGCCTTCTTGCCCGGGCGGATGATCAGCGGCTGCGTCGCGGTGACCGCACCTGCATCGGCCGGCACCTCGAGGTCGGCCCGAAGCGTGAGCGACCCCTTCGGGAGCTTGTAGGTCGTTCCGGTCGCGTCCGCCGCGGTGAAGGGAACGGTCGACGATATGGTCACCGCACGGCGTCCCTCCGCGAGGAGGACGCGGAGCTCCTTGCGGCCGGCCTTGCCGAGCTGCGTGCCGGTGTAGTAATGCGCGAGGATCTGGTCGTACGTGCGCCCGGCCAGTGCCTGGCCATACGCGCCGTACTGGCTCATTCCGACGCCGTGGCCGTACCCCCGTCCGGAGACGACGAACAACGCCTCGCCGTAGGACGAGGCCGGGGTCTGCTGCCCCGACGCGGAGCCAGTGACGACAACGACCGCAGTGAGAAGTGCCACGAAAAGCGCGCGCACGAAGGTTCCAGGGTAGCTCCGCAATGAGTGCACGTTGTGATGTCGGCCAAAAGAGCCTGGCCTTGAGCGAAGACCCCTATTTCCAGGCGGTTTCCTCGACGAGCGCTCGCGCCTTCAGGGGCTCCCACCAGCTGCGATTGGCTGCGTACCAGGCCACCGTCTCGGCCAGACCGTCGTCGAAAGCGCGTGCCGGCGTCCATCCGAGCTCGTTCGCGATCTTCGTCGCGTCGAGCAGGTAGCGGCGGTCGTGGCCCGGACGATCGGGCACGATCGTCTTCAGCGATGCGGGTTTCCCGGTCAGCGCGAGCACACGATCCGCGATCTCCTCGATCGTCGCCTCGATGCCCGAACCGACGTTGTAGGTCTCCCCGGGGCGCCCCTCCCGAAGCACGGCGTCGATCGCCTCGCAGTGGTCGAGCACGTGGAGCCACTCGCGCTTGTTCTGGGTGGACGCGTACATCGGGAGCGACTCGTCGTCCAGTGCGTTGGTCGCGAACAGCGGGATGACCTTCTCGGGGAACTGGAACGGCCCGTAGTTGTTCGAGCAGTTCGTGATCGTGACGGGGAGTCCGAACGTCTCGGAGTAGGCGCGGACGGCATGGTCGGCTCCCGCCTTCGACGCGTTGTACGGCGTCCGCGGTCGGTACGGCGACTCCTCGGTGAAGACCTCGTCCGTGTCGAGCGCGAGGTCGCCGTAGACCTCACAGGTGGAGACGTGGTGAAAACGGCCGACCCCGGCCGCCCGGGAGGCGTCGAGGAGCGTCTGCGTCCCGAGGACGTTCGTCCGGAAGAACCGCGTCGGATCGACCACCGCCAGGGAGTTGTGCGACTCGGCGGCGAAGTTGACGACGACCTCGGTGCCGTGCTCGCGGAGCGTCGCCTCGGCGACCTCTCGATCGCAGATGTCGCCCTGGACGAACGCGATGCGATCCTCGATCGCAGTCAGGCTCTCGCGGTTCCCCGCGTATGTGAGGAGGTCGAAGACGACGAGCTCGTCGCCGGGATGGCGGTCGAGCCAGTAGTGGACGAAGTTCGAGCCGATGAAGCCGGCTCCGCCCGTGACGAGAAGGCGCATTCGCGGAAGGCTAGCCCGTCATCTCGGCGAGGCACGCCCGGAGCCCGTCGCGCCAGTGCGGAAGCCCCGGCGCCTCGGGACGTTCGCTCCTGAGCACCGAGTACGCGGGCCGCGGGGCAGGACGCTCGATCTCGGCGGTCGTGATGCGCCGGACTCGACAGTCGAGGCGCGCCTCCTCGAAGATCGCCTCCGCGAAGTCGGCCCACGTGCAGTCGCCGTCCGCTGCCAGATGCCAGAGCCCCTTCGGCCGGTCGTCGACGACGAGCGTGTGCACCGCCTCCGCCAGATGCCCCACGAAGGTCGGGCACCCGCGCTGGTCGTCCACCACCGCCAGCTCGTCCCGCTCGGCACCGAGGCGCAGCATCGTCCGGAGGAAGTTGTGGCCCGTCGGCCCGAAGAGCCACGACGTGCGCACCACCCACGCGTTCGTTCCCGCAGCCGCCTCGCCGTGCAGTTTGGTCCGCCCGTACGCAGAGGTCGGGTTGGGACCGTCGGACTCGACGTATGGCGAGCGCTTGCGGCCGTCGAACACGTAGTCCGTCGAGAACGCGAGGAGCGGCGCCTTGAGGGCCGCGGCATGCGCCGTCCCCGCGACATTGACCGCCGCCGCTCCCTGCGGGTCGGCCTCAGCAGCGTCGACGTCGGTCCAGGCAGCGGCATGGAGCACAACGTCGATCTCGTCGCGAGGCACTCCGCCCCCGAGCGGCCCGGTGACGTCCCACTCGGTGCGCGAGAACGCGAGCACGTCGTCGTCGGAGAACGCCTGCGCCAGCGCGTGGCCGAGCTGGCCGCCCGCGCCGGTGATCAGGACTCGACGGCGGCGTCCCGCGCGGACAGGATCGGGGTGCTCGAGCTCCATAGCGGTGCGACGCGCGGGTCGTTCCAGGGAAACGTGTGCTCGTCGGGATCGTCGGGGTCGTACTCGACCGTGACGTGGTAGCAGAAGAGGATGTCCGTCAAGGCCTCGAATCCGTGCGCGTGCCGACCCGGGACGTACACGGCGACGGGATTCTCCTCGCCGATGTCCTCCGTGAAGGTCTCGCCCGTTGCGCGGTCGAGGATCACGACTCTCGCAGTGCCGCGAAGGCAGACGAAAAGGTCGTCCTGGCCGCGAGCGTGGTAGTGGAGTCCGCGAATCACGCCGGCACGCGAAAACGAGACGTTCGTCTGCCGCATCGGCTTCGGCAGCGCGCTGTCGCGCCGGAGCTCGCAGAACCATCCGCGCTCGTCCTCGACACGACGGAGCGGGATGCGCTTCACGCCCTCGATCACGCGGCTTCCTGCTTGTTGGCTCCCGTCTGCTCGATCCGGCGACCTATGTCGGCGAGGTGCTGCCAGTGCTTGCCTGCGTCTTCCCACCAGCCGTCGACCTCCGCGGCGTCGAGCCGACCGGCGAGCGCGTAGTGGCGGTTGACGTCCGTGATCTCGAGCTCGCCACGGCCCGATGGGCGCAGGGTCTCGATGACGTCGAAGACGTCGGGTGGATAGCAGTACAGCCCGACCACGGCATGCGAGGTCGGCGGGGTCTCGTACCGGGTGTCGACCACGCCCGCCTTCTCGACGATGTCGGACACGCCGCCGTCCTCGTCGTACACGACGACGCCGAAGTTCTCTGGGTCGCCGACCTCCTTCACGAAGATCCTGGCGCGGAATGGATGCGTGCCCCAGTCGTGCAGGCTCCCCGTCTGCGCGTACTCGAAGATGTTGTCCCCGAGCACGACGACGAGCGGCGCGCCGCCTGCGAAGTCCTCCGCCATCCCGACGACCTGCGCGATCCCGCCCGGCTCCGTCTGCACCTTGTACGTGAGATCCAGCTCGAGGATGGGGTCGCCGCCACCGCGCGGAGCGAGCCGGCCGTCTCCGAGCAGGTCGATCATCTGGCCCGCGTGCCCCTTGCCGGTGACGAGCAGGACCTCGACGATGCCCGCGAGCTGGAGGAGTTGCAGCGGGTAGTAGATCATCGGCCAGCTACCGACCGGCAGCAGGTGCTTGTTCGCGACCCGGGTCAGCTCGCCGAGACGTGTCGCCTCGCCACCCGCGCAGATGAGGCCTTTCGGCTGCACGGCGTGATGCTACGGGACCCTACGGCCGCTTTCGCGGGCGCTCGCGCCACGCCTTCCGCGCCGCCGCCTTCCGGTCCTTGACACCGGGCACGGCACGCACGGCCGCGAACCAGACGTACACCGTGAACGCGAGAACTCCGGCGACCAGTCGCAGGAGACGCTTCGGGTGGAGGGCGAGGGACAGCAGTGCCCGCACGGGGGCGATCGTAGCCGACATACTTCGGAGCCGAGTCAAAGGAAAGGTGGTACCAGGCATGGCGAAGACCAAGGCGAGTCCCACGCTGTCGAGCGACACGCTCAAGCCGTACGTCCAACGCGCGATGACCGACCCCGAGCTGCGCGAAGACCTCCTCGCAGCGTTTGTCGCCGCCCGCTCGATCTACGGCCAGATGGCCAAGGGTCGCGGCATCAAGGGCAAGGCGGAGAAGGTTTCGGAGAAGGACTTCCAGAAGCAGCTCCAGCACCTCGTCGACGACCTCTCGGAGGCGTCGGACAAGCTCAAGGGCAAGGCCAAGAAGAAGGGCCATAGGACCCGCAACCGCATCGTCCTGCTCACGGGAGTGACGCTCGGCGTGCTGTACAACCCGTGGACCGGTCAGGCGACGCGCGACTGGATCATGGAGCAGGTCGCCGGCGGGGACGGGACCGAGCTCGAAGAGTTCGAGGCCGAACTCGCGGCCGATGCCGACGCAGTCGCAGCCGGCGGCAACGGCTCGGAACCGTAGATCTTGCGCGCGTAGATCCCTAAATGCGGCTGCTTCGCAGCCGTGTCGCTGCGATCATCGAGCCCTCACTTGTTCAGCACCTTCTCGAGCGCTCCGGGCACGAGGCCGCTCGTGGAGCCGATGTCGTCGGCCTCGAGCAAGACCGCACCGGGCGGCGGCAGCGTCGTGCTGCTGCCCGGACCGGTCGGTACGTAGATTCTCCCCGCTGAGAACGAGATGTCCTGCGCGCGGCGCCAGGCGAGCAGGATGGAGTACGGCGCGACCACGCCGTCGTACCCGAGACCGGCCATCGACGCCGGGTGGATCTCGAAGTGGAGGTGAGGGGCTCCGCCGTCGGCATCACCCGTGTTCCCGACGAACCCGATCACGTCCCCGGCTTTCACGCTGCGGCCCTCGACCGCGAGCGGCGAGTAGGCCGAGAGGTGGGCGTAGTAGAACTCATCGCCTTCCGTGTCCCTGAGCCACAGGCGATACCCGCCGATCTTGTTGAAGCCGATGGTGTGCAGCGTCCCGTCCGCGACCGCGAGGAGCGGCGTCCCCGCCGCGGCGAAGATGTCCTCCCCGTGATGCCAGCCGCTGGGGATGTCGGGCCGCGGCGCGCCGAAGCTGTCGCCGAACGACGCCGTGCCGTAGATCGGGAACACGAAACCGCCCGAAGACAGTCGCGCCGAGACCTCCGGCGCGACCTTCACCGGCCCGCCGGGAACGTCACCTCCGACATCCGGCTCCGGTGCGGGTGGGAGCCGGGGCTGATCAGGCGCCGGGCGTGCAGGACGACCGTTGCGCCCCGGGACGACAGGCTTCGGGGGCGCATCGACGTCCGCGGCCGACGTCGCCTGGGCACTGCCGATGACGATCTCGCTCCCCGCAGGAAGCCCACCGTGCTCGGCGTTCAGATGAATCCGCAGCGCGACCATCGAAGCCTGCGCAGCCGGAGGCCCCTTCTTCCGCGATCCGCTCGAACCGGCGAGCACCGTCAGCGAGCCCCAGTCCTCGAGCGAGGCGGTCGCGCCGGGCGTGCTTGCTATGTCATTCCCGAGCGCGCGCAATCCCTGCACGCCCGAGGCCGAGGTGTCCGCCCCGACGGAGCGCTCGCTGGCGCCGGCCGACACGGCCGCCGTGATCTTGCCGGCCACGATCTCGCCGTTGAAGAGCGATACGACGATCGTCTCGGCGAACGACTGCGTCGTCGCGGCGGAACCGGGCGCGGCGAAGACGGTCGCGCGTGAGCGACCGACGCTCACCACCGAGCCGTCGGTCGGATACTGGAAGGACTCGACGTCGGCGCTCGTCGAGTTCGGCCACTCGAGATCGCCGAGTGCGATCGTGTCCCGACCCGGGATCGTGATGCGGACGAGGAAGGCGTTCGCTCCCGTCGTCGCGCTGCGCGGCGGGGGCGCCGCAGACGCAATCGCGGTGACACCGATGACCGCAGCAACTACCGCGACGACGAAGCGGATCACGGCGAATCAGGGTAGCGCGGGCGCCTTCGTCGCGTTCTCCAGACGAGGTGTGTCGCCACAGCGAAGAGCAGGAGCGCGAACAGCGTCCGGAGCGTCGACTCGGGCAACTCGGTGACGATACGCGCGCCGATCTCGACCCCGACGATCGACGAGACGCCGACGACGACCGCCGTGCGGGGGCGGAGGTTGCCATACCGTCGCTGATTCCAGGCGCCTGCGAGCACCGTCGGCAGAATCGCGAGCAACGACGTTCCCTGCGCCTCCAGCTGGCCCAAACCGAGCGCGAGCAACGTCGGGACGAAGAGGATCCCTCCCCCCACGCCGAACATGCCGGCGAGCACGCCGGCCGTCAGCCCCAACGCGATCGCGAAGACGACGGTGGAGGCGCTCACGTGATGAGCAGCGAGATCCCGATGACGACGAGGAGGGCTGCGAAGCCGTACGTGAGCGTGCTCTCCCTGACGCGCTGCTGCCAGGCGGTGCCTGCGAGCGCACCGACGGTCGCTGGGAGCCCGACGAGTGCGGCATAGCCGACCTCCACCTGACCACGGAACGAGAAGACGATGACCCCGGCGGCGGCGGTGATCACGATGGCACCGAGCGACGTCGCCGTCGCCTCGCGTTCCGACAGCCCAACGAGAAGGATGAAGAGCGGCACGGCGACGATGCCGCCGCCGACTCCGAAGAATGCGGAGAAGACCCCCGCCGCGAGTCCGATGGCGACGAGGCGCACGAGCGTATCGTACGAGCATGGTCAGTCGAGTCGCGATGGTCGTTTCCGTGATCGTCGTCTCGGCTGTCGCGGTCTCGGCCTCAGCGGCACGCCAGCCGCCGTCCGGAACCTCGATGTACGTGGTTCGCCATGACCCACGTCTGTGCCCCAGTCCGATGTGTGGCGGGTACTGGGTGACGATTGCAAACGGGGTGCGCACTCGGTGTTCGGACGGTGCCAGGCGCCCGCGCTGCTATGTCGGCCGTGCCGTCGACACCCGGCGCCGATCGCTCGGCGACATCCCGGAAGGTGCGTTGGTCCGAGGTTCGATCGACGAGTGGGAGCACGCTCCGGTGGCGCTGGATCAGCTCGTCGTCTCCGCGGTCTACCCGGAGGCCGGAGACGCCGAGCTCAGCGGTGGCTACTACCGCGTCTTCGACACCGGGATCGTCTGCGTGCGTGCGCCGTGCTTCTCCTACCGCGCGCAGGCGGTGAACGGCTCGTCGGCGGTCGCCACCTCAGCGGTGGACCTCGAGGCTTCTGGCGCGACGAGGATCGACGTCGAGCGAGCGCGACTGAGGCTTCGGACGAAGGACGGGCTGTAT
>Ga0163163_10003919_pt1 | contig 12692 bp, 13 predicted proteins | sample S65metaG_FD_119766 | JGI IMG/M metagenome (GOLD analysis project Ga0163163, IMG submission 119766) | Switchgrass rhizosphere microbial communities from Kellogg Biological Station, Michigan, USA - S6-5 metaG | ecosystem: Host-associated > Plants > Roots > Rhizosphere > Soil | place: USA... | reverse complement strand
TACCAGGGCCCTGACCGGGGACGCGCGATCGCCGCGTGGGGGTCGACCGTCGGCGCCGCAGTGGCCACCGGACCACTGGTCGGCGGCCTTCTCACCGACACTCTGGGCTGGCGGTGGATCTTCTTCGTGAACGTGCCGATCGGCATCGCCACCGTCGCGCTGGCCGCCGTCAAGATGGTCAACATCGGCGATCCGGATGCCAAGCGCCTGGACATCGCCGGCCTGGTGACCTTTGCGGGAGCGCTGTTCCTGATGATCTTGGGGCTCCTGCGCGGGAATGACGACGGGTGGGGCAGCACAATGATCCTCGCGCTGTTCGGGGGCTCCGCGCTGCTGGCGATCGCGTTCATCGTGGCCGAGCTTCGCCAGGAGCGGCCGATGTTCGACCTGTCCCTCTTCCGAAAACGCGGGTTCGTCGGCGTGTCGCTCGCGACGTTTGCGATCGGCGCGGGGATGTTCGCCATGTACCCGTATATCACCCTGTACCTGCAGAACGATCTCGGATACTCGCCTCTGGCAGGAGGCGTGCGACTTCTCCCCTCGACCGTGCTGCTGTTCATCGTGCCGCTCGCGACCCGCTCGGTGGTCGAGCGGTTCCCGCCCGGCGCGGTGCTCGGGTTCGGCATGCTGGTGACCGGTATCGGAATCGCCTCGATGGCGAATCTTTCGACCGGCTCGACCTGGACGCACCTGATCCCGGGCCTGTTGCTCACGGGCTTCGGGATTGGCATCGTCAACCCCGCGATCGCCAAGATCGGATTAGGGGTGGTTGAGCCCCAGCGAAGCGGCATGGCCTCGGGTATCAGCAACACCTTCCGGATCGGTGGACTGGCCACGGGCGTCGCCGCCCTGGGTGCGGTCTTCCAACACCAGGTGACCAGCGATCTGGCGTCACGCGGAGGGCTGGGCGTGCCCGCCTCGACCCTGGCCAAGACGATCTCCTCGGGCGGCACCCGTGCTGTCGCAGCGCTGCGGCCCCACAACCCCGTGATCGAAACGGCATCCCATCAGGCCTTCGTTTCGGGGATGAACACGATCCTGCTGATCGGCGCGGCCACGGTGCTCTTCGGCGCGCTCTGCGCGGGCCTCGTGCGGCGCTCCGATTTCTGGTCTGCGGCTCCACCGCCGAAGAGCGATCGCACGCCAGATCCCACCACGGTCGCACGGGCCTGAGGCCTGCGACCGGCGTCAGATTGGCCCGGTTTGCAGGCCGAAGCTACGCTCAAGCGATGGATGACATTCTGGATGCCTACTCGCGTGCGGTGATCAGCGTGGTGGAGCGCGTGTCACCGTCGGTGGCGAACTTGCGTGTCCGCCTCCGGTCGCGTTCGCGCGAGCGAGAGGCGGGCGGTGCGGCAGTCGTGATCACCGAGGACCGGCTCGTCACCAACGCGCACGTGGTGCCGGCGGCGACGCGGGAAGGGTGGGCGTCGTTTCCGGACGGGCGGGAGTTTCGCTTCTCGGTGGTCGGACGCGACCCCTTCAGCGATCTGGCCGTGATCGCCATCGACGGGGGCGATCTGCATCCGGCAGAGCTGGGTGATGCGTCGAACCTGCAGGTCGGCCAGCTGGTGGTTGCCATCGGCAATCCCCACGGGTTCGCCGGATCCGTGACCGCCGGGGTGGTCTCCGCCGTCGGCCGGTCGTTACCGGCTCGCGCCGGCGGCACGCTGCGGATGATCGACAACGTGATCCAGACCGACGCCAGTCTGAACCCCGGCAACTCGGGCGGTGCGCTCGCGACCAGCGACGGCCGCGTCGTCGGGATCAACACCGCACTGGCCGGCATGGGGCTGGGACTGGCCGTGCCGATCAACGAGCACACCAGCGGCCTGATCGCGACGCTGATGCGCGACGGGCGCGTCCGGCGGGCCTACATCGGGGTGGGTGCCGCTCCGCGGCCGCTGCCTCCCAAGGCCGTGGCCGCGCTGGGCCGTGACGCAGGGATCGAGCTGATCGACATCGCTCCCGACAGCCCCGCGGGCGCAGCCGGGCTGCTTCCGGAGGACATCGTGGTCGCGGTCAACGGCAAGCCGATCGAGAGCGTCGAGGAGCTGCAGCGCCAGCTGTCGGCGGAGGCGATCGGCACCCCGCAGTCGCTGACGGTGGTGCGTTCCGGTGCGGTGATCGAGCTGGAAGTGCGTCCGGTCGAGTTGGCCGCCTAGCTGCTCTGCCGCGTCGGGCCGGTCGACGCGCCACCTGCAAGGGCGCCCGCCCGCTAGCTCAGGGCGCAAACCCCGCGTTCTTCAGCATCCGCCGCAGATCCACGAGCTGCTGGACATCGGCGTCCTTCCCGTGCGGCGGCACGAACACCTCGGTCTCGTCCCCGAGCGTCACGCGCAGCTTACCGTTCGGCTCCTCGACGACGGTGCCGGTGGCCTCGAGCAGCGACCTCACGTGGCGCCATTCCACGTTTCGGTTGTGCGCGAAGATGTGCTCGAGCGTGTCCCGGTGTCGGTGGCTCAGATCCATCCGCGACCATGATGTCACTTCTCATTGCGCAACGAAGCCACCGTCGATGACGAGCGACGTGCCGGTGATGTAGGAGGCGTCGTCGGAGAGGAGGAACGCGACCGACGGTGCGACGTCGGCGGCCACGCCCTGCCGGTTCAGCGGGATCGCCTGCTTCACGGCGTCGTCGATCTCCTGGGCGGACATCCCCGCGTCATCGAAGATCGGATCGTTGAAGCCGGTGTCGATCCACCCCGGGCAGACGCAATTGACCCTGATCCCGTCCTTGGCGAAGTCGATCGCCATCTGCCGGGTCAGCTGCAGGACGGCGCCCTTGGTGGAGTCGTACGAGACGCAGTTCGGCTCGCCGACGAGTGAAGCCGTCGAGCCGGTGTTCACGATCGCTCCCCCACCCTGGCGCTGCATGTGCGGAATCACGGCACGCGAAACCAGCAGCACACCTTTGACATTCACGGCGAAGTGAAGATCCCAATCCTCCAGGCGCTGCGTGAGGGCGGTGCCGGGGATCAGGACACCGGCGTTGTTGTGCAACAGGTCGATGCGACCGAACCGCTCGACGCAGGCGTCGACCGCGCGCTCGACGCTCGCCTGATCGCGGACGTCGCACTCGAGGGCAAGGGCTTCTTGGCCCTCCCCCTCCAGCAGGGAGACCGTCTCCTGCGCCGCTTCCAGTCGGAGGTCGGCGACCGCCACCGACGCTCCCTCGCGGGCCATCCGCAGGGCACTCTCTCGGCCGATCGCACCGCCGGCGCCCGTGACCAGACCGACCTTGCCGACGAGCCGCCGCGGAAACCCATCCGGTGCGCTCACTGACCACCCTCCCCCTCGTTGTGATCTGTTGCGGGCAAGCCCAGCTTGTGACCTCCCCAGGAACCACCCGCAGTCGATCGGCCAGGACCAGACTACCCGATGACCCGCTATCCCGACGTCCGACGCACACCTCGCGGAGTTGCCCCTCGCTATCTGGCCGAACGTGAACACACGCGGGTCGCGGCGCCGGCGGCCGCGAAGGCGATCTCGCAGGTGTGGTCGGCGACGGACGCCCCGCGCCGGGACGCCGCCTCGGCGCAACCCGTACGCGACATGATGGAGGCGTCGGGATCGAACGCGTTTGGATTCCTCGGGGCGATCTGGAATCATGGCGCGATGGGCGAGGTCTCAGGCGACCCGCTCCAACAGGGGCGCGATGCGCTCGCCGAAGCCAAATGGCCGGCCGCGCGAGAGCATTTCCAGTACTGCCTCGATGAGGGCGGCGGTACTGAGGCGCTGGCGGGACTGGCCGAGGCGTTGCACTGGTTGGGAGAGTACGACCGCGCGATCGAACTGAAGGCCTCGGCGTACGACCGGTACCGGCGGGCCGGCGAAGGCGAGCGGGCGGCGGAAGTAGCCCGCAGCCTGGCTTTCCTGCACGGCGGTGTGTATGGAAACCTGGCGGCCGCGAACGGCTGGTTTGCTCAAGCGGAGAGCGCGCTCGCGGAGCTGGATGAGTGCATCCAACACGGCTGGCTCGCCTTCGACCGAGCGCCGCTCAGCGACGATCCGTCGGAACGTGAACGGTTAGCGCTTGCCGCGCTGACGATCGCCAGGCGTTTCGGCGATGTCGATCTCGAGTTCGACGCGATGGCGCTGTTGGGCGATGCGTATGTCCAATCCGGCCGCGTGGACGAGGGGATGACGCTGATCGACCAGGCGATGACGGCGGTGACTGCGGGGCAGATCAAGGGGATCGTCGCGATCGGTGATATCTATTGCCGTTTGCTCAGCTCATGCGAGCGAACGACGGACGTTCGCCGGGCGGAGGCGTGGATGGCGGTGATCAACAGGTTCGCCTCCTGGAGCGACTCGCTGCTGGTCTCCACCACCTGCCGTCTCCATTACGGGGGCATCCTGGTCGCGATCGGCCGGTGGCGCGAGGCCGAGACTGAGTTGCTGGAGGCGATCCGGATCTCGGATCGCAGCTACCGGATGATGCGGACGTTCCCGCTCGTGCGGCTCGCTGACCTGCGGCTGCGTCAGGGGCGCTTCGAGGAGGCGGAGCGGCTCTTGGAGGGCTGTGAATGGCACCCCACCGCCCGCCGTTGCCTGGCAGCCGCGGCCCTCGGGCGAGGCCAGCTCGATCTGGCGCACGACCTGGCGACGCTGTGCCTGGAGGGCATGGCGGCAGATGACCCGGTGCGTGCTCCGGCGTTGGGCCTGCTGGTCGAGATCGACGTGACGCGCGATGACCTGATCGCGGCCAACGGCCGCTGCGCCGAGTTAGAAACGCTGTCCGCCACCGGCGACCCGCTCGCGGCCGCCTGGTACTCGTTGGCCAGCGGTCGGGCCGGCGTCGCGCAGGAACGACCAGAGGCTCGCTCCCAGCTGCAATCCGCGGTGGAGCGTTTCACCGTCCTGGAACTGCCGTTGGAGGCGGCCCGTGCTCGACTCAGCCTGGCGGACGCGATCGCCGCCGACGCGCCGGCAGCGGCTGCGAGCGAGGCACGGTTGTCACTCGACGAGTGTGATCGGCTGGGGGCGCGGCGAGATGCCGACGCGGCAGCCGCCCTGCTGCGCCGGCTGGGCACGGCGGGTGGCGCGCGACCGCGCACGAAAGGCGCACTGACACGGCGGGAGGTCGAGGTGCTGGCGCTGCTGAGCGATGGACTGTCCAACGCCCAGATCGCCGAGAGGTTCACCATCAGCCCGCGGACGGCGGAGCATCACGTGGCCAACGTCCTGGCGAAGCTCGGACTGCGCAGCCGCAGCGAGGCAGCCGCCTACGCGGTGCGCGAGCGGATTCAAGGCCCGGGACAACGTAGGTAGTCCCACCGATGTATCGCACGCCCACTCCGGTCACGCTGTGATTCGCGGTCGCATACAGCGGCCGGACGCCACACCGACCGAAGGAGGACGACAATGAGCGAGCGCAATACTGCAGCGGTGCGGGCCTGCTTCGAGCAGGCGGCGCGCGGCAACTTCGCCGCGCTCGACGCGATCCTGACCCCCGACTTCGTCCTGCACAGCCCAGACGACGTACGCGGTGCCGCGGGACTCGCCGGCATGGTCGAAAGCTACCGGAGCGCGCTTCCGGATCTGGAGTTGACCTTCGACCACCAGTTCGCCGCCGGCGACTACGTCGCGAGCCGCTTCACGATTCGCGGCACGCACGACGGCGACCTGATGGGTGTGCCCGCGAGCGGGCGTCCGGTGGAATTCACCGGGATCACGATCAGCCGCTGCCAGGACGGCAGGATCGCCGAGGAGTGGGAGCTGACCGACACGGTCGGCCTGCTCGGCCAGGTCGGTGCGCTACCGGCGATGGCCAGCTGACACCGATCCGACCCGGCGGGTTGGGTGATCGAAGTGACCTGAGCACATCACTGGGTGTTCTCCTCGACCCGCCGCAGCCATTCGTTGAGCAGCGCAGCCAGCAAGGTGCTCTGTTCATGCGGTAATGCGTGGCCGGAGCGATCGAGCACGGCGAACGTGGCTCGAGGATAGGCCTCGATCAGATCCCATTGACTGGCATACCCGACGACCGAGTCCTGGCGGCCGGCGGCGACGAGCACGGGCCCCGGGTAGGACGTGGGTTCAGTCGGGCCTGGGGTCAGGCGCCATTGCTCGCCGATTCGTTGGAGAGCGACCGTGTCTGCCGTGTCGGCACCCGGCGCGACGTTGAGCGTGTAGCTGAGCAGCGTCTCCGGCGTTTGCACGACGAAGTAGTCGCGGAACGCGTCCCCGTCTCCCGATTTCTCCTCGCCTCCGTCAAGGCCGGCTCGGTGAACCAAGGCGTGCGGCGGCACGTCGCGAATCTCCTCGACCAACGGACAGATCAGTGCCAGTCCGATCACTTGCTCCGGACGACGGTGGGCAATGGCCCGAGCGAAGTACCCGCCCGCGGAGTGCCCCACAGCCAGCAGCCGCTGGTTTCCAACAACGCCGTCGATCAGCTCCAACAGCACATCCAGCACATCGTCTGAGCTACGGATCGATTCCGGTGCCGGAGTCGATCCTTGCCCCGGCAAGTCCGGATAGATGCGACGGTACCCCTCGAGATCCGCGAAGGCCGGCTCCATCGTCCCGAGCGGCTCTCGGTGATCGACTCCGGCACCGTGCAGCAGGAGTATCGGAGTGCCCTCTCCGCGCTCGACGTAGTGCACCTGCGTCTGTTCCCCGCGATACTCCACGTGACCGAAACAGGGTACACGTTCGCGGTTGACTGACCTTCGCCGCCCCCGCAATCCGACGGCCAGCGCGAGGGGTACTCGAGGACATGAACACGACCGATACTCACCCCGCGGCCCGCACGCCGCAGAAGATCTGCCTGCACTGTCATCGGCCGATCCTGGCCGGGGCGTTCTCACCTCGCTGGCAGGGTTACTGCGAGCGGTGCGCCCGCACGCTTTCAAACCACCCGCACATCGAGTCGGCATAGTCTATAACCACGCTTGGGACGATCAGGTCTTACTGATCGGAACCGTGCTGATCGGCGTCGCGTAGGGCGACTCGAACTCGACCCGATTGCCGCGGCGGCGTTGTCTTTTGGCTTAACCAAGCCGTTTGATGGAGGCGGCGGGAATCGAACCCGCGTCCACGACCGCACGAAGAGAGCGTCTACAAGCGTAGTCCGGGATTGAATTTCGCCCGGCGGCTGCCCCCGGACGGGCCACCGCACGAACTAGCCCCTCTTTGAAGTCCCGTTCGGCGGCGTAGGCGCTCCCCCTCACGGCGAGCCCGCTAGCTGACACCGGGAATCCCTCCCGCGGGCTGGAGGGGCCGATGCGCTACCTAATTAATTAGGCAGCGAGTGCGAGATCAGATTCCGCACTTGCGGTTTTCCAGGGATTTTACGAGGCCACCTGGAACCTCGGCTTGCAACCCTCCTCGAAAATCGACCGTGTCGAAACCAGGTCGCCCCCTTGGAGGTACCTTCACATTCTAGCCGCGGGCGTCCGCGTCCGCCTGCTCCCCCTGCCGCTCCTGCCGCTCCAGCCAGCCGCCGACCACCTCCAGGAACCGCTCCGGCTCCTCCACGTGCGGGACGTGCGAGCTGTTCTCCAGCACCTCCCACTCCGAGCCCTTGATGCCCTGGTGGAGGGTGCGCGACACCAGCGGCGTCGACTCGTCGTGCCGCCCGGACACGATCAGCGTCGGCTCGCCGATCTCCCCCAGCCGCGTGGTCACGTCCCACTCGCGCAGCGATCCGGTGCAGAAGAACTCGCTCGGCCCCCACATCGTCAGGTAGACCTCGTTCGGCAGCTGGTCGAACGACCGCGCCACGTAGTCCGGATAGGGCCGCACCCGGCAGACGTGCTCGTCCGAGTACACGTCGCAGGCGGCCTTGTACTCGTCGCTCGCCGTCGTCCCGGCCCGCTCGTGCGCCAGCAGCGTCTCCTGCGCCCCCTCGGGCAGCAGCGTCCGCAGCCGGTCGGCCTCGGCGATCCACAGCGGCACGCTCGACAGCGAGTCGCAGATGATCAGGCTGGCGACGCCCGCGGGGCGGGTCAGCATGTACTCGAAGGCCAGCATGCCGCCCCACGACTGGCCCAGCAGGTGGATGCGGTCAAGGCCGAGCGCGTCGCGCACCGCCGCTACCTCGTCCAGGAACAGCTGCACCGTCCACTTGTCCGGATCGCTCGGGTGTGGCGACTTCCCGCAGCCCAGCTGGTCGTAGAAGATCACGCGGCGGCCGCCCCGCGCCAGCTCCGCCATCGGCTCCATGTAGTCGTGCGTGCCGCCCGGCCCGCCGTGCAGCAGCAGCAGCGGCAGCGCCCCCGGGCGCTCTCCCTCACCGACGATCCGGTACCAGGTCTCGGCTCCGCCAAAAGGGATTCGGCCTTCGGAGACGGGCAGCGTTTCAGTCATGGGCAACACCTATCACATGCGGGGTGGCCCGGCTAGCGTTCCATGCAGAGATGGCTGCGCAATCGACCAGCCTTCCCGGCGGTGTCGTCCTGCGGTGGCGCGGGCGGCTGTCGGATGCGGAGATGACCGATCTGGTGGCCTCATACGGCGGCACACCGGTACCCGGATGGTGGGACACGATCCGTCCGCACAGCTTCGGCTGGGTCACGGCCCGCACGGCCGACGACGTGGTCGTCGGCTTCGTCAACATCGTCACCGACGGCGGCGATCACGCGTTCCTGATCGACACGAAGACGCGCGGCGCCTTCCAGCGGCGCGGCATCGCCACCCGCGTGGTCGCGTTCGCGGCCGAGCACGCCCGGGACGCCGGCTGCGAATGGCTGCACGTCGACTTCGACGACGAGCTGCGGGCCTTTTACCTCGGAGCCTGCGAGTTCGAACCGACCGCTGCCGGGCTGATCCACCTGCGCCCACCACAGGCGCCTGCGTGACCGGCGGCCACATCTGCGACCGCTGGTAGGGTCGCGGCGTGCCCTACTGCCAGCACTGCGGGAGCCCCCACCTCGACGACGCCACCTTCTGCCCACAGTGCGGTTCCTGGGTCGGCAGCGTCGGCAGCCTGCCGGCCACCCCTATCGCCGCCCCCCGCTACGCAGGCTTCTGGCCGCGTGCGGGTGGCTGGCTGATCGACCAGCTGATCATCGCGATTCCGTTCAACATCGTCACCGACCTGCTCGTGTCCTACAACCAGCCGACGGTGACCACCACCACCGATGCCGGCAACAACGTCCATATTCACTGGCACGGTGATTGGCTCACGCTCGGCCTGCTGCTGCTGGCTTCGTCGGTGACGACCTGGTTGTACTCGTCCATCCTGCAGAGCTCGTCGCGCCAGGCCACGGTCGGCCAGAGGGCGCTGGGGCTGGTCATCACCGACCTGGACGGAAACCGCATCAGCTTCGCCCGCGCCAGCGGCCGCTACCTGGCCACGCTCTTGACCGGCCTCACCTTCGGCATCGGCTACCTGATGATGATCTGGACGAAGCGCAAGCAGACGCTGCAGGACAAGATCGCCGGCACCGTGGTCATCCCCAAGCGTCACTGACCGTCGCGGCCGCTGACGCCCCACGTGTCCGACAGCAGGTAGCCCTCCGGGAACGGGTCGCTCGGATCCACCATCAGCTGGGTGACACCGGTGATCCAGGCGCTGCCGCGGATCGCGGGCACGATCGCAGGGCGGTCTCCGACGCTGGTCTCCGAGACGATCCGGCCCTCGAACGCCGAGCCGATCGCGGACGCGTGGGACATCGTGTCGCCAACGCGCATCTGGCCGCGCGCGTGCAGCGCCGCCATCCGCGCCGACAGGCCGGTGCCGGTCGCCGAGCGGTCGAGCCGCCCCGGCGATACGACCACGGCGTTGCGAGTGACCTCCCCCACCCCCCGCCAGGGCTCGGCGATCTGGACGATGCTGACGCCGGTGATCTCGGCGTTCTCGGGGTGCGTGCAGGGCAGTTGCTCGCGAGCCGCCGCGCGGATCCGCTCGCCCGCCAGCGACAGCTCGCGCGCCTCGGACGGCTCGATCGCGAACCCCAGGGCGCGCGCGTCGGCGATCGCGTACCACATTCCGCCGTAGGCGACGTCGACGGTGAGCGTGCCCAGCCCATCCACCTCCAGGGGCGCGTCCAGGCGGTCGGCGAAGCACGGCACGTTGCTGAACTCGACGCTCTCGCAGCGGCCGTCCCGGCAGGCGGCACGCACCTCGATCACGCCGCCCGGCGCCTCCAGCCGCAGCAGCGTCTCGGGCTCACGCATCTGCACCGCACCCGTCTCCAGCAGCACCGTGGCCGTGCAGATCGTGTTGGAGCCCGACATCGGCGGGTACTCGGTCGGCTCCATGATGATGAAGCCGGCGTCACAGCCCGGCTGCGTGGCCGGCACCACCAGGTTGGCGTGGCAGGCGACGCTGCCGCGAGGCTCGCGCAGCAGCAGCTTGCGGAGGCCGTCGCCCTGCTGCTGCAGGTGGCGCATCTGATCGAACACGGTTGCCCCCGGCGGCGGCAGCACACCGCCCACAACCACGTTTCCGATCTCGCCGCCCGCATGACAGCCGACGACGGTGATGGTGCGTACAGCTCGCATCGGCCGAGCATACCGGCGTGCGATCAGGGGTAGATTCCGCCTGTGACGCTGGTGCGCTTCCTGGTCGACCTGGGCGTGGCGGGCGTGTTGACGGCGCTGCTGGCCCGGGTGGTCGAGCTGACTGATCGCGGATCGTCCGATGACGGCCCGTCCGACGGTGGTGGTGGCGGCGGCGGAGGCGGATGGTGGCGGCGGCCGGCCCCGCCGGCCCCTCGACCGCACCCGACCGGTGCCCGTGATCGCCGCAACCCTCCTGAGGCGCGCCCTCACGACCGGCCGCGGCCGACCCGAGTCCGCGTCCACTGATCAGCGGCTGTTGCGCTCCTTGACCGCCCGCTCCATCTGACGGCGGGCGTCCCGCTCGGCGATCGAGTGGCGCTTGTCCACGCCCTCCTTGCCCCGGGCCAGGCCCAGCTCGAGCTTGACCTTGCCGTTCGTCAGGTACAGCGCCAGCGGCACCAGCGTCATGCCCCGCTGCGCCACCTTCACGCCCAGCTGGTGGATCTCGCGGCGGTGCAGCAGCAGCTTGCGGTCACGCACCGGCTCGTGGTTCTGGAGGTTGCCCTGCCGGTAGGGAGCGATGTTCGCCCCGACCAGGAACACCTCGCCGTTTCGGAGTTGGGCGTAGCTCTCGCGGATGTTGCCGCCGCCGTCGCGGAGCGACTTCACCTCCGTGCCGGTCAGCGCGATGCCGGCCTCGACCCGCTCCACGATGTGGAAATCGTGTCGGGCCTTGCGGTTCTCGGCGATCATCTTGCGGGCGGGCGCGGGCATCGGGTGGACTTTACGCGGTCGCCGCCTCCGGCTCGGTCGCCTGATCGAGGCCGGCCAGCCGCTGCGAGCCGATGAACAGGCCCGCCGCCAGCAGCGACAAGGCCGCGCAGACCGCGTAGCCGGTGACGTAGCCGTTGCGGGTGATCAGGTAGCCGACCAGCGGGAACAGCCACAGCATCTGGATCGAGAAGAAGCCCTCGGCGATCGACATCGACGTGGCCCGGAACTCGGAACGGGTGTTGTGCTGCAGGTAGGTCGAGAGCGTGACGTAGACCAGCTCCGGCAGGCCCGCCACCACCAGCAGCATCAGCACCGGCAGCGCCAGGCCGGGCAGCGCGGGCCCCAACAGCAGCGCCACCGCGGCCAGCAGCGACGTGCCACCGACGGTGGCGGTGAGCGACGCGCGGTCGTGCATGCGGCCACCCACCCAGCTGAACACCGCGCCCACCAGCATCCCGCCGCCCAGCGCGAACCCGAGCATCGCATCCGAGGCACCGCGTTCGGCGAACAGTGGGGCGGCGTAGAACCACGCGCTGGTGAAAGCCGCCCAGTAGATGCTCCACGCGATCGTCAGCACCGCCAGACGGGGGGAGCGACGAAGCGCCGAGAGCCCGCTGCGCGCGACCGACAGGCCCTGGCCGGCGCTGCCGCGGGCATCGTCCGGCAAGCGGCTGGCGATCCCGCTCGCGATCAGCGCGCAGATCGCGGTCAGCCAGAACGCGGCCGGCCGCGACCAGGTCGCGATCAGGCCGCCGGCCAGGAACGAGATCGCGCTCGCGAACTGGAACACGGCCCACAGGCCGCCCAGCATGCGAGGGAACTGCGCCTGGGCATCGTCGTGCGCGAGCGCGTCGAACAGGTAGGCCTCGTCGGCCCCGGTGCGCAGTGCAAACGCCACGCCGTGGATGGCGCCGGCCAGGCAGATCAGCCCGAACCCGGGCGCGTAGACGTAGCCGAGCTCGCCGGCGGCCGTGAAGAAGCCGGCAGCGACCAGCAGCCGGCGCCGGCCGAGCGCGTCGGCCAGCGCCCCGGTCGGTACCTGCGCGACCAGCATGCCGACGTGCAGCGCGGCCTCGACCAGGCCGAACTGGGTCAACGTCAGCCCTCGCGAGAGCAGGTACACCGCCCACACCGGGCCGGTGAAGATGATGCCGTTGAAGAGCTGGTAGAGCCTGAAGATTGTCAGCGTGCGCGCGTGCATGGAACCCCTCGAGTGATCGGAAAGCCGGACAGATCAGCTGAGCGGCACGCCGATTTTGGGCGCACCACTCCCTGGCACCCGGCCTCGTCAGTGCGAGACGCGCGAGATGCTGAAGCGCAGCCGGCGGATCACCGACGTGGCGAACTCGATGTTGGGGCTGCGGTGGTGCATCGGCGAGCAGGATACCAGCGATTCCGAAGTACTCCGGCGCTACGCCGGCCCGTCCAGCGCCGCCGGCAGCGCCGCCAGGTCGGCCAGATCG
>Ga0163163_10003917_pt1 | contig 12695 bp, 10 predicted proteins | sample S65metaG_FD_119766 | JGI IMG/M metagenome (GOLD analysis project Ga0163163, IMG submission 119766) | Switchgrass rhizosphere microbial communities from Kellogg Biological Station, Michigan, USA - S6-5 metaG | ecosystem: Host-associated > Plants > Roots > Rhizosphere > Soil | place: USA... | reverse complement strand
TGAAGCCGCACGCCTTCGAGTTCGTACTCGACGGCGAACTGCGGCGCGCCGTGCGATCACAGAACTACCTCACGCTCGTGACGGTGGAAACCAGCCGTGAATTCGACGGCATGACCGTCGCCGCCGACCAGGGCACCGTCGGTGAGGTGGCGCACATCATCCGCAACGAGGTCCGCGACACCGACGTCCTGGGCCTGACGAGCCAGGGACTGCTCTCGCTCGTCCTGCTCGATGCCGACTACGAGAATTCGACGCGTGTCATTGACCGCCTCGTGGAACGCATGAACCACTACGACTTCCCCGCGCCGCTGCGGCTGTCTGTCGGTGCTGCGTGCTATCCCACCGATGCCGTCGATGCCGAGTCGCTCCAGCGCGAGGCGGTATCGCATCCGGTGATCAGTTGGCGCGGGGGCCATTCCTGAGTTAGTGCTTCGAGTGGCAACGAACCGGGGTTTTTCGGAACGCCACGCCTCATTCGGCACTCTTCGTATTCATGCCAACTCGCGCATCGCGGGTTTCCCGTGCGTTCTGTGCGAGATCCACGCGCGCTGCGTGTCGCCACATGCCGGATGCCAGCTGTGAACGGATATTGCACTTCAGCAGCGCCGTAAGTGAGCCGTATTCGCACCTCGACTTCGCTCGAGGTAGTTCGGAACGATGCGGACTCTGATTCACGGGGGCGAAGCCCGGAGGAATATGCGTCGGACCATTCTCGCCACGCTCGTTACGCTCACGGCCCTGTCGCCGATCGCCGTCGCGCAATCGCGGTTCACGATCGTGCCGTCGTTGTCGATTGCGGGCGTCTACGACGACAACCTGTTCGCGGAGACGGACAGCAGCGCCGGCAAGATGATGCAGCTGCGCCCGAGCCTCGAAGGCAATTTCGAGTCGCCTCGCCTGATGCTCATCAGCCTCTACTCGCAGGACATGCTGCGGTCGAACTTCTCCTCGCTCAACACGCTGGACGCCCGTCGTCATGCCTTTCTCAACATGGGGTTCAAAAGCAGCCCGTTGACGACGTGGGGAGTCGAGGCGCGCTACGACCGTTCAGAAACCCCCGGCGAGATCGAATTCGACACGGGCATTCTCGGCGCCCGCCGCACCGCGCAGCGCTTCCAGCTGTCGCCGACGTTCGTGCGGCGCCTCAATCCGCGCGCGGTGTTCACCGCCGGCTATGACCTGACGAGAGAGAACGAGCTCGACCTGCCGAGCGGCACGCTGCACCAGGCACGGCTTTCGGTCTCACGTGAGCTGACGTCGCGATCGGCGATCGTCGGGACCTACCTCTCCCGCTACTTCGTCGATCCCTTCTCGCATTCGACGTCGCAGTCGATCCTCGGCGGATGGACCCGCGAGATGGCGCCGAGGACGCATCTGTCGCTGTACGCAGGACCGCGCGTCACCTCGTATCGAAGCGGCCTGAAGCCGGAGGTGTCGGCGTCGCTCAGACGCGACACCAATCGCATCGACCTTGCGGCCGACTACTGGCACGGCGAGACGATCATCCTCGGCATTCCCGGTCCGGTCGCGGTCGACAGCGGGGCGGTGCGGATCGCCCGGCCGTTCCTCAGCCGCTGGGAGCTCGGCGCGGGTCTCGGCGCCACCGACATCACGACGATCGACTTCCGCGAAGCGCGTGTGTATCGCTCGACTCTGATCGGGTCGTGGACCTCCCACGGGATGTACAGCGTCTCCGCCTCCTACGGTCTGGACTATCAACAGGGCGATATCCGTCGCCGTCTGGACGAGAACGTGTTGCGGCACGTGTTTCGCGTGAGTGTCACAGTCGCGCCACGGCTCTTCCGTTCGATTCTGCCGCCGGATGAGGCGGCGCGTGTGAAAGGGGTTCTTCGATGATCGCGCGGGTACTCACTACGTTTACAGCTGCCATCGCTCTCTCGTCAGCAGCGTTGGCCCAGCAGCCGTCGCCGACCCCGCGTGAAGCGGTCGGCACATCGGGCTCGACGACGACGGCAACGCCGGCGACGACAAAACCGCCGCTGGTGATTGCGGCACCGGCAGCGCCAAATGCCGCCGCGGCCGCACCCGCTCGCGTCGTTGAGCCGGTGCGCGTCGATCCCAAGGACTACCGGATCGGGCCCGAAGACATCCTGGACATCAACGTCTGGAAGAACCCCGAGCTCAGTCGCGAGCGCGTGCCTGTGCGTCCTGACGGGAAGGTGTCGCACCCGCTGATCAACGACATCGACGTCGCCGGCAAGACGACCAACCAGGTCAAGGCCGAGCTGACGGAGTACTTGTCGAAGTACATCGAGAACCCGGAAGTCGCGGTGGTCGTCCGCGAGATTCACAGCCCGAAGGTGTCGGTATCCGGCAATGTCCGCATGCCGGGCTACTTCGAGCTGAAGACCACTGACGTCACCGTGCTCGACATGATCGCGCGCGCGCAGGGGCTCAACGAGTTCGCCGACAAGGGCAACATCAAGGTCATTCGCCGCGGCGAAAAGGGCGCGATCGACTTCAGGTACAACGACGCGGTCAACGGACGCAACAACGCCAACTTCGTCGTCCAGCCGGGCGACGTCATCGTCGTGCAGTGAGGACTCAAATGGCCCGTGAGCTGATGCCCCCCTCCGACGAGTCGATGCTGGTGCGAACGCTGGCGATCATCCGCCGGCGCGCGCTGATTGCGGCCGTGGCGTTCACCACGGTGATCGCCGCAGCCGTGGCCTTCGCTGTGTATCTCCCGGATCTGTATCGCGCAAGCGCGATCGTGGTGATCGAGCGGCCCCTGCCCGACGGCGTGGTGCGGCCCACGGTGAGCAACGAGCTCGAAAGCCGCCTCTATCAGATCAGACAGGAGATCCTCAGCCGCGAGCGGCTGACCGGTCTGATCAAACGGTTCAACCTCTATCCCGAGCTGCGCACAAAGACGGCCTTCGAGGACGTCCTGACCCAGGCGCGTGAGGATATTCAGTGGGAGGCGAACGGACCGGAGCAGGTCAGCGGCCGGACCAAGACTGTCGCCTTCACCTTGACCTATACCGGCGCCGACAAGCACAGCGTCGCCGATGTCAGCAACGCGATCGCGCAGTTCTTCGTCGAGCACAACTCGGCGATGCGCGCGAGCGAAGCCAAGCGGGCGACGCAGCTGCTCGAAGAACAGCTCACCTCCGCGCGTCAGCAGGTCGCCGTGCAGGACGCTCGTCTCCGCGATTTCACCGTCCGTAACCAGGCCCAGCTGCCGCAGGCCGCCGGTGTCGCGATGGCCGCCTATCAGTCGCTCGCGGACGAACTTCGGCGCAACCGTGACGACCAGCGCCGGAACACCGACGCCCGAGACAAGCTGCTCGAAGGCCTCGAAGACGCCTCGACCGTCGCGGCCGCGGCGAAAGGCGTGCTGGCCTCTGATCCGAGCGGCGTCCCGCTCTCCAAGGAATTGGCGCAGGCCAGCGAGCGTCTCGACCAGGCGAAGAAAGACCTGATCGAAGCCGAGCGGAAGGGCCTCAAAGCCGATCACCCGGACATTGCGGACATCAACCGGCGCATTGCCACCGCGGAAAAGGATGTCCAGGATCAGAAGGCGCGTGATCTCGCTGCCTTCAAGTCCAGGCAGTCCGCCGATGCGCAGCGGCAGGCGGTCTCGAATGCTCCGCAGAATCTCAACGCGCTTCCGCGCAGCAAGCGCAGCATCAAGGACTTCGACGACGAGCTGTCACGGCTGAAGACAGAAGAAAAGGACCTGCAGCAGCGGATCGCGATCCTGCAGCAGCGGTTCGATTCCACGCCTGGTGTGCAGGAAGGCTATCTGCAGATCCAGAGCGACTACGCCTCGGCGAAAGAGAACTACGACGTGCTGGCCCGCAAGTTTGACGAGGCGCGGCTCGCCGAGTCGATCGAGACCGGCCATCAGGGCGAGAACTTCCGCATCCTGGATGCGGCGGTGCCACCCGAGGGCCCGTCCGCGCCGGACCGGATGCGCCTGGTGCTGATGGGATTCCTGCTCGCGCTCGCGGCCATGGCTGCCGTGGTCGTGGTGACGGAACAGTTCGACACGTCGTTCCACACCGTGGATGAAGTGCGCGAGTTTACGGCGGTGCCGGTGATCGCGACCATCCCGCAGATCGGAACCGGGCCGCGCCGCGGCTGGCTTCGCGCGACCTTGAGCACCGCGTCTGCGGTGGCGGCCGTCGTCGCAGTCGCGACGCTCTCCGCCTATTACGCCCACGGCAACGACACGCTGGTCAGGCTGCTCAACCGCGTCGGTTAAGGGGTTAATTGTGAATAGCACCTCCACTCACTCATTGGATAAGCGGCTGGTGAGCTTTACCAGCCCAGGCTCCTTCGCGGCCGAACAGTACCAGGGACTGCGCCTGACGATCGAACGCCTGATCAAGACGCAGGGCGCGCAGGTCCTGGCGGTCACCAGTCCCGCTGCCGGCGAGGGCAAGACACTGACGGCAGTCAACCTCGCGGGCGCGCTGGCGCGCGAATCGGAGGCTCGCGTGCTGCTGATCGACGCGGATCTCCGGAGGCCGGCCGTCGCCACAACGCTCGGCCTGCCGGCATCGCCCGGACTCACCGATGTCCTCGCCAGCGAGGATCTCGATCTCTCCGCGGCCGTCCAGCGGGTGCAGCCGTATCAGCTCTCGGTCCTTCCGGCGGGGACCGCCGGATCCGCCATTCATCGACTCCTGCGGTCGCCGCGCTTTGAGCCGCTGCTGGAGCGCGCGCGGCAGGAGTACGACGTCGTCATCGTTGACACGCCGCCGCTGCTGCCGGTGTTCGATTCGGCCGTGCTCGCGCGCATCGTCGACCAGATGCTCGTCGTCGTGGCGGCCAACCAGACACCACGGAAGCTGCTCGGCGAAGCGCTCAATCTTGTCGATCCGTCGAAGGTCATGGGCATCGTCTTCAATCGGGACGATCGGCCGCTGTTTGGTTATTACGACGCGTATTACCGCGAGTACTTCCCGGACACGTCAGGCGTGGTGAGCCAGGCCTAACGCGTCCGTGGACGTGGGGACCCAGGAATGCAATCCAGGCTTCTGATCCTTGGCGCGGGGCCGATCGCCGAGCGGCTGATCGAAGAGATCGAGTCGCTCGAGTCGGCCCACTACACGGTGCTCGGCGTCGTCGACAGCCAGAAGCCCGACGACCGGGCCGCGTTGGCTGACCGATGGCTCGGCACCTGCGAAGAGCTCGGCGAGATCGTCGCCCGCGTCCGTCCCACGAGGATCGTGGTCGCCATCGAGAACAGGCGCGATCGGCTGCCGCTGCAGTCGCTGCTCGAGTCGCGCGTCAGCGGCATCGACGTGGAAGACGCCATCGAGCTCTATGAGCGGATCACCGGAAAGATGGCGATCGAAGCGCTGCGGCCAAGCACGCTGATCCTGTCGAAGGGATTCCGCAATCACGGCGCGGCCGAGGTGACCGCCCGTATCGTGAGTATCACCGTCGCGATCATCGGCCTCATCGCCATGATTCCGCTCCTCGCGCTCATCGCGCTGCTGGTCAAGCTGGACTCACGCGGGCCCGTCCTCTTTGTTCAGCCGCGCGCCGGCCGGCACGGCCATCCATTCGGCCTGTTGAAGTTCCGGACGATGCATCCGACGGATCACGCGCGGTCGGAATGGGTGATGGACAACATGCACCGGATCACCCGGGTCGGTCGCTATCTCCGCCGCTTCCGGCTCGACGAGCTGCCCCAGCTGGTGAACGTCGTCCGAGGCGAAATGAATTTGATCGGTCCGCGGCCGCATCCCGTCTCGAATCACACGACCTTCATGGAACACATCGCCTACTACGGCCTGCGATCGACAGTCCGCCCCGGCGTGACCGGATGGGCGCAGGTGCGCTACGGCTACGCCAACAATCTCGAAGAAGAGACAGAGAAGATGCGGTACGACCTGTACTACATCAAGAACCGATCGCTCTGGCTCGACTTCCGGATCACGCTGGCGACGGTCGGCATCGTGCTGTTTGGTCAGAATGCCGCGCAGGTGCGGAATCCGGCGCCGATGGGTCGCGATCTGTCCTGGCCCCCAGCCCAGCACGTGCGGGCGAAAGAGATTGTCTACGTGCCGGTCCTCGCCGACCGGGCTGCGCCACGTCCGACCGCGGGGCCGCAGTGACCACCACGTCTTCGATGCACCCGGCGACTGCCTGGTGGCGGCCACAGACGATCCACGCGATCCCTCGCGTGGCGTCCGGCGTCGGCCGGAAGGAATCGCCGTCAAGCACCGCCAGTGTCGTCGCCTTCCGGGCGCTGGTGACGTTCACCGTCATCCTGCTCCTGTCACCACAGGCGTGGTTTCCGGCGCTCGGACAGCTTCGTATCGCGTTTGTCGCCGCAGTCCTGGCGATCGGGGCGCATCTGCTGGACCGCATGGTGCACGGCCGCGGGGATGCCCCGCCGATCAACGCAGAAATCGGCATCGCGCTCCTCCTCGTCGCGTGGGCGGTGATCACCGTCCCGGTGTCCTATTGGGTCGGCGGCAGCGTCGAAGTCCTGACGAGTACGTATCTGAAGGCGGTGGCGTTCTTCTGGCTCGTCGGCACGTTGGCGACATCGGAGCGCCGGCTGCGGACGATTGCGTGGACGCTGGTGTGCTGTGCGGTACCGCTGGCGATTGTCGGCATCAAGAACTATCTGGCCGGTGACGTGCTCTCGACGGGCGTCCCCGGGCTGACCCGCATCTACGGTTACATGGGCGGGTCGGGTCTTGCCGCGAATCCCAACGATCTCGCGTTGATGCTCAACCTGATCATCCCGATCGCGGCGGCGATGATGATCGCGACCCGCAAGCTCATGCTCCGCGGGCTGGCCGCGGCCGTCATGCTCCTCAGCGTCGGCGGTGTCATTGTGACGTTCTCGCGCGCCGGGTTCCTGACCCTCTCGGCGACGGGCATCATGCTGCTCGCGGTGCTGATTCGGCGCCATTCCGCCGGCGCTGCCGGCTTCCTGGTCGTCGTCGCGCTCGTCGCGCCGCTGTTCGTGCCCGATTCGTATTTCAAGCGACTCAGCACCATCACCGATATGCAGGCTGATCAAACCGGGTCGGCGCAGGGGCGCTGGCAGGACGTGGTGATGGCCACCGGCATCGTGCTGCACAACCCGATCGTCGGCGCGGGAATCGGCAACGACATGCTGGCGCTGAACAAGTACCGTGGCAAGGCGACGTTCCGGTCGGTCCATAACGCCTACCTGCAGTACGCCGTCGACCTCGGCCTGCCCGGCATGCTGCTGTTTGCCTGGCTGCACATCACCTGCTTCCGCATTGCCCGCCGCGTCGAGCAGCGCTCGAAGTGGGACGACGCGCTCCGGCCGCTTGGCCCGCTCGCCGCAGGCATTCAGGTCTCGCTCGCCGCGTTCTTCGTCGCAGCGATGTTTCACCCGATCGCGTACCAGTTTTATTTCTTCACCATTGCGGGACTGGCGGTAGCCCTGCACAACACGGCTCGGTCGATGGCCACGGCCGCCGCGCCGATGCCGGCCCTCGCCCGCCGCGCCGCAGTCGCGGCTGCCTCGTGACTCGCACCCGCATCCTGAAAGTGGTGCCGACGTTGATGTGCGGCGGTACGGAAAACCAGTTCATGACGCTCGGCCGCCTGCTCGACCGCTCGCGGTTCGACCTGACGTTTGCCTGCCTGCGCCGATGGGGCCCCTTCGTCGAGGAGCTCGGGCAGCTTGGTATCCCGTTGCGCGAATACCGGGTGGCGACGTTCCGCAGCGTTCACGCCCTGGCGCAGCAGGCGCGGCTGGCGCGCCAGATCGCGCGAGGACGCATCGACATCGTTCACGCTTACAACTTTTACGGAAATGTCTTTGCGATCCCGCCCGCACGCCTGGTGGCACCGGTGGTCATCGCGTCGATTCGCGACCGCTCGCCGTACCTGACACCGATGCAGAAACGCGTGCAGCGGTACGCGTGTCAGTTTGCGGATCGCATCCTCGTCAACGCAGACGCGGTACGCGACTGGCTGGTGCAGGACGAAGGCTACGACCCTGCCAACATCGTTGTCATCCGCAACGGCGTCGAGACGTCCCGGTTCCACGGTCCGCCCGCCGGCGAACGGATCCGTCATGAGCTCGGGCTACCGCGGGACTGCCGTCTCGTGATCCTCGTCTCACGGCTGGCGCGTCTGAAGGGTGTCGAATATTTCCTGGAAGCGGCGGCCATGCTCAGGCCGCAGTACCCGGATGTCCGCTTTCTGATCGTCGGCGAAACGAGCCCGCCCGATCCCGGCTACCTCGCAGCGCTGGAACGGATGTCGGACTCTCTCGGTGTACGCGACCGGGTGACATTTACAGGCCGACGCTCGGATGTACCCGCCGTCCTCAGCGCTGCAACCGTTGCGGTGATGCCGTCGCTCAACGAGGCACTGTCGAACGTGCTGCTCGAATCCATGGCCGCGGGAGCCCCCGTCGTGGCGACCAGGGTCGGCGGAACGCCGGAGGCACTGCAGGACGGAGACACAGGTCTGCTCGTTCCGCCCGGCGATGCGACCGCCATCGCAACGGCGGTATCGACCTTACTCGACGATCGCGCGCTCGCAGCGAGGCTTGGCTGCGCGGCGCGGGCACAAATCCGCAAGCGATTCTCGGTCGAGCAGATGGTGCGCGCGACGGAGGACCTCTATGCCGAACTGCTGGCGCGTAAACAGCCACGACGGTCGATGGCAGCAGCATGCTTAGTGTAGCGGCGGACATTGTTCGGCACGACGCTGGTGCGGTCACGACACAGGTCCTGACGGAGTACCAGACGTTCGCGGCGCTGGAGCCCGAGTGGAACGATGCCGTCGTCCGCGGGCACGTCTCGCACCCCTTCCTGCTGCATGAGTGGTTCCGGACATGGTGGCAGTGCTTCGGCGGCAGCCGGCGGCTGCATGTCGTGGTTGCGCGCGACCGTGACGGCATCGTCGGGATCGCACCGATGATGGCCGAACAGGTCCACATGTACGGCCTGTCCGTGCGCAAGCTGGATCTGCTGCACAACGATCACACGCCGAAAGCCGACTGGATCATCGTGCGCTCGCCTGCCGAAACGTACTCCGCACTCTGGAACGCGCTGCGGACGTCACCGGACCACTGGGATCTGCTGCAATTGAGCCGCCTCCCGAACGACTCGCCCACGGCCGCGGCAGTCACGTCGCTTGCTCAACGCGAGCAGTGCCTGACGGGTTCCTGGCGCGGAGACGTCTCGCCGTTTCTCACGCTCTCCGGTACATGGGACACCTACTGGGCGTCGCGCTCCGCGAAGTTCCGATCGAATCTGCGAAACCGCCTTTCGCGGCTGGCGAAGTTGGGCGAGCCGCGCCTGGAAGTCGTCCACGCCGGTGACGCAGACGCGTGCGAAGACGCGCTCCGTCTCGAAGCGTCCGGATGGAAGGCAGAGGCACGGACCTCGATTTCATCCACGCCAGCCGTGCAGCAGTTCTATCTTTCGCTCGCTGAACGCGCTGCCGCGCGCGGGTGGCTGCGTCTGATGTTCCTGACGGTTGGCGATCGCCGGATTGCCGCGTCGTACGGAGCGTGTTGTGACGACACGCTGTTCCTGCTCAAGACCGGCTACGACCCTGCGTATGCCGCGTGCGCACCCTTCAAGCTCCTGACGTATCTCGCCATTCAACATGGCTACGCCGGGGGTTTGCGTGAGATCGACTTCCTCGGCAATGCGGAACCCTGGAAGCTCGAATGGACCGACACCAGCCGAACCCACGACTGGATCTATGTCTTTGCCGACACCATGCGAGCCCGGCTTTTGCATTCTCTGAAGTTCCAGGTGCTACCGGAGTTGAAGCGATGGCGAGCGTAATCGGAACCTTCGTTCCCACGTATCAGGGACTGTCGGCGATGGACCTTGTTCGCACCACCGCGACGGACATCGACTGCTTCCCGTTCAACGTGGCGCACCGCCTGCCGTTCTACCGCGCACGCAACGCCATCTATCACCTCTTTCGCGCGCTCCTCGCAACGAATCCGGGACTGACCGTGCTTGCGCCGGACTACAACAGCGGCAATGAAATCCTCGCCATGCGTGCGGCGGGCGCCGGGCTGCACTACTACCCGGTGCCGCGCGACATGACGCTCGATCCCGACGAAGTCGAGGGGTACTGCCGCGCCTACAACCCGGATCTGTTGTACGTGATTCATTACGCCGGCTGGCCGCAACCGATGCCGGAGCTCGTGGAGCTGTGCAGGCGGCGCGGCATGCTGCTCGTCGAAGATTGCGCGCTCTCACTGCTGAGCGAAAGCAACGGACGCCCGCTCGGCAGCTTCGGCGACTGGTCGATCTTCTGCCTGTATAAAACACTGCCGCTGCCAAATGGCGCGCTCCTGATTCAGAACGGACCGCGCCTCGAGGCGTTGGAACGCCTGAAGCTTCGCGACGCGGGGTCGGCGTCCGTGATGGGGCGCGCCGCCGAACTGGTGGTGCAGCGGATCCGCGGCCAGGCGAACGGTCTCGGCGCCGCTCTTCAGGTAGTGAAACGCGGGATGGGCCGTGCCGCCGGCGCGCTTGCCGTTCACCGCGCCAACGTCGGCGACATCGGCTTCAATCTCGATGAAGTCGATCTGGCAATGTCGCGGTTGTCCGCACGGCTGCTCGCAGGATTCGACTACGAGGCCATCCGCCAACGCCGTGTCGACAACTACCGTCGACTCGACGGCCTGCTGGATCAGAGCGTCTCTCGCGTCTTCCCGACGGTTCCGGACGGCGCCTGCCCACTCTTTTTTCCGATCGTCGTACCTGACAAGCAGGCGACGGCGGAGCGGCTGCGCTCGTGCGGTGTTGATGCCCTCGAGTTCTGGAACGACAGCTCTGAGCCTGGCGGACAGGAAATGGGTCTCGACGCGCAATTCCTCCGTCAACACGTTCTCGAACTGCCGATTCATCAGGATCTGACACCGCGACACATCGATCACATCGCCCGGAACGTCAACGGCCTCGGTCTCTGGAGGGCGGCGTAATGGACGGGATGACCGTTCGTCTCATTGACGACGCCTCGGAGTTCCTGGCGCTTCGCGACCGGTGGAATGATCTGCTGCGATCGAGCCGCAGCGACAACCCGTTCCTCACCTGGGAATGGCTGTACGCGTGGTGGACGCAGTTCGGCGTCGCCCAGCACCTGCGCCTGATTGTCGTGCACCGGGGCGACACGATCATGGCGATCGCGCCGCTGCATCTCGTGGCGTCCCCGCTGTATTGGTTCTCGCGGCTCGAGTTCCTGGGCACCGGAGAAGCGGGGTCCGACTATCTCGACCTGATCGTTCGCCGTGGCCACGAACCTGACGCCGTCGACGCAGTCGCTCGCTTCATGGCGGAACAGCGGCTGACCGTCCGCCTCACCCACCTGCCTCCGGGTTCACTTGCCATGCAGCTCGCCCGGCGGCTGACCGACTTCGGGTGGACGACGACCTCCAGCGACGACGGGGTCTGCCCGATTGTGACGCTGAGCGGACACACGTTTGACTCGTTTCTCGGCAGCCTTGGCTCGTCGCATCGTGCGAACGTCCGCCGTCGTCTTCGAGCACTGGAGCGACAGTTCCAGGTCAGCTTCACGCGGATCGTTGACGACGACGAGCGGCAGGAGATGCTGCGTCTGCTCGCGACATTTCACGCGAGCCGATACCGGGAGCGCGGCGGGTCCACGGCGTTCACCTCATCGTCGATCCGGAGCTTCCACGACGCGGCCACGAGTCGTGCGCTCACGTGCGGCTGGTTGAACATGTATGCCCTGCGACTCGACGACACGGTCGCCGCGGTCATGTACGGATTCAACTACGGCGGTCGCTTCTACTTCTATCAGCACGGCTACGACGACCGTTACTCCTCACACAGCATCGGCCTCGTCCTGATGGCGCTCACCGTTCAGGCGGCAATCGCTGACGGTGCCCTTGAATTCGACATGCTCTGGGGCACCGAGGCCTACAAGGCGCTGTGGGCACGAGAGACGCGTGGCCTTCAGCGGATCGAGATGTTTCCTCTCCGGCTCGGCGAAGCCATGCACCGGCATGCCGCCGACGCGCGCCGTGGTGTCGCGCAGCTTGCGCGGCGTGTGCTGTCGCTCGGGTCCCCAGGAGCCGCTCGTGTCACCTGAACGCAGGAACCGGTGGCGAACGCACGTCAAGAGCGCGCTGGCCACGACGATCTCGCGCACGCACGAGCTCGGCCTCACCGAGGCGCTGGCGCGCGGACCTGAGCGTCCGCTGATCCTCGGTTATCACCGGATCGTCGAGGATTTCGCCGCGAAGGCGAAGGATGAGATGCCGAGCATGCTGACGAGCGCGGAGATGTTCGAGCGGCATCTCGACCTCGTCGGCCGGCACTTCCGCTTCGTCACACTCGATGAAATCGGTGCGCACCTCACCAGCGGTGAGCCGTTCACCGAGCGCGTGGCGGCGGTGACCTTCGACGACGGCTATCGGGACAACTACGAGCTGGCGTTTCCGATCCTTCAGCGCAAAGGCATTCCCGCCGCCGTGTTCGTGGTCACCGGCCTCGTCGGCAAGCCGGCCTGGCAGACTCACGACAAGCTGTTCCAGCTGGTGAGGAAGGCCTTCAGCGCATGGAGCGACCCCCGGCATGAGCTGTCGACGCTCCTGCGTGGGCTCGACCTGCCGGCCGAGCACCTGCTTCGTCATCGCGCTGCGACCAGCTCGCCGATGATGACCGTCTCGGCATTGCTGCCGGATCTGTCGGTGGCGAACGTACGCCGTGTCATCTGGGCTC
>Ga0163163_10003916_pt1 | contig 12699 bp, 14 predicted proteins | sample S65metaG_FD_119766 | JGI IMG/M metagenome (GOLD analysis project Ga0163163, IMG submission 119766) | Switchgrass rhizosphere microbial communities from Kellogg Biological Station, Michigan, USA - S6-5 metaG | ecosystem: Host-associated > Plants > Roots > Rhizosphere > Soil | place: USA... | reverse complement strand
TTCCCCCTGCCCTCACACGATGGCAAGAAGCTCTACTACGAAGCCATGAAGCGACCGGGCTTCGAGGCGGACCGCTTTGCGATCATGGAACTCGATCTTGCCAGCGGCGCGACCCGCGAGATTGATCCGGACTGGGACCGCAGTCCCGGGCGCCTGATGCTCTCGCCCGACGGCAAGACCCTCTACACCACGGCCGATGACCTGGGCGAACACCCGCTGTTCGCGGTCGACATCGCCAGCGGCCACGTTAAGCGGATCGCGGCGGGCGGAAACATTACCGACTTCACGCTCGCCGGCGGCCGCCTGATCTTTGCGCGCGACTCGCTCAAGTCGCCCACTCAGCTCTATGCGCTCGGGGGCGACAACCGCTCGCTCGAGCTCACGGACTTCAACGATGCGCGCCTCAAGAACGTCGCCTTCAGCGATTTCGAGCCTCTGGATTTCAAGGGCTGGAACGGCGATATGGTGCACGGCTACGTGGTGAAGCCTTACGGCTACCAGCCCGGGCGCAAATATCCGGTCGCCTTCCTGATCCACGGCGGCCCGCAGGGCTCCTGGGTCAATGACTTTCACTACCGCTGGAACCCGCAGACCTACGCGGGCGCGGGCTTTGCGGTCGTGACCATCGACTTTCACGGCTCAACCGGCTACGGCCAGGCTTTTACCGATGCGATCTCCGGCCACTGGGGGGACCGGCCGCTGGAGGATCTGAAGAAGGGCTGGGCCGCGGCGCTGGAAAAATTCCCGTACCTCGATGGGAGCCGTGCCTGCGCGCTCGGCGCCAGCTACGGCGGGTACATGATCAACTGGATCGCCGGCAACTGGACAACGCCGGACTCGGGCGCCTGGAAATGCCTGGTTTCGCACGACGGTGACTTCGACAATCGCATGATGGCCTACGCCACCGAGGAGCTGTGGTTCAGCGAGTGGGAGAACGGCGGCACGCCCTGGGATCATCCAGAAGAAATCGAGCGCTTCAATCCCGCCGCCCACGTTTCTGACTGGAAGATACCGATGCTGGTGGTGCACAGCGCCAAGGACTTTCGCATCCCGGTCGAACAGGGCATTGGCGTCTTCACGGCCCTGCAGCGGCGCGGGATTCCCAGCGAGTTCCTCTATTTTCCAGACGAGAATCACTGGGTACTCAAGCCGCAAAACAGCCTGCAGTGGCACGAGACCGTGGAGCGCTGGATAAAGAAGTGGACCGCTCCCTAGCGCTCCCCTCGCCGCTCTAATCGCGCTGGTGTAGCTCGATCACGTTGCCGTCCGGGTCGCGCACGAACATCCCCTGCGCGTGAGGGCTGAAGCGAATCGGACCGCCGCTCAAGGGGATCCCGGCGGCAGCCAGGCGTGCTTTCGCTGCGCCAAGATCCGGGCACAGCAGCGCGAAGTGCGTGATGCCCGCGTGCTTCTCGGGCACGTCCATCAGGATGTTCGGCTCGGCGGCGAGCGGCGCGTTGAGCACCAGGTTCACCTCCAGTCCCGATGGGTGATTGAGTATCGCCACCGGCTCAGGGCCTATAGGCCCTGCGGTCTTGGTAAATCCCAGCAGCTCATAGAATCGCACCGAACGTGCAAGCTCATGCACGCGGATGCCGATGTGCGCCAGGCCCTCAACCGCGATCGGGGAATCCTGCATCTTTGCGCCGCCGCGTAGGATCAGTTGTTGGGCGCCGATGCCATCGGCTTCGCTGCCTGCCAGCGCTCAAGGATCGAGCGCGCCTGGTTCTTCGAAGGATCCATGAGACGTGCGTGCGCGGGAGTCTTTGCGGTCAGCTCGATCACGTAGCCGTTGGGATCACGGAAGTAGATCGAATGCACGAACTCATGATCGGAAATCCCGCGCGTCTCGAGCCCGCGGGCCTTGCCCTTCGCGAGCATCTCGGTCAGAACCGGCTCCTCCACCTCGAGTGCGATGTGCAGATCGAAATCGTGCTGCGATTTCCATTCGAAGGGCATGTCGGGCGCCTCGAAGAACGCCAGATAGGAGCCGTCATCGAGTTTGTAGAAAGTGTGCAGCACGCTGGTCGGCCGGCCGGTCTTGGTTTCGTGGATCTCGAGACTTCCGGACAGCGGCAGGCCCAGAAAGTCCTCGTAAAACTGCCGCGTCTGTTCCGAGTCGCGGCAGCGGTAGGCGTTGTGATGCAGACCTTTGATCATGACGGCGGCTCCTAAGCTCACAGGCCGACGAAACTCTTGCCTTTGTTCGGGTCGACCATGAATTGGTAGAACATGGCATTCACGCTCTGCCAGTTGCGCAGCGACTTCATTTGCCCGAGCCAGCGCGCAATATTGGGATAGGCGCGATACTGCTCGCCGATGCATTCACCGCCCGCCAGGATTACCGCACCCATATAGTCGGCAATCGTCAGCGTGTCGCCGCACAGGAACTTGTTGCGGGAGCCGAGCAGGTTCTGGTCCAGGATCTTGAGCCAGCCGAGCGTCTTTTCGCGCCCGTAGGCGACGGTCCCGGCCTGAACCACCTCATCCGGCCGGCGCATGAAGGCAAATACCTGCGGATAAACGAAGCCGTAGCCAAAGTCGCGGTAGAAGCCGGTGTTGAGCCAGTCCATACGCTCATTGACCCTGGCCCGCGCCTGAGGTTCGGCCGGATAGCTTGCCAGGCCCTGCTTGTCGGCCAGGTATTTAAGGATGGCCGAGCACTCGGTCAGCCGGAAGTCCCCGTCCTCCAGCACCGGTACCTGGTGGCTGGGATTGATGGCCTCGAAGGCCGGTTGGTACTGCGCGCCGGTGAACAGGTCGACGACCTCATAATCAAGATCGATGCCCTCTTCCTTGGCGAGCAGCACGATGGGTCGGGAAGTGGTGGAAACCGGGTGGTGGTAAAGCTTCATGGCAGCTCCTCTTAGGGGGAGCGAATTGTGGCACCAAGCCGGCTTAAGTGGCAGCGCTCATTTTCTAAGGCTGCAATTGCAGGTATCCCGCGCCTAAGCGCGGCGCATCAGGGTGCTCTTGCCAAACAGCGAAGCCACCAGGTCGACCGCCACCTCCGCCGTGCGGTTGTGCACGTCGAGCGCGGGATTGAGTTCCATGATGTCGAGCGAGGCTAGGAGCCCCGTGTCGGCAATCATCTCCATGCATAGCTGCGCCTCGCGGTAGCTGGGCCCGCCAGCGACCGTCGTGCCCACGCCCGGGGCGATTTCGGGATCCAGGAAATCGACATCGAAGCTTACGTGCAGGTGCGTATCGCTCGGCATGCCCTTGAGCGCCTGCGCAATCGTATGGCGCATGCCCATCTCATCGATGTAGCGCATGTCGAACACTTCAAGGCCCACCTCGTGCACCAGGCCCTTCTCGCCGGCATCCACGCTGCGGATGCCGATCTGGCGGATCATGTCCGGAAGCACTGCGGGCACCTGGCCGCCGATCTCGAGCAAGGCCTTGGGTCCCTGGCCACACAGGCAGGCCACCGGCATGCCATGAATGTTGCCGCTCGGAGTCAGCACGTTGGTATTGAAGTCCGCATGCGCATCGAGCCAGAGGATGCGCAGCGGCCGGCCGCGCTCGCGGCAGTGCCGCGCGATCGCGCCGATCGAGCCTATGGCCAGGCTGTGATCGCCCCCCAGCAGCACCGGCAAGCGTGCGGCGCGCAGCTCTTTGTAGACGGCATCGTGCACCAGAGTGTTCCAAGCCACGACCTCCTGCAGATGACGGTAACCCTCGTGCGATGGAAGGTCCGGATTGCGCGGTCCGTTGAGATTGCCCTGATCATGCACCTCGAGTCCCTGCGACTCGATGGTGCGTTGGAGCCCGGCGACTCTGAGCGCCTCGGGGCCCATCGAGGCCCCGCGCGTGCCGGCGCCGATGTCGGTCGGTGCGCCAATCAGACCTACTGCACTGCCCATGGCGATCAGCCCGTCAGCCGCAGCCGCGCCCGCGGCCGCCCGCCGAGCGTGCCGCCGTACAGGTCCTTGGGGTCGGGGAGCCGCGGCACCAGGTCGATCTGGCGGCAGAGCTTGCGGTCCTCCTGCACGAGGGAGTGCAGGAACCGCAGCGCCGAATAGTCCTCGAGCGCGAAGCCCACCGAATCAAAGATCGTGATGTCCTCGCTGCTGGTACGTCCGCCGACTCCATCGCTCAGGAGCGCTGAGAATTCGACCACCGGAAACTCCGGCTCCATCTGCTGGATCTCCCCCTCGATGCGAGACTGGGGTTCGTACTCAACCACGACGCGGGCATTCGGCATATGCAGCACGTCCGCGTGCAATTCGGTCTTGCCCGGGCAATCCCCACCGACGGCGTTGATGTGCTGGCCGGCGCGCACCATGGGCGGGGTCAGGATGACCGCGTACTTCTTGTCGGCCGTGACCGTGGTGATCAGGTCGGCGCCCTTGCAGGCTTCCGCCGATGATTTTGTGCGCACCAGCTCGACCTCGGCGAACTCCGGCAGCGCGCGCAGATTGCGCTCCAGCTTGGCGGTGGCCGCACCGTCGATGTCGTAGAGGCGCAAGACCTCGATCCCCAGCATGCGGTGAAACGCGATCGCCTGAAACTCGCTTTGCGCGCCATTGCCGATTAACGCCATCACGCGGCTGTCCGGGCGCGCCAGCCACTTGGCGGCCAGCGCCGACATCGCCGCCGTGCGCAACGCCGTGGTGACGGTCAGCTCCGAGAGCAGCAAGGGGTAGCCGGTTTCGACATCAGCCAGCACGCCAAAGGCGGTGACGGTGAGCAGGCCGGCCGCGGTGTTCTTCGGATGCCCGTTAACGTACTTGAAGCTGTACAGGTGCCCATCGCTCGTGGGCATGAGCTCGATCACGCCTTCCTTGGAATGGCTCGCCAGGCGCGCAGATTTCTCGAACTCGGCCCAGCGGCGATAGTCGGCCTCGATCTCGGCTGCGAGTCGTTCTATGAACGTCGCCGCCCCCATCGATTGCACGATGCGCTGGATGTCGCTGACACCAATGTACTCAACCACGGGACTACTCCAGGATTTGCGGCCGCTGAAACATGGCCAGCGGCGGCCTTCCCATGATCCCTTAGGCCCTTGGCTAACAAGAAGCGTGCTAGATGCGCAATATGTGCGATTTTTTGGTTAAAATGACAGCTTGGAATGACACTCTGATCAACTCGGATAGAAAATTCGGGGGTCGCCATGGATGAACTCGATCACCAGCTGATTGCCCGGTTGCGCAGCAACGCGCGCAGCAGCGTGGCGGCCCTGGCCAAGCAGCTGCAGGTCGCGCGCGGCACCATCCAGAACCGCATCGCCAAGCTTGAGCGCGAGGGCACGATCGCCGGTTACACCGTGAGGCTCGGCTCGCAGCTCGACGTGCCCGGCATCAGCGCGCTCATGACGATCGCGGTGGATGGGAATCGCGCCGATGCGCTGCTTCGCAGCCTGCGCGGCGATCCGGCGGTGCGCACGCTGCATACCACCAACGGTCGCTGGGACATCATCGCGGAATTGCGCGCCGACACGCTCGAGGCCTTCGATCGGGTCTTAGGTCGCATCCGCAAGCTCGATGGCATCGCCAACACCGAAACGAGCCTGCTGCTCTCGACACACAAGCTCTGAAGCGTGGGCCTTTAGAGCGTTGCGGCGCTGACGAACGCGGTCGCCAGCAGCATGAACGTGGCGCACGTCAAGTATGCGACCACCAGCACGCTGAACTTGAGAAGAGTGAGCCATCCGGACTGCGCGTACATCACCTTCATCGAGCGGTACAGGTAACGGAGCAGATAAACCATCAGCGCGAGCACCAGTGGCGTGATCCAGCCGCTCGCGCGCATCCAATGGGTCGCGAGCATGAACACCGTAAGCAGTGCGAACACGCAGGCGTGGTTGTGGATCAGTAGTACCAGGTGCTCCAGGTAATAGCGTGGCGGCCGCCAGTAGAGAAGCTTCATGAGCGCGGCCATTAACGGCAGGAACACGAACATGGCACGGCCGATGTTGTGCACCATGGTTTCGCTGAAATTGTGCCCGTTGTCGGCGACCATGTTCATACATGCGGCCTTGAGCCGCGGCAGCAGGAGCTTCCCGCCCCATTGCAGGTCCGACTTGAGATTGGCGCAGTCGACTTTTTCGGGCTTGTCGACCTGGACATGGACCGGCGGCATGGAACCGAGGCTGAGCAGTCCGCTCAGCACGAAGAACACCACGCTCAAGATCAAATACAGGCGCAGTGGCTGCACGTAGCGCGCGCGGCGCCCGGCGAAGAATTCGCGCGTCAGGAACCCGGGTTTCCTGACCAGGGCCCGCGTGGTGATCCAGAAGCGCGAATCGGCATGCGTGAGCGCCTCGATGGCCTCCCAGAGAAAGTGGCCGACCGAATGTGCGGCGTGGTCGGCCTGCTGCCCGCAGGCGCTGCAAAAGCGGCCCGTGAGCGGCGCGCCGCAGTTGGCGCAAGCAGGCGGTAAGGCCTCGCTCGCGGATGGCAGATGATTATCGCCCCCAACATCCATAATATGGCCGCATCATAAGCCGGCTGTCGTCGGCGGGGGAATGACAGAGCATGCACACCGAGAGCGCACTGGTCGAGGGCGGAAACGAGCTGCGGCGCACGCTGGGCGCGCGCCACATATCGATGATCAGCATCGGCGGCATCATGGGAGCCGGATTGTTCGTCGCCAGCAGCGCGACCATCAACGCCGCGGGCCCCGCCGTGGTGCTCAGCTACCTGATGGCCGGCATCCTGGTGCTTTTGGTGATGCGCATGTTCGGCGAGATGGCCATCGCGCTGCCCCACGTGCGCTCCTTCAGCGACTTTGCCCGCACCGGCATCGGCGACTGGGCGGGGTTCGTGGTCGGCTGGCTTTACTGGTACTTCTGGATCGTGGTGGTGCCGGTCGAGGCGATCGCCGGCGCGCAGCTTTTGCGGTTGTGGCTTGACCTGCCGGTCGGGTTCCTCGGCGTGGTGCTGATGGCGATCATGACCGGTGTCAACCTGCTGTCGGCTCGCTCGTACGGCGAGTTCGAGTTCTGGTTCGCCCTGATCAAAGTGGTGGCTGTGGTCTCCTTCATCGCCGTGGCCGCCGCCTGGGCCTTCGGCCTGACCTCCGGGGGTGCGCCGACCTGGAGCAACTTGGTGAGCGGGGGCGGTTTCGCGCCGCACGGCCCGCTTGCCGTACTGGCCGCGGTCACCAGCGTGTTTTTTGCCATCGTCGGAGCCGAGATCACCGTGGTGGCCGCCGCCGAGTCGCGCGAGCCCGCGCGTGCCGTCGCCCGCATGTCCACGGCGGTGATGACGCGCATATTGATCTTCTACGTCGGCTCGATCCTGGCGATCGTGATCGTCGTGCCCTGGCAGCAGATCGTTCCGGGTCAATCACCGTTCACGGCAGCCATGGAGGTCATGCACTTCCACTGGGCCGGCACGGCCATGGCGCTGATCATCCTCACGGCAGTGCTCTCCTGCCTGAATTCGGCCTTCTACGTCACCTCCCGGGTGCTGTTCGCGCTGGCAGCGAAGGGGGATGCGCCGGCCGCGCTCGTCAAGCTGAACAAGCGCGGCGTGCCGGTCCGCAGCGTGCTGATGGGAAGCGTGGCGGGTCTGGCGGGCATTGCCGCCGCGACCATGTCTCCCACCAAGGTATTCGCCTTCCTGGTCAACGCCTCCGGGGCACTGATGGTGTACATCTATCTGCTGATTGCGGTGGCGCAGATCCGGCTGCGGCGCGCGCGCAGCCCGGCGGAGCAGGCAGCGCTGCCGGTGCAGATGTGGTTTTTCCCAGCGGCCAGTTACATTGCGGTGGCGGGTCTGGCTATTGTTCTGGTGGCGATGGCCATTACGCCCGCTCGGGCCAGCGAGTTCTACGTGAGCGCTTTGTCGCTCGCGGCGATTTTGCTTGCTGCCTGGCTGCACTCGCGCGTGCGCGCCTCGCGGCGTTAGTGCCTGAGGATCCGCAGCTGCCTTAAAGGAGATGCGGGCAGCTGGCCATCGACCGCCGACACTGCGCGCACGGCCAAGGCGGGCGCCAGGGCGGAGGCGGCCGGACAGCTGCGGGTGTCGCGATAGTTCAGTGCGGCGGCCACGCGCGCCTCGGCCGGATCGCCGAGCGCATGGGTGAAATCATCGGCGACCGCGCAACCGGGCAAGGTGGCGTTGGTGGGCACCAATGAATTTTGCGCCGAGAACCCATCGGTGTAATCGCCGAAGTTCGCGTCGTTGACACCGCGGAACTCGATCGAGAAATAGGTCGTGCCGCAGTTGTCCTGCGGGTAGAACCCATAGGGCTTGCCGCAGGTGGTCGCGCCGATCTGGATAACCTCGACACCCACCCCGCGAAGCCCATTGATGATGGACTCGCTCGCCGAGCAGGTATTGGGCCCGGTCAGCAGGTATACACGGGGCAGGTTAAGGCTGGGAAGCGGTGTGCCGCGCGCCACCGACAGCCCGCGCGCCTGCGAATAGAAAGGCACCGGGCTGATGGGCTGGCCGGCCACCGGATCGAAGCCTTGATACTTGCTGTTGAACTCAGTGAGCTCGAAGGTCTTGCCCGCGGTGGGCCCAGATCCGGCAATCATGTAGGCCGCTTCGCTCGCGATCTCCAGGTACCCACCGCCGTTGTAGCGAATGTCCAGGATCAGGTCCTGCACCCCATCGGTCGCAAGCGTCCTGAACGCATTGAGCAGTTCCGCTTCAGCCGGCGCCACGTGATCGTTGAACAGCATGTAGCCCACCAGTCCTGTGGATGTCGGGATCGTGCTGACATGCTGTACCGAAAGCGATGCCACATTGGCTGAGCGCATGCTGATCTCGCGCACGGCTTGCGTGGCCTGATCGCGGATCTCGAAGGTGTGCGTTTCGTTGGCGTTGGCCGGGAACAATCCGGCATTGAGAGTATCGATGCCGCTGGCGGTGGCATCGTTAATGACATCGACGCCGTCCACCTTGAGCACTTCGGCGCCGCGCGCGAGATTGGCCGAGGCTGCGGTGGCGGGCGAATTGGGCTCGGTGTAGGCCACGACCACCTGGCGCGGCGGTCGGCCGGCAATGACGATCCACTGCACGCCGTAACCGGCCTGCACGCCCGATCCGGACAGGGCCTGCCAGGCCGCGGTGTCGTAGGTGAAGTGGAACTTGTCCTTCGGTGCCCCTGAGGCTGTGACCGCGGTGGTCTTGAGCTCCGCGAAATAATCGAGCGGATTGTTGAACCGGGCCGGATCCTGGTCCAGCACCTCGTCGAACCAGAGATAAAGGTCATTGGTCCAGGACCTGAGCCAGTTGTTCTCCTCGAGCGTGGTCGAGCAGCGGTTAGCGAAATCCGCTGCCGGCTCGAACACACCGGCCTGCCACGGCGCCGGAGGCGAGTTGCTGTTGGAACCGCCGCCACCGCCGCACCCGGCAAGCAGCAGCGCGCTGCCGATCAATCCCAGTGTGTACTTCATCAATCCTCTGCCGCTATCGCAGGCATTATCAGGCGCTGCCGCAACCATGGGTATTACGCTTGTGTCACGCCCGCCAAAGCTTCGCGCCACGGCATCATAGCCGCAAGCCAAAGCTGGACAGAATCGTACGGGATCGGCGACGATCCTTGCAGGCTCGGTTTTCCATAAAATAAATTCACGGGGGAATTCCGCCATGATATGGGTCGACATCGTGACTTTGCTGGCGGCGCTCCAGCTGGTGCTGTTCGGCGTGCTGGTTGGCCGCGCACGCGGTCAGTTTGGCATCGCAGGTCCCGCCACCACCGGCCATCCGGTGTTCGAGCGTTACTACCGGGTACAGATGAACACCGTCGAATTGCTCGTGGTGTTCTTCCCGGCCCTGTGGCTGGCGGCGAAGTACTGGTCGCCGCAGTATGCCGCGATGCTGGGGGCCGTATACCTCATCGGTCGTTTCGTGTACTTCAGCGCCTATGTAAGGGATCCGAAGAAGCGCAGCTTTGGCTTCTCGCTGAGCATGCTGCCGATACTGGCCCTGGCCGCGGCCGCGCTCATCGGCGCCATCCACGCACTGGTGAAAGGTTAGCGCCGAACGGGAATAACCTCATGACCCCAGCGCCCGGCGCGAACGTCGTACCATGGCCGGCACTGGCGCAGCTGGTTTTTTGGCGAGGGCTCTAAGACGTGGCAAGACGGCGCGTCGAAAAATCGAACTTTTCACTGGCGTTTGACCGCCTGCCGCTCAATGCGCTGCGCGTGTTCGAGGCGGTGGCCACGCGATTGAGCTTCGCCGAGGCGGCCGAATCGCTCCACGTGACACCCGCGGCCGTTAGCATGCAGATCAAGGCGCTCGAGGACTACCTGCAGGTACCGCTGTTCCGGCGCGCCGGCCGCAGCATCGAGCTGACCCCCGAGGGCTCGCAGCTCCTGCCCGGCATCCGGCGCGGTCTGAACGATCTGCAGTCCGCTCTCCAGCAGCTCAGGCAGAGCCGCCAGATCGGCACGCTCAACATCTCCACGATTGCCTCGTTCCTGCAGAAGTGGCTGCTGCCGCGCTTGCCGCAGTTGCACGAGAAGCACAAGGACCTGCAGCTGCGTATCCACACCTCGATCCTTCCGGTCGATTTCTCGCAGAGCGATTTTCACGGTGCGATCCGCATGAGCACCGGGCCCACCCCGGGGCTCTACAACGAAAAGCTGATGGATGAGTGGTTCGTGCTGGTCGCGGCGCCCGAGCTGTACAAGCGCCTGGGGCCGGTGCGGACCGACTCGGACCTGGAGCGCTATACGCTGTTGAGCTCCTCGGACGAGCCCTGGCAGCTCTGGAACCAGCGGGGCGTGGCTTGCGACTGGCGCGAGCACGGCAGCGCCTTTGATGATTCGGTCACGGTGCTCGCAGCCGCCGAGCAGGGCCAGGGTCTGGCACTGGCGCGCTGGTACCTGGCGGCCGGTGACATCAAGGTCGGGCGGCTCGCGCTCGCAAGTCCCCTTGCCGTGCCCTGCCCGCGCTCCTACTACTTCGTCTGCCCCGAGTCCTACCTCGCCATGCCCAAGGTGCAATCACTCCTGGCCTGGCTTCGGGAAATGGCGCAGGGCTCACCGCCCCCTCCGGGAGTGGCCGAGAGCAAGGCTTCCCGAGGCGGCCCGAAACGCAAGAGTTAGATGGACCGGCGCACGGTGCGTTCCTACGTGGTGCGCGCCGGTCGCATGACCGACGGGCAGCAGCGCGCGCTCATCGAGCTGTGGCCGCGCTATGGTCTGGAGTTCAACCCAACCCCGCTGGATCTCAAGGCCGTCTTTGGGCGCGACCGGCCCTGCACGCTGGAGATCGGGTTTGGGAACGGGGAGCACTTGGCGTGGCGCGCCGGGAGCGACCCGGAGCGCGATTTCCTCGGCATCGAGGTGCACCGTCCGGGCGTCGGCCACCTGCTGCGCCTCGTTGCCGCGGGCGACCTGCGTAATGTGCGTGTCATCTGCCACGACGCGGTCGAGGCGCTCCAGCACCAGATCGCCCCGGGCACGCTCGATGAAATCCAGATCCTGTTCCCGGATCCCTGGCCCAAGAAGCGCCATCACAAGCGCCGCCTGATCCAGGCGGAGTTCGCCGCCCTCGCCGCCCGCGGGCTGCGCGCGGGCGGCCGACTCCACCTGGCGACAGACTGGGCGCCGTACGCCGAGCACATGAGGCTGGTGCTGGACAGCTGCCCGCTGCTGGCCGCACCCGCCGCGGCGCCGGGGAGCGCTCGGCCGATGGCCCGTGCCGCCACGCGCTTCGAGTCCCGCGGCCTGCGACTGGGCCACGAGGTGAGTGACCTTATGTACGAGCGCCGCTGACGCGGCGCATCAACGTCAAAGGCGCCGATTATTTCCCTTGCTCAAGGCGGGCGCCCGGGAGCAACATGGACCTCAAGGATTACTGATGACATGAACATCCGGCATCCGGGGATCGGCGAATGGTACCGCTTGAGCAGCGGCGAGCTGCTTGAGGTGGTGGCCTTCGATTCGAGCGATGGCACGATCGAAGTGCAGTACTTCGACGGCACCGTCGAGGAGCTGGACTTCGAGGACTGGCGCTCGCAGCGCGCCAGCGGCGCCATCGAAGAGGCCGAGGCCCCCGAGGACTGGAGCGGCTCGGTCGATGTGGAACCGGAGGACGGGCGCGCCGAGGCTGATCCGATCGATGAGGACCGGCGCTTCAGGGCCGACCGTCTCGACGGGCTCGATCTGTTCGAGTAATCGCGCCGCTCAAGACCTCAGGTGTAGCGCGCGGCGAGCGCCTGCACATCGACGCTTTCCTCCAGCAGCACGTAATCATCGACCACCTGCACCGCCACGCGCACCAGCGAGCGTCCCGCGCACGGTCCTGACACGCAGTAGCCCGTGGACTTCTCGAAGATCGCCCCGTGCGCGGTGCACAGGATCATGCTGCCATCGTAAGTCAGGAAGCGATCGGGCAGATAGTTCAGCGGCAGTGACTGGTGTGCGCAGCGATTGACGTAGCCGTGAACCTCGTTGCCCGCCTGCACCAGGAAGCCTCTGAGCGGCCACTCGCCGCTCCCGAGCCGAAATTCCTTGCAGCCGGTCGCGCGCAGCTCGTTGACCCGGCACAGCACCCGGGTGAGGTCAATTTCCACGGGGTGCGGGCGCGCGCGAACCCAGCTGCAGCAACGGGCCGCGCGCGGACAAATACCAGAGCAGCAGCAGCGCGGGGATGCTCAGTGAAGCGGTGTAGAGAAAGAATGTTGGGTAGCCAATCGCGTCGACCACGAATCCTGACAAGCCCTCGAGTATCTTTCCGGGCAGCGCGTAGAGCGAGGAAAACAGCGCGTACTGCGTGGCGGTGTAGC
>Ga0163163_10003908_pt1 | contig 12708 bp, 6 predicted proteins | sample S65metaG_FD_119766 | JGI IMG/M metagenome (GOLD analysis project Ga0163163, IMG submission 119766) | Switchgrass rhizosphere microbial communities from Kellogg Biological Station, Michigan, USA - S6-5 metaG | ecosystem: Host-associated > Plants > Roots > Rhizosphere > Soil | place: USA: Michigan... | reverse complement strand
TCTGAGCTTGTTCAACTGCTCCTGGCTATCGGCGATGATCGAATATTGTGATTCCAGTTGAGCCGTGGTCGCCACTGGCCCCGACTGGCCGGCTGCGTCCGGACCAGTTTCCTTGGTCATCTGCTCCAACAGACTGCCACTGTCGCTAGGGCCGGGATGTCCCGGGGGCAAATCGTGAGGAGACGGAGAATTGTCGGGGGGCGTTGCGGCCTGCGACGCTGGCTCACTTTGAGTGTTCGGCAGATCAGGCGGGGCCGGCTTGTTAGTGTGTGGCCACCAAACGTACACGACGATCAGCGCTGCGGCGATCGGCAGAGCGAGTGACACCGCTTGTCGGATGCGCTGGGGCGGGTTAGGATTTTCGTCTTTCAAGGCCTACTCGCCTTCACGGACGCTTAGTAAAGATCAACCCATGCTGGATGGGCAGCAACTCCAGCTGACGGTCCAGTTCGAATCCCAGCGGCTCGATTTCGGCGCGGATTTGGTTGATGGTCATCCGCTCGGCTTTGTCCTGCGGCCCGAAAGGACGCCCTTCCGCGAACTCGATGATGACCAGCCGTCCGTCGGGTTTCAATGCCCGATTGACCGCGGTGATCATTGCTGCCGGATCCGCAAATTCGTGATAGGCGTTGGCGATGAAAACCAGATCCAGCGATGCGGCCGGCAGGTGCGGATCGTTGTCACCGCCCAAAATCAACTGCACGTTCGAAAGCTGATGCTTCTTTAGCGCCTCAGCGCTCAGGTCCAGCATCTTCTGCTGCACGTCGACCGCGAAAACCTTGCCCTTGGGCCCGACTTTCTCCGCCAGGCGCCAGGTGAAATAACCGGTACCGGAACCGATCTCCGCTACGCTTGCGCCGGCTGGAATTTCCAAAAGGTTCAGCAGAGAATCCGGACGTTCTTCGGAGTCGCGGCCGATCCGGTTCAGGAAGCTCACATCGGAATAAGAATGATGGGGTTGGCGCGGGCGCTTGGCGTCGGGCGGTAACGGAGGCCCCTTCAGCGTGCGAAGGTACGCGACCACATCGTCGATCTCCCCGCCGGAAAGCTGCGCTGCGTAAGACGGCATCAAGGAGTGTTCCTCGCGGTGGGTGCCCTTTAGGTCGTCTTTCAAAAACGATCTGGGATAGCCGTTGATGTCGCGAATTTGGATGGACAGATCGTCTTCATTCAAGGCGAGGCCACGGATGGTTTCCCCGCCCTTGGTTTCAACAACCACGGTGTAATACTCTTTGAAGATTTCGGCGTCGGGATCGGTCAATGCGAGGCGCAGCGATTTCGGTGTCCGCGAGATTCCAATGTCGCCTAGATCCGGCCCCAGGCTGGCGCCGCGATCTCCAATGGAATGGCACGAACCGCATGCACCCTTGCCGTCGAAAATGGCTTTCCCCGCGGCGGCATTGCCGGATCTTGTACCGCCGCTTTGGGCAGCGAGGTTCAGCGCGGCAATCAACACCGCCGCAGCCATTCCGCTTGGTTTGAACACTGCTCTTGAGCTCTTATCTCGCGGTTTTAATCCAGCCCGAAGGTGACGATCAAGTCGCCGGCTGGAATCGATACCATCTGCTTTCCATTTGCCAGATAGCTGATGGGCGAAGCGAAAACCGGTCCGTTTGCGGAGAAGGTCCACAGACGATCCCCGGTGGTGGCATTCAAAGCGAAGATCATGCCTTCGAGTGTTCCCCCAAAGACCAGATTTCCGCCGGTTGCCATCACACCTCCCCACGGAGGGGTGAGGACCCGGTGTTCCCACTTTAAGTTTCCGGTAGCGGGATCGATCGCGATCACTTTGCCCCAGCTCTCTTCCGGCGCACCTACTTGAGCGGTTTTGGCGCCGCCGAGTGCGGGGTCATAGGCGCCCGCGTTAGGCAAGGCTCCCGGAGCGAGCGGCCGGTCCGGTTCGTCGGTGGTGGGGTGCGGGACTGCGTTCTTCGAGAACACTCTGTGTTCCTCGCGCGCAAACACGTAGAGCCACTTGGTAAGCGGGCTATAGCTGTGTGACATCCAATTGGCGCCGCCATCGACGCCCGGCCAGGTATGATCGTTGCCTTCGGGAGTCGGCTCATTGCCAGGAATCAGCTCAGGGCGGCCGTTGTCGTCGAAGCCCTTCGCCCAGGTTTGTTTGACGAAGGCCTTGGCGGTCAGGAATTTTCCATTGGTGCGATCGAGCAAATAATAAAACCCGTTGCGATTGGCCCAAGCCAGAGTCTTTCTCATTTGGCCTTGGAACTCGGTGTCGAGCAGGATCGGGATCTGTGTCGAATCCCAATCGTGCAAATCGTGCGGCGTGAATTGGAAGAACCACTTCAGCTTCCCAGTGTCGGGATCCAGCGCCAGCACCGAGCACGCATAAAGGTTGTCACCCAGCCGAGTGTCATCGTTGTAATCCGGCCAGGGATTGCTGGTGCCCCAGAAAAGTGTGTTGGTTTCCGGATCGTATGATCCGTTGTTCCAGGTGGTGACTCCGCCGGTCTTCCAGGAATCTCCAGCCCAGGTTCCGAAGTTCGCTTCGCCCGGCTGCGGAATGGTGTTGAAGCGCCACAGGCGCGCTCCGGTCTTGGTGTCGTAGGCGTCGAGGAACCCGTTCACGCCGTGCTCGCCGCCGGCCATGCCGACGATCAGTTTGTCCTTGACGATCAGCGGCGCACCCGGAGCTGCATAACCGCCGGCTGCGGTGTAGTCGCCCATCTCGGTCTTCCAGAGTTCGTGGCCGGATCGGGCGTCGACGGCAACCACGTGCATGTCGAGCGTATTCATGAACAGAGTATTGCCCAGCATGGCGAGGCCGCGATTCACTTTCCCGCAGCAGTTATAGGTTCTTGTTGGATTACGATATTCGTAGCTCCAGAGCTGGCGTCCCGTGGCCGCATCCAGTGCGTAGATGGCGTTTTCGGGACGGGTCAGATACATGATCCCGTTGACGACCAGGGGTGTGGTCTCGAACTTCTCCACGTGGCGGCCCTGGAAAATCCACTTCACGTGAAGATCCTTCACAGTCTGCGGATTGATCTGATTCAGGCCGCTATAGCGCCAGCTATTGTAGCTGTTCGAATACATGAGCCAGTTGCCGGGCTCGGCTGAGGCTTTGAGAAGGCGGTCAAACGTCACGGGGCCCTGGGGTGCGGAACCTTGGACTGGAGCCTGACCGTTCAAGGTGAAGACCATTGCCGCGGCGAATACTATGGCACCCAGCCGTATGCCCAACTTGTTCATCTTCATTGCGCCCCTCGCGGTTTTCATTTTGCCCCCGGTTTTCATTGCGCCCCCTTAAGGGAATTCAAGTACGCCACCAAATCGCCCAATTCCGTCTTGCTGAGGCGGGTTTCATAGGAGGGCATCAGCGACGGTTTTTCGCGGTGTATTTCCTTTATGTTTTCTTTCAGGTAAGAGCGCGGGTTGCCGGCTACGTCACGAACCTGAACGGAAAGGTCGTCTTCGTTCAGGCGGATGCCCGAAACATTGGGTCCTGATTTCATTTCCAATTGCAGGGCACGAAAGCGATTAGGCACGAACGCATCGGGCTTCACAATCGACTCCGTGAGGAAGGCCAAGCCGCGGCGGCGTCCAATATCGGTGAGGTCCGGCCCCAAGTCCGATCCGTCCGTGCCGATTCGATGACACCCCGCGCAGCCGTTCTTGGCGTATATGGCTTGGCCGGCCGCTGCATTGCCCGGAGCCTTTTCCGAAAGGCCGGCCGAGCCGAGTTTCTTCACCCAACCAACCAGTTTCCACACTTCGTCGTCGCTCACGCGCACCGCCGGCATCTCGGTGCCAGGAATTCCGGTGCGGATGGTCTTAAATAGATCTGGGTCCTTGCCGCCTTGGTTATAGACTCCCGCCGTCAAGTCGGCGCCGCGGCCGCCCTCGCCATGCGACCCGTGGCAGTAAGAGCAATGAAGCTGGAAGAGCGCAGAGCCCTGCTGGAGATCCGCCTCCGTATTAAAAGGGTTGGTCTCCGCGACGACCTTACCGCGCACCGCCTCCCCCGTGAGCGCGGGATTCTGCACTCCTTGCGCGCATAGAAACGCCGCCGGGATTAATATCCCCAAAGAAATTCTCAGCCACATACGGATCTCAGCTCCTCAGTCAAATCTTGGACTCAGCAATTCGGAAATAGTTATGATGCCAGAGAAATCATGCCGACACTAGCGCCAAACGGAAATAACTTTCAGGCGGTCAGGGAGCCGATGGCTCCGATCGGCACTCTCAACAGTATACTTCCGTGGGCACGATCTTGGTTGAGGAAGGATAGAGGAACTGCAATGAAATCGGTGAGGCCTTGCACGATTAGAGTGCGGGCTCGCCTTTTGTCGGCGTGGTCGCGCGGTTACGGTTTTTAAAAACGAGCCAAACTAGAAAATTTCTATAAAACGGGAGAGTGGTTTAAGAATCTGTCACTTCCCGTAACACAAATTCGCCTTCTCTGGATTTACTTAGAGCTTTCAAAGGACTCGCTGGGGACACCGGGCGTAAACTGCGCTGGGCCAGTTGAGACTATTGCCGCTCTACGAGCGCGTGGCCTGCTATGATTTCAGACGTTGAAGTTGAACGCGAAGTTTCCTGAGGAGGAAGTAAATAATGAGAACAGTAGTATTGGGCGTGGCCGCGTTTGCGGCGCTCATGATGGTGCAGACTTCGGGGCAGGCCGCCGAGATGGGCAAAGGCGGCCCCACCTACGTCGACAGCCAGAAGGTGCTTGACCAGTTTGGAAAAACGGCATTGCTGGTTCCAGGCGACGGCGCCTATGAAGTCCAGACCAACCGCCGTGTCAAAGACGGCAACATTGAGATCCACGTCAAAGAGACCGATATCTTCTACATCATGGATGGCAGCGCGACCTTCCTGATGGGCGGCACTGCGGTAGATGCCCATCCAGGCCGGCCTGATCGTCCTTTGCAGTTGACCGCTAAGGAGATCACGAATCCCGAGGTCCATGAGCTCAAAAAAGGCGATGTCGTCGTAATCCCGGCCGGAGTGCCGCATTGGTTCAAGAGTGTTCACGGGACTATCGACTACCTGGTCGTAAAATCCATTAAGCCTTAGGCGCTCCGCGCTGAACGGGAAAACTATCGGGAAGTTTCGGAACAGCGGGAAGGCTTCGAAGGATTCGGGTCGATACATGAACTCGATTCCTGCTGTTCCGAATGAAATCGTAGTGGGCGAAATCACCGATTGGGCGAGTGCAGCAACTGAGGCTGCACTCGCACGAAACGGCGTGAGATTTTAGCAGGCAGGCTTAATTTAGGAAGTTCGGATGGGGCACGTAGGGTAAGGTACGACAAAACTAGCAAAAGGGGGCTAGTCTATGCAACTTTACAGAAGAGGTGTGCTTTGTACGGCCTTTTTGGCCGTTTTAGGGGCATTCACAGTTTGGGTTAAACCAGCCCACGCTCAACTACTCCAAGGCAGTATCACTGGCAACGTAACCGACGCGAGTCAAGCGGCGGTGGTGGGCGCGAAAGTTGTGGCCACCGAACAAACGACCAACTTCACTCGCGACACCACCACTAACGGGTCCGGAGCCTACAATCTCCCGACCATGCCGCCGGGCACCTATACCATTACGGTGACCGCACCCTCATTTCAGACCGCCACTACTACTGGCGTCCGCGTGGCGCCCGAGCAAGTAGCCCGAACCAATGTGGTTCTCAGCATCGGGCAATTAACCCAGAACGTGGAAGTCTCAGCAGATGCGATCGCTTTGCAAACTGACCGAGCCGACATCCGTGACGACGTAACGGCGCGCACTTTGCAGAACGTGCCGGTACCCCCGGGGCGCAACTATCAGATGCTGTTCGTCACGGTCCCCGGCGTCTCGCCGCCGACCAATTCGAATTCCTTCACTGCCAATTCCAACCGCGGACTGATTATTTCGGTCAACGGCGGAAGCACCAACACCAATACCGTGAGGGTTGACGGTACCGGAACTTACGATATGACTGCGTTGGCCGAACCACAGTTCATCCCGGCCCTGGAAGAAATCGAAAACGTAAGCCTCTCGGGCAATTCATTCGACGCCGAGCAGCAAACCGGCGGCGGCGCGGTGAACATTACTGTAAAGAGCGGAACCAACTCCATCCATGGAGTCTTGTTCGAAGACCACACTAACCAGCACCTGCAGGCCTACCCGTATCTGGCAGATCGCACGCAAACAAATCCCAAGTACATCGAAAATCAATACGGCGGCACCATCGGTGGACCCATCAAAAAAGACAAATTATTTTACTTCGCGAGTTTCGAAGGCACTGGCTTTGTTCAAGTTGCTCCCTTTTTTGCAGAAGTCCCAACGCAGGCGATGAGGAACGGCGATTTAAGCGGCTCTCCGAACGCGATCTACGACCCGGCCACAGGCAACGCCGTGACGGGCGTCGGCAGGGTGCCATTTAATAACAAAATCATTCCCGCGGGCCGCATCGACACCGGCGTGCAGGCGTTGCTGGATTACAGCAAGGCGAATGGAAACCTATGGTCGCTTCCGAACCAGCCGGGAGGCGGAGCGTACGGTTTATCTAGTAATTTGCTCACCAATGGCGAGACCTACCTGCGGCGCGATCAATCCGCCGCCAAGGTCAACTGGAATCCAACCTCGAAACTGAGCACCTTTGTTCGCTTGGGTTGGGGTAACAATGCCTGGACGACACCGACTCAGTTCGGCCCTTTGGGCGGACCGGGTATGTCTACAACCAACACGGCCCAAGGTTCAGGAAACACCAACGTCTTCAACGGCACGGTTTCCGGAACCTATATCATCAGTCCCAGTTTGATCTTCGACGCACATTACGGCTACGACGTAAACATCGCCGTGAGCAACCAGCCCGCCCAAGATCAGAACTTCGGCTGGACAGTGATGAAAATTCCAGGCCTGGATACTTCCAGTCTTCCGAAGTATAAGGCTCTGCAGCAGGGCGGGATGCCGTCGATTACACTTGACGGCTTCAACCCGGTGCTGCCGCTCGGGTCCGTGAGCCGGTTCCAACCGCAGGACTATTGGGATCCGGAAAGGAATTATGATGCCAATCTCACTTGGGTAAAGGGGAATCACAATTTCCGATTCGGTTTCGACTCCGACATTCAGAATTCCAGAGAGAGTCAATACCAGCCTGCCAGCGGCAGCTACATCAGCGGCGCCGGCGGGTTCCATTTTGCTCAACAAACGACGGAGGGTTGCCCTAACGCCGTTGGAACGTCTTGCGGTAAAGCGAGCAGTGGGACCGAGTACAACTCCTTTGCGTCATTCCTGCTGGGCTACTCCCAGGATGCTGGGAAGATCTTCCAGTGGCCGGATTACTACTACACCAACAACAAGTACTTTGCCGGCTACGCGCGCGACCAATGGCAGGTCACCCCCAGGCTGACGGTAAATCTCGGAGTTCGTTTCGATTACTTCCCAGTCCCGGGGCGCCAGGGCACGGGCGCGGAGTATTACGACCATGCCACCAACAATATGGTGATTTGCGGCGTCGCAAGCACACCTAAATCGTGTAATATTTTCGACAAGAATCAGGCGAATTTTGTTCCCCGGCTGGGGGTCGCCTACCGCCTGGGAGATCGGACTGTAATCCGCGCGGGTTTCGGAATGTCAACCGATCCCACCAATATTTTCGGGCTGGCCAACCGCCGGATTAACTTCCCCTACATCGAGGGCGTAATTCAGCTTCCAGCCAGCAGCATGGGCTACGCTATAACCCTTCGCGACGGCATCAAGGTGCCCGTGAATCCATTCCCCCTGACTACGGGTCAAGTACCTGTGCCCGGCACCGCCGGCCTGTTTGATTTCAATAAAGCCAACTATAGACGAGCTTATGTTGAAACCTATAACTTCACGATTGAGGAACGCATAAGGCCGGGTTGGACCGCTTCGGTGGCCTACGCTGGCTCGCAACAAAAGGATCCGATGTCGTCGCTGGAGGAAAACTGGTCTCCCATCGGCACCGGTACCGGCGGACTCCTCCTCAATACTCCAGGTCGCAATGGCCAGGCGATTGGAGATGGACGAATTGCCAGCACTCCGCTGCTTGGTACGCAGGGGGGCACCAATTACAATGCTCTCCAGGCCCGGACGCAGGGGCGCTTTTCCGATGTCACCATCAGCGCCGGATTCACGTTCGCCAAGAACTTGGGGTTTATCACTCCTGGGGGAACTCAGGGCGGGGCCGCCATGCCGTGGCTATACCGAACCTACAACTACGGTCCGGTTACCACCGACATCAGCAAGAACTTCGAGGCGACTGCGATTTACGAGCTGCCTTTCGGAAAGGGCAAACACTGGGTTTCCAGTGGCAAGACAGCCAATATAATCGGCGGCTGGCAGCTCAGTGGGCTGCTCAGCGACTACACTGGACTGCCGTTTAGCGTCACCACCAGCACCAGCCTGAATGCGAACGGTTCCACCAATTTTGGCAATTGTATTGGACAACCGATAAAGACCCAGAGCGTCACGCAATGGTATAACATTTCAACTTTCGCGCCTGGACCTTCCACTGCCTTCGGGAATTGCGGCCAGAACGCGTTTCGGGGTCCGGGACTATTCAACAGCGACCTGAGCCTCACCAAGAAGTTCGCGTTCCGGGAAAGGTGGAACTTCGCATTCCTGGTTGAGATGTTTAACGTGGGGAACGAAGTGCATCGCGCCAGACCGGGCTACACGGTACAGACCAGCAACACCACCAGCAATAGGGTCGGCGATGGTTTGTTTATGGACGTATCGAAGCAGATTGCGAACACCGGACGGGATGGCCTGGATCAGCGAACCATACGGTTGAGCATGAAGGTGACTTTCTAGCAGACGAATTAGCAGACTTAGTTCGCTTCCGTGGGCGGTGTGGCTTGGCCATGCCGTCCATTTTTTTGGAACATCGAATCGGCAGCGCTTGCCAAGGCTTTGGGGGCTCGCGCCAGCCTTGGTGCGCTGCCCGACGGCACTTGCCACATAGTTGGACACTGGGTAGAATTGATCGAGTCTAATGCCGAGGGGGCCGGCCTCAGAGTAACGATGGCAAACGCGACAGGAACCGTGTATGAATTCGGGTCTTTTCGCCTCGATACGGCCAAACGTCTTCTCACCCGGGATGGCGAACATCTCACGCTGCCGCCCAAAACCTTCGACCTTCTCCTGCTGCTGGTGGAAAGCCGCGGACGAGTCTTCGCGAAGAAAGAGCTCATGGCCGCGCTGTGGCCCGACACGTTTGTCGAAGATGCGAATCTGTCCTTCCAGGTCTCAGCCCTGCGAAAGGCGCTGGGAGGAGAAGGGGTCGAATGGATTGAAACCCTTCCGCGATACGGCTACCGCTTCGCCGGCGAAGTTCTGGAAGTAAGTCCGAATCATGGGTCTGAGCCGGCGGTTTGGACGCCTCCCGAGGTAGTTTCCGCGCCTGCACCTGCAGTTTCTCCGGTAATTTTTCGCGATCGCATTCCTTCGTATTACTGGTTCGCCACTGCCGCGATTGCCGTTATCGCCGGGTGGCTCGCCGTCGCGCATTTTCGCGAGACGGCGCCGGAGGAACGGCCGGTCAGTTTCCTGATTACGCCCCCGGACCTGGTTACCACGCCGGATGCCGACTCAATCGCGGTCTCGCCGAACGGCGACCGCGTAATCTTCATCGGCGTAGGACCGGACGGATCCAAACAGCTCTGGATGCGCGAGCTTGGTTCGTTGACGGCCGATGTTATTCCCGGCACTGAACTGGTGGATGGAGCCTTTTGGTCTCCCGACGGGCGATCGCTGGCATTTTTCTCCTCCGGGAAATTGAAGAAGATGGATCTGCAGAGCGCGGCTCCGCAGATCATTTGCGACACTCCGTCTGCGCGCTCGGCCGGGAGCTGGAGCCAGAACGGCGACATCCTTTTCGAGACAACGGAGCGCCCCGAAATCTACCTCGTCTCCGCCAATGGAGGTGTGCCGAAGCCGATTACCCGCTTGAATTCCTCCAATCATGAGGTCCATCATTCGGCGCCGCAGTTTCTGCCGGATGGGCGCCACTATATCTATTTTGTGCAAAGCGAGCGCCCCGAGAACTCCGGCATTTACATCAGCTCGGTGGATTCAAAAGACAGCCAGCGGTTGACCAACTCAAATGCGAACGCTGCCTACACGCAGGTGCGAGGGGCTTACTATCTGCTCTTCCCTCGCGATACCAATTTGATGGGGCAGGCCTTTGATGTGAGCGGCCGGGAACTTCTTGGCACTCCGTTTGTTGTTGCGCCGCGGTTGCTGATTGGTCTGGGAGGTGGTCACCCTCGCGCGGCTCTTTCGGTCTCGCAAAACGGAGTGTTAGCTTACCGCACTCGGGTTGACACGGGTTCGACTGACTTGGAATGGTATGACCGTAGCGGAAAGCGCCTCGGGGCGGTGGGCGAGTCAGAGGAATACTCCAACCCCGCGCTTTCCCCGGATCAGAAGAAGTTAGTGGTTTCCAGGATGGATGCGCAAATCCGAACCCGTGATCTATGGTTATACGACTTTGGAAACGGCGGGTTTTCCCGGTTTACGTTCGGTACGGCGGACGAAACCAATGCGGTGTGGTCTCCGGATGGACGACGCATCGCATTCGATGGATTCCATGATGGAGTCGTGGATATCTACGAAAAGGAGATCGCCAGTGGCGCCGAGCCAAAGCTCTTGCTCCATACCAACGAAAATAAGTACATCTATGATTGGTCTCCGGACGGCAGCGTGCTCTTGTTCAAGATGGGAACCGCCACCTGGGGGCTTCCCAGGGGAGGGGGCAAACTTCTGGGACCTTACGCAATGGATACGCCTCGGGTTTCACCCAACGGGAAATGGGTAGCTTACGTCTCATACCAATCCGGCCGATCCGAGGTCTATGTTCAAAGTTTTCCGCCCTCGGATGGCAAGTGGCAGATCTCGACCATGGGTGGGATGGAGCCGTCCTGGCGTGAGGATGGCAAGGAATTGTTCTACGCCAATTCCGATAATCTATACGCCATGCAAGTCAAAACCGAATCGGGCATGTTTGAGCCAGGCGTAGTGAAGCCGCTATTCGGAATTCGCCTCGAAAAAACCGAACGGCGGGCCCGCTACCAGGTGGCCGATAACGCGCGGCGCTTCCTGGTGAACGTACCTCGAGAATCGTCATCCCGCATTATAATTTCCACCAATTGGCTGCCAAAACCGGTGCGTTAGGTAAGCCACTGAGCCACGCTAAAGCCCATTGGAGGGGATCGGCGCAGTGGGCACAAACCTTTGGATTCAACAGAGATACCGACTGCCGCTCGTCCCTTAGAGTTTCCTTTGAGTTCGCTGGGGATCACACTCGCTTTCCTGCCAGCTTCCAAAGGACTTGCTGAAATTCACCGTCATAGTATCATTATGGGCGCAGCCCACCTAGTCGCTAGGCCGACGCCGGTCTAGTAAAAAGGGTGGAGGCCCGGCGTAGGGAGGGTTTTGAGTTATGCACCAAGTCGTTTGCAAAATCAAACAGGGTTATCGAAGGGTCGCCCTGTCCGGCGCATCGACCCTAATCGTTTTATCGGCGCTTTTCAGCCAGGGCTTACAGGCGCAGCAAGTTTCTGAAACGGAAGTACAGGCCGTACTGAAGCGCTGCTCCCAATGCCACGGGCCGACCCTGCAAATGTCCAAACTGGATTTGAGCACGCGCGAGGCGATGCTCAAGGGAGGCGAAAAGGGCCCAGCCATCGTTCCCGGCGACGCCGAAGCGAGCTCGCTCTACCGTCGTATCTCGGGTTTACAGACACCGGCGATGCCCATGCCTCCGGTTCCGGCGCTGAACGCCCAGGAAGTCGAGCTAGTCAAGAACTGGATCAATCAGGGCGCGAAGATGACGGCTGCGGCAACGCCAGCTGTGGCTGCCGCCGCCCCCGCTCCTGGTGCTACTTCTGCATACCCCGGTGGATACACTCCGCGCGAGATCACGGATGCGGATCGGTCATGGTGGGCTTTCAAGAAGCCGGTGCGCAATACGCCGCCGACTGTTCGCGACGCCAAGTGGAGCCATAATCCGATCGATGCCTTTGTTGCCAATATGCGGGAACAGAAGGGCCTTGAAGGCGCGCCTCAAGCGGATCGCCAGACTCTGATTCGCCGCGCATATTTGGATTTAATCGGGCTGCTGCCGCCGACCGAGGAAGTGGAAGCCTTCGTAAAAGACCCTGCGCCGGATGCGTATTCGAAGCTGGTCGACAAGCTCCTCGCATCGCCGAATTATGGCGAGCGTTGGGGCCGCAACTGGCTCGACGTCGTGCGCTACGCGGATAGCTCCGGTTTCGAGTTCGATATCACGGTAGAGAACGCCTGGCGGTATCGGGACTACGTGATCAAGGCCTTCAACGAAGACAAGCCTTACAACCAGTTCATCATCGAGCAATTGGCTGGCGATGAACTCGACAAGCCGACTCCCGATAGCTTGACTGCGACGACGTATTACCGCGTGGGTCCGAGAGTGCGTTTCCGGGAGGCGAATTATCCGTCTTACCGCTACGACTACATGGACGATATGGTGCGCACGACCTTCCAGGGCTTCCAGGGCCTGTCAGTTAACTGCGCCCGCTGCCACGATCACAAGTTTGATCCCATTACGCGCCTGGATTACTTCAAGACGGTTGCGGCTTTCTGGAGCTACGTAGATTACGACCAGCCGCTGGTTCCGAAGGATCAAGTGGACGCATACAACGCGAAGTTGAAAGCTCTCGCGGATGAAATGACGCCGCTCCGCCAGGAGATCGCGCGGA
>Ga0163163_10003907_pt1 | contig 12711 bp, 9 predicted proteins | sample S65metaG_FD_119766 | JGI IMG/M metagenome (GOLD analysis project Ga0163163, IMG submission 119766) | Switchgrass rhizosphere microbial communities from Kellogg Biological Station, Michigan, USA - S6-5 metaG | ecosystem: Host-associated > Plants > Roots > Rhizosphere > Soil | place: USA: Michigan... | reverse complement strand
CGCCACCGACCAGGCGCGCAAGATCGTATTCGTGGTCAAGGACGATGACACGGTGGAGGCGAAGTCGGTGGTTCTCGGGCCGCTCGATCAGGGCTTGCGTGTCATCCGCGAAGGCCTCAACGGGGATGATCACGTTGTCGTCGACGGTCTGCAGCGTGTGCGCGTCGGGGCGAAGGTGAACCCGCACGAGGCCAAGCCTGCCGCCGCTCCAGCCGGTAGCAAGACATGAATCTCGGCCAGCTTTCCGTCAACCGGCCAATTTTGGCGATGGTGATGTCGATCGTGCTCCTGATCGTGGGGGCCATCGCCTATACCACGCTGCCGGTCGCCGAATATCCGCAAGTGGTGCCGCCCACGGTGGTGGTCACCACCCAGTATCCCGGCGCTTCGGCGCAGACCGTGTCCGACACCGTCGCCGCGCCCATCGAGCAGCAGATCAACGGCGTGGAGGACATGCTTTACCTTTACAGCCAGGCTACCTCGAACGGGCAGCTCACCATCACGATAACTTTCAAGCTCGGCACCGATCTCGACAAGGCGCAGGTGCTGGTCCAGAATCGCGTCGCAATCGCGGTGCCGCAATTGCCGGAGGAGGTCCAGCGTAACGGCGTCGTCACGCGCAAGAACAGCCCCGATATCCTGATGGTCGTGTTCATGCTGTCGCCCGACGACAGCTTCGACCAGCTCTACATCAGCAATTATGCGCTGCTGCAGGTCCGTGACCAGCTGCTGCGGCTCAACGGCATCGGCGACATCCAGATCTTCGGCGCGCGGGACTATTCGATGCGCCTGTGGCTCGATCCCGACAAGATCGCCAATCTCGGGCTGACGGCCGGCGACGTGATCGCCGCGATCCGCTCGCAGAACCTGCAGATCGCCGGAGGCCAGCTTGCGGCTCCCCCGATCGCCGACCGCGCCTTTCAGCCGAACCTCACCTTCACCGGAAGATTGAAGGACATCCATCAGTTCGAAGACATTCTCGTCAAGGCCGGCGAAGACGGTCGGGTGGTTCGGCTGCGCGACGTGGCGCGAATCGAGTTGGGAGCGCTGGACTACACCACCAACAGCTTTCTGCTGCGCAAGACTGCGGTCGCCATGTTGGTGACCCAGCGGCCCGGCTCCAACGCGCTGGCCACGGCAAAGAACATCTCCGACGCCATGGTCAAGCTGAAGGCCAATTTCCCCAAAGGTCTCGATTACAATATCGGCTACAACCCGACCGAGTTCATCGCGCAGTCGGTCAATGAACTGATCAAAACGATCTACGAGGCGATGATCCTCGTCGTCGTGGTGGTGCTGGTGTTCCTGCAAGGCTGGCGCCCCGCGATCATCCCGATCGTGGCGATCCCGGTCTCGCTGGTCGGCACTTTCGCGGCAATGGCAGCGTTGGGCTATGCGATCAACAACCTGACCCTGTTCGGCCTCGTGCTCGCGGTCGGCATCGTGGTCGATGACGCGATCGTCGTGGTGGAGAATGTCGAGCGGCACCTGCGCGACGGCATGAGCCGGCGCGAAGCCGCGCTGCGCACCATGCAGGAGGTCGGCGGCGCGCTGGTTTCGATCGCCCTGGTCTTGTGTGCGGTGTTCGTGCCGACGGCTTTCCTGGGCGGAATAACCGGGCAGTTCTTCCAGCAATTTGCAGTCACGATCGCGGTGGCGACCGCGATCTCCTGCTTCTGCTCGCTGACGCTGTCGCCCGCACTGGCTTCGCAGATCCTGCAACCGCATGAAGAGAAGCGGCCGCCTGCGCGCTGGAACCTGATCGCGCGAGGCTGGGAAAGCTTTGCCGGCTTTTTCAATCGCGGCTTCGATTGGCTGTCGCGCGGCTACGGGGGCGCGGCAGCCTTCGTCATCCGTCACTCGGTGTCGATGCTGCTGCTCTATGTGGTGCTGATCGTGAGCGCAGGCTGGCTGCTGGCGACGACGCCGCAGGGCTACATTCCGGCGCAGGATCGCGGCTATGTCATCGTCTCGGTACAATTGCCGGGCGCGGCATCGCTGGCGCGAACCACCGAAATCGTGCGCGAGGTGGAAAGCATCGCCCTCGATACGCCGGGCATCGTTCGCGTGGCGGCGTTCGCAGGGCTTTCGGGCGCCACGCGAACCCAGGCCAGCAACGCAGCCGCGCTGTTTCCGGTGTTCGAGGAGCCGGAGGTCCGCCTGAAGAAGGGATTGTCGGCGGCAAGGATCATCGGCGATCTGCGCCGGCGGCTTTCGACGATCGAGGGCGCCTTCATCATCGTGATTCCACCGCCTTCGATTCCGGGCATTGGTACGGGCGGCGGATTCACCATGCGGATCCAGGACCGGCAGGGCCGGGGTCCGCAATTGCTGGCAGCGGCAACCGACGAACTTGTCGCCGCGGCCCGCCGGACGCAAGGCGTGACTTCGGTGTTCTCGCCGTATACGGCCAACACGCCGCAGGTGTTCGTCGATATCGATCGCGTCAAGGCGCAAAAGCTCCGCGTGCCGATCCAGAACGTCACCGATGCGATAGAAACCTATTTCGGCTCGGCCTATGTCAACGACTTCAACATTCTCGGCCGCACCTACCATGTCACCGCGCAAGCGGACCTGCAGTTCCGGAAAGAGACCGCCGATCTGGCACGGCTGCGCACCCGCAACGCCGCCGGCAACATGGTGTTGTTGGGCAGCGTGGTGGATTTCCGCAATATCGCAGGGCCCGACCGCGTGGCGCGCTACAATCTCTATCCGGCTGCCGAGCTTCAGGGCGAGGGGACGCCCGGAACAAGCTCGTCCACCGCAATCGAAATCATGAGGCGGCTGGCGGACCAGACGCTGCCGAGCGGATTTTCCTACGACTGGACGGACCTGTCATACCAGCAGGTCAACAGCGCCAATGTGGGTCTGTTTGTTTTCCCGATCTGCGTTCTGTTCGTATTCCTGGTGCTGGCAGCGCAGTACGGCAGTTGGAGCCTGCCGTTTGCCGTCATCCTGATCGTGCCGATGTGTCTGTTGGCCGCAACCATCGGCGTGCGGATCATGGGCCAGGACGTCAATATCTTGACCCAGATCGGATTCGTGGTGCTGGTCGGACTCGCTGCCAAGAATGCGATCCTGATCGTCGAGTTTGCCCGCGATATCGAACTCGAAGGGCATCCTCGGTTGCAGGCCGTCGTCGAGGCCTGCCGCCTCCGTTTGCGGCCCATCCTCATGGCGTTTTTTGCGTTCATTCTGGGCGTGCTGCCGCTCGTCATCTCAACCGGGTCGGGATCGGAAATGCGCCAGGCTGTAGGCGTTGCCGTGTTCTTCGGCATGCTCGGCGTCACCCTGTTCGGGCTGATCTTCACGCCGATCTTCTACGTAGTGGTGCGCAATCTTGCCGATCGGTCGCGCCGCAAAAAGCCGCTCGCGGCCGCGCCCATGCCATAGCTGATTGTCCCCGCGACCCTACTATCGGCTCATATGGGAAGGCGCGACAAAGCCTGTAAAATCCGACATTCATTGACAGAAACTTTGGAGGCCAGAATGAAATTGGGAATGTTGCCGGCAGCCTTTGTTGCGGCGTGCGGCGTGCTGGTTGCGGTTCCGGCATCGGCAGAGGGTGTCAAGATCGGCATCCTGAACGACCAGTCAGGGGTCTACGCCGACTATGGCGGCAAATATTCCCTGGAAGCGGCAAGGATGGCGGTGGAGGATTTCGGCGGCAATGTGCTTGGCGAAAAGATCGAAATCGTAACCGCTGACCATCAGAACAAGCCCGATCTCGCCAACAGCATCGCGCGGCGATGGTATGAGGTCGAAGGCGTCGACATGATCACCGAGCTGACGACGTCGTCTGTCGCGCTTGCCGTGCAGGAACTGTCAAAGGAAAAGAAAAAGATCGACATCGTGGTCGGCGCTGCGTCCTCGCGCATCACCGGTGATGCCTGCACCCCATACGGTTTTCACTGGGCCTACGACACCCATGCGCTGGCTGTCGGCACCGGCGGCGCGCTGGTCGAAGCCGGCGGCGATACCTGGTTCTTCATGACTGCCGACTACGCGTTCGGCTACGCGCTCGAAAAAGACACGGGCGATCTGGTGAAGGCAAAAGGCGGCAAGGTGCTGGGCTCGGTGCGCATACCCCTGAATACGGCGGACTTCTCCTCGTTCCTGCTGCAGGCGCAGAGCTCGAAGGCCAAGATCATCGGCCTTGCCAATGCCGGCCTCGATACCACCAACTCGATCAAGCAGGCGGCGGAATTCGGCATTGTCGCTGGCGGCCAGAAACTGGCCGGGCTTCTGCTCACATTGTCGGAGGTGCACGGGTTGGGGCTCCAGGCGGCGCAGGGCCTGGTGCTGACGGAAGGTTTTTACTGGGATCAGAACGACAAGACCCGCGCGTTCTCAGAACGCTTCATCAAGCGGACGGGCCACATGCCCAGCATGATCCACGCCGGCACCTATTCGGCGACGCTGCAATACCTGAAAGCCGTCAAGGCGGCCGGCACCAAGGACTCCGACGTTGTGGTGCGGAAGCTGAAGGAACTGCCGGTCGATGACATGTTCGCCCAGGGCGGCAAGGTGCTCGAAAACGGCCGCATGGTGCATGACCTCTATCTGTTCGAGGTCAAGAAGCCGTCCGAATCCAAGAAGCCCTGGGATTATTACAAGCAGATCGCCGTCGTGCCCGGCGACAAGGCGTTTCCGTCGGCAAAAGACAGCGGTTGTCCGCTCACGAAATGAGCGGCAACTTGGCTGTCCGGATCGTGACGCGGCATGATGTGTGCGGCTTCGTCACGCCTTGACATGATGTTCAAACTGCAGGCAAAACTGGCGCCGCGTCGGGTTCGACGTGGGTGTTGCAGCAGGGACACGCGGCGCGATTAAATAAACTGCTATTGTGGCAATTGTTGCGGATACGAGCGAGCCGAGGCTAACGTCGTGGCCCGTCGCATCGCGCCTTCGAGAGGAACTATGAAATCACTCGGCAGCTACCTGAAATCTCTCGGCACGGATCGGTCGCCTGCTCGATTGTGGCTGCGCTCGCTGCAAGCCGCCGGCGTGGCCTTGCTGTTGTCGACGCTTCCCGTCACGGCTCCCGCTCATGCGGTGCCGGCTTCCGCCACGACGGCGGGAGCGCATGTTTATCTTTTGCGCGGCGTGCTCAACATTTTCTCTCTGGGACTTGATGATATCGCCGCCAGGCTTGAGGCTCAGGGCATCCCTACCACGGTCGTCAACTATCTCGCCTGGCCATCGCTTGCCGATGAGGCTGCGGCGGCGTATCGAAGCGGCCGGGTTCGCACGATCATTCTCGTCGGTCATTCCTCGGGTGCAACTGTGCTGCCGGACATGGTCGCGCGGCTCGATCAGTTGGGCGCTCCGGTGAAACTGGCGATAGGCCTGGATTCGGTGTTCCGCACCAGCCTCTCCGGGCGGGTCGGCAAATACATCAATTTCTACATCGCCAACGGCAATGGCGAGCCGGTTGCGCCGACCCAGCAGTTGCGCGGATCGCTTGAAAACGTCAACGTACAGAATGTTCCGGGTGTCGGCCACGTCACCATCGACAAGAACGAAATCATCCAGCGGAAGGTGATTGCCGCCATCGATTCCGTCGTGTTCGCCGGTGCGCGGTCGAAAGAGGCAACTGAACTGACGAGATAACGGCGCACGCGTCCGGCGGGCTAACGATGTGGCGGGCGCAAAGCCCACGCGAATCCATCGCCTCGATGAGATCGCTTCACGATTCATTTATGAAAACAGGCGTTTGCGGGCTTGTTCGAGCCCGCCTGCGCCACAATTCCACCAATTCGGCGGCCCAAAACCATTTCTCGCGCGTCGAAAGACGCGGTTTTTCTTCTTGTAACCTTCCGATCCCCGCGGTCGGAGCCTCAAAGCGTTGGGATGGTTCGTGGAGCGCGTGATCGATCCGGCGCGAATTGCGGCAGCGGCGCTGTGCGGAGCGCTGATTTGGGGTTTTCTGCTTGGTGGCCCGGACCACGCGGTCGCCGGTCCGACTGCCGTTTCGACCGAAACCGCCGCGCCGCCTGCTCCCCAGCCGCCCGCTACCCCGCCCGTCGAGCCGCGCGGCCGCGCCTATTTGTTCCGCGGCGCCATGGGGCCGATCTTTTCACGAGGGATGGACAGCCTCACCGAGAAGCTGGAAAAAGCCGGCATCACGGCCGACGTGTACGAATTCACCATCTGTCCGCTCATCGCTGATCGCGCGATCCGCGATTATCGGGAAAGTCCCGCGCCAATTATTTTGATTGGCCACTCCATGGGCGGACTTTGCGCGGTAAAGATTGCAGAAAAACTCGAGGCCGAGGGCATTCGCGCGAACCTGGTTGTTGCGATCGATCCGGCCCATGTGACGCCGGAGGTCCCGCTCAATGTCGACCGTTTCATCAACATCTTCCTGTCAAAGGATGTGCTGGGTGGCGGCGACGTCAAGCCGAAGGCGGGCTTCCGCGGCCATTACGCAAGCTTCGATCTTTCCCAGCACGACGAAGTCTTGCACATCAACATCGAGAAAAATGATGCGATCCAGGAACAATTGGTGACCAAGGTCCTGCAGTTGGCGACCACGAAGGCCGACGGCGAGACAGTACCAATCCGCTATGTCGTTCCACCTCACGCCCCGATCGAACTCTGGGATAGCGGCATGCCGGTGTTTGCCCGTCCGGGTGATAGTTTGCGGTCGATCGCGCAGGCCTATCATGTGCCGCTGTGGTCGATTACCCAGATGAACAAGGGGCCCGACAACACGCCGCTGGTACCGGGCGAGCGCGTCGTCGTCCCGCGGCGCCTGGAGCCCCTTGTGACGGTCTCAGGCCAGATGCCGTCCAGGCAGTAAGGATCGCGCGCCGGCGCGCAAGCCCGAAAGATCGTGCGCCTCAACGCTGGGGCAAGAAAGGTACCAGCATCGGCACGCGACGGCAGTAGGGCCCGTAGGCATCCGCGCCGAGCTCGTTGGTGAGGAAACCTTCCTCCATCCGCGCCTTCTGCCATAGGCCGAAGGCGATCAGCGCCGTTCCCAGCAGCGCACTTACGGTCGCAACCGCGAGACCTGTCGCAATCATGGCGCCGATCAATCCGGTATAGATCGGATGACGAACCAGGCCATAGGGGCCGGTATCAATCACGCGATGGCCTTCCTTGCGGGTAATGGCGTTCGACCAGAAACGGCCAAGATGAATGCGCGCCCACCAGGTGAACAGGCAGCCTGCCGCGGTGAGCGCTGCAAAGACATAGGTCCCAGTTGTGCCGACATGCCACAGCGGCTTCTCACCAATGATTTCCGCGGTCCAGGGCGTCAGCAAAATCGCGCCTGCCAAAATCGGAATGCGGTAGGCACGTGAGTCCCAGGTCCGCACGTGCTTTTCGGTCCGGCCCGAAAAAAAAGAACCCACGCCCCAGCTGATGAGCCACGCAAGCCAGATCAGCGCCAGCAGTTCGGTCGGCCAGGTGGCGGTCCATCCGCTCCAGACGAAGGCTAAAAAATGATTCGGTTCGTGCGTCATGCTCGGCCTTATATTCCCGTTTGGAGGGCTAGCAAATACCGGGAAGTGGAAGTCACAGCCCAAGAATTATGGCGAAACTAGCGCGTGTGGAGATTTCAGATCGGTGGTACCGGGGCGCTGCGGATCACGCTTCTGCGCCGAGCAGATAGGCAATGGTATCGCGCAGTGCCGGTTCGACGGGCCGCGGCGAATAGCCAATTTCGTGTCGCGCCTTTTCGATCGAAAGCTCCGTTGCCCGCAATGCGATCCGCACCCCTTCGGCGGTACCCGACGGCGGACGGCGCGTGAGGTGATCGGAAATGAATTCCAGCGTGCTTGCGGCCCATTCTGCCATCCGGCCCGGAACGGGAATGGAAATGTGACGGCGGCCACTGATCGCTGCCATAAGCTGCAAAATTTTTCTCAGCGAGATGCTTTCGCCACCGAGAATGTAGCGGTGTCCGGTTCGTCCACGTTCCATTGCCAGGATCAGACCGGCGGCCACGTCGCGCACGTCGACCAGATTGACGATGAAATCAAGATACATCTGGACGCGACTGTTGAGGAAATGCCGGAGCATCGCCGTCGGCGGCGTGAGGTTTCGGTCATGCGGTCCGATCGGCATCGTCGGCGTGCCGATGACCAGCGGAAAACCCGATGCTGCGGCCTGCGCGGCGAACTGCTCGGCCAGCATTTTCGAGTGAGTATAAAGCCCCGGCATTTCCTGCGACGGCAACAAGCTGTGCTCGCCCTCCGCGGCGGGCGATCGCGATGACCGGAACAGGATGGATTCGGTCGAGCAATGCAGGAAGCGGGCAACGCCGTTCTTGCGCGCCGCGCTGACAACGATCTCGGTGCCGCGGCAATTTACGGCGTGAAACTCGCCTTTTTTGGGTAGCCACATACCTGGAAGGCCCGCCAGGTGATAAACTTGATCGACATCGCGCAACGCCCGTTCCACGAGATCGGTATCAAGCACGGAACCTGCGATGTATTCGACATCGGGCAGCGCGCAGGCCGCAGGCCGGATATCGAGCACCCTTATCTGCCGGCCGTGGGCTGCTAGCGCCGATACCAAATGCTGTCCGATAAAACCGGTGCCGCCGGTGACGAGTACTCTGGTCATGAATACGTCAGCGGCTGGGCCTGTTGTTCCCCGACAGATGGCAAGCGGCGAGGTGCCTGCGGCGGAGCCTGGTCGATGATTGCCGCAAGGTCACGTCGAAAACCGAGCGCAATAAATAATTTCGCCATGACAAACATCGGCCCGAGCAGCAGGTGCGACGGATTGTCGACCAAGGCGGGCTGTCGCTTTTCGAACACGCGATGCCCGACGATCTGTGAACCCACGCCGACGACGATCAATATTGCCGTGATCGACCACACCGCCGGTGCGCCGGCACGGCTGACGATCAGTGCGGCGGCCAACAGCAAGATGACGGCTGCCCCGAGAATGGCGGCCCCGAGCGCCGCGTCGAGGAGCAACCAGTAAATCACGACGGGCAAAACCATGATCGGCGCCATCGTGGCGTAGGTGCCAAGCGCGTGAACATGCCACATGCTCAGCGGCAGCACCGCCGCGAGGAATAATGTCAGAATACCGAACACGTGGAATGCGCAATTCCAGGGATCGCGGTGATATTCCACGTAATCGGCAAGCTGGCGCCTGAAAAAAGCATTCATCGAACCGACTCGCTACAATTTCGTGCGCGGATCCACCGCCCTGCGGAATGAGAATATCGGGTAGGACAATGCGGCATGCCGCCTCGGCCGGTACATAAACTTGGGATCACTCCGAAGTCAAATAACCGAACTGTGGCATTTTGCGAACAGCTTTGCTGCGGGCACCGCTGCTTCGTGAGGATCGCGTGTAGCCTCATCCACGGACAATATGCCACAGGATGGCACCGGTTGCGCCGAGCCAGAGAGCGAAAGTGGCGCTGGACTGTACCGCGAAACCGGGCCCACGTTTGCCGGCGGCTTTCGAGTAACCGATGATATAAAGTATACGGCCCGCGATCCAAATCAGGCCGAGGGCGGCTGCGATCGCATCGCTGATGTAGATGGCAAACAGCCAGAGCACCGGCAGGAAGATCGGCAGCCACTCCAGGGTGTTCATCTGCACGCGAAACACCCGCTCGAAATCGGGATTGCCGCTGATCGCCGGGGCCTTGATTCCGAACGCGGCGCGCGCTCTCGCTACCCGCACGGATGTGAGTAAATAAATCATCAGCGCAAGGCAGGTTACCAACGCCGTAAGATGATACATGGCAGCAATCCCTGTTCGCGGGCCGCAGGCCTTTATCGGGCCGCAGACGGCCTTCATTTTTCAGTCAATAGCCGGTCATTTCGAGATATCCAACCCCGCTTCGGCTGCCCGTGAAACTGATCGGGCCTTCCCAATATGGAAAACTCGTGCCCGTCCAGCTTTTCGCGTTCAACGGCGTGCATGAAATCTTCAGCGCCAGCGGCGCGATCGCAATGTCCCAACGCGTCGGAACTGTCCGGCCCGCGATTTCGATCGCAGCCTTCGGCGTCAGCGCGATGTCGGCGGACGCGATCCGCTCTGCCTTGCCGTCGGGCAGGAACAACTTGCCGGATGCATAATTGTTGCCGTCGGTCTGGCGCAGCCGAAACAGCATCAATTTTTCTCCGGAATCGAAATGCAGCGACAGCCAGTCCCACCCGGTTTGATCGGAAGCAAGTGGCTGGCTGCTCCACTCGCGGTCGAGCCAGGCAAGACCGGTGACGTCGACAGGCTTGCCGTCGATGGTGATGCTGCCCCCTGCCTTGAAATAAGGCTGGCTGAAATAATAGGAGGCCTGTCCGCGTTCCGATTTACGGCTGTAGCCTTGCTCGCCTTGCAGCACCAGTGGCCTATCGGCATCAAGCCGCAAGGCGTAGGCGAAATCGGCGCCGGCAGCGTTGAGTTCGACCGGCGAAAGCGCGTCGGCACGCATTGCCTCGATGCCGCGCATTTGCCAGGCATCGATCCAGGCGCAATAAGGATTGCTGTTGACGCCGGCCTGCCCGATGCCACCCCGCGCAAAGGTTTCACTGTAGCGATGCGTGTCGGCGCGCGTGACCGCGGCGTGCCCCATCCATAGTTGCTGATTGGCCCAGCCTTGCTGCTGCTCGCCCGGATGCATGGCCTGGCGAAACAACGTCCATTGGACGCCATAGGCTGCGCCGGCGGCGTCCACCAGATTGGCGGTCACGTACCACCACTCGATGCGAAACTGCGGATGCGCGCCATGATCGGCGGGAAACACCAGAGCTCTGTGGGCAACAACCGGCGCGAATCCGGCACCGTCGGCGCCAAGTCCGGCAAAACCCTGCGCACGGCCTCGCCTGCCGCTCAAAGCGAGCATAAGTGCGCCGGCGCCAAAAACTCGCCGCGAAATCGGATGCCTATCGCTCATCGGCGAACACCTTGATGAGGGCCGTGGGCTGCATGCGCGCCAGCCTGATGACGGGTATGGCGGCGGCAACCGCAGACGCGGCCATGGCCACGCCAAGAAGCTCGAACAGTTGCAGCGGAAAGACGGCAAACGGCAGGCGCCAGCCGAACGCCTTCACGTTCACCACTGCCACCAGGCACCATGCCACCAGAAGACCGAGCGGCAGCGCCAGCACCGCCGTGACGAACGCCACCGACATGGTCTTCAAGAGTTCGATGGCCGCAAGCCGCCGCCGCGTGATTCCGATCGCCCACAGCGGCGCCAGCTGCGGCAAGCGCGAATTGCCAAGCGTGAGCAGGCTCGTCAGCAGCGCAATGCCGGCAACCGCGAGCGTGAAGCCGTTCAACGCCGCGGTTACTGCAAACGTACGATTGAATATCCGCATCGATTCCGCCTTCAGCGTGGCCTGGTCGATCAAATTGTGGTCGGTCAGTCCGAACCGTTCGCCAAGTGCCGCCATCAACTCGGCAATGGCACCGTCCTTGAGGCGCAGTCCCAGCCGGGTCTGCGGAACGTCGGGAAAGTGGCGGGTCAGCGCGGCGAAATTCACCGCGATCTGGCCCTTTGGATTGCCGTAGTCCGCATAGATGCCGACAATCTCGATGGCCCAGCTTCCCGTCGGCGCCGGCACTTCGATCCGCTCGCCGATCGAAAGCTTCAGACGGCGGGCCAATTGTTCGCTGACAAAGCCCGCATTGCCGGGTCGCAGACGGTTCCATGCATTGTCGGAGGCCTGCAGCAGTGGCCAGTGATCGCGATAGGTCGGGTGATCGGCAAAGCCGAGGATCTCGACCGGCGCGCCGCCGATCTGCGCGTCGGCCCGGCCGCCCGGCAGAATGGCCTCGACCTCGGGGCGTCCGCGCAGCCACGCCTTGATCGCCGTTGCCTGCGCGTCGTCGGAGGCGTTGAGATAGAGGTCTGCCGCCAGCCGCCCGTCGAGCCAGTTGCGAAAAGTGCGGCTGAAGGTTTCGACCATGGTCCCGACGCCGACATTGACCGACAGCGCAAGCAAGAGCGCCATCAACGCCAGCGACAGGCCGGAAAGCTGTTGACGGTTGTCGGCCCAGAACCACACCGCCAGCGCGCCGCGGGCGCTGCGCTGGCCCTGCGCCAGTACAAGCTCCAGTATCGACGGCAGACCGAGTGCTGCGCCAAGCAGCATTGCCGCGAGCACCGCAAAGCCGGCGACCAGTGAATCGCCAAGTAGAAGAAATGCGCCGGCGACCGCAAATATGACCAGAGCCGCGGCGCCTTGAAGCGCCAACCATTTGCGTTGCGCCTGGTGCCATGCGAACGGTTGCGCAGCCGCAAGCACCGAAAGCCGAACTGCCTTCAAAAGACCGGCGCTTGCCGCCAGCAGCGCGCCGATCACGCTGATGGTCAACCCTGCGATCCACCATTGCACCTTGAGCGTCAGTTGCCCCGGAATCTGCGCGCCGTAGAGCCCGCGCAGCGATGCGGCGACATCGGGAAGCAGCGATGCCGCGATGAAATAGCCGCAAACCATGCCCGCCAGGCCTGCCAGCAGCGCCAGCGAAACCAGTTCGCACAGCAGCACCGTATTGAGTTGACGCGCCGATACGCCGCAGGCGCGCAAGGTGCGCAACATCGGCAGACGCTGCTCGAACGCCAGTCCGATTGCGGAGTTGACGATGAACAGGCCCACGACAAACGACAGCAGGCCGAAAGCCGTCAGGTTCAGGTGAAAGCTGTCGGTGAGGCGTTCGAGGTCAGACTCCGCGCTCGGTTCGACCAGCCGCAATCTGTCGTCGGCGATGCTTTCAAGCGATGCGCGCTTG